>ERZ779869.584-NODE-584-length-40366-cov-7.104587_pt1 | contig 40366 bp, 38 predicted proteins | sample MGYA00511557_ERZ779869 | MGnify/ENA primary metagenome ERZ779869 (study PRJEB29588, sample SAMEA2154620) | human gut metagenome | biome: human gut; feature: human-associated habitat; material: faeces | place: Denmark | collected 2008/2010 ... | reverse complement strand
TGAGTATGGGGCTGACAGCGTAATTGTTTGCTGTAATTTTGCTAACGAGCAAATTACGCTGCCTCAGGATATATCCGGTACGATAATCTTAGGATCCTTACACACGAAAGATATGCTTTGCCCATATGGTTTTGCTGTTTTTAGTTCGCAAAAAACTGAATTGTGAGTGTTTGAACGTCAATTACCCGGGATTGCGCTAGATAAGGTATAATAAATTGCGCAAATTGAAAAGAGCAAAAAAAAGTAGACACGGCTTGCCGGTCTCTGGTAGAATGAAGTTACCACACACATTCTGAAAGGAGACAGCAAACCATGTCCAACAACATTATACAATTCAACGAGGAAATAATCAAGGGCCAGATTAAAACTTCCGGCATCGGTTTACTGCGGAAACGGTAGACTTGGTATTTGCATGGATCTTGAGCGAAGTGGCAGAAGCGGGCTATCTGTCGCCGAGTGCTGTCTTTATTGACGGCACTCACATCAAATGTAGTTGCGCACGGTGTCTCCGCTGACCCCATCCCTTTTTCCAATGAGATCATCACTTCGGAACTTTGCCGAACCGTTCGGCGAAGTTAAATCGGTCCTCGCACCCTGCCGTTTGATGGCATCCATTTTCATCTTGTATGCCCTGGCCCGTTCCGAGGGCAGAATGTCCTCCCGCTGAATGTTGCTGTCTACAAGCTGGATGACGGCTTCATCATCATTCAGGTTCAGAACGATCACGGGCATAGAATCTTGCCCGGCCTGTTCGCAGGCGTGTTTCCGCCTGTGACCGGCGATCAGTTCATAGCCGCCTTCCGCGCGGGGTCGGGCAATGGCAGGGACAAGAACACCGTTCCGACTGACGCTTTCCTTCAACTCCTGCATGGCGGGATCGTCCCGCACGGCGAAAGGATTTTGCGGATGTGGGTGAAGCTGGGATAACGGCACACGGAGAACGGAACCAATCTTTTCCGGCGCTTTCTTTGGCATGGCATTGCCTCCTTTCAGAGATTTTGGGCATAGAAAAAGGGCATTCCCGTAGTGCGGAAATGCCCTTAATCTTGGATAAGGGAAGCCTTATCCGGGGGATATGAATTTGTCGTTAATTTAACACCTCCAAAAATTTGCCTTCATTCTGCTTGATTTTTCGGGTTGGAAAAGAACGAATAATCAGGTCGCAGAATCCCAAAAACCGTTGGTAATTCAGGGCTTTCCCGGTTTGTCGTAATTATACCGTAAGGGCATACCTGCGCCACGCTGGCTTTGCAGAACGGCATGGATGTGAAGACACTATAAGGTCAGTGCAACCCCCTGGCTTCGCCAGGGGTCTTGACTGTGCAGGCCGTCTGGAATTATGACGATTCATCAATAGGAAATTTGATGGGCAAAAAAGAAAACCCTCGCAAAACAGCGAGGGCTTGCATTTTTTAGAAGAATATGGTATTATAAAAATGGACAGGTAGCCTATGCAACCTGTTCACTTCCCTATTGACAGAAACCATATATTCGTATAAAGACAAGAGAATTATATCGATTTCGGATCCAGTTGTCAATATCTTTGTGAAAAATTTGTGAATTTTGGAGGATAAAACAGAAAACAGGCTTCTGTACTATTGGAATTTAACAAATCTGGATAGAAAGATTTATTATGACAGTAATTTTCATGTCCGATAAGGGCTACGCTGACAAGACGGCAAACAACGGTGACTGTATCCTGGTTGATACCGGCTCTTCTTTGGTCATTTATGACTGCGGATGCCAGGAGCATGCGAAACGTGTTCTCGACTACATGAAAATGAAAAAGGCAAAGTATACGCAGGCGGAGTTTATACTCTCCCACAATGACGCAGACCACTTCGATGGACTCCCGTATTTGATTGAGGCTGGTGTCATATCACGGGTTTATACTCTGCTTCTGCTGAAGTACAAGAAGGAACTACTGAAGCTCATCGGTGATGGGAGGGTTACCGAGGATTCGCTGACCAGAAAAATTCAGGAGAAATATGACAATATCTATTCCCTGAGCGGTAAGGTCGATTTGGTGGATGCACTGACGCTTCCCACTGTTTGCATGGGGGTCAAGATTGTTGGCCCCGAGAAGAATGCCGCGTTGTCTGCTGTTGCCCAATTCCTTGATAACCGTGAAGGCGACACGATTGACGGAGAGACCATTTATAATGCCATCTGCTTCCAGGCTAGGATTACCATGGACAATGGGAAATATCTGCTTCTGTGTGGCGATAGTTCATACGCAATGGTTGAACCCAATTTGAAGAATGCCACATACATCCAGCTTCCACATCACGGTAAGTACGAAATTGCAGAGAAAATTTTTGCACAGAAGGATAAAGAGTTCGGACTGGATATCAAGTATTATGTCTCTGATAATACTGGAACGACCAATGGCGGTTCTGATACGCTGAAGAAAAAGAACTACGGACATTCGGTCACCTACACGACTTCCGGAGATATCAATGTCAGTGCAAATGTGGCAGCGCCGAAGTATGTCCTGGGGAAATCTCTCGGGGAGACAGTTTGATGACCTACTACCTGTGGAAGGGCAAAGAAAATGAAGTTACGGCACGTGTGGAATATCTTAAGCGGGTATTCCACACCCACTTCCTACGTTGCGCCGATGAGGGGGATTTTGTCTGCCTGAAGTCGTTTCCATTCAGGAATGATGGCATATGCTTTGTAACAGGCCATAACACCCATGCTCATGCGTTACTTTCCAATGGACTTCAGGGGGAGACCATTGTCTTGAACTGCTGTTTCCCTGATCAATTCACCGAGTTTGCAGGAAAGTATCGGCTTTATTTTTGCAGGGTTGATACCCATGGGTTTGCTCGTTTCCGACGCGCATCTGAGTATGGGACCGGATTTGATATCCTCGATTCCGAACTGCTGTTGCTGTATAGTGATAAGGCTGATGTGCTGGGGAAAATACGGGATGCCTATACCCTTATGGGAGGTAAGAAATGAAAATTGACCTTTTTGATCGATATGACATTCGTACTCGGATTTGCGGCTTTATCTTCGTGGTGAGCCCATTTCTGCTTGATGCCTATATTCTTGTAGATGCCGTGCGTACTTTTTCTAGCACAGTGGTAATTACTACAGTGTTGATCGCAGGCAGTGGACTCTTTACCTGTTGGATGCGATATTGGGGGAATTCGGTAAATCAGGTGGACTACATTGCAGAGTTCCTGATGGCTGAATCGTCGGAAATCAGTACCGTATCGAGAAAGCGCTACTGCGATAGACTAGCAAAACTTGAATCCAGTTTCAGCGATCTGTATAGTGAAGATCCTAATGCAAGAAAGGATGCTGCTAGATCCGCATCAGCATGGTTAAGAGAAAAAACGCGCACAGCAGAATTCAAGCTCGTTCAGGAAGAGAATCTGAACTACGGTTTTTTGCGCAACATTTATTCTGTCAAGTCTCTCTTTATTGGGTGTCTGACTGTTTACAGTGTGGTGCTTATCGTTGCGGTTATTATCACAAACTGGGATCTTTTGCCAAAAGATTACTTTCTTACTATGCCAGTAGAGCACATCGCTTGCGGAATCGTTCACTTGAGTGCCTATTTGATTTGGATCTTTGGTGTCAACCGTAACATCATTGACTTTACAGCAAAAAAATATGCAAAGGCTGTAGTATGTTCCATTGACAAATTATAGGCTGGTTAATCTGTCAAAGCCATCTTTACTTCTGGTAGAGGTGGCTTTTTAATTATAGATTATAGAAAAAACGTACGCGCGTTGAAAAAATACGAAAACCGCAAGAGACTTTAGCAGTTTTCGCATTTCAGTGATTAAGACCACATACTGTTTTGTCATTTTATCACGAACTGCGCAGTATTTCAACACGAAGCCCTCGAGCGTGTTTCCGTAGATTAGAAAATCATAGGTCGATTTCTTGCTTTTTATGCCATCTAGTTCTATAATATACGAAAGCAACTCCCCAATCACCAATATGTTGGGCTGCGTCTTTAGTACAGATATAAGCAAAAGATGTGATCTCAAATGGGCATTGAAGACAGCTATGTTTATCAAAAAGAAGTCGATTGGTCTTTGCTGACTGAAGGGCTTACACTGCCCATTAAGGAACAGGTTGTATTCGGGCAAATCATGGGACGTTACCTGGAGAAGGGAGAAGCAAAACCAATTCGACTTATTTTGGGCGGAAAAACCTACAATGCAACGATTCGCAATGTCAAATTTCAAGAGAAGTGGAACCATAAATCTGACATTTTGCAGATTCGCTATGCCAAGAATGGAGATTTGGCCCGGGCGCTTCAGGTTGTCTTCTCAAAAAGCTACAATTATCTGAATGGAGCTCGCCAAAGTCGTGAAAAGGGCGACCGTCGGGTAATCAGGCTGCCAGATGATGCAAAGGACTTCCTCGCAATCTATACCACAGAATTCGACGATACGTACGTACTTGACCCAATTCTTTCAGAAGACGTAATTGCGGTAGCTACATATGCTCGTGATTTTTCGGAACAGCACATTGAAAATGAAATGAACTTCGAGATTGATGACCCGTCTGCAGGCATTCAGGTTTCGGAGGGTGTTCGAAAAATCAGAAAACTGAATAAGAAGATTGGTGACAATCTGAAGCAGCTATACTGTTATCGATGTCAGATCTGTGGACAATCCATTGGCGAAGAATATGACGCACACGTCTGCGAGGCTCACCATATTGATTATTTCACAAAGAGTTTGAACAACAGCGCAACCAACCAGATGATTGTTTGCCCCAACCACCATAGGATCATACACGCAGACAATCCCAGTTTTGACAGATCAGTTCTTCAGTTTACTTTTTCCAATGGCTACATAGAGCCAATTAGACTAAACTACCACCTCTAACTCCATTTATATCGAGGAAATAGATATGCTGCACCATGGTCTTTACGAACAAATCATCAACAACGCCCTGAACAGCGAGCTGGCGGAAATCCCGGAAGCTCGCAAGGCTGTTGCGCCCATTGACAGGGCGGAAGCATCCAAGGTGCTGGCGCAGTACCTGGCGGATGTGGTTCAGAAGGGCTTGGATAACGTTCTGGACAATGGTGGAGACCTCTCTGCCCAAATTGCGCTAACCAATCAGATTGTATCCCTCATTCAAAACACAACAAAAGAAGCTGACTTTGCCTCGCTGGGTGTTGACCAGCGGGCAGAGCAGCTTCTTGCGCTATTACGGGAAGCAGATCCCCGGTTGGCAGTCGGAAAAACTACTGCGGATCTGAGCCGTCCGGAGACCTCTATTTCCCAGAGTTCACTGTTCACCGGTGCGATCCATGAGCCTCAGATGTACACGGAACTCAAAAAGGAAATCGTGTCTGCTGACCGCATCGACATGCTGGTGTCCTTCATCAAGTGGAGCGGCCTGCGCCTGCTGATGGACGAACTGCGAGAATTTACTTAGAACGGCGGTGAGCTACGCATTATTACAACTTCCTATATGGGCGCTACCGATGTAAAGGCGATTGAGGAGCTTCGTCAGTTACCTAACACCAAGATCAAGGTAAGCTATGACACCAAGCGCACGCGTTTGCACGCCAAAACCTATGTGTTCTATCGTGATACGGGTTTCACAACGGCTTACGTCGGCTCTTCCAACCTATCCAATGCAGCTATTTCCAGCGGTTTGGAGTGGAACGTGAAGGTCACGAAGAAAGACCTGCCGGAGACCATCGACAAGATTGCGGCTACCTTTGAGAGCTACTGGAACTCCAATGAGTTTGAGTATTATTCTGAGGACCAGAAGGAGCGTCTTGCACGAGCGCTGAACGCTGAAAAGTATTTCGACTCCAATAATGCCGAAGTATACACAATGGATATCACACCATATTCCTATCAGCAGGAGATATTAGACAAACTGGAGGCAGAACGTAAAGTTCGCGGTTACAGCCGCAATCTGGTTGTAGCTGCCACCGGCACCGGCAAAACCGTCATTTCCGCCCTGGATTACAAGCGGTCCCGCAAGCAGAATCCGGACAAGCCTTGCTGTCTGCTCTTTGTAGCGCACCGGGAAGAAATCCTCAAGCAGAGCTTGTACACCTTCCGGGCTGTGCTGAAGGATGCCAACTTCGGTGAGATGTTTGTGGGCAGCTATAAGCCGGAGAGTATCGACAATCTCTTTATCTCCATCCAAACCTTCAATTCTCAAGATTTTTCGGCAAAGACGGCACCGGACTTCTACGATTATATCATCGTAGACGAGTTCCACCATGCAGCGGCACCAACCTATCAGAAGCTGCTTTCCTACTATCAGCCATCCATTCTGTTGGGCTTGACTGCTACCCCGGAGCGTATGGACGGCAAAAGCATCCTCTCCTATTTTGGTAACCGTATCACGGCAGAAATCCGCCTGCCGGAAGCCATTGACCGGAAACTACTGTGCCCGTTCCAGTATTTTGGCGTCACGGATACTGTGGACTTGGTCACTCTGAAATGGAGTGCCGGCGGCTATGACAAGAGTGAGCTGACAAAGATTTATACCCTCAGCGGAGCGATGGCGCAACGGCGTGCCGATCTGGTCGTCTCGTCTTTGCTGAAATATGTCACCGATATTGATGATGTAAAGGGTCTTGGCTTCTGTGTTTCCATTGAACATGCGGAGTTTATGTGCCGCTATTTCAACGACCATGGCATCCCGTCCATGTATCTGACAGGCAGTTCCCCTGATGAGGAAAGAAAAGCTGCCAAGCAACGCTTGGTCACAGGGGAGGTTCGTTTCATTTTCGTTGTGGACATCTACAACGAAGGCGTGGATACTCCCGAGGTCAACACTGTGCTCTTCCTGCGTCCTACGGAGTCACTGACCGTGTTCCTACAGCAGCTGGGGCGTGGTCTTCGTCTGGCGGAGGATAAAGAGTGCCTGACCGTGTTGGACTTCATCGGACAGGCAAACAAGAAATACAATTTTGAGGATAAGTTTGCGGCATTACTCAGCAATACCACCCGTAGTGTCACACGGGAAATCAAGGATGGTTTCGTATCTGTGCCCAAGGGCTGCTACATTCAGCTGGAAAAGAAAGCGGCTCGATATATTCTCGACAACATCCGTGCCTCCTACGGAAATACGGCTGGTCTGGTGTCCCGGGTGGCCTCTTTTGCCGATGACACCGGTCTGGAACTGACTTTGGGCAATTTTCTGGACTACTACCATCTGGACCCCAGAGCAGTTTACAAGTTTACGTCCTTCTCTCGACTCTGTGCAAGAGCGGATGTTGCGCCTGATTTCCAGGAAGCGCTGGAAGATATCTTGACGAAAGCCTTTTCGCGGCTGGCTGTCATTGATTCCCGCCGCTGGATCTCTTTCCTTCTCGATTTGCTTCCAAGGCTGGACGATGTAGATTTCGCCGCGCTGCCGGAACTGCAAAAGCGAATGCTGCAGATGTTCTATATCACCATCTGGGGCAAGGCCGCAGAGGATTGGAGCAGCGACGAAGTGCTGGATAACCTCTATGCCCTTTCTGACAGCCCTGTTCTTCTGAGCGAACTGTTGGAACTGCTCCGATATCGGTACGAAAAGATTGACTTTATTGATGAACCGGTTGACCTGGGCTTCGATTGCCCGCTGGATCTGCACTGCACCTACACCCGTGACCAACTGTTGGTTGCTTTGGATTTTCTGAAGCCTTCCACTGTTCGTGAGGGTGTAAAGTGGCTGCCCGATAAGCAGTTGGATGCATTCTTTGTGACGCTCAATAAGGCAGACAAGGACTATTCGCCAACGACCATGTATAACGACTATTCCATCAACGAGAGTCTGTTCCATTGGCAGAGTCAGAGCACGACAGCAGAGAATTCCGCAACGGGGCAGCGGTACATCCATCACAGGGAACGTGGCAGCAAGGTGCTGCTATTCGTCCGGGAGTTCAAATCGGATCGGATTACAAATGGCGCCGAGGCGTACACCTATCTGGGGACTGCCAGCTATGTGAGCCACACAGGCTCCCGCCCCATGAATGTCACCTGGGAACTGGATCGCCCGATTCCGGCAAAGTTCTTGAAGAAGACAAACAAATTGGTGGTAGGGTGAAATTAAAAGGTGGCGTTTATTGGACCAATAAGTTGATATAGTGTAACTGCCAATGCCAATGAAAAGTGCTTGATTATGAACAGCCGGGCGAAACTATATTTCTACACGTTTTCCAAAGGGAGCAGGGTAGCTTTTGCCTCTGTAGTAAATGACCCATTCGTCAGAATATTCGAGTCTGACATTGATCCACTGATTCATTTGGACATTGAAGCAGTCTCCGCAATGCAAACCACCGTAAAATGTGCCATTGTCAAAAATGATATCGGGGCGATCATCCAGTTTAATTAAAATGCCTGTCATAGATAACTCCTATAAGGGGGATTTTCATGAAGTTGTTTGACGCTGTACCAAGCGAGCTTTTCTCCGTTTTGTCCTCACCTAATCGAGTCCTGTACTCAGATGCTTTGGATGTCCTATACTGCGCGTATAGAGAGAGTTTGAAAATACCGGAAAATATGTTGTACATGATGCTGCGAAGCAAACTGGAGCAGCAGCTGGCAGATGCGACTTTTGATGGGGAGGATATTGATGAAGAGGAGCTTCGTGATGTCTCAGGACGTGCCAGATTTTTGATACGAAAGCTTTGCGCCAAAGGCTGGTTTGAGAAGGAACGTGGAGAGGATTTTGACGAATATATTGCAGTCCCTGGCTACAGCAGCCGATTGCTTGAACTGTTCCATCAATTGCGGGATGACAGCCCTGTTCGGGGGTATTCCTATGTATTCGGAACCTATTCCACGCTAAAAGTTGCGGATGAAGGAGACAATGTGTACGACAAGATGGCTGCAATTTATAGTGCTTATGATAACACGCAGTCACTTATTAATTTGCTGCAAATGGTCTACCATAATGTGAAACATTTTTTTCAAGTTCAAATCGAGATGCAGGAGGTAAACCAAGTTCTGGCATCTCACTTTGATGATTATGGGCAGAAGATTGCAGAGGCCTATATCCGTCCCCTGAAAATTAAGGATTCCGTTCCCAAATATCGTGGACCGATCCAAGCGATTCTGAAAAGCTGGGTAGAGGATGATGCCCTCCTAATTGCAATGTCAAATGCTGCGCTGCAGGACAAACGTGGATCTTCATTAGAGGAATGCCGCACCGATCTTTTGAAAAAAATTTTCTGGGTGAAGGAGCGATATGATAGTATCGAGCGTGACTATTTGGACGAAATAGATGGACAAGTTCGGCGCTATACCAGGGCAACCACCCAGAAAATCGAAAATCTGACGAACCGTGATCATAATGTTCGCGGCAATCTAAACTATCTGCTTCAGGAACTCTCAAGAAATCGCAGAGCATCCGAACTTGTTGAGCAGATCCAGCCAGCATTTCAATTATATGAGCAATCGTTTATTTCAGAGAAAAGTCTGTGGTATCGAAAGCGGCCTGGAAAGCGTACGAAGGCAGAGCCTGTACCGATTGAAGACACATCTATCGATGACGAGATTTTGAGGCAGGTACAGGGGATTCTGCACTCCGAATACGACAGAGCAGCCGTAGAGGCGTATGTTGAAAATTGGCTGGGTCAGTCAGATACTTGCTATTCTAAAGATATGCAGCTCCAGGATGATAAAGCGTATATTATGAGTCTGCTGACTGTCCTTGCCAGTAGTGATCGAAATGCAAGATATACCGTTAAGGAATTAGGTGGCAGTTTCACAGAAAACGAATACTCAGTTCCGCAGCTGCAGATCAGCCGCAAGGAGGAAAAGAAATGAATGTGGATTGGATAAACAGTGCCTCCCAGCGAGATATCGATCAATTTAAGTCTGTGTGTAACCAGCTGTTGAGTCGTACATACGTTGTGAGAACCTTATATAGACCGGATAAAGGCCGTGTTGCAAATCCTGATTATACATTTCTGTCCATTCATTATGAACAGGTTCGGGATTACCTTGCACTTTTGGATTGGGATCTTCGCAAGGATGATATGAACGGTTATTTTTACATCTTGAATACGGACGAAGCCAACCGCTGCAATCTTGATAAAAAAGAAACCGCGATTCTTTTAGCCATCAGAATGATTTATGATGAAAACCAAGAGCACCTTGGGTTAGAACAGGATGCAATCTGTACCGTAAGAGACGTATTGGAGAAAGTCGTCACGGACTATGCCATTTTGCCATCCAAGCCCAATATGGAAGAAGTTAAGCGTGCACTTACGCGCCTTGAAAACCACTCTATCATTCAGAGAATTGATGGAAAATACAATAAAGGCAGTTGTAAGTTTGCGATTCTTCCAACGGTTCTGTCCGCTGTGTCCGCTGACAAGCTGAATATGATTGTTTCTGTTTTAAGGAAGGAGGAGAACGATGAAGAAACTGAAGAAGATTCTGCTGATTAACTGGCTCTATTTCTCCAAGCAGATCATTGAAGTTGACGATGTCAATTTTCTTACTGGAAAAAATGGCGCAGGTAAATCTACAGTCATTGATGCATTACAGATTGTTCTCCTCGGGGAAACCAATGCCAGGAACTTTAACCAGGCGGCAAACGAAAAGTCACAGCGTTCTTTGGATGGCTATTTGCGGGCTGATATGGATGACAATAACCCATACTCCAGACGCGGAAAGGATTTTTCCAGCTATATTGCATGTGAGTTTCTTGATGATGTGGAGGGGACACGTTTCGTTACCGGTGTTGTCTTCGACTGCCGTAGTGATGGCAACAACATCGAACACTTTTTTATCTATGATGGGGAAATACCAGAAGATGGATTTGTGGAAAACGGCTTTGCTCTCGACTATACGGATTTCCGAAAGCGCACGAAGGAGAAATATGGCCTTCGCGCTAAGTTCTACGATACGCAGAGCCAATACCGTACGGATATGCTGGCAAAATGGAATGTTCATAATGAGCAGGTTACCCGGATGATGAAGAAAGCGGTTTCTTTTCGCCCAATCGTGGATATCCAAAAGTTCATTACCGAAAACATTTGTGATATTCCAGATAAGCCCAATATCGTTGAGATGCAGCAAAACATACGGGATTATAAGCGCCACGAACAGCTGGCACAAAGACAAGAAGAAAAACTGACTGCATTGCAAGAAATTGGCAGATTGTTTCGGGAAATGCAGATGGCAATCGATCGCTGGCAGCAGCAGTCATTCCTTGTCCTTTGGGCACAGAAGGAAGATTTGGAGGCGGAAAACAACAAGGCATTATTAGAGCAAAAGGACTGCGAAGAACGGATTCAGAAGGTGTCTTCTGAGATTGAGCGGGTTTCACTTTTGATTCGGCAAAAGGAGCAGCGAAAGGAGGAACTCATTGCCGCATGTGCGCAAAGCGATGTTTCACGTGAAGAGGAGAAGCTTCGCCGATCAAAGGAATCCCTACTTACAGAGCAGCAGCGTTTGCTCCGGCAGCTTCAGAATGAAGTGGTTGACTTGAAACAAGAGGCTGGCAACATGTGCAGCCTCTGCCAAACAATCCTGGGGTGGGATATCAATGAAGTGTTGCATTCGGTCACAGATGCGGCAGATACGGCCCAAAAGGCATATTCGCTGTTCACAGACTGCAACTATGAGATTTTCGCAAAATCCATTGCAGTCTTTGAAAGAGCGCAAGATGCAACGGCGAATTTTATGGCTGCAGTCCGCGATACAGCATATAAAGTGAAAGTTTTGACTGATGACCTAAAAGCCGAACAGGATCAGAAAGCGGTCGCCTTGGACAATCTGCGCAAGAATGTGAAAGACTACCCAAGGGGGCTATTGCGCCTGAAAGAGCGTCTTGAGGTAGAATTAACGAAGAAGGCGGGAAAATCGGTTAGGATCGATATCCTTGCGGACGTTCTGGAGATCTCGGAATCCGAGGAACACTGGCGCCGAGCGGTGGAGGGATATCTGAACACGCAGAAATTCTATCTACTGGTACCTCCGGAATACTACCGTGATGCTCTGCGCATTTATGATCAGATTAAGCGGGAATTTGGAATGAATTCCTTTGGCTTGGTTGATATTGAAAAACTGCGCGAGAGAGAACGATTGGAACCGTGGCCAGACAGTCTTGCGAAAAAGGTGGAGACGGAGAATGATTTGGCGCGCAGCTATATTGATTATCTGCTGGGACGCGTTGTCTGCTGCAGTCATGTGGATCAGCTGAGGAGAAGTAAAACTGCAATCACAGCAGATGGCATGCTCTATCAGGGGTACGTTGTCCGACCAATCCGAAAGGAGCTGATGGACGATGTGTTCATTGGTCGTCGCGCAGTTGCACTCCGAATCGCCCGCATTGAAGCAGAGCTTACGGAGATTCAATCGAAACTGCAGATTTGGACACCAATCTATCAGACGCTTTCAAAGTACCAAAACCATGAGGTTCTGTTTTCTGCCCGCTATACCCAAAGTGTAGTACCCCAACGCCAGGCAGACTACCTCCGGGGATTGGAAATATCCAGCGAATTAAAGCAAATCGAGGAGCAAATATCCCACTTGGATCTGTTCTGGCTGGGCGAGCAGAGAAAAATCATTGCGAAGCTTGCTGGAGAGATCGAGTCTTTGGGCGATCGAAAAGAACAATACATCAAAGAGAAAGCACTCCGAGAAAACCGCATTCATGAACTGGTTTGGAATATTCTTCCGGAAATCAACCAAAAAATAGCCAATATGGAAGACCGTATAGCAGAAGAGTTTTCCGAAGACTTCATTCAAAAAACAGGTATTCCGCGTTATCAACAGGAATTAAGCCGACTGAAGAAAGCATCCATTGTCTATAAGAACTTCAATGATCGCCTTGTACAAACCGTGCGGGAGCAAGAGTCCGCTATGCAAAAGCTGTTCCGTGCGCGTTCTGAGTATGCAGATAAATTCCGTCCTTGCTCTTTCCTGATTGATGCTATGGATAACGAGGAATATGCTGCTGAACAGCACCTGCTGGAAGAAAGCGAACTTCCAAAATATCGCGCCAAAATTAAGGCGGCTTACGAAAGCGCCATGGAGCAATTCCAGAATGATTTTTTGGCGAAGCTTAAGTCCAGTATTGATCAGGTTCAGGATCAGGTTAAAAGCTTGAATAGAGCTCTGGATCAGGCACAGTTTGGTACGGACCGATATAAATTTCGTGTTGATCGGAACCCTGACTATGCAGATTATTATGATATGATTATGGCCCCGGAGCTTATGGAAGGTGAAGCCGGTCTCTTTGCAATGCCGTTCCAACAAAAATATGGAAAACTAATCGAGGACCTATTTAGCCGCATTGCTATGTCAGACGATACACAGGTCAATGCCAGAAAGCGAAGTGAGCTGCAGCAGAATATTGAGCGATTTACGGATTTCCGAACCTATTTGAAATTTGATCTGGAAACCATAGATCAAAACGGCTCTAAGCAGATGCTTTCCCAGACGCTGAATACCAAATCTGGCGGCGAAACCCAGACGCCTTTCTACATTGCTGTACTTGCATCGTTTGCGCAGATTTATCAGGTCAACAACCTGTCCGGTCTGGTAAACAATACTGTTCGCTTAGTTGTTTTCGACGAAGCATTCAACAAAATGGACAGTGAAAGAATTGTGGAAAGTGTCCGCCTTCTCCGAAAAATGGGATTGCAGGCCATTATCTGCACACCACCGGATAAGCTGCCTGATATTATGCCTCTAGCGGATCGTACCCTTCTGGTCAGTAAAGATAAATATCAGATGCATATCCTGACTTACGGAAAAAGGATGGAATGTGTATGACAAAAGCGATTATCCTCAACCGCCTGTTGGATAAATATGAAAGCAGCAAGCATTTAATGGAACCTGGAGTATCAAACAGGCGGGTAATGCTTCGTATTGCTTCCGGTAAGAAGGAATTTCCAGAATACAATTATCAAGATGCGTCTATTCGGGATGCATTTAATGATGCCGCAATTGCGTTGGAAAAAGAAGGTTTCGTTACAAACGAATGGGTAAAAGGCAGACCGGTGTTATCGTGCGTTAGTCTAAATCTGAACAGAGTCAAGGAATGTTACAGTCTCGTTGGTCGAACGCATCCGAAAGAGCTTGCAGCCAAAGTTGTATCAACGGTTCTTGAAAAGCTTTCGCATATCTCTGCGCAGTGGATTATTTCCTGGCGGGACGATATATGTACCGAAGCACAGAGAAATTTTAGAGTGCCATCGTATTGTAAAAATGACTTTCAGTCTCTTTTAGATTTGCTTACGGCATTTGAAGTATATGACTCCATGCATGGGGAGTCGATTACCATGCGGGCATTCAGCAGTCAGTGCTATCATGACACCAAATATTTTGAGAGATGTGTGAGAGAGCGCTTCCTGCGCATTGCCCAGACATATGATACGGGTTTGGCGCAGGCAAGTGAGGAAGGTGAGCTGGGTATTCGGGATCAGCTGGCGTACTTAGGTATTTATGCACGCCCAGAACTGTATGAGCTTGCAGGAAATAGTGTTATCCATACCGCAACCGGCTCTATTGATCTGGGTGCCGCTGGTCCATACGGTATTGCACTGCCCAGCACTGCTGTTGATTACATTGCTGCAATAGATCTAAATCAAACGCAAAAGATTACATTCATCGAAAACAAGACGAATTACGATGAGTACATTTTATCAGAGCGCTGCAAGGAAGAATTGGTTGTCTATCATGGCGGTTTTCTCAGCCCGCAAAAGAAAAAGCTCTTTGCCAAAATTGGGGCGGCTTTGCGTGCGGATTGTGAGGTTTTCTTTTGGGCGGATATTGATCTCGGAGGCTTCCAGATGTATTCACAGCTTCAACAGTTGATTCCAAAGGCATTGCCTATGCGGATGTCTGGGCAGGATGTTACAGCCCATCATATGAATGGTCTTGTTCGTTCCTTAAAATATTTGGAAAAGATAAAAGCTGCTTTGGTGAATCAAGAGTATCCAATCTTTGAGGATGCGATGGAAAGAATATTAGAGTATGGTGTAACAATAGAACAGGAATCTTTTTTATCCACAAAGTAATATGGATTCTGGTAGAACTAAAAATACGATGGACTTTGAAGTGAATTACCATCATATTAAAGGAAAAAGCGTATAAAAGAAGAATGATTAAAAACTCGTGTCTATATGGTAAGAAACGCTCGCATTCCATTTCTATAAAGCGTTTTTCTGCGTGTGTAAGATTGATCGCAGTCTTTCCCAAGCATGCTGCCTTGGAGTTATTACGCATAATCATTTGGCACCCAGCGGTCAGGCAGACCGCTGGGTGCCGTGGGTGCTTCGCCTATTCGTTCATGATCTCCAGCATCATTCTGGCGCCCAGACGGAAGCTATTCTGGAACAGCAGGCATTCTGCCATGTCCTGAAATTCACGAACACTGTCCAGGTACTGTGCGAACAGTTTTCTCTGCGCGTCCGTGAGCGTATCCTGCAGGCTTTCTTCATTCCGGCTGATACGCAGAAGTGCTTCCTTGTACTCTTTTGCGGAGGATGTGTCATACTCGGACGGCTCGATATTGCCATACCAAAAGTCTTCTAAGATGCTCATACCGCAGCCTCCCCATATATGATTTCCTCCCGGACGATCTCCTCCGCCCTAGCTTGGATGCTGTTCATCCTCTGCACCCAAGCCATAGGATCGTTTGCTTTCAAGTCTTCAATTACGCCTTCTGCCGCTTTCATTTGTTCCATCAGCGTGTCCATACGCGCCTGCGCCTGTTCGTTCAGGTCAGCCAGATACGTCCAGAGGGTGCCGGAAAGGACGAGCTGATTGAACCGAATGGGGTGGTAGGTTTCCAGGTAGCAGCGGTGCATTCTGCCCCATTTGCCGATGGGACGGGATTCCTGGGGCAGTTCCAGATTGGGGATGCCGTAGTCCCCTGCGGGTATGTAATCGATCTTCATAATCAGTCCTCCATAACGCCTGCCGACAGGAAATTGTGTCGGTCCTCCGATAGGTTTTGCAGCTGAATCTGGGCATCAAAGCGACTCTGGGCTTCCATCACCACTTCCGTCAGAATGCCGGGATCATCGTCCCATTCCCGGAGGCCCTCCAGATATCGGGTTCGGCGTTTGTCATCGATGATGAAGGGCATCACATCGTGGCGCAGGCACTCTTTGAACAGAATCAGCCGACCGATTCTCCCGTTGCAGTCCTCGAAGGGAAAAATCCGCTCAAATCGTACATGAAAGCGCAGAATGTCCCGGCGCTCCACCTCCGTCAGCGCTTCATATTCCGCAATCAAGGCTTTCAGTTTGGAACTGATCTGTTCAGCCGGCAGCATGAAGGGTACTCTGTGGGAGGATTTGGGGCTACGGTACTGCCCCGGTGCAACCCGTTTCCGGCGGTCATCCACCGTGCCAAAGACCAGCTGGTAGTGAAGCTCCTTGATGAATTTCGGAGTCAGAGGCTCCTGCGTATGGTCGAGGATGTAGTCAACGCAGACACAGTGGTTCAGCACCTCCACCAAATCGGACACCTTCATGGGCTCAAAGGAGACCGACACCTTTCCTTTCGTGAAGATGGTTTCCACCTGCTGCCGGGTCAGCCGGTTGCTGGCCAGACGGCAGGAGCTGTAGGTCAGATTGATTTGGACATAATCGTACAGCCCGTGAAAGCTCTTCTTCTTTTTCTGTCGGAGCAGCTTCTGTGCCAACGCCGGGAGTATGGCAGCCCCCGCTTCCATGGATTCTGCTCTGCCGGGTTTCTTTGCGTACTTTGGTATCAACCATGCCCCTTCCTGCTGAACAACACCGGCAATTCGTTCTTGCCTGCAAAAACGTCTTACGACCTGAACGGATGTATTCCATTTCTCGGCTGCTTCTTTAACAGTAATGTATTCCATAAAAAATCCTTTCTCAGTCTGGCGGTTTGAAGTTTACCGCGTTACTTTTTGAACACGCGTTACTTTTCGTACCGGAACGCATACCGGAATCACGACGAAACACTATGCACCAACTGATATATAATGGATTTTTATGCGAATTATATGGACTTATTGGACTGATTATTGCACAAATATCAAATGATATTCATTACCAAAGCATGGCATTCAAGAGGTCAGCGGTTCGATCCCGCTTATCTCCACCAAAAACAGCAAACCGCAAGGCTTTCGGCCTTGCGGTTTTGTTATACCTACAGGTTCAGATACACCCTTTACCACATCAGTACACAGCTTTTAACGATGACGGTAAACTGGAATTCCCATATACTTTGTCAGTGCCTCCTCGAGGATGTCAGCTACATGGCCGCGGACAAAGCAAACATGATGTTCATATCCATTTTCGCAAACATAGCGCAACAGATTCTGCAGGTTCTCAATATAACAGTTTGCTACACCGCCTTTGGTAGGAATCACCTCATCCCGGAACACCCCTTCGCCAAGATAAGCCTTGACCGTTCCCCGCTGGTCATCCGTGGTTAGCCGAATGAATGTCATATCTCCGGCAGCCACATGGCCCTTGCAGGCGCCAAAGCAATTCTCCTTACCAAGCGTAGAACCAAGAACGTCCAGACATTCAATCTCCACATCGTTTTGGAAAAAGGACTTCGGGAAGTTGGAACAGTGCAGTGAAACACAAGCATTGCGCTCTTCTCGGATGTTATTGTTCCAGTCCATCAGCGCAGGTGCCGTTCCGGCCGCAAGCCAAGCAGCCAGCATAGACAATGCACCAGTCACATCGCTTTCACACGCAGAAGGCTTACCGTTGTCACCCATCATGCTCATCGCAAGGCAGGTCGCACAGCCGTAGTTGTTTTCCACACTATCCCAGCATTGGACAGTGGACGCATCGCACTGGAGATCCTCTATCGTCTCATCAATCACAAGGCACAACTTTGCCTGCTTTTCCATCACCTCATCGCTGATCCAAGCAGGAACGCTGCCGTATTCACGAATTTCTTTGATTTTCGCCGCAACTTTTTCAGCATCGTTGTAGTGCATTGCCTTGAAAATAATCTCAGAAAAATCAATTGTTTGGACACTAATTCCATGCTTTTGCAGCAGCTTTTCAGAATAACGGACTGTATTGAAGGCGATGGGCCGGGCACCAAGCATCGCAATCCGCGCCCCTTTAAGGCCATTGACTACAGCGCAAACACCCTTAAACCACCGAAGATCGTCCTCAAATTGCGGAGATTCAATCGGGCAAGTGTGCAACCGGGTCAGTGAAAACGGAATGTTTCTCTGATACAGATTATTGCATACCGAAATCTTTCCGCAGAATGCATCTCGGCGATTTGCCATATCCAGCTTATCAAAATCATCGTCACAAGCCTGAATCAATACCGGAACATTCAAATCCGCAAGCTGAATCGCTTCCGCAATGCCCAACTCTTCGCAGAAGTTGGGCATGATGACGACGATGCCGCAAATCTCCTCACGGTGCGCTTTAAACAACTCCGCACAGGTCTTCGCCTCATCAAACGTGAGGACCGCACCATATTGCGTATCCTTTTCCCCCACCATAATGTACTCGTATCCCAGCTTATCCATTACCCGCATTACTGCATCTCGCGCAGTTTTGACAAGCTTAGATGGAAAAAACGATCTTGTGGAAACAATGATTCCAAATTTGTTCTTTTGATTCATACGTTACCTCTTCTTTTCCGTGACCATCGCCACTGCTTTTTTCCAGCCTTTATACAACCGTTCCCGCTGCGTCTGCTGCATGGAGGGTTCTACCTGCGTGTATTCTATACTGCTAAAAATCTCTGTCTGCGTTGCTATGCCGGCAGACAACGCTGCCAGATATGCAGCGCCGGCTGCAGACAGTTCTTCAATGCTTGATCGCTTGAGCGGTGCACCAGTCATATCTGATACGAACTGCATGAGGAATTGGTCATTCGTCGCACCGCCATCCACGCACAAAAGCCCAACAGTTTTTCCGCAAAGTGCAAGCTGTTCGGTGATATCCCGAATCTGATAGGCAATCGCTTCCTCCGCCGCACGTACAAGATGCGCTTTTTTGGTTGCTGCCGTTATTCCGCATATCATCGCACGAGCGTCGTTATCCCAATAGGGCGCACCGAGGCCGGAAAACGCCGGCACGAAATAGACGCCGCCTGTATCTTTCACTTGCATAGCAAACTGTCCGGATTCGCGACTGGTTTGGATCAGTTCGAGATCATTGACCAACCATTTGATCAGTGCACCACTATAGTTAATGTTTCCCTCGAGCGCATAGAAAACCTCTCCGCCACGTCCCCAGGAAACACTCTCCACCAACCCATCCGGCACCTGCTTCGGTCTGGAGGCTCCTGCATTCATCATCACCGAAGTTCCCGTTCCAAAAGTTGCTTTGGTCATTCCTTCCGCAAAGCAGCCATTTGCAAACAATGCCGCATGACTATCTCCCAGCACGGCAGCAATTGGAATCTTTTGCGGGAATAAACCATCAAAATCAGTCATTCCAAACAAGTGGTCACTTGGAACGATTTCCGGGAGGCAGCTCCTACGAAGTCCAAACATCTCGATTAAGGAATCATCCCAGTCCAGCGTGTCGAGATTCATCAATTCTGTGCGCGATGCATTAGAAAAGTCTGTCTTATAGCTCTGGCCATCTGTCAATGTGTAGACCAGCCAAGTATCAATTGTACCGCAGCACAGTCTATCCTGTTCGAGCAATTCTGCTGCCCTTGGAACATTCTGCACCACCCATGCCATCTTGGGTGCCGAGAAAAACGGAGAGTTATTAAGTCCGGTTTTCTCGCGGATCAACCGGGCATACGGCGCAAGTGCGTCCGCAATAGGTGCGGCACGGCCGCATTGCCAGACAATTGCATTATAAACCGGCTGTCCGGTCTCACGATCCCAGCAAACAACCGTTTCCCGCTGGTTGCTTAAACCAATTGCCTTAATTTCTTCCGGCAGGATATCAGCCTGCTCGACAACCTGTTTTGCTGCCGTGTTGACATTGGTAATAATCTCGACTGGATCGTGCTCGACCCACCCCCGTTCATCGACAATCTGTCGATGGGGCAGATCACTTCGGGAAATAACCGCTCCATATTTATTGAACAGCACTGCTTTTGTTCCCGCAGTGCTCTGGTCAATCGCCAGTATGTAGCTCATCCTATTCACACTCCAGCCGTTCTTTGATCGCGGCACTAATCCCTTCGGGGGTCAGACCATAGTAGGCGAACAACTCCTGAGATTTTCCGATTACAACCTCCTCCGGAAGGCCTAAGAGCCGCATCGGTGCGCTACCGCGTAACTCTGCCGCAATATGCGAAACAGCTTCTCCAAGGCCGCCTCGTGTACTGTGTTCCTCAACAGTAACAACGGCACGGGTCTCGCGCAGAGCTTTCTCTACTGTCTTTGTGTCCATGGGCTGTATCGTAAAGCAGTCGAGCACCCGCACAGAAATACCTTCGGCTTGCAATAGTTCCGCTGCTTTTTTTGCCGGTGCAACCATTTCGCCGCATGCGATAATCGTCGCATCCGTTCCCTCGCACACTGTCTTTATCTTTCCAATTTCAAATTTTTCCCCAGCCTCATAAACAGGCGGCACGTCCCCGCGGCCCATACGCATGTAAACCGGGCCAGTGAATTGGCAAAGCAGATCGGTTAGATACTCCGTCTGCACAGCATCACAAGGTGCAAGAATCGTCAAATTCGGCAACGCACGCATACTCGCAAAATCGTGCATCGTCGTATGTGTGCAGCCTAAAGGTCCATAGCTAACACCAGCGCTGACTCCAATAATTCGGACATCCGTCCGGTTGTACGCAACATCCACCTTAACCTGTTCATACGCCCGCGCCGCAAGGAAACAGGCTGGTCCCGTCACAAAGACTTTCTTCCCTGTCTTTGCAAGTCCGGCAGCTGCTGCAACAGCGTTTTGTTCCGCAATTCCAAATTCAATCAGACGGTCAGGCAGTTGTTTGCCAAACTCCCCAAGGGTCACACTGCCGCGGGAATCGGTCGCGACTGCAAAAATATCAGCATTTTTCTTAGCATTCTGAAGCAGTTTTGCAGTAAACGCCTTTCTGCAAGAAACCATCGCCATCTGTCATACCTCCCTGAGTACCGTCTGGATGTCAGCTTTGATCTGTTCATACTGTTCCTTATTTGGAATCAGATGGTGCCAGTCAGCCTTGTTCTCCATTATCGGCGAGCCCTTTCCTTTGACAGTCTGGGCAATAATTGCTACCGGTTTTTTCGCCGTTCTATGCCGCAGCGCCTGCTCCAGAGCAACGTAATCGTGTCCGTCACATACAAGCACAGAAAAACCGAACGCACTGATTTTATCGCAAAGATCGTCAAGGGGCATTACGTCTTCAGTTCCACCGGAAATTTGCAAGCGATTACGATCCACGATCAAGGTAAGATTGTCCAGTTTATACTTTGCTGCGGACATCATTGCCTCCCAGACAGAACCTTCGGCGAGCTCACCATCACCGGTCAAAACATAGACATGTGCCGGGCTGCTGTCTGCTCTCAGACCGATTGCCATTCCAACGCCGAGAGATAACCCGTGTCCCAGTGCGCCGGTCGCTGCTTCGACACCAGGGATTTTGCTGGTTGGATGCTCCGCAAGACGAGTCCCGAACATCGTGAAGGTATCCAACTCCGATTTATCTATTAATCCAAATTGGGCAAGCACAGCATACAGTGCCTCAGCACAGTGACCTTTGCTGAGAACAAAACGGTCCCTACAATCAGCACCGGCTTTAATCTTATCGATGTCCATAACGCTACCATATAGGGTCGTTAGGATATCCATGCAGGACATACTCCCGCCAATATGGCCCGATTTGTGTTCATATACCATTTCAAGCACATCGAGCCGAAGCTCATATGCGGTTTGTTTTAGATTCCTTAACATATTTTTCGTCCCCTTCGGGTTCATAATGCACTAACGGGACGGACGTTTCAGCCCGCCCCATTGGCAAAAGTTTTTATCCGAAATAGAATTGTAGTTTTTCAATCATATCATTGAGGATGAAGTGGCTATCAATGTCCTTATAGACACGAACCTTCCGGCTGCTTGGCTTGGACCAATCATACTTGCCGTCCAGACCCACATCGCCCGGAGCATCATGCATCTCGTAACGGCCCATTGTGTTATTGAGCATAATACCAACTACCGGGGAATCGCCAAGGCTCCAAAGCTCGCCGCCAAAGGAAGTCGCTGCCGCTGCTTTAGACACACTGGCACCACCCATCATCGATGCTGCGGCAGGATTGTCTGCCATTGATGCAATTATTTGGTCGAACTGCTTGCCAAAATCCATCGCATGTTCAACGAGATATTTGCCAATCTTGCCACAGGGGTAGATCTTGTTCATCATCTCGAAATAGCTGATTTTCATGGTAGTGTAGACGTTCATCGGCACCTGCCATAGTTCAATATTGCTCTTGTAAAGTACCCGAGCCGCGTTGATATCGTTTCCCTGGTTGAATTCAAAATTACCTTCCGGATAGGCACCGCCACCAATCCAGACCACTGTCAGCTTGTCCGCAATACGCGGCTCCATCAGGTAAGCAGATGCAATTTCTGTCGTCGGTCCCAGGAAACATACAAACAGAGGACGAGGATCATCCTTCATAGCCTCTTCGATGATAAAGCGGGCACCCTCACTGTCCACAGGAGTGTTCTCATCGGGCAATGCGGTCACACCGCCGTGGAGAATATTCACTTCGTCGCGAATATCCATTAAGGTTGCCAGATTAACCAGCTCGTCATAGCTCTTCTGCTCTGTTCCCTGCACATTCATAACGTGACCGTACTGGGCAGCGATCATTGCCTTAACGTCAAAACGAGGCGTCATCCAAAGATGTGCAACGCAAAACTGGTCATCACATTCATTGTAAGCATCTGTGTCACAGATAACGCGAATCGCCTTTTCACCCGGGAATTCAAACGGCCTCTTTTTTAACATGGTTCACTCCTCCTGTTTTACATATTGTACCTGTTTCGCAACTCGCTGCATATTAAACAGGTCGCGTTTTACTTTTTCCATCGCTTTACGTTCCCGTACCGCCATAATTGTCATGATTGTCAGCAGGAATGCACCGGTTATCGTATTTTTAATGTCCGGTTCTACGCTAAGCGCCAGCAGTCCATAGCCAATGATATTCATGGTCAGGATGCCGGATATAACGCCGAATACGATGTTGACCCAACGGGTAAGCATCAGGCCAAGGAACACACCAATCATTGCACTAAAGATTGGTGTCATCGACTGCAGACCGGTGGCTGCAGCGGTACCTGCGCCTCGGCTCAGCGAGATAATTGCGGAAAAACCGGCGTAAAACGAGGCGACAAGGAATCCCTTTCCGTACACCTTATATTTGTCAATACCTGCATTTTTTGCGAGCTGGGCGTCACCGCCAACAGCACGGCAGTTCGAGCCAAACACGCTGTATTTGTGCAGATAGAACATCAATGCACCCAATCCAACCGCAATAAGGATATTCCACGGTGCCTTGCCTAGGATTGTTTGCGCACTCGTAATGACCAGTGACTTATTCTGTGCAACAACCGCACCCAGTGCGCCGAGCAGCAGGCAATAGGCAATACTGATGACCAGTGAGTTGGTACGAATAACCCTCAGGACCAGAGATTTGAGCCAGCCTACTACCATTGTTGTTGCAAGAGCTCCCACGACAAGACCGGGGACGCCGAAGGATTTTGCAGCGATTGCCGCAACAATCGTGCCGAGAATTGTCTCTGCTGCGACGGACAGATCCATATTACCCGAAATCATACCAAAACTCATGCCCCAGCCCAGAATGATAGATTCGATAGACTGGATAAAGAGCAGATAGACCACATCAGCACGCCAGAACACATCCGGCCGTAGCAGCGCAAAAATCAGATAAACCGCGCCCGGTATAATCAGGGCGGCAAAAACCCCCTGTGCAAATCGTTTCGTGTTCATAAATATCCCCCTGTGGGTCAAATCCGACGGCCGGCGGTTTCTGCCAGCCGGCCGTCACTCATTCAGCCGGTTACTTGCCGTTACGGTCAAGCAAATCCTGCAGACTATAGCTGTCAGCAATCGCCTTCAGATCCTCAAAGGTGAAGTCAGGGTTGTTGAGTACGAGGCAGTTCTTGATTTCTTCCTCGCTATAGAGGTAACCAACTTCGTTAATATAGTTTGCATAGGTCTGAGCCTCTTCGTTGCTTCCCAGCTTAATGAACATGTCCTGTAGCTGCACCTTTTCTTCAGTAAGAGGTGTGCCGTTGAGGATGTTAATCATCTGAATTGCAGTGTAGGTGGGGCCAGCAAAGTGGCCGCCAACGATGCCGTGCAGAGCACCCTGCTCCATATAGTCAAATTGGAATTCGTTAAAGTCGATACCTGCGACCTTAATCTTATTAATGTTACCAGTCTGTTCCAGCGTCTGGACAATGCCGGGCAGGCAGTACTGAGTCATACCTGCAATAATAATGCCGTCACACTCGGGATAGGCAGTGAGGAATCGCTCTGCGATGGTTGCACCGCCTGCAGCAGTGAAGGTCAAAGTGAAATCGCGTTCTTCGGCAAGGACGGTCATTCCGTATTCCTCACAAGCCTTTGCAATACCTTCGTCGCGCATGTTTGCTGTAGTACCACCAGTAGGCAAGCCAATCATGCACAGATTCTTGCACCCCAGTTTACCAAGCACACTGGTTGCCCAGTAGGCAGAGTCGACATCGTCCTCATAGGTAGTACCGACGAAATACTCAGAATTCATGGCAACTTCGTAATCCTCGGTGCCCTCTTCAAACTTGTAAAAATAAGTGCCCCAGTATACACCTTCTGGATCACAGATTTCTGCTACCTTTGCAGGAGAGATCATCGCGGCAGGCACCAGAATGGCATCACAACCTGCTGCAATCAAGTTCTGCAATGCAACAAGGGTTTCTTCTGCAGACATACCAGTTGAGGTCGCAGTAACCAGTTCGCAACCGAGAGCCTCAACGGTCAGCTTAAGCTGATTCAGCAGAGGGGCAGTTGTTGCATCCGCCGAGCCTGTATCGAGAGTACCAATCTTAAAGCTGCCGGGACCTGCTGCTTCATCGTCTTTGACACCTCCCTCAGCACCGCAAGCAGCGAGGGAAAAGGTCAAAACGAGCGTCAACAATAGTGCTACAAACTTTTTCATTCTTTTTTCCTCCAATAATTTTTATTAAATGTCTATCCAGACATTGAAAACATAGTTTACATAGTCGCACTCTTTTCCTTGAGTCGGGAGGTCATAATCAGGACTAAGACAAAGATCAATCCCTTAATAACCTCCTGCATACGTCCGTCAATGCCAAGAAGCACCATCCCATTGGTCAGCACCGAGACGATAAAGCAGCCAATAAAAACACTGCGCAGCTTTGCTCCTGTTCCACCCTCGGAAGGCATTCCGCCAAGGGTAAGTGCAATCATAACGTTAAACTCAAAGTTGGAAGCCGTGCTGGTACTAACTTGACCGCCTCTTGCCATTGAAAGCAGAGAGATCACACCGCCAGTGACTCCCGCCGCAACAAAAGCCAGAAGTTTTGTCTTGCGGATATCCACGCCGGATTGCACGGTCGCCTCCTGTCCAGAACCAACCATCCGACAGTGCTTGCCAAATGCGGTATAACTGAACAGCCATCCAACAAAAACCGTCGCAACAATGGTAAATGCCAGAGTAAACGGAAGGCTATCAAAAAAGTTAAGCACTTTCGGCACTTTAATATGACCTATTGGTCCGAGCAGTGTCGTAAAGGTTCCCTTCAACAGGAAGGAAACACCGAGGGTCTGGATAAAGACAACGAGGCCAACTCTTGAATAAAGCAGTCCGTTCAGTATGCCGATTCCAATACAGACAACAAACGGGATCACAAAAATCAGCAGATCCACCCCTGTGACTTCCACTGCCTTTGCCGCAAGGAGACTCGCAAAGCAAACGACACTGCCGAAGGAAAGATCAAAAGCACCTTGTGCGAACAAAAAAGAAAGTCCAAGCCCTCCAATGATAAATAGCACCGACTGTGAGAAAATTGTTTTCAGGTTATATGCACTGAACAGCAGTCCTTTAGATGCGACCCCGAACACCGCGACCACAAGGATCAAGCTCACCCAAGGGAAAACATTGACCAGTAGCTTCGTATTGAGCTTTGATTGGATCTTCATCTTCGTCCCTCCCTCAGATCATGCTGCTGACGAGCTGATTTTCATCGATTTGGGCGCTGCGAGGAATTTCCTGCACAATCTCATGATTCTTCATAATCAGGATTCTGTCACTCATTCCAATCAGTTCCGGCAGTTCTTCTGAAATCATGATCATAGATCTGCCCTCTTTTTTGAATTGCTGCATCAGCTTGTAGATTGCTTCCTTAACACCAATATCAATACCGCGGGTTGGGCAGTCCATGATGAGAATTTGTGAATCGTTACCCATCCACTTTGCAAGAACGACCTTCTGTTTGTTGCCGCCCGACAATTCCCGGCAATGCTGGTCGCTGCTGCGCATCTTGATTGCCAGCGCGTCCGTCCATTTTGCAGCGAGTGCTTTTTCCCTTTTGGGGTTGATAAATCCGTGTTTTGTCAGCTTGGGTAAACTTGGTAAACAAATGTTGTCCTGAATGCTGGCATTTAGTATAATCGCCTCAGTGTCCCGATTTTTCGAGAGATATCCAACACCCAGCCGGATTGCTTCACGAGGAGATGTGATTGTCTTTCCGCCTACCGTCACTGTTCCACTATCCGGCTTTTCAATTCCGAAGAGGACCTTGCCCAACTCGTGCATTCCGCACTCAGCAAGACCGCCGATTCCGAGGATCTCTCCCTTGTGCAGCTCGATTGTAACGCTATAAACATTAATCGCATTGAGTCCCTCTGCACGTAGAACGACCTCAGGCTGATAATCCGGTGCATCGTCAGCACGGTAGAGGTTGTCCGCTACCTCACGTCCAACCATCAGGCTCTTGAGGCGGCTCTCTTCCATCTGCTCTTTGAAAAGGGTTTCGATATAATGACCGTCACGCATAACAGTGACACAGTCGCAGATATCAATCAGCTCCGCAAGGTCATGGGTGATGAAGATTACGGCACCACCGCGATCTCGCACCGCACGCATATTCTGATACAGAATATCGCGTCCATGTTTTGCAAGTGCATTGGATGTCTCGTCAATAATCAGCAGCTCCGGCTCAGAGTACATTCCCCTTGCGATTTCAACCAGTTTTCGATCTTCCAGGTTCAGTGTGCCTGTTATAGCCTGCGGGTCGATGTGCTCACCGCCAATTTGAGAAAGAATCTTTTTAGCTTCAGCATTCATCGTATTGTAGTCGATGCAGCCGTGCTTAACAAAGCGCCTCTCTTCATTAAGAAAGATATTCGCCGAAACAGGGATTGAACCGATCGTGCCAATTTCCTGAACAATGAGAGATACGCCTTGTTTTGCGGCATCTACCGAAGAAGTCGGTGCATAGTCCTCTCCTCGAAGCAGCAACCGACCGCTGTCCCGCTGTTGGATACCCGCCACAATCGAGGAGAAGGTGCTTTTTCCAGAACCGTTTTCTCCGATTAGTCCATGGATCGTTCCGCGGCAAACTTCAATGTGGAAATCCACGACTGCCTTTGTAGCGCCAAAGGACTTATATATTCCTTCCGCCTTGAGTAATACCTCATTCACGCTGAACCCTCCATAAAATTTAGTTTAATTTATGCTTAACTTTATATCAGCATTTAGCGCAATTGTCAATACTTACATTGCAATATCTCTAAATTACACAAATATTCCATGTTCATTTCAGTCAGTCTGCCTGTTTTTCGTCTAAATCCGGCATTATTTAGCTAAATTTTTTCTAAATAGTTTTCAAAATATTTTGCTTTTTAGTTGACAAAAAGCCACTTTACATGTTATTATATAACCAACAAACGGATCGGGGGTTGATTCTATGTCTATTACAGCTAAAGAGCTTGCAGAAAAGCTCGGTATTTCCGCTTCCGCTGTATCAATTGCTTTAAACGGGAAAAAAGGGATCAGTGACGAAAAACGTGATTTCATTCTCCGCGCCGCAAAGGAATATGGTTTAAAGCGTCCGTTGCGCAAATCCTTTTCCTCTACTTTTATCAATCTTGTTATCTTCAAAAAGCACGGCATGGTCTATGGCGACACGCCTTTCTTCGCTGCCGTGACCGAAGGAATCAGTGCGGAGGTCGCAAATTCCGGTTATAATCTTCAAATTAGTTATTTTTATGGTAATCAAGACAACGCAGAACAGCTCAAGTCGCTCTCGATGTCCGACTGTGCCGGTATTATTCTGTTGGCAACAGAAATGGAACCAGAAGATATCCAGCAATTTCTGACCATCGGCAAACCCATTGTCGTACTGGACTGCTATTTTGAAGGAACACTGCTTGACTGTGTTGTAATCAACAACAGCCAAGGCGCATATCTCGCCACCAAACACCTGATTGAATTTGGTCATACCGATCTTGGTTACATCCACTCCAATGTTCATATCAATAATTTTGTCGAGCGATACAACGGTTTTACAAAAGCAATCGCTGATTTCGATATTACCAACCGCTGTTCGGTTACCCATATCCATGTTGGACCCACACAGGATAGCGCATACAATGATATGACTCGGTATTTGCGCAGCGCTGACCGCATTCCTTCCGCACTGTTTGCAGATAACGATATCATTGCAATTTCCTGCATGCGCGCCCTCAAAGAACACGGTTACAGGATCCCTGAAGATGTTTCTATCGTTGGATTTGATGACATGCCGATGTCCTATGTCACTTCTCCAAAGCTTACGACTATCCATGTTCCAAAAGAGCTTTTGGGTGGAAGCGCTGTTTCCCTTTTGCTTAAGCAGATTGCGTCCAGTGACTCGCAGCCTGCGACGATTTGTATGCGAATTGGCACAATGCTGGTATTGCGGGACACCGTATATGACTTGCGAAAATAAAGCCTTCCAAAAATCTCCCGTATAGCTAGTACATCCCGGCGCCTTATCTGGTAACGCTGGCTGCAATAGAGCGCACTCGTTATCACAAATAATCAGCACTGCCAAGCAATGAACTGAACCCCAAATGTTAGACATGCAAAGCTATCATTTGCAATCCTGATTGGCTGCCTTGGTTTCGGCATATTTGCCGCAAGTCATCCGTTTACGGATCTTGACCGGGTTTCAGAATAGACTGGATACTTTTCAGACTGGGAGCAGCCGTGAATGCCAGTGCCTTTTTGCAGGCCATTTCCAATCTGGCAGAGGAATATTTGTCTGCGTATTTCAACAGCGCCATACAGGACATGCAGCCTCGCTGTTCCACCTTGTACGCAGGCAGGAACAACTTTACAACAGCAGCGGTGTTAGGACCAACCTGCTTCACCCCGCGGATAAAACGTTCGATGTTCCAATGCAAATATTCCTGGTGTTCCGGCGGCATATGGCTCTCATTTGTGCTATACTGGTTAGGGCGGCCGAGCAGCCGGGGATGGAATGCAATCCGGGTTCCTTTAAAGAATACTTCAACAGCGCAGCGTGTCAGGCGGACATTTACCTGCTGTTCAATGTACTCGTAAGGGACGGAGTAATTCATCCTGTCAACGCTTACATGGTAATTGTATTGAACTGCAGCAACCTTCCAAACTGCCAGTTCAAAGGGTGTGGGCGTCAGAGGGAGCAGAAATAACTGTTCCACCCGAAACAGTTTTGCTCGGTTGCTTTCTTTTGGAATGGCTTGTTATTAGAGCCTATCTGAAAACATAGTATTCTTGTACTATTTCAACAAAATCCAAATGGAAGCGAGATGGACAAACGCAAGAAAGGACACGGCGAGCTTGTCATAGCGAGTAGCGACCCTGCGAAAAACCTTGAGTTTGTTGAAGAAGCACTCAATCAGGTGGCGTTCCTTATAAGTGTGGAAATCACAAAACCATGGCTCGACTACATTGCTTTTGGGTGGGATCGTATATGATGCTCCCTGCTCTGCGATATAGGCGCGAATGGACTTTGTTCCATATGCTTTATCTCCCAGAATGTTGCTGCCAGAAATGTTCACTCCCGAAAGCAGATCGATGGCGACACTGGCATCAAAGATGTTTCCGCCGGTAAGCAGAAAGTGGACGGGATTTCCCAATGCATCCACAATAGCATGGATTTCTGTAGTCTTTCCACCATGACTTACACCGATAAACTGGTTGTTTCCTGAATTTACAGCCCCTTTTTTGCACCCGCGCTCTGCGGATGTGCTTTGATGCTCGTGCTGTCAATACACAGGTTCTCATAGTCTGCGTCCGCATTCAATTCCTGAAAAATGCGCAAAAGGGTTCCGTCGTCACGCCACTTGCAGAACCGGCTGTAAACAGTCTGATGTGACCCGAATCGCGCAGGGATATCCGCCCAGGCTGCACCGCTTCTGGCCAGCCAGAGCATGGCATTGAGCATCATCCTGTCATCCTTTGGTGGTCTGCCGGTCTTGGCCCGCGGAATCAGATCTTTGATTCTGTCCCACTGGGTATCGGTCAGCTCGTATCGCCTTGCTGCCATAAGATCACCTCTATGCTTTTTCTTTTATTCTACTGCACTTTTGGATTTTGTGCAATTTATATATGATGTTTGAGTTTTCAGATACGCCCTAAGTAAAGCTATAAATGATTCAGAGGTGGCTTCCCTGATTACTACATCCCTTGTTAAGAGATTTGAAAAAAGGAGAAATCAGGTATGAAAAGGTTGAAAAGCTTAACAAGGCAGAGCGTATGCTAAATCTTTTTTACCACGGATCAACAATAATATAAAACAGGTTTATTATTGCGAAAAGAAAAAGGAAAAGTACTCTCCGGTGGAACCGGGAACGAGGGGAACTGTGCGTTATGTGAATGATGCCGGTCAGCTTGGTGTAACTTAGGATAATGGACGCGGCCTTGCCGTATGGAGGATGGAACAGGCACAGATTCTCTGGACAGGGGGACGGAACATCTTTTGGGTTCCTCTTTGACGGTGGGCGGAGCCCCCCACACCATCATCACCGGCCACAGCGGCATGGCTTCCCAGAAGATGTTCACGGATCTGGAGCAACTGTGGGAGGGGAACATTTTCTATCAGTATGTTCTGGATGAAACTCTTGCCTATGAAGTGAGGGAAATTCATAAGGTTCTGCCCCATGATACCACCTACTTGGAAATTGAAACCGGTGAAGATCTGTGTGCGCTGGTGACCTGTACGCCTACCGGCGTAAATACCCACCGCCTGCTGGTACAGGGAAGCCGTATCCCGTATGTTCCGACGGAAGAAACAGAGGCTTCTGCCGTGCCTTATGAGGAAAACACAGCCTCCCACTGGGAGAAACAGTATTGGATTAGTGTTCATCTGGGGCTGGCGGCAATGGTTTTCTTGACGCTGATGGCAAGCACAATGCTGCATTTCCGGAGAAACAGAGGAAGAGCAGTCCATGGGAAAGGAGGGCGCTATGTCAGAAAGTAAGGGAAAAATCCTTTTTGAGTTTTTGGCAGTTCTGCTTCTGCTGTTCGGCGGCGGGGCGATGCTTTCACAAACCTTCGGAGATTCGAAAAAATATACTAGAAATTGACAAAAGTTCTTCTCTTTGTGCAGATATTATGATACAATATCTGCACAGGGGGGATTCCTTATGGCGAATCAAAAGAAAACAGTTCAATTTGATCACTTTCGCCCATATTATCTAACCACAGACGAAAACGGTATTTCACACGAGCATGTATACAATCTCCGTGCGTTATTACAGCATGTAATGGGTCGCCCATTTAGTGAGACAAAAAAGAAAATCTTAGGGGATACCCATATGTTCCACATCTGCAGGTATGATGATCAACTCCATGTATGGGAACTGCAAATTCTGCACCTTAGGGAAAAAATCCTTCCAGGGATTGCCGATGATAACGGTGCCTATGAGTTGATTCAGCTCGCGGATAATCAGTACCCGGCAGAGTCCACTACGGTTCTATATGATGAAGATCACTGCACTCTGTATTTGCAAAGAAATTTATATGGTACATCCATTAGAGCGCTCGAAGAGCTCTTCCGGTTGATTTCTCCGGAAGACACTCTTGTCCTTTTGAAGCCGATAGTGAATGGCACTCGTATTAATGGAATTACAACAAGTAAATTGTATCGTAAAGTTGTATTGGTTGTCGACAGCGAACAGTTAACTGATGAGATGTCTGAACAGCCGCTTGGACGAGTTATCAAAAATTTTAGGAGATATCAAGGACGCTTTGTTAGATTTGAACTGGGTTTTGGACGTCAAAAACACGGACTGTTGAACGCCCATGAGGTCAGTGCCCTTATTCATGAAGCGTATTGTTTTCCTGGCACCAATAACCTGCATGTTCGTGTTGCAGAAGACGAGGATACTCCGTTTGAAACAATCAATTTAATGGATGATCGGGCATGCTATAAAATCGATGTTCAATATTCCCGGAATAACCCGATCACGCATGAACGGCTTTACCGTATATGTTTAGCCGAGTATAAAGAAGAACGTGGGCTCCTTTAACGTTTCCGTAGGGGGTAATTATGAAAGCTAAATGGCATGTCATATTAGCAGCGATGTCCCCAATTGCGTTAGGTATTTTAGCGGGACTTACCATATTCCTTACCAAAGTTCCTGCTCTGCCGCTGCCACGCTTGGAATTTCTTCTTGACACAATCATATCCTGCTCATCTACCATATCTGGATTCATACTAGCCTCTGTAACCATTTTGGTGGGGGCGACTTCTAGCGAAATAATGAAAAAGATAAGAAAACACGGTGCGCTTACTGAACTTCGATGGAGATACACGGAAGCTCTTATCTTAGGCTTAGTTGTGATATTCTATTTTACATATTTAGGCGCAATTATAGACGATTCAAACAATATAAGTACTGCGTGCCTCTCACTCAGTGCAGGTCTGCTCGTCTCCTATATCTGTAGTGTTATATCTACGTGTTACTATCTTTTATCTATAATCGGGCTTATTAACGAAGAATCGCCAACTGTTGATGAGACTCCGTCTGTGCCAAAAGGTGAATATAGATAGGATTTCGAACGCAAGTGATATTCCTCCGTAAGTGCTCAATAATCATCCGCCCGGTATTTCACCCAATAGCCAAAATTGTGCAATGATCTGCCAGGGTAATGCTTTCTGGGCCAGTGCGCTACTCCGCTTTTGGTATATTGGTTGTGCTCCAGGATGATTGACTCCGGAAAATGGTTTGGGGGAACGTTGTTCTACCATAAAGCTATCACTGCTTATAAAAACCAGCCTGCACTGTTGTCATTGCAATGCAGCTTGGTTGGACACAGACTACACTCCCATTTTCATAGTTTAACAACCACTTCTACCAGTTTTTCCAGAAGATCAAACAAGCAATTCACATTGTGCTGTATATCTGAGCCTTGATGCCACGGATATTGATATCCGCAAATGGGGCCGGAATGGCAATACCCCGATTCTGGACGCCTATTTCAAAGTGAAACCCAAGGAGCAAAAGAAAATTTTAGATTATCTGAAATCCTTGCCTACACATCTTGAGATAGAAGCGGGTGGCCAGCGATTTTATCTTGTACATGGTTTCTCGGGAGAAAATATCTATGATGAGGTGTGGGGCAGGCTGGAACTGCATATGTCGAATCCAAATCCGGGGTATCAGGTCGTGATCGGACATATGTCGATGCTGAGACTGATCAAGCCGGAGGAAAAGACAGTTGGAATGGGCCGCAGATTTAGAGCGGAGGAGAGACTGCCTGAAAATCGTCCATAATCCGGGATTTATCAACATAGACTGCGGCTGTGGTCGTGAGATGCCGATAAAGGAATCAGTTTGCTTGAGACTGGATGGGATGGCGGAATACCACTGTTAGAGGAAGATGTCGAAACTTGCGAACGAAAGTTGCGTGATTTTTTGGGGATTTGCAGGTATGGACAGCCCTAAATACCTGCATCTAAAGTGTTGAACAGACACAAAGCCTCTGAAATCTTTGGGTTTCAGAGGTTTTCTTTTGCTTTCGGCGCTTTTACGTAAGAAAATCTTGAATTTCTCTGTTTTGAAGAATACAGTCAGACCGCATCCCTTTCTATCACTTTTGGATGAAGGGATGCGGTCTTATTTTGGGCAGAAAAATCACAATGAATGGACACATTGGACAGTCCGTGGCGGAGGTGTACCAGGATTTTATTTTGGCTAAAACGGCGGAGGGCGTTTCGGATATTACCATTCGCAATTATCACCAACATCTTCACAACATTTCAAAGTATCTGGATATTGAGCAACCGATAGCAGCTCTCTCCAAAAGAGACTTGGAAAGCATGATCTGTGGAATGCGGGCGGCTGGGCTTGCGCACAATTCTATTTCTACCTATGTGCGGGTGTCCAGAACCTTTTTAAATTGGTGCCAGAGGGAAGGACGGGCTGACCTGACAATCCCCAATATGAAGGACATGGAGACGGTAAAGGAACCTATACCGATGAAGAGCTTTCCCTTTTGCTTGAAAAGCCAAAATCAGATTGTTCCTTTGCGGAATATCGAAACTGGGTCATTATCAATTTTCTGCTAAATAGTGGCTGCCGCGCGGCGACAGTGCGGAATATTCAGAACCGGGATGTGGATTTGGGGGCGAGGCAGATTGTGTATCGGCACACGAAGAACGGAAAGGTTCAGGTGGTTCCATTGTGTTCTAAGATGGTTTCCATTCTCCGGGAATACATGACGATACGCAAGGGAGAATCGGAGGAGTATCTGTTCTGTAATCAGTATGGGGAAATGCTTTCTGAAAATGCCCTGCGTCTTGCCATTGCCCACTATAATCGCTCTCGCGGGGTGGGGAAGACAAGCATTCACCTGTTTCGTCATACATTTGCCCGTAAATATCTGGTTGACTGTGGCGGGGATGCGTTTATGCTTCAAAAGCTGCTGGGGCATTCTACCCTTGCCATGACCAAACACTATTGTGCCATTTATGATGCGGACATTTCAAAGAACTATGACCGCTTTTCTCCCTTGGCGCAATTACAGCAAACCAAAAGCAAGCTCAGGAGAGCGTGACAGAGCATAAAGCCGTGATTCTTTCGATATCTTTTAACCTTTTTGGTGTGGATCGATTTGGAAGGGCTGGTACACGCAAACAGAGCGGTCTGGAAAAACTTTCACTGGGAAATATTTTGCCGGAGACGTGCCGAAAAACGGGCATATCTGGAGATATTTCGCTTCTATTATAACTGCCGCATGGCGGGTGATCGGTTTTTTGCGGCCGACCGGAGTGAACCGCAATAGCTTGTGACGCTGCTGAGGTGAGCGGATGAACACTTTCAAGCGAGGCATAATAACACACTTTCGGTAAAAAATCAATACTAATTTTGTAGAAAATAATTGTGAATTTATAAAATTGAACAAAATAGAAAAGAAGAATAGACTATAATGGTACAAAGTGGCAATAAACCTTGACGGACGCATTTTTGGCGGACCGGGAGCGGAATGCCGGATTCCACAGCAATCGCAGCGCTCATGCCGTGCCGGGTTTTGCGGTGTGAAAAGAAAAAATATACCCCGGAATGTTTGTTTTTTGCAAGTTCGTGTTTCAAATGTGTGCGGAGATGGTATAGTCAAGATACACAAAAAAAGAGAATGACACCGACTCTTTTGGCGAAAATGTCATGCCACCTGTCAGGCTGCGAAGAATCGGGACGACCGCACCCCAGATTGACGGTCAATATGAATAACCCGTTCCGAAATCGCCCGTGAGCCGGTCACGCATTTTGTATTACCCGCAAAAGGTTGTTTTGCGTGTATAAAAATTAAAAACTAAGGAGAAGTGAAACATGAAAAAGTTTATCGCGATGCTTCTGGCGTTGGCCATGGTTCTGTCTCTTGCCGCCTGCGGCTCGAAGACAGACGCCCCCGCTGAGACAAAGGAACAGACCGCTGCAGAAAAGCCTGCCGCGACTGAAAAGACCGAAGAACCTGCTCCCGCTGCTGAGCCTGTGACCCTGACCTGGGGCTCCTGGGCGTTCGCGGAAGAATCTATCCGTCACATTTATCAGGAAGCGGCGGATCTGTACAACGAGACGAACGAGTACAACACCACCATCAGCACCGAGTACTTCTATTCCTACGCTGACTACCTCTCCACCCTGCTGATCGACGTTGCCGGCGGCAATGGCCCCGACGTTGCTCACATCAAGGCTGAGTGGCTGCCCCAGCTGCTGGCTCTGGGCGTTGTGAAGCCTCTGGACGGCTACATCTCCGCTGACGTCCTCGCCGACTACTCCCAGTCCGCTATCGACTCCGTCACCGTTGACGGCTCCATGATGGCACTGCCCTGGTTCTCCAACACCTACGCGCTGCTGGTGAATACCGACCTGTGCGAGCAGGCTGGCGTTGATTACACCGCCATCGCTTCCTGGGACGACCTGCTGGCGGCTGCCGAGAAGATCTCCGCTCTGGGCAGCGACATCTACGGTCTGGCGATCCCCGACTCCAACGGCGTTGAGGCCGGCGAAGGCTACAACACCTTCCCCGCTCTGTGGGCTCGCGGCGGCGAATTCGAGAAGGACGGCACCATCATGCTGACCTCCGATGAGTCTGTTGCTGCTTACACCGATCTGCAGAACCTGTTCGTCAAGAAGATCTCCACCGCCGCCGGTGCCAACTCCTTCAAGGAACTGCGCAACCTGTTCGGCGCCGGCAAGATCGGCTTCTACTGGGACATCGAGTCCGGTATTGTCACTGCCGCTTCCGCTGCTGAGGATGAGGCTGCTTACTATGCCCGTACGCAGGCTATGACCATCCCCGGTGCTGACGCTGCCGGTCACGGCTACCTGATCGCTCATGAGCTGGTCGTGTTCGACTCCTGCTCCGATGAGAAGATGGAAGCCATGGGTCACTTCCTGGACTTCATGTCCGGCGCCGATGTCATTGACATCCTCTACCGGAACGGTCAGGGCAAGATGAGCTCCCGCTCCACCGTCATGGCGGAAGTCTTCAAGGACTGCACCGCTGTCAAGCAGGAAAAGGGCGGCTACACCTACGCTTACGTAAAGGCTATGGATTCCGCTAAGGCTCTGCCTTCCGCCAACATCCACTTCCAGGATGCCGACGCCATGCTGACCGACATGCTGACTGAGCTGGCTCAGGGCGGCGATGTCGCCGAGATCCTCGCCAAGTGGCAGACCCAGATTCAGAACGAGTACAACAAATAATCGGCTTGTAAAGAAGCACGTTTGAAAGATTGCTAAGCGGGTGGGTCCTCTCTCTCGGCGGAGAGAGGGCCCACTTTCCAGAAGGAGACAGGCATATGACTTCCAAAAATCAATTAAAAACGCGTAGAATGTCCGACAGTACCTTTGGTTTTCTGCTGATGGTGCCTGCCCTTCTTGTTCTGCTCGTCGTTATTGCGTTCCCGATTCTGAAAGGTATCTACGCCAGCTTTTGTGATTACGGGCTGAAAGAACTGAGGAAGGGCATATTCGATCTGAAATGGAACAATTTTGCCAACTACAAAATCATGCTCCAGAACAATCAGATCTTTTCCTATTTCAAGAACACCTTTGTCTTTGTGGCACTGGTGGTCGTGATCCAGCTCATATTGGGCATGGGTATCGCGCTCTTGCTGGACAGCAAGATCAAGGCACGCGGCACGCTGCGCGGCCTGATGCTGGTTCCGTGGACGATCCCCTCCGTTGTTACCGCGATCGTCTGGAGATTCATGACGAACTCCAGCTACGGTGTGATCAACTGGATCGCCTATAAACTGGGAATGATCCCCACTCTGGACTACTCCTGGACGCTGCAGAGCGGCAGCGCCATGGCGCTGATCGTCATTGCGGCCGTGTGGCGCCAGCTTCCCTACATGATGGTCATGATCCTTGCCGGTTTGCAGTCTGTTGACAAGTCCCTGCTCGAAGCCGGTACGATCGACGGCGCGAATTACTGGCAGAGCCTGCTGCATATTACCATTCCGTCCATCCGACCCGTTTTGATTACCTCCATCTGGATCGCCCTGATGGCAAACTTCCAGATGTATACCATCATCGCCAACATTACCAACGGCGGTCCTGTCGGTGCGACTACAACCTTGTCTATTGCAGCCTATAATGCCGCATTCCAGTCCTATAACTTCGGTTATGGCGCGGCAATCGGCGTTGTGTGGCTGATCGTTCTATTCATCATCACCATGTTCTCCAACAAGCTTACGGATAAGTATTCCGAAGATCTGGGTTAAGGAGGGAAGCAGAAATGAAAAAGCGCAATACTGGAAAAAAGATTGCCAAGTATGTGGTCATTGCAATCATTCTGTTCGTGCTGTTGTTCCCTGTTTACTGGATGATCAACTGCTCCCTGCTTCCCAGCAACGTTATCATGAGCGTGCCGCCCCGGTTCTTCCCGATCAACGCGACGCTGAAGAACTTCTCGCAGATCTTTACCCGCGCGTCCTATCTGCGGTTTTTCCAGAACAGCTTCATCGTCTCCTTCGGAACGATCGCGATCGTGCTGCTGGTTGCGGTTCCCGCGAGCTACGCGCTGTCCCGCTATAATTTCTTTGGACGCCGCGTGATCCTCAGCTCCGTTTCCTCCGTTCAGATGTTCCCTGTGGTGGTCATCCTGACGACGCTTTACGGTTTTTACAATTCGTGGCGTATGCTGGACACGTATCGTGGCCTGATCCTTGCGGACACGACCTTCGCGCTTCCGCTGGCGATTACGCTGATGAAGAGCTTCTTTGATACGCTGTCCAAGTCTCTGGATGAGGCGGCGAGAATCGACGGCGCCAGCCGGATGCGTGTGCTGCTGCATATCCTGCTTCCGCTGGTGGTTCCCGGACTGGTCGCGGTGGGTATCTACACCTTCCTCAACGCATGGGACGACTATCTGATGGCGCTGACCATCATGAAGTCCAACGAAATGCGCACGCTGCCTGTGGGCATTGCCCAGAGCTTCCTCGGCGAGTACTCCAACGACTACGGCGGACTGATGGCGTTTGCTGTGGCCGGTTCTCTGCCCATCGTTCTGCTGTTCATTTTCTTCCAGAAATATCTGGTGTCCGGAATGACTGCCGGCGCGGTAAAGGGTTGATTTATGGCATTTCCTTCCAAAGAAAAGGGACGCGGTGTTTTTGCGGCACTGAAAGCCTCCGGGTGGGAGAGCGTCCGGCTGGTGCTGAGCCAGTATTGGGTCAGGCTGATCGGACTGAATCTTCTGTATCTGCTGTGCTGCCTGCCGGTGATCACCATTCCGGCGGCAACCTGCGGACTGCACAGGGTCATCCTGAATATGGTGCGGGAGACCCGGTACGAAGGGGTGTTCCACGGATTCTTTGCGGAATTCCGGACCCACTTCCTGAAAAGGACCGTGTTTGGCCTCCTGCTCCTGCTTGCCCCGGCGTCCATCGCCTGCTACCCGATCATCTTTGGCATGGAAGGAAGCGCGGTGGTCATCACCACGACAATTTCCGTCCTCCTCTATTTCTGCATCACGAAGTATTTTTATCCGCTGCTCGTGCTGCTGGACGTGGATATCTGGGCAAACTTCAAAAATGCCTGCATCATGGCGGTCGTGGAATGGAGAACCACGCTGCAGCTGCTGATCACAGCCGGTTTGCTGGATCTGATGCTGCTGCTGTTTACCTATCAGGCGCTTCCGTTCTATATCATCATCCTGTGTGCGTTCAACTGCCTTCTGGGCTGTTCCTTTGCCAATCAGCCCTTTGAAAAATACTTTGGCAGTAAGACAGCCAGCGAAAAATGACATTTCCATTACTCCTATATGTGGCGAAAGCCGAGAAACACCTCCGGATGTATTTCCGGAGGCGTTTTTCACATGGTTCACGGAAAGAGAGTATGCGGAAATTCAACCGGTTTTATAAAAAACAAACAAAATTCGCGCTCGATTCCGGCGGCAGTTGACAGGGCGGAAAGAATCCTGTAAACTGGGAATAGCCGAAGAAACAAAGGAGAAAAAAGTATGAAGCGTCGTATCTGTCTGATTATTGCGGGGATCATTCTGGTGGCTATCCTGGCGTTTGCGTTTTACAAGCTTAGCGCGGGGGACAGTTTTGAAAAAACGCTGGTTTCTTCCGAATGGTACGTTCAGATGTCCGAGGGGACGACCGCGGTATATACGTTTCATAAAAACGGAACGTTTGACTGTGAGGCGCATATCGCGCTGGGGGAGCAAGAGGCAAGTATGACCCGCAGCGGAACCTACGCGGTGGATAAGGATGAAAGCGGCGCCCTCCGGGTGCTGCTGCAGTACCCGAACGCAAACGCGCCCGTGGAAATCACCTGCACGGAAAAAGAAGACGGAACGGTCCGCATGGAGATCGCGGGCTGCGAAATGCAGAAAAATGGATAGGGCAGCACCGCACAATTCGGCAAGAAGTCTCAGGCAGGATTTTTGCCCCAATTCAAAGTTCCAAAAATGGAGGAATACTGTATGTATTTCCCATTTTCGGAACTGCGGAAGTGGAGCA
>ERZ779869.582-NODE-582-length-40385-cov-10.445822_pt1 | contig 40385 bp, 23 predicted proteins | sample MGYA00511557_ERZ779869 | MGnify/ENA primary metagenome ERZ779869 (study PRJEB29588, sample SAMEA2154620) | human gut metagenome | biome: human gut; feature: human-associated habitat; material: faeces | place: Denmark | collected 2008/2010 ... | reverse complement strand
TGAATTCACCACCGTCCTATGAGGGCGGCGTACTCTTCTGGATTGCTATAGAAAAACTCCCCTTTAAGATAATAGGCATGAACGATAATTGGAAGCTTAAGTTTTTTCATTGTTTCCATTACCATTCCTGACTGTGGTATTCCTCGCAGAGCCTGCTGAACCGTCGGGGCTACGCAGATACGTTTTATTTTGTCGTCCTCTGTGAACATTCCTTCAACGCGCTGTTTCGGAACTCGCGGATTGAACTCTGTCACAGTATCGAAACTACAATGTACCATACTGGCTCTATTTTTATTCTTCATCATCTTCTCTTTAAGCCTGAATTTCTTTTTTTAAAGCTTTTGGCATAAAACACGATGTCCCTTTTCGCTCCTTCTTACAGTACAAAAACGCAAGGTTTGATTTTAATAGCCCATACGATTTCCAATGGCAATTTGTACATTCATATGAATCAGTCGTAATAGAACCACAGGATGGGCAAATGAATTCGCTTCCGCATTTCTCACGCAGCTCTTCTGCAGAATTAAACACAAAAACATTTTTCGAGTCAATCCTTGGCTGTTCACATTCCTGGTAATAGTTCATAAACCAATAAGTCCGGTCTTCTTCCCAGGAGGCCAGAATCTCATTCCACGGGAGGTTCAGCTTCTCTCCGTAATGGATGGCTCTATCGACCGCCCATTTGTATTTCTCACAGTACTCGCATTTATGCCCACAGTCTTCCTGTGTATCACCGTAGTTTGCTAGATAGTCCCTACAGGATGGCTTGTAATCTTTACACCATCTTCCTGGGAAATCTTTCTTTTCTTCCAAACCTTTAATTACATCGTCTAACAATTTGACTTTTATTTTTGCCATATTTTGTTTCCTCCTTGATATGAAATTAACAGCCTTTCAACTTCTTATCGAGTTAAAAATATCTTCAGCCCCTTAAATTCGTAAACACCAAGAGGACTTTCTAAAGTCGTGTCCCCGAGGATTTTCCCAACGAACGTGTTTAATCCAGAAGCTTCATAATCATAATCAATTGTTTCAGCTGCCGCTGTGGAAATAAATCCCATCGCAGAGCTTTCACCGCTACAATTGTAAATTTCAATAGGATACGCTTCATCTCCATTTAAAGAATCACACATATCCATAACTTCTGCTTTCGTTAATCCTAATTCACCTGGTTTTTCAATCAATACAATATCATACATATTTTGTTTCCTCCTAATCCGTTTGTAAAATCATTGTTTCTTTAATGTTTCGTTTTTTGTTGTTACATACTTTTTTCTAACCTCCATTTCATCAAATATTTATATATTATATGTCTGTTTTCTTTTTTTACATCATTTTGCAAAAGAAAAAAGACTTGTCGATAAACAAATCTCTTTTTCTTGCTATATTTATGGTTCTTAAAATATCCCTTTTCTTGGATATAATTTTATCCCTTAATTAGCAAAACTCTTATAATTCCCAAAACAAGTATATGTGTTGGATAAAAAATATAAAATGGATATTTCAGATTTAATTTTCCTCTTTTTCCATTATAAAACATCAAGATAAACGGAGAGAATATTACAGCTAATTCTCCGGTCCCCATGCTAGCCAAAACAATAGACTCCGCAATTCCAGCAACAAGAGGAAATTCGCGAAATATGCAACAAAGATAGATAGCAATAATCCCAAAAGCGCCATAATCAAAATGAAGAAGTTGGGCTATAGCGGCAAAAGCCGCAACGCCGACACACTCAAAAAGCAGCATCACCAGTTCTTTGTCCCTTGTCTTCTCTTCTATTTTCTCTATGAATACACACATAATTAAGCCAAGAGCAAGCGTGAAGTAAACATTTTGGTGTGTCAGGTCAAACAGCTCTCCTGACATCATTAAATTATATGGAATCTCAGATACAAGAGCGAATAAACACATTCTTCCAACATACTTTTTCCTATCTCTCGTATAGTATAACCCTTCAGCAAGTAAAAATACGAATATTGGAAAAGCTAACCTGCCTATAACACAACTAAGCCACAGATACGAGCTGCTGTTGTGGTTCTGGATAAAAGTATATCCCATGTGATCAAGAAGCATTGCAAAGCATGCAATAATTTTTAGCGTATTTCCATTTAAACAGCCAATAGATTTATCATTCAAAAAAGCAGCCTCCTTTTTAATATCTGTTTTTAATATGTCAGATTTTTAGAAAATATTAAGCGGCAGAAACCAAATGTTTTGTTGAAAATATAGGGCTAGTAGTATATAATATAAACAGAAACCTTCACGAGACATTTTGTTTTTTCTGTATATACAAAAATCATACATATAACATATGAGTCATTGAATATTGGAGAAAGGAGAAAATCAATAATGAACAAAGAACAATTTCTGGAGCACATCAGAGAAAATTTTACTTTGGATGGGACAAGCCAAAGGCTTATTGCATCTTTTGTAGATTATGTATGCGCTCAATCAGACGATGACGAAACAAAATGGGCAATACTCTACTCTGTGCTGGATTCTATCGGTATGGAACTAGAGGAAGTAAAACAATTACAATTTTAGGAGGAAACAAAAATGGAAAATTTAATGACAGAAGGAAAGAAACTCGTAACAGAATTAAACAAAGCAGCAGATGCTTATTACAACGGCACAGAGTACATCACAGACAAAGAGTATGATGCAAAGTTCGACCAGCTTAAGGCTATCGAGAATGAACTTGGAAAACCGTTTCCAGATAGTCCAACGCTTCGTGCTGGATATGCTGTAAAGAGCACTCTTGATAAGATTACTCATGAATACCCTACTCTTTCTTTGGATAAGACTAAAGATGTAGATGTGCTAATCAATTGGCTTGCAGATCAAAAAGGCATGTTATCCTGGAAGATGGACGGGCTCACACTCGTTCTTACTTACGATAATGGGGTTCTCACAACTGGGGCAACACGAGGCAATGGCGTAGTTGGAGAAGACGTTTCTCACAATATTCCTTATGTAAAAGGAATTCCAATGAAAATTGGATACAAAGGACACATGGTTGTTCGTGGCGAAACTTTCGTTACTTACGAAACTCTTGACGAAATCAACGCGGAGCTTCCAGAGACAGAACCGCCTTATAAGAACTGCAGAAATCTTGCGTCTGGCAGCATCAGGCTTTACGATTCCTACGAATCTATGAAGAGAAAGCTTCAGTTCAAAGCATTCGAATTGGTTTATATCGACCAGGATCAGCCAATGGAAGTTCCGGATGAGTTAATGCCGGATATGAACGATTTCAGCGGCAGACTTGAATACTTAAGTCTGTGCGGGTTCGATATCGTAGATCACTTCGTTGTCGACAAAAATAATCTAAAAGATGGAATTGCGACGATGGAAGAAAAACTTGAGACGCTTCACTATCCTACTGACGGTCTTGTTTTAGAGTATTGTGACGTCGTTAATCATGGCACAAACCTTGGCAATACAGGTCACCACCCTCTTTACGGCATGGCTTTTAAATGGGAAGACGAAACAGAAGAAACTACGCTTAAGGAAATTGTATGGCAAGCTTCAAGAAGTGGCCGTATCAATCCTGTAGCCGTATTTGAACCTGTTGAATTAGAAGGCACTACAGTACAGAAAGCAACAGTATTCGACGTTTCTACAGTAGAACGTATGAAACTTGGTGCAGGAAGCAAAATTGCAGTCTATAAGGCAAATAAAATCATTCCGCAGGTATTCGAGAATATCGAGCCTAAGGGGGATATTATTATCCCTGCTGTATGCCCTGTATGTGGTGCTCCAACAGCCATTGAAACAAGTATGGCAAGTGGACATGAAGTAAAGGTTCTTTACTGTACAAACGACGACTGTGCAGCGAAAAGTATCAAGACTCTCGTTCACTTCTGCACTCGTGACTGTATGGACATTCGCGGTGCATCGGATGCGATTATTGAACAGTTAGTTGATGAAGGTATGCTTCATGAATTTGCAGACTTCTATCACCTTGCTGACAAACGCGAGCAGTTCATTGCTCTTGAAGGGCTTGGCGAAAAGAGTTTCAACGCTTTGATCGACCAGATTGAGAAAAGCCGAAACATCACTATCTCTCACCTTATTCCAGCACTTGGAATTACAGGTATCGGAAGACATGATGGAAAGACTTTTGAAAAGGAACTTGGCTCTATTGAAAAGGTCACTGAAAGAATGGAAAGCGGTAGTTTTACTGACCTTTCTGACTTCGGAGCAGAGAAAGAAAAAATCATCAATGCCTGGTATGCGAAGAACAAACAAGCATATGAGCGCCTTCTCGCAGAATTAAACGTTCAAGAGGCAAAGCAGACTGAAAGTTCTGCTGCGGTAAACGGCAAGACATTTGTCATCACAGGAAAGCTGGTTCACTATACAAATCGCGATGCACTAGTGAAAGTAATCGAAGAAGCTGGCGGCAAGGTTGCTGGGTCAGTATCTAAGAACACAAATTATCTTATCAACAATGATGTCGAAAGTACGAGTGGTAAGAATAAGAAAGCGAAAGACTTAAATATTCCTATCATCTCAGAAGAAGATTTTATGGCAATGTTGTAATTTTATTAAATACAAAAAATATTAAGAAAGATTAGTCGGATTCAGGTCTGGCTAATCTCTTAACTAATAAAAAAGAAACAAATGTTAGCCTATTAACAGGCAGGAAGAAAAGAGGAAAGAAAGATATGGCAGATGTTACAAAAATGTATGTAGAAATTGATGAAACCTACAAAGAGATTAGAAAGGCCTTTGGAAGAGAAAAGAAAGAAATTCCAACAGAATATAGCCACGCTATTATTTGCATACTTAGTGGAGAAATTGAAGATTTATTTGTAAAATCTACAGATATGCAGAAAACAAAAGAGAAAATTATCAAAATTATCTCTAATTCCGTTGCTGCGGATACCATTATGAAATATCTAAATTTCGACGAAATAATGGCAGCAGCCAAAGTAAGAAGAGACTGGGATTCGGCATTATCTGGGGTTGAAAAAGGTTATATGCTTTCCAGCACTATCGGTTGGGAATTTACAGAAAATGATATTAAAGAGTTGGCAAAACTTCACGAATCTGGAAAATACCGTGAGAAAATTGAAGATCTTTTAGAAGACTGCAATTTCCATTCGTTAAACAGCTATTTCCAGGCTGGTGATTACGGCCATCTTAATGCATAAACGGCATCTTAAACATTGTTGATTTAGAATAGAAAAAAGAGCTGAGACATAATTAAAGTGTCTCAGCTTTTTCTTTTTACTTATCAATATTCATATCATTTCTTTTTGGAGCTTTTTCTTGTGTATTTTCCTTTGACTTTCCTTGCGGTCTTTCTGCTTCTCTTGCGGCTTTTTCTTCTTTTCTCTTTGCTTCTTCTTCCTTACCACGCTTGATAGCAGATTCAACGTCAAACGTCATTGTTCTCGCCTTACGCGGAGTTGCCTTCTGCCCGGCTTTTTTAAGGATGTTTTCTGCTCCAGGGAAGTGCTTTGCGCCTGGTTTTACGAAAACCTCTGTAAGCCCTTCTCCCATTCTTGATAAGAAGGTGCTTTTATCTTCCGGTAGCTTTCCTGTTCCAACTGCTTTTTGCACTTCGTCTTTTGTATACGGCGTAAATTCTGTACCTTTTTCTTCATACTCTCGTCTTTTAGCATCATTGATAATAACGGTAGCTTTCGCAATGAACGCATCGTCTTTTGCAAGATCCTTACCGATAAAGCCAAGCGCCTCAACGTTTTGTCTTAGCGCTGCAAGTGCAACAACTGAAGTATTTTTTGCTTGTTCTCCTGCAAACTGGATAGTTAATCCGTTTTGTTTTACTGCAGCGAAGACAATTTCTACTTCATTACGAAGATTAGGAGTTGCAAATTGTAGCGCTTCCCCATTTTGTTTTACAGCTTCCAACACAATATCATAGTCTCCACGTCTATCTGGGCCAAGATCAGCAAGAACCATACCATCTTCTTTCACTAATTCAAGAGCCATTTCCTTGTTGTTTCGTACCTGTTTAGACGCATATCTGATAGAACTAGGATCTTTTGTTACAGCATATTTAACAACGTCTGCCATTCCTTTGATTGCGTATTTAAAGAAACGAAGCGAAGCAGGAATAATGCCTACTGCTTTTTTAGCCCAGGAAGGATTGTTTACATACTCATCTCCTGCTCTATGTAAAGATTCTCCATTCGTGTTTTTCATAGCTTCTTCAACAATGGCACGGTCATGTCTAATACTGGAGTTAAAATACTGAATAGCCAATCCATTTTGTTGAACAGCGAATAACGCAAATTCTTTATCATTAAGAAGCTGTCCTCTTGCAAACATAGCTACAGAAGAAGGATCTTCTTTAATGATATCTTTAACGAAACCCATATGCCCAATAAAAAAGCTTCTGCCAGCATATCTAAGAATGCTAGGATCTTTTTCATACGCACGAAAAATAATATCCGGATTATTTACTGTTTTACTGTCTGCAAATTTAAGCATTGTAGGTTCAGCTTCGATTACAGGCCCAGAAATTTCCTTATCTTCTCTTGCTCTTGGGCTCAGATGTTCAAACGTTTTTGGATTAACAACTGTATATTTCTTTGTAATACATTCTCGTCCACCGTCCCCAGGAGTTTCTGTGTCTCTTTCTGTAATAGCCTGTCCAGCATATTGAATCAACATGCTATCTTTTTCCATGTTGGCTGGTTTGTTATTCATGATGTCATTAAGTTCATCGTTTAAGTTTTTAAGCTCTCTTTTTAGCGCTGCAAACTTTGTTGGATCACTTACAGTAGCAATTGCATCTTTCTTTGCTTCAACAGCCTTCTTCTTTTCGTTATATTCTTTTGCCCATTGGTAGTGTTTATCTATAATAGCATTAAACAAACGCTCATCGTTGCGTCCATAGCAGGTATTGTCAATCGTTGCCTTATCCTGCAAATAAGGGACTTCCGGAAAATTACGGATGTATTCAGGATTACGAAGAATCAACGCTTTTGCATGTGCAAATGAAACTTCGCTCAAATCTGGGATAAGATCAAAGTCGACAGCCCCATCATTTGGGTTTCGGTATTGATCCCACCATTTAAAATCTTCCTGAGTTATTCGCATATTATCGTTTGCAGCCCACATTTCCGCAGATGGCGCGGGGTATACATACGAACTTCTATAGCTTTCTCTTTTTGTTTTTTGGTTATTTTTCGAATCTGCACCTGGTCCAGATCCATCGTTTTCTTTGTGCTCGATGTCTTGGCCATCATCTTCTTTCTTCTTTGGATTAGCTTCGGTTTCATCTTCCATATATTCACTTAAGTCAATCCCATGGTCCAAGTCTTGATTATCGTCAAAATACTGAGCCATTATTTCTTCATCAGATAATTCTTCAGGTGGATCCTGAACGGGTGGGCTTCCATGCCCCTCCTCCCCATAAGAAGGGATTACATCTCGCTCCATATATTCTTCTTGATTTTGCTGTTTTAAGTCATCTTTCGATTTAAAAGAGCTGTTCGCAAAATACCATTTTTTAAATTCCGGATCTTCTGGGAAGTATTTATTAGTAAGATCTGCAAAAGTTCTTTCAGAAGCCTCGTATTCGTCGCAGCCATTTCTTTGGTGTTCTGTATAAATTGTAGCAATAAGCCCACCATATGTGCGATCTCTTTCTGCTTCCATTTGTGCAGCAACAATATAAGGAGCTTCTTTCTGACCTTCCCAAAGAGCATCATCTTCTCTTGTGTATTCCCCTAACTCAAAAGGAGGGGTAATTGGTGAATTTTTATCTTGCGCTCCAATAAGCTCTCGCTTTAGGTAATTATATGAGCCAATGCTAATTGTTTTATTGTATTCAAAATGAGCAATAGCTAAGCGCAAATCTTCCAAATGCCTAGAATCTCCGTTCGCTTCTCGAATTGCGCGTTTAACTGCATAGTTTATAAGACTTTCATCATTATACTTTCTAGCAATATCGCCAACACCTTCTAAGAACTTAAGATTTCGGCATGTTTCTGAACTTAACATATCAATCGTAGCTGTAGATGGGATCGTCTGAACAGCAAGAATAGCCACTTCGGGCTCGTGTCCAAAATCCCCGGCATAGACAATAGCGTTTGGGTTTTTGGTCACTGCAGTTTTTACAGTCGCAAAAGCTTCTTTATAGCTCATATCTTCAATACGGACGTATCGTAACATGTTTGGGTCCTTTTTGACAGCAATCATTGCAATATCAAAATTCGATCGCATCTCTGGCGCTGCAAATTTAATAGAAGCTGGAAAAGCCATTACGGCAGCAGAAACAACGTCAAAATCTTTTTTCATTTCTTCAGAACAAAATTCCAAGTTAAGAGCTTTTTGTCGAATAGCCGCCATTGCTTCATCTTTCGTTTCATATCTGATCGCAGGATAGCTATTTGCGCTTTTTCTTTGTTTTGCCATGAAATTTACCTCTCTTTCTATATTTTCGGCAGAGCACTACACCCGAAGTATATCAGCCATGCAAAAGCAAAAACTTCGCCACAAAGGCAAGCTTGCCGCAACAGAACAGGTAATTATTTTAGGGTGAACACTTCTAATCTTATATATGTCGGAAAATTGCGAAAGAAACAGGAAATAAAATAAAAATCCAATATCCAGTTTGTTTAATGTTAATTCTGATTATCCTTTAAAATATCCCTCGAAATATCTCTTAAAATGTTCCTTAGAATATCTCTAAAAATGTCTCCAAGAACCCGACGGCAAATCCCTTTTCCCAGAAGCTGTTTTATTTTTCAAGGGCTCTTTTAATGCAAAAAGACACCCCGTTAAAGGAGCGCCTTTCGTTGTTAAATACTACTGTTTTTTCTTACGCAAGTGCCAGAACAGTCCTGCAAGAGCAATCGCAAATAATCCTATAGAAATTAAGATATTTGTATGTGCCGATGTTGGGATTGTACCGTTTCTTGTATTTGTGAAACTTACATTCGTGTCTTCGGTCAACGTACCGGAAGAATTTGTTGATTCTACCGTATATCCGCTGGACGCTCCGTCCACTTCTGTAATCTCATAGGCTGTACCGATTGGGATCTCACTCAGTACGATATTCTCTCCATGTGAAAGAGTAAATTCTGCTACTCCATCAACAACAGCAAGTGTTCCTGTTTCTTCGCCTTTTGTATAAGGGATTTCTGCAGGGGTATTTCCTGTCATCTTCAACTGGAAAGTAAAGTCCTTTGTTTTGTCGCCCATAGTACCGGCTACCGTTTTCGAAACCGTAATATTTGCGTTTTTAACTTCTTCTACCACTTTGTGATAGGTTGTTTCTGATTTTAGATTTTTGGTTACGTTATTTACAGATGTAATTGTAGCCGTGTTTGTAAGTTCCGTCCCAATGTCACCTGTGACCAGTGTCGGGATGATAAAGTTAATTGTTTCTCCCGGTAATAAGGTAGAAATCTTAAATTTCAAATTCTGACCTGATTTTTCCAATGATACTCTAGGTGATTCTGTGATCGGAATTCCTTTTACTGGAATTGTTAAATCCGTCTCTGTGTAGTGCCATAACTCTTTGACGTTGTTTCCGTAGTTCCCATGTTTAGATTCTAAGTCACTAGCACTTGCTGCTTCTTTTACAGTTACTCCCGATGGAAGGCTCGTTACAGTTCCTGTAACAGCTGCATCATTGGTTGGGGTAACGGTTGCTTTGTAACCATAGTAATCATCACTGCTGCTGTCTGTTTTCCAGTACAGATAGAAATCTGTAGTCGGAAGAACGATAGTCTTTCCTGCGATATCCGAGCCGCCAAATTTTCCTGCTGAATAAGTGATTCCATTTAGGGTGTAGAATAATTCCACATAATCGTAGCTGGCACTCTCTGTTTCGGAAGAACCATCAAAGGTTACCGCTACATTTTTGGCTGTACTTTCCGGTTTGTCTCCAAAGAATACTTGAATGTTTGCGGGATCAATGTTAAGTCCTGCAGGCACGGTATCCTCTGTTACAATATCCGTCAGTGTGTATGTGTCATCACTGTTTGTTACGGATACAGTGTAATCAAGTTCGGTATCTTTAAATACACCTTTTCTGGCATTTAATGTACCGGATCCCGGATTCGCTGTTTTGGAAATCGTAGGATCTACATTTTTAATGGTAATATCAGCATTTGAATAAGTCGGTGTTGCTGTTGTATCAGCGTTTTTCTTTGCATATATGACTGCTTCATTGTATGCCGTCTTATCGTGTGCATCTGCACTCGATGGCGCTGTCATTGTAATGGTAAGGTCTACTGCCTGTTTCCCGTTCATTACAAAGTCTGTGCCATCTGCGTTCTTAGAACAGTCGATTGCAACTGCTGTAATAGTTGAAACATCTTCAGGTTTATTTACCGACCATACAGCCGTATTGGTTACGTCATAGTCTGCCTCTGTAAAGGTTGCTCGATCTTTGGTTGAATAATATACAACCGGATTACAATATACATCGGTAGAACCGTCTGTCAGCTTTTCGGCAATGCTTGATACGTTAATGTTCTTAAATGTACCATGCCACTGTGACTTGTTAAATACGTTCTTTCCGGAAGCATCCTTGCGGTTTGCTCCATACTCTAATACATCGTAGAATACTAATCCGCTGCTCTTTGTTGAATCAGACTGTGAATAGCTTAGCTTATAAACGTAGTCATTATTTGGTAATGTTGTTGCGCTTGTTTCATATTCTGTCTGTGCCTTTACATATTTTGAAAAGCCCCATGATGTTGCATCTACAAGTACATAATTAGTTGAGCCAATAGCATAGCTGGTAAGTCCTGCATTTTTTGCTTGAATCTTATCATAATACTGTGACTCGGATACAATATCCTGCGTGCCAACTGTGTGTTTTGGAAGTACGGCCCCGCCTGAGGTGTTCACGAATGCAACATCATTTTCGAGCGTTGTTCCTGCCTGCATGATGTTTTCGTAATTACTGTGAAGCTTGTACCAGAACTGCATTCCGTTTGCTGTTACATTTTCTGGCGTTGCAAATTTAATGATCATCATCGTACGACCCGAATCTTCATAATTGTCGATAAATCTGACATCGAAATATCCGGAATCGAGTTTTGATGAATCAGCTTTGTACTTCTCATAATCATCTGCTTTACTTGCAAGTTCATCATCGTTGTAATTCATCGGAATACCAAATATAGTGGATACATCTACCGTAGTTCCTGCTGGGAGTAAGTTATAAAATGTACCGGTCTTTACCTTTTTCATACGTTTTGAAGTATTATAGTTCCATCCGGCCATGTAGATTGGATTATCCTGTGTACCCTTTTGCGAATCAAATGTTGTATTATCCACCGATGAAGCAAACAATTCTGTCATTTGAGTTGTTTCACTGGTGTTTAATTCATAACAAACCTGAATAGCGTTGGTTAAACCGCCTGTATAGTTTGAGGTACTATAATATACATTCTTTGCTTCATCATCTGTATCCCAAATCTCACATCTTGCAATGTTTTTAATGATAGATGTTGTACCTGCGTTTACGTCATTTTGAATCAATGACCGTACGTGTTTAGTTGGGTGAAGACTAATGGTGCCTCGTGCACGTAAATATGTAGAATAAAATGTGCTATCTACTGTAACTTTGTAACCAACAACATTGTTAGGTAAAGCAAATTCTTTATTTCCACTAGTTTCTACTTTGGCGCTTTTCCAATATTCAAATGTATCGGAATTTTTATATCGTAAGTAGATTTTTACTTGTGAGTAATCACTTTTATCTTCATGCCTATATGGCTGTGTCCAGATACCGTCTTCCTGTCTTGCATCATACTCTGTTAAGCGTATATTTAGTCTTGTAAAATTGTAGTCACCATCTAATAATGATTCATTTCCAGATGCCGGGTCCCAAACATATTTAGCAGCATTATCTCCGGAACTGTATATTAAATCTCCCGGCTGACCATCAGTAATTGCAATGGTTCTTTCTTTTGCTGTATATGTCTGTGTTTCTTCATTCCAAACAGCAGGGGTACTTCTTGCGATTCCATCATAGCTTTCATACCAATCCATTGATACATTTTTGTTATCATCTAGGATATCTTCTTGCCCACCGTTTACTGGTTCTGCTTCACTAGTTGTATAGTATCCGTTATCTTTTGTAAACGTACCTTGTTGTGTGTATTCATTATCATACAGTGTATATGTCATAGTTTTTAATTCCTCAGTATGATATCCTGATTTCCAGTCTGTATTTAATGTTACTTGATTTCTTAAAACTAAACCCGATTCTGGTATGTTTTTGATTAATTCGATTGGATATTTTACAATGATAAAGTCACTACAACCTTTTGAGCTGGTCAGTTTCGTATTATAAGTATGCACAGGCAGATCGTTTGATCCGTTATCTGATGCAAAATTATAACGAACCACCGTACCATCGTGAACACTGTCTTCTGAATAATAACAGCTAAATGGTTGCGATGTATTTGTTTGCCAAGTCGTATATGGATTCCACATGATATAGAAATATTTTTCAGCATCATTTGGCTTATCTCCCCACGAAGAGTCCCATTGGTAATATATTTCTGTTGTTTGTGATGTACTTAATCCCGATTTTTTTACTTTCGTATTCATTTCCAGCGAAAGTTCTTTGTTTGTAATGACATCCGTTGTGCCACTCTTATCTTTGTCTACTTCTACAGATACAGGAACTGTTCCTACATATTTATTATAACCATCAACGTATGTACCGTCTTCTGTCATTGCTCCGCCTGGTACATCCCAAGGGGATACGGTATAAGTAATGGTTAGTTCAATACCGGTTCCACCGCTTAATTCCCGATTGTTCAAAATGACATAATCATCGCCATCTTCTTTATACGAGAAGAACATTCCAGCTTTCGTATCTGGATAAAGCGGTAAGTTTGCACTGATATTATTGGTTCCGATAAACTCTCCATCCCAATTCTTCCATACATATTTTGGTACTCGAATCTGAATTGCTTTTGCAGGAATCTTTTCATCTCCGATAGACTGGTTCAGTTCAAACTTCAAGTGAAGCATTGCTGTCTGATTGCTGCAGTCGGAAGGATGAAATTCCAGATGATCATTCATGTTATCTACATTTGTATTCGATGGATTGCTCCACTCTGCTCCGAATGTATATAATTGTTCGGCATCACTACTTGTTGTCACCATTTCTTCATAATAAGCATAATACGTCATATCCGAAGTAATTGGTGTTGTAGTAGTAAGTTTTTCTCCGGTACCGTTTTTCCCGGTGTACCATCCTCTGTGAATGTAGTTGGTCAGTTTTGCTCCCGGTAATGTCTGAATGGTATCTCCATCTGCAATTTCTTTTGTCTTTGCCGATGAATACATAGAACCTCTTCCCGGATCAAATGTTACTGTATGCTCCTTAGAAGCCCATTTTGCAGTCAGAGTAATATCTGTTTCTGCAATGCTGTTTTCATCGTAACGTGTATCTCCGTTATACCAACCTTTAAAAACATAACTACTGCTTCTAGTTGGTGTTGGAAGCGAACCAAACGCCTCTCCTTTATAATATTTAAGAGTCGTAAGTGACGAATCTAATGAACCGCCATTTTCATCAAATGTAACCGTAATCGTTCCTGCATTTGTCCAATGAGCCACAATTTCAACTCCAAGTGATAAATCAACGGTATCTCCGTTTTTTAATTTAGTTGTACCATCTGATAAGTACCATCCATCAAATGCATATCCATCTCTTACTGCTGTAGGCAGTGTTGTAATCGTATAATTACTGTTCGCTTGGATTGGATAAGTTGTATCACTTGTGATTTTTCCTCCATTTGTGTTAAATCTTGGCTGCCATCCCCATTGAGCGTAATATGTTACGTTTTCTGTCACAGGAGTTAATGTAGTAATCTGTGCTCCACCTGTCGGTTTTGTAAACCATCCAATTAATGTTTTATACATATTTACGTTTGGTGCAAACTTTGGTAACGTACCGACTGTAGAACCGTATTCTACACGTTTTTGGATTGGTAATGATATTCCACCGCTGTCAAATGTTACGATTGGATTTTCTTTCCATTCAGCATAAAGTGTCATACTTTCGTTAATGACTGCAGTAGAATTAATAACATCTCCTGTCAAGGAATCTTTATGCCAATTTATAAATTTGTGATTTTTATACTGTGGAACAGTATCTCCAAGTTGCGAACCTTTTTTTACGGTTAGTGGAGCCATTTTACTTCCACCCTGTGTATCAAATGTAACGGTTGCATAATCTGATAATAAAGTCCACTGTGCGTATAAAATTGCTTTAGAACCATCTTCTGCTGACATGTTTAAAATATCATCATTTGCATCATAGCTTTCGCCAGAACCATCTTTTCTTGTGTTCCATCCGGTTAATACATGTCCTTCATAGGTAAATGTATCTTCTGATAAGTGATATATTTCAGAATATTTTAATGTTTTTGTAATATCCGCCGTATCTTTCGGGCCGTTTGCTTTTAACACAAGATTATAGTTATGATCCGTGTATTGTGCATAGTAAGTAGACTGCGTAATAGGTTGATTTACTAAAAGCTGTGTTCCACCTTGTTTTTCTGTGAACCATCCAACAAAGTCATAACCCCTTTTTTCTGCTGTTGGCAGAGAATCAAAAGCCTTTCCTATATATCCGGATTTTTTGCTTTCTGACGATTTTCCACCCATGGCATCAAATTTGATGTCGAAGCATTTTATATAGGTATCTGCCATGGTAGGTCCATCATAAGTTGATGTTAAGACAGATGTGGTATATTCCTTACCTGTATTGAATCCATGCCATGTTGCATCAACAAGTTTTGTATCTCCTTTAAATGCAAACTTAGTACCAAGAGTTAATGTTTCTATTGCGCTACAGCCATAAAACATCCAACTCATACTCGTTACCGCTGAGGTATCAAAAGAACTCAAGTCCAGGCTTGTTAACGAACTGCAGTTATAAAACATGGAATATATATCCGTTACGGCTGAGGTATTAAAAGAACTCAAGTCTAGGCTTTTTAACGAACTACAGTCATAAAACATGCGCTCCATATCTGTTACCGCTGAGGTATCGAATGAACTTACGTCCAGATTTGTTAAAGCACTACAGCCCTCAAACATGGCATACATACTCGTTACCGTTTTTGTATTGAATGAACTTACGTCTAAGCTCGTTAACGAACTACAGTAATAAAACATGCCCCTCATACTCGTTACCGCTGAGGTATCGAATGAACTCAAGTCCAGGCTTGTTAATGAACTACAGCGGGTAAACATATGACTCATATCCGTTACCGCTGATGTATCGAATGAACTTACGTCCAGATTTGTTAATGAACTACAGCCGTTAAACATCCAACGCATATCCGTTACTGCTGAGGTATCGAATGAACTTACGTCCAGATTTGTTAAAGCACTACAGCCCTCAAACATGCCATACATATCCGTTACTGCTGAGGTATCGAATGAACTTACGTCCAGGCTTGTTAATGAACGACAGTATTCAAACATGCCATACATACTCGTTACCGCTGAGGTATTAAAAGAACTCAAGTCTAGGCTTGTTAACGAACTACAATCATAAAACATGTGGCCCATACTCGTTACCGCTGAGGTATCCAAATTTGTAAAATCTACATCCGTCAAATTTTTGCACTCATAAAACCAATACGATGTAGAAACTGGCTTTACAACATCTTTAAAAGATACCGCTTTGATAGATGTTTTGTTTTCATACCATGGTGCGTAATCTGGGTAACCATATCTCTCTGTCTCAAACCCTGTATACACCTTTAACACATTTCCCTTGCCTGCATCCGGTGTACTTCCACGCTGGAATACCATTTCCCCGCTTTCATAAAGAATGGCATAGGCGTCCGTATCTGCAAGTGGTGAAATATCCGGATCCGTCGATACCAGTGCCGGTCCCATTACCGAAAAGGACTCTACGTCAAAAGCAACCTTCTTTTCTTTTGCAGAGGTATCCGTTAGCTGCTCTACATCTCCGTTGTCCTTAATGTGTGCCACGAAAGACCGTTCTACTGGAGTACTTTCTGTGACATCCTGAAAGATTTTTTCTTTGAATGTCATGGCGATCTTCACCGTGCCATCCTGTGGCTCAATTTTTTCACCCTTGTACTCAAAGTAAACATCATAAGGCTTAAAATGCAGAGTCTGTCCTTTTTTTAATCCAACAGACTTCTCTACCTTTTTTACAGCGTCCTTGTACTCTTTACTGCCCTTTTCTAAAGCAACTGCACAAAGCTTTGTCCCTTTTTTCAGCCCTGCCTCCTCGGTTGCCTTTGCTGTAATCGTGACGGTCTTGTCTTTATATGAAAAGTTAGTTTCAAGTTCTTCCTTTTTGGCAAGGTCAGCCTTTGCAAATACAAAGTTCCCGAGTTTTTCTGCATCAAAAGTAACATAGGAAGCATCTTCTGCCGTCTCAAACTGGACTTCCTCCCATGTCTGATCTTCCTTCTGATGATACAGCACAGAGTCTTTCAAAGAAGCGTCTGTAAATATTTTTGTCGATACCTTTCCGGCATCCTTTTTATTCCCATCACCGTCTACTACATTTAACTCTAATGCAAGTAATATATCTAAGCTGACGGTGTATCCTTTGTTTTTAGCTTCGAGTGATTTTTTTAAATTTTCAACTAAATCCTTATATGCATTGTCCTTCAGCAAATGAATGTCCGCTGTTGAACCGGGATCAAAATCACTTTCTTTAGTAAGTTCCACAGAAAGCTTGTCTTTTGTATTTTCAAAAGATAAGACTTTTGTAGGCTGTGGTTCTTCTGCTGCCGGTTCCGATACAACTTCTTCCTGCGTACTTTCCGTAGTTTCTGCAGATGCAGTTTCTTCTGTCGGTGTGTTTTCCGTACTTTCTGCAGGTGCTTCCGAAGTTTCCTCTTTTGCAGGGGCTGCCGATACGGATACGTTTGTATCTTCGTTTCCCTCTGCCTGTGCTGCAGCTTCCCCTGAGACAGACTCAACATCCGAAACTGCCTGTGTGGCCATTACAGGCTGAACACTGCTGGCTGCCATAAGGAGAGACAATACGAAAGACAATGCACTTGTGAATTTCTTTTTTCTTCGCATCTATAGGTCCTCCTTCTTCCTTTTTAAAATCACGATTCCCATCAACATGGCGCTGAGCCCTGAAGCCGCAATCCAGAAAGCCGTATTGGATCTGTCTCCTGTTTTGACATTTCCGGTTGTTTTATTTGTGTCCAGTTTTTTAATATTTCTAAAACCGGCTGACTGTTTCTTTTTGTTGCTGCCATTCAGATAAATAATTGGCTCTGCCGACATCCTGCCGTCTTCGTCTTCCGTTACGTAAACATCGACGTTATAAACCGTTTCGTCATAGGTTGTTTTCTTATCCGTGCCTTTTTCCTGCGACAATGTGTAGTGATACGTTCCCGGATACGTATAAAGGACGGAGAAACGGCCTGTCTCTCCATCCCTCAGACTTAAGCTGTCAGCCGCCAATGTCTGAAACTCTGAGGTTTCAGCCTTCAGATGATAGGAAAAAGATTCTGTTGTGTTTTTCCCGGTACACGATACCGGGATCTTTACTTCGACTGTTTTTTCCGCAGCACATACCGGCATGGTGCTGAAAAGCATCAGCATTGCAGCCAGACACGTGAAGATGCGGATCTTCTTTACAGTCTTATTCATAAATCTCCCTCCTTTTCTAAATATCAGCTAAAGACATTATTCTTCTTCTGATTTTTTCTTCTTCATGACCATTGTGACAGCACCAGCTCCGCCAAGCAATGTTACAGCTGCAAATGGAGCGACTGTCATGATAACACCGGTCGGGATCACACCATCTCTTGTGTTCAGGTAACCAGTGCCAATGTTTTTTGATGCAACGGTTCCGCTTGTTGCATCTCCGCGGTATCCAGTTCCAGTTTCAATAGCATCAGCTGGTGTTGACTTGTAGTCTTCTGCATTTTCTGTAACTTCGTATTTAGAGCCTTTTGCAACTCCCAGAATCTCAATTGACTGATTGTGTGCCAGGTAGAACTTCTGAGTAACGGTTCCATCTTTACCAACCGTTAATGTGGCAGGGTTTGTCTTTCCCTCATTGGCTGTGATGGTTGCTGCGTTTGTCTTTGTTGTTACATCTGCATCGCTAAGATCTACATCATAGACGGTTCCAGGAACGGCATCGGTAATTTTTACTGTGAACTCGAAGTATTTGTCTCTTGAAGCCTGATTACCGGATACATGTTTTTCGATAAGAATATCGGATGTGTCATAGCTGTTTGTGAAGCCCTGGGATTTTGTTCCGACATAAGAACCTGCACTTCCGTGGTTTTCGCCTAGTGATACGTCCGGAGCATCATCTGCGTTTGAATGAAGCACGTAACCTACGATTTTTAATTTGTAACCATAGCGAGAAGAATCCACTGATGCGTTTTCTTCTTCTTTAGAATCGTCGTTTACATACACGTCTACAACACGGGTTGCATCGGCGTCGTTTGTTACACCCTGGTTGGTTCCGCTCTCTGTTACGATGTAACGGTAGATACCCGGCTCTGTGAATCTACATGCAGAGAAATCAAGTGTTGCTGTTTTCTTTGCATACTTTTCTGTTGCATTGTCGTAGTCTTTTACTAATGCATTAGCATCGTTCAATGTCGCATCGCCCTGTTTGTAGGTGATTGTATTAGCTGTTTTCGTTCCAACACCGGCCATTGTTACCTTATCAGCATCAACACCGGCCAGAACGGCAAACTTCTTTCCCGCTACATCGTAAGCTTTTGCTGTACCTGCTGTTACAGCATAAGTGAAGGATGCGTTTGGTACTTCCGCCTGTTCATCCATGACAAGATATTTGTCAAATGTTGTTGTTTTTTCTCCCCCGATTTCAGTGCTGTACCCATCGGGGCGCGGTAACTCCAATGCAAATACGGGTGTACCCATAGACATTGTCATTGCGGATGCGAGTGCAATCGCACCCAGTGAACCTTTTACTGCGTTTTTCTTCATAGTTTTTACTCTCCTTTTGCTTGAAATTATTTTTTGTTAAAGGCTTTTATCTGCCTTTAATCCATCGTCAGATACCCAAAGACCAGAGTTCTTTCCACTGTATCCGGGTATTTGCATGTAGAAAGCGCGATAATTTTATCGTTTTTCTGCATTTTTACACTCTCGTCAAAATAGAGTGCATTTTGTTTTATGAAACTGCATACGGTGCCTGCATCGGCAAATGTCGGTGCAAATATGATTTCGTTCGTTGCTTCGGACTCCCCGACTGCAAAAAGTTTCAGCTTGTATGGCACGTCATCAACATAAATAGTTCCCTTGTTGTGTTTTTCCAAATATCCTTTTTTTAGATAATGGTCTAACGCACCGAACATCAAATCGTTTTCCATGTGGTGTCCGTAGATCAGCGAGTAATCATCTGAAAAATCACTGGTGTTTCTACTGTCTAAAAAGATGCTCCCTGACAACGAGTAATCCCCAAACGGGTCTTTGTTCAAATATTCGTTATTGTCTTTTCCCTGCATGATTGGATAATCAATTTTCGTATCATCTATCGTGAGCCATCCAACCATGTTTCCTTTTATTGGCTTATCTGGAGCTATTCCTTCATAACCAGGCTTGTATTTCAAGATGCTTGTATCGTTTGCTGCCTGGTAAACCAGGAAACTGTCATACATAGCATACAGCCCAATCAGAAACAGAAACAGAAAAATGAAAAACAATATCTTATCCGTAATTGAATCGAGGCACCGAATTGTCTTTTTTAATTTTTCCATTCTTTAAAAACCCCTTCTCCTAAGCAAGTACAGTAATTTTCCTTTTACATTCTCCTTTTTTACCGGTCCATATTCTCTGCTGTCTGCCGTATCATTTCTAAAGTCGTTTAGAATGAAGTATTCATCTTCTTTTAATGTAACCGGATAAGAAATAGAATGTTTTTTAGACATGTAGGTTTTATAAGGAATTTCATCATATGCGGCTGCCCCGTCCACTTCATAGCCTCCGTCCTTAAAAAATTCTACAGTCTGGCCTCCAACTGCGATGATTCTCCCTACCGTTACCTGACCAGTTTTGTCCGTGTATAGCACGACATCATCGGTATAACAATCTGTCAGTCTGTAAAAGATTCCCAGATCTCCATCACGGACCGATGGAAACATACGGTTCCCTTCCATACGATGCAGATTAACAACCAGTGTCAGCATAACTGCAAGAACACCGAAAATCACAGCAATTTTTGAGAGGTAGCAAAAAACAAACCTGTACTTAAAATCCTTCTTCAAAGTTTCATCTCCTTTCTCTTGCTGCACGAAACGGAAGATTTGGAAACAAGCTGGGAAAAGCGATGCCCGTTGTTGATGTTTTCTGCTCGCGTGCATTTTCCGAATCTTCTGACTTATGCAATTTTGCAGGCTGCTTTTCACGACAGGCGGTTCGTAAGATATCTTTCTCACGGGGGAGGCTGTGATGAAAAACAACAAACAAACCGTCTATCCTAAAAAGCATGTTTTCTTTGTTTTTGTGTACTGCAAACGCTCACACTATATATATGTCAGAAACTTTTTTACAAAATTGCATTCCGACAGCATATTTAGCAAAAAAAAGAAAAAGACACCAACTTTTGTCAGTGTCTTAATCTTTCACCGTTACCAAACCCATTATTCTGCATCGTCAAAGAAATTCTTAAAGTCATTTTCATTAGAAGATGATTGAATCTTTACAGTTTCTTCAATCCCTTCGTCAGACGGATCAAAATATTCATCATCACTTTGTGGCAGAATTGTTTCTAGTATGATTTTTTTCTTTCCATCATCCTCTATGATTTTTTCATCGTTTGCAGAGGTATACGCTTTGGCGTTCAGTTGTATTCTGCAGTAAGGACAGTACGCGACATCGTTGTCGATAATTGAGCCACATCCTGAGCAAACTATTCTGGATCCCGAGGAGGGCTTCTTCTTAGTTGGGATACTATCTTCGATCTGCTCTATTTTCTTTTGAAGCTTATTAATTGAAGCTATTTCTTCTTCGAAAGCGATGTCACATCCATCAGAACTCATATCGTACAGTTTCTTTCCAATCTCTATATAATATTTCTTCTTTTCTTTTTCAAGGGTTCTGATTTTGGCTCTTGCTATGATACTATCTAAAATCCCAGTTGCAGCTTTCACTGCAATCTGCCCATTACTTTGAAGCTTATTTTTAGCAATTTGAAATAGTGTCAACATGCTATTCTTTCTCTTTTTGTTCTGTAGCCGTTCTAGCTGCATTTATAGCGGCTTCATTGCGTGCACCTGACTCTCTATACATAGAAGCAAGAAAAGCGCCGTAACGACTCATAAGGAGCTCATGAAACGTATGATAGCAGCTCTGAACGCGTTCACGTTTATTACGCTTGCTTACCGTGAAGTCATATTCATGAAAAATTCCAGGATTCCTAACTGTAAGATACACTTCGGTATTATTATCTATTACAGTCATTTTCCCTTCGGTATAGATAACTTCTTCGCCGTCATCGTTGATTTCAGAGCCTGTCGTAAATTTTAAATTTGTTTTAACGATTTTATCTGCTCCGAGACAAGCTCTTTTTTTAATTTTATCCTCATACTCATCTAAAGCTTCTTCGTCTGGCATTTCAAATGTACTGTCGTCTTTACTGAGAGCTGTGAAAATTAACTGAATCACTTCTTTTGCATAAACTTCATCTTCATATTCTCCAAGGACGATACGAAGAGCTGGTTCGGTATCGCGAAGAGAACGATTTCTTGGATAAGCATATACATAATTATCGCTTGCGGTAATATCTTTTGGGTCCACCGAAATAATAGACATTTTGTCTTTTGTTAAAATGCGTAGTGCTCCATTGTTTCTAATTGCCATTTTTATCCTCCTGATCGTCAAATTAATTTCCTATTTATAGGATGTTTGCGTGTCCTTGTATTTAGTATTTCGTTGCATCTAACCAAAATTCCTATGTTTTATTCGACCATCCAATTGATCGGTTTGACGTTATGCCCGGCAAGCCATTCATTTGCGTTTTTAAATTGGCCGCTATTTGCAAAAGCAACAAAGCCATCGCCAAATTTTCTAACTCCAAGAGAGCTTGGATGAGAAGTCTTGATAATATGTTTTGTAGGCTCTTCCCATACCATACAACTATCCGCTGTATCCATGGCAAATCTACCCCAAAGCAAAAATACAATTGGCTGCGGCATCATCATGCACGCACGAAGAGTATCACGTGTAAGAGTATCCCAACCCCATTTTTGACAAGAGTTTGCATCTCCCTCGTATACCGTGAGAGTAGAATTAAGCAAGAGAACTCCCTGTTTTTCCCATGCTGTAAGATCACCGTGTTCTGGGTTAGTTTCCCAACCAAATTCTATTGCAAGCTCTCTGTAGATATTCTGTAAAGACGGAGGGAGCTTGCATCCTTTATTTACTGAGAAGGATAAACCATTTGCCTGTCCTTCTTCATGATATGGATCCTGTCCCATAATGACGACTTTCACATCTTCCGGATTGATCCCGTTAAAAGCACGGAATATGCGATCTTGTGGAGGATACAAAACCTTACCATTGTTCCTTTCTTGTTGTGTTTTTTTATAAAGTTTTTTAGCAAGTTCGATAGTTTCGTTAGGAAGAAAGTCTTCCCAATTACCAAGTATATTCATTGTTTTCTCCTTTTTTATCATAATTTTGGCAGAATACCCCACCTCTATAGGTGGTGGGATGAATGCCTTCTTAAATAACAGCTGTCCATGCATTACAATGCTGCAATACATGAACCTTCTTTAATGAGCAGACTTTCCCATTCGTCAATTTGACGTGGGTCCCGCTATTCTGCATTCCTGTTACGAAATATACTTTTCCGTCGTATAAAACCTTGTCTCCGGGTCTCAGCGAGTAATGTTGTCTTCTTATGGATACATGGCCTCTGGAAATCTTATGAGCCCGATAAATACGCTCATCAAGCTTTGTATGCCTTGAAATCTTTCGATTCGTTCTTCCACAGGATAACTGAGAACCTGTTTTTACAGAGCCATCTCTAAGATCGCGATATTTCGCATCATAGAACCTGCTCAATACACGACTGTTACGTCGGCATTTCCTGTAATACTTAAAGTTGCTTCGATGCTTTGGATGAAACTCTCCCATACAGTATGCATCGTTAGAGTGCGTTTTCTTAACGCTTAAGGCCTTTCTTGCAAGCTTGGTTGCCGCTCCGTAAGTGACCCTGATATCTACATCTGGTGTTGCAGCTTTAAGCTGTTTCACCATGCTGTAGCGAACTGTTGTCATAAAAGTAGCTCCTTTGAACGTTTTTAGCTTTGGCTTCAGGTTATACAGCTTTCCGCCTGGCTTATGGTTCTTTGACGTATGACAGCTTTCGCGCACAGAACCAAGATTCGCCATTCGGTTACTTCTGTCTCCACTGAGATATCCGATATGATGGATCCTCAGCTTTACACCATCTTTGATTGCTGACTTTCCGCAGCAGATGCAGGTATAGCTGTCTCTTGCAAATACGGCTTCTCTAAGCGTGGCATAGCCATACTGTTCACCACGCTGGTAATCTGTTCCTGCAGGAACCGGAAGCCCGGCTTCTACGGCCTTCAATACCTGCGTATCAAACTGTCCCATTTCAAAAACGGCTTTTGTAATTGGGAATACTTTATAATACTCCTCATACAGACGAACATGTACGTCTCTTTTGTTGCGGATAGATGGAGCAAATCCATCTTTGCTGATCATACCCCTGCGGTTATTCCAGCGGGCTTTTCTGTAACGCAGACGATTTCGTCTGGTTCTGCGGTATTTACGGCTATCGCTATGCCTTTTCACTTCGTCCTTAAGCAGATCTCTTTGCTCATTGACGAATTCCTTTGTATCTGAACAAATGGAAATACCGATATTCTGGTATCCGGTATCGCATTTGTATTCAATTGGCTGCGTATACCCATTGGTCCTATCTACCAGCTTAATGGTAAATACAGGTCTGTATCTGTATATGACAGCTCTCTTTGATTTTAAGAGCCTTCTGGCTCTGTAAGAATTAGTTGGCATCAGCTTCCTGCCTGATGCGCTTATTACGGCTACAGTATCCAAAACTGATACCTCCTTCTTCTAAAATATTTTGGCTTACGCCTCCGACCATAAAACTGTCGGGTTCTTCCCTTACGGGAGTGGTTCACATCGCCAATGTTAATGACAGGTTTTCTGATATACACACTTCTCCTACCCATCAGAGATGTTTAATGCATATCCGTAGAGGTCAGAACTTGTGAAGTATCCTGACGTACCTATCTATTCTGTCTTAACGTAGCACTCGAAGTGCTTAGGCTAATCAACAGGGCTTTTGCAAGCCCCTACTTCAAGGCGTTAGCCTAAGTGGGCGGGTTGTTGACAGCACGCTTGAAAATCGTTGTTGCTCATATATGCCTCCTATTGTATTCACAATATATATGTCAGAAAATAATAGGAAAAAAATTTTACATACAGCCATATGATTGGGTTTATTATTATCCCTAATATTATCTCTTTTTTAATCCCTATATTTAACCCTTAGATTGTTTCTTGTTTTCTATCTATTCCTATCACCATTTATGTCATCAATTTCTTCACTATTTTTATCCCTTTTTTTGTCATTTACGATTTTTTAGGAACCATACAGACTCAATATTACTGAGGATTGGAAGGAAATATATTAGAAAAAACAAATAAAAAAAGAGAGGAGCTTTTTACTCCCCTCTAAAACAGGTTATCCGTTTTTATTTATCAATCTTACTGAGCATCTTCTTCTTTTTTCTTTCTCTTGAATACAAGCGAAAGTCCAACAGCGAAAGAACCAAATGCGAGTGCTCCCCATCCGAAGATGTTAGTGCGGTCGCCAGTTTTTGGATGATCTGGGATTGCTTCAACAATGAATGTCTGATCTTTATCGTCAAGGTCTTCGTGAGAACCTATAACTACTTTTGTTTCAGTTTCCATCATTGTTTCAAATACAACGTAGTTTCCAGGTTTAACCTTAGATGCGTCGAATTTGAATGTTACTTCGGCAGTGCCATTTTTCTTTTCAGGTACGAATGTTGTGCTTGCTGTTACTTCCTTGTCATCGATAGTAAGTGGTTTTCCAGTAGCTTTATTCATAATCACACCTTTAAGAGTATAGCTCTTACCAGGCACAAGGTTTGTGTAAGTAACTGTATCAATCATAGTTGCTGTTCCCTTAGCAGTGATCTTGCGATCATTGTCTGCTGCGTCTTTAACAGATGTTTTAACGCTTGGGAATTCAATTGTCTGAGCTTCGTCTTCAAGGTCTGCATGTGTGAATACTTTGACCTCGTTGTAGTAAACGTCTTCAAATACTACAGTTGTTGTACCAGCAAGGGCACGGCCATCGAATTTGAATGTTACATCAACAGATCCGGATACTCTGAAGCCTTCGTCCTCAGTTTTAGGTGTTGTGAACTTAGCAGTAGCAGTTACTTCCTTGCCATCAACAAGAATTGGTTTACCAGTTTCCTTATTCATAAGTTTACCTTCAACTTTGTATTCTTTTTCTGGAAGGAGACCTTCATACTCAACACGGTCAACGATTGTTACATCTTTGTCTGCGTATGATGTATGATTTTTTGTTTCGCTGTCTGTTGCAGTTGTTTTACCACCTGGTACAGTTACAGTCTGAGCAACGTCATCAATATCTGCATGTACGAATACTTCTGCGCCATTTCTTTTTACTGTTTCGAATGCTACGAGTTCGCTATCTTCAAGTTCTTTAGAACCTTTGAATTTGAATGTAACATCTACAGTTCCATCTACTGTTTCTTTTCCTTCTTCAGCAGCAGGAGTTGTGAATTTAGTAGATGCTGTTACTTCCTTACCGTCAATTTTAAGAGGTTTTGCTGTTTTCTTATCATAAAGTACACCAGTTACTTCATATTCGCGTTCTGCAAGAAGTCCTTCGTAATGAACGGTATCTGTGATAGAGATTTCTCCCTGAGCGTAAGTGATCTGATCCTTAGTGTTATCATCAACGGCAGTTGTATGACCATCTGGGAAGTAATCAGTTTGATCATTATCGTTGATATCAGCATGTGTAAATACTGTGATTCCTTTGTAAGTTACATCCTCGAATGCTACAACGGCTTTGCCAGCAAGTGCAGAACCATCGAATTTGAATGTTACATCAACAGTACCGCTTACGTATTTAGAACCGTCTTCTGGAATAGGAGCTGTATATTTAACAGTAGATTTAACTTCTTTGCCGTCAATAAGAAGTGGTTCACCAGTTTCTTTATTCATAAGAGTACCAGTTACTTCATATTCTTTACCAGCAAGTAAGTTAGAGTAAGTTACTGTGTCAATGAGAGTTACTTCTTCATCCGCTTTAGAAATACGGTCTTTAGTGTCTTTATCTGCTACATTTGTGTGACCATCTGGAATATGAACAGTTTGTTCTTCATCTTTAAGATCTTTGTGTACGAAAATTTCAACGTTTTTATAAGTCATAGTCTCGAATGCTACGAGAGTTTTGCCTTTCAGTTCGTCAGAACCTTCGAATTCAAATGTAAGGTCGATGTTTCCACTTACAGGAGCCATCATCGTGTTTCCGTCTTGATCTTTAACTTCTTTACCGTTTTTATCAACGATTGGTTTTGGATCAATTGTAAATTCCTTAGTTGCTTCAACCTTTTTGCCGTTTACTAAGAATTCTTTGCCAGTATCCTTATCCATAAGAACACCAGTTACTTTGTAAGTTTCTCCAGATTTAAGGTTCTCATAGTGAACAGTATCTGTAAGACTCATCTTCTCAGTGATTCCAGTAATATGGTCTTTAGTTGCATTATCAACAAATGTTGTATGTCCATCTGGAACGTAAGTTGTCTGAGGAGCATCATCGATTTTCTCGTGAACGAATACGTCCTTGCCTTTATACTGACATGTTTCAAATGCTACAAGAGTTTTACCAGCAAGATAATCGCCGCCCTTGAACTTAAATGTTACATCTACGGCACCAGACACGGCGTCTTTGCCATCCTCAGCTGCTGGAGCTGTAAATGTTGTAGATGCTGTTACTTTTTTGCCGTCTTTGTCAACAAGTGGTTTACCAGTTTCTTTATCCATAAGAGTACCATTTACTGTGTATTCTTTGCCAGGAAGAAGATTTGAGTAGTAAACATGGTCTACAAGAGTAATCTCCTTAAGTACTTCGGATGTGATATGGTTGCCAGTATCATTGTCTTTGATAGTTGTTTTTCCTTCTGGGAAATGCACAGTCTGAGCTTTATCGTTGTAGTCTTCATGTTGCCACATCAATACATCAGTATCTAAATCATTTCTCCACATTTTTTCAAAAGCAACTACTGTGTGGTTTTTAAGGCTAGAAGCATTGAATTCGAATACGACTTCCGCTTCTCCACTTACAGTTTTTTCACCTTCTGCAGCTGCAGGAGTTGTGAATTTGACTGTAGAAGTTACCTTTTTACCATCTGCATCGACAACAGCTTTCTTTGTTGCACGATCCATAAGTGTTCCTGTTACTGTAAATTCAGTTTCAGGTTTCATATTAGTGTAAGAAACAACATCAGTAAGTTTAACAGATTTATCTGCGTTAGCGATATGATCTTCTGTTTCACTATCCGTTAAAGTTGTATGACCTTCAGGGAAGTAATTTGTCTGTGCTTCATCTTTGATATTGGCATGGGTAATTACTTCAAGACCGTCGATACTGATTGTCTCGAACGCTACTGTTGTAACTCCCTGTAATTTCTCAGTTGGAACGTTGAATGTTACAGTTACGTTACCATCAACAAGATGTTTCTCAGACACATTGACTCCGGCTGTAGTAGCACCGTCGTATTTTTCAACTTTTTTATCACCGTTGAATTTTTCTGTATCCATAAAGTCTTTATCAGAATCGAATGGAGTATAGTTTGTAATTTTTACAGGTCCAACAGAACCGTATTTATCTTTCGTAATAACAGATTCTTGGCCTTTTGATGTTATAAAGTTTCCTTCTACAACAATTGGATTACCAGCATTGTCAGTGATTGCTTCTCCAGTTTTCTTATTCATAAGCTCACCCTTGATATGGTAAGTCTTATCAGGAAGAAGACCTGTGAAGTCAACTACGTCTTTGATCTCACGTACTCCAACGGAAGGAGCGTAATGGTCTTTAGTTTCTTCGTCTGTTGCAGTTGTGTGTGCTGAAGGGAATTTAACAGCCTGATCGATATCAGACAAGTCTTCATGTTCTCTTACTGCATCATTACCGAAAGTAAGGTGTTCGTAGACAACAACTGTTCTTCCGTCAGCTACATATTTACCAGACTTAGTTGTAAGGTTTTTAGCATTAAAGGCGATTTCAACAGTTTCTGTTGCATCACCTACAGCTTTGAATGTCTTAGTGCCAGTGATAGGGTTACCGAATGCATCAAGGATTTGTTCACCAGTTTCCTTATCGTACAATGTTGCTGTAAGTTTGATATCACCAGCATCTGGAGAGATGTTGAATAATTTTACCTGGTCTTTAATTACAGCATTTTCAACCACGTGCATACCCTTGGTATCGTCTTCATAAGTAGCGATAGTATCAATTTCTGGGAAGTGAATAGACTGAGCCTCATCCTTGATATCTTCATGAACAAATACTGTTCTACCATCCCTATTGAGTGTTTCGAATGCTACGATAGTTCTACCAGCGAGATTAGCCGCGTTTGCTGTGAATTTAACATCAACAGTACCACTTACGCTTTGTTCTCCGTCTTTTGCCTTAGGAGTTGTAAAGTCAGTAACCGTTTTAACGAAGTTTCCATCACCATCTACTAAGTACATAGCGCCTACACCATTTTCATCATAAACGTCAGGTGTTTCGCCGTCTTCCGCTGCTCTCATAAGTCTGCCTTCAACAGTATATTTTGTTTCCGGTTTCAGATTTTCATAAGAAACAACGTCAGTAATTTTAATTTTTTCTTCTGCCTTTGAATAATGTTTTCCAGTATCATTAGCAGTTAAAGTTGTGTGACCGCCAGGGAAGTAATCTGTCTGGCTTTGGTCGTTAATGTCTGCATGAGAGATAACTTCAAGTCCGTCAAGAGTAATAGTCTCAAACGCAACTGTTGTTTTACCTTTCATAAGTGAAGCAGGTACCTGGAAATAAACTGTTACGTTTCCATCTACAAGACCGCGGTCTGTAGTCGCTGCTCCTGTTGTGAAGTCTTTTTCACTTACGATTTCTTTGCCATTAGCAAGAAGTGGTTTACCTGTTGCCTTATCCATTAAGATACCTCTTACGTGGTAAGTTGTATAAGGAAGAAGATTTTTATATTCTACTACGTCTTGAATGTAAGCTGTATTAGAGTCTTCATCATAAGTTGGAAGATAATGATCTCCCTTGTTTGAAAGTTTTTGTTCTGTAGCTGTTGTGTGTACCTCTGGGAAAATTACAGACTGATCTGTACTTGTAAGTTCAGCTTCTAAGCCTACGCCTACGTTTTCGCTATAGAGATATTCATAAACTACTACTTTCTTACCTTCTGCTTTGTACTTAGTACCATCTTTAAACTGAAGGTTTTTAGCATCGATTGTGTTAAAGTAAACTGTTTCAGTCGCATTGCCATCGTTGTCGGCTGTAAATGTTTTTGTTCCAGTTACAGGTGTTCCGTCAGCATTATAAAGTTGTTTACCAGTTTTAATATCATAAAGGTATGCATCAAGTCTTAATGTTCCTGCGTCTGGAGAAACTCCAGTTACAACAACTTTATCCTTGATTTTTACATCGCTTGTAAGTTCCATAGCGATAGTATTGTGTCCATGATAATTGCTGCTGCTGTTATTCTTATTGTTAGATGCGATTGTATCTACGTGTGGGAAGTAAACAGTCTGAGCTTCATCATTGATGTCAGCATGTGTTGTGTAGCCAGGAATGTTTTCATAAGCTACATACTTCTGAGCTGCTTCCTTAGCTGCTTTAGATGACTTAAACTTGAATGTTACCTTTGTTGTGCCACTTACTGTAAGCTTGTGTTCTCCAGAATACTGAGGAACAGAATGTTCATTGTAACCAGTGAGTGTCTGCCCATTGTCATCAGTTGCTGCACCTGTTGTGAATGTTGTAGAAGCTGTTACTTCTTTTCCATTTTCATCAAGTACAGGTTTTCCTGTTTTTTGGTCCATAAGTTTACCATTTACAGTATAAGTTGTATTTGGCTGTAAGTTTTCGTATTGGACAGTATCTTCAAGAACGATATCGCCGTAAATGCTGGCAATATGTCTTTGAGATTCCTGACTTAAATTTGTTGTACCAATCTTAGGAAAATGAACCATCTGCGCTTCATCTTTAAGATTATCGTGTTTTACGAGTTCTTTTCCATCCATTGTTACAACTTCTGTAGCAACAAGTGTATGTCCCTTGTATTTACTTGCATCAAATACGAATGCATTGTCAATTTTTTCAGTCTTGTCTTTAACTGTTAAGACTGTAGTAACAGATGTCTTTCCGTTTTCTAATGTTACAAGTTCTCCGGTTTCGACATCGTGAAGCTGTCCGGTAACTCGGATTTCTTTTTTAAGCGCTGCAAGAGACTCACAGTTTTTCAAAGTAACGCCATCTACTAATCTGACTTCTGATTTTGCTTCTGTGAAGTGTTTTCCATTGTCAGCAGTAAGACTTGTTTCGATAACAGGAATCATACTCTCTTTTGCAAGAGTTGTAATCGAGTCTGCTTCAAGTCCCCCTTGAATCTTAGTTGCAGATGTGTTCGTTCCTGCGAAAGTAATAGCGTTATTGTCATCGTAATTAATGTTTAGGATAAGCTCGTTTCTAGCGTTTCCATCTGCATCTACATAGCTTGGGTTAAGAAGATAACTTGCTGGAGATTTTGTTTCTTCAATGGTAATAGTCCCATACGGGATATCTACCATTCCGGTATCAGAGATCATCAAACCATCCCTTGAAGAATCGGCTTTCAAATAATCTACATTTCGGAAAGATACAATAGACGTTTCTTTTGAAAGCTTAGTTCCTGTATACGGTTTTGATACATATGTCCATGTGTATTTTGGAGTACTAGGAAGCTCCGCTTTTGAGCTATAAAATCCATCATAGTATTTTACAGTAAATTCTGCTCCGGCAGTTGAGGGATAATTCCAAGTACCGCCATTTAGCGGAACTTTTGCCATAGACATTACAAATGGGTCACCGCCAGGTTCGTCAGTAACATTAAATGTCTGGTCTTTCTCTGTCTGGTTAACTGTAACTGTAGTTGGATCACTTAATTTATAACCTTTACCAGCTTTTGTTTCTACAAGAGTATAAGTTCCAGCTGGAACAGCCTTACTTGTAGAGTTACCATTTGCATCTAGTGTAAATGTTGCAACAACAGTAGAACCATTTCTAAGTTCGTAAGTTGTTCCTTCAAGGCTGTAACAAGCGTTATCATTTGTGATCGCTTCGTTTGATGATTTCTTAACGATTTTCACGTGTGGACTATTGTTTTTAATAGTCGGCGAGTTAGATGTTGTCATACTTGAAGACCATTTGTTATTAGTGGCGTCGAAAACCTCAGTGTTAATAGTATACTCAGCAGGGACATCGGTTTCAATTACGCAGAAATTTCCAGTCTTTCCAGTTGTTTCAACGTAAGTTTTACCTGATGAATCTGTAGTACCGGTACCAATGTATGTTACCCCACTAGGAAGATTACTTGTTTTAGCTTTTCCAACAGAAGATGTTAAATCTGAGTAAGAAGGCTTGCTTCCAGTATAATTGTAGAACGCCATCTTGATACCACTAACATAGTTCCCATCTTCGTCTTGTTTATAAGCCCCAACCCAAGTTCTATTGTCTTTTACGCGGAACTTAATAACACCACCAAGGTTTTGTGAAGCGCCATATCCGGCTTGAGATGCACCTGTTGTAGTTTCGTAAGCCATTACAAATTCAGTTTCTGATCCAACTTTATACTTGTTAATGATCTTGAATTTAGTTTCTTTATCTGCTCCCGGCTGAATTGCAGTCATTTCGTGTACACAATAAGCAGCGATACCGATATTACTGTTACTTTTTTCACCACGTATTCCATCGACCCATGAACCCATGGATGAGCCACTAGAGTTATAGAACTGAAAGTTTATACCAAAAAGGTTTTTTGGAAAACCAAGATAACCAAGCACCACAGCACTATGGTCTCCCGACGTATTACTTTGAACCATACCAATATATTCTGCGCCTAGTTTACTATTTGATTCAGGCCAAGCAGGATATCCGTTGTGTCCAAATACAGCATTTACAGTTGTCTCAGAACCAGGAACTAAGCTGTCAACATTTGTTCCATCTTTTAGATAGAAAGCGACAGCATTAGGTATTGATATTGCACCATCTGCGATTGCTTTATCAAAAGTGACTTTTACATCTTTATCTATTACAACGCGAATTTTCGAAATTCCAATAGCGTAACTTTTTACAGTAACAATATTGCTTTCACTATTAAATTCAAATCCGTCTTTAGATGTTTTTTCACCATTTACATATACAGTAAGGTCGTCTTTGGAAAGAGTCCCCTTTGTTCCCTTAAGATGCATTGCAAAACTTGGATAATCAAAAAGACTTGCTGTAAACTCTGTGTTGACGGGGTCGTTGTTCTTGCTTTCGATTGTAAGCCCGATATTCGATGTTTTGCTTAAGTTAGTAGGGACAATCACCTGCATCTGAATGTTTGAGAAGTCCCCTTCTGCTGCTTTAAGCGCAGCTTCTGTAACAGTTGCTACATGTGTATCTTTATTGAATGATACGCCTTCTGTAACAAATTCTCCGTTGTCATTACCTTTTGCAAATACATAATCCACAACTTTTCCCGAAGCTACGCCATTTGCCCAAGGGGTATTTGCGTTAAATCGGTAAGTTCCATCTTCTGCTTTATAAAGATTTGTTTCTGCTAAAGTAGTTGTAATGATTTTCTCACGATCTCCGTTCATAATAGAATCCCAGTTGTCACTAGAGACAAGAAGTGATTCATCAACGAACGTATATCTTACAATAGCCTTTTTAGAAAGATCGGCTTCGTATTTAGCAATAACTTCGTCTGCTGTTTCAGTACCAGCTTTTTCTTCTTCAGGCTTTTTAACTTCATCCGTTCTAAAGATGAGAGTTTGTTTATCAGCCGCTTTTTCTAAAGCCGCTGGATAGTTTCCTTTAACAGTAGAAAGGAAACCTGCGAATTTGGCAGATGCTTCAGATGTAGATTCTGCGATTACATTGTAATCAACTGTAGAACCATAGTTAGATGAAGCAATCTTTTTACCATTTTCATTTGCAGCACCAACAATGTATGCTGCATCGATGTTACCAGGTACGTAATATTTTACGTTAGCACCATCATTACCTGCCGCACCTACTACTGTTATGCCTTTCGCAATTGCTTCGTCAATTACTGTACTAAGCGCTGCGTTTTCGCCAACAGAATATGCATACAATGGAAGAACAATAATTTTTGCTCCACTATTTTTTGCGTATTCTATACCAGCATAAATAGATGCTGCATCACCATGTCCGTTAGCATCAAGTGCCTTAATGGAAAGTATCTTCGCATCAGGGTTAACACTTAAGATGGCGTCCATAGTCTTTGTACCGTGACCGTTGTCATCACCAACTTCAGTACCGCCGTTAATAACGGATACTCGGTTTGTCACATTACCATTTGAAGGCATACCAGAGTCAACAACTGCAATAACTGTGCCACTTGCATTTTTTTTGGCATCGCCCAACTGCTCAAGTGTATCGAGCGGGGCCCCTACGTTTGCAAGACCTGCGTCCTCTGATGTTTCACCTTCTGCCGCATGTACTACTATGTTTGGAGCAACAAAGTCAACCTTTCCATAATAATATGAATAAGCGTTCTTTGCGTGTTCAACTGTAGCATAACGCAATACATACATTCCATTACCGCTATCGACGATATCATCCTTATCAACGATTGTGTCGGCTTTTTCAGTAGCTATGATGATTTCTCTTGAAGAAAAATCATACTGATCAACTACCTCTTTGGATACGAGAGAGTCTTTGTTAAATTCGTCAAATATGTTAGCTTTGACTTCTTCTTTAACTTCTTCTGCTTCCCTTTTTTCTGTTTTAGTTTCGCTTCCGGTTGTTTTTGTTTCAGCGTCAGCCGTTTCTTTTTTCACGGCTTCAAAACTAACACTGATAGTAACATCACTAGCAGGCATTTCGAAAGTATAATTGCCTTTATCATTTGCAGTGACTTTACCATCTTCAAGAGAGGCTACAACTGTTCCGTCAGTGTTTTTGACTTCAATTTTAGCTGTATTGAATCCTTCATCTGGTTCAACAGCAACTTCAACTTTGTCACCCTGTACATGAGTTGTAGGACCCTCCGTCTTGTTTCCATCGGTTACAAAAGAGGTCGTTCCATTTTGTGTCTGGCTAAGTGTCGCTGCATAGTCCTGAGCAATCTCACTCTCGATCCCCGATTCTTCCGCGTAAACGACAGAGTTAGGAACTGCTGTGGAGAATGCCATCAGAAAAGAAAGCGTCGAAGCCACACTTCTTTTTAAGATAGTTTTCTTCAATTTGGAATACTCCTTTCTTTTTTATAACGTTTTTTGTTTTTTATATCTTACACATCAGCAGTAGAGCCTTGTGGCGGATGATTTCCACGTTGGACCTAAGCCAATGGAAAGACCGAAAATTGTTTTCGGCCGAGTATCTCTTCCCGGTCTATTCTTGGTACGATAAAAACAGTACCGATTATAATATGTAAGAAAAACATTTTTAATCTCGTTCGATTGCACTAAAAATCGGAGACTTTTTTAAATTTTCTTTTGCAATTGGAAAATGCACAAAAAAATAGACCCAAACATTAAGTTTAAGTCTATATCCATTCCCTATTTAAACTAGGATAATGTTAATTTGTTTTGGTTTCTCCACAAAAAGAGCATTTCCGACCGGTAACTACTGTTTCTGTCCAGGCCGCTTTATCAGTAACAGTTTTTGTACCAACTTTTACTCTCTGAGTCTCGTATACAGCATCGTGATGGACTGTTGTATAATTTGTCTCCCAAGTGCTAGAATGCCCTTCTTCTAAACAATGCATATCCATGGCATTATTATCTGTAGTTCTATACCCGCACTGACGGCATACTGCCGTTGAACCCGTCTTCACCTGCTCATCCCAAGCGTCTTTCACTTTAACCTGTCTGTCTTCGTAAACATCTTCCTGATGAGTTTCTGCTGGATGATTTACCGTTTTTGTCACGTTAACCCAGTTGTGTTTGTGCGCTGGCTTTTCTGTATTTGAACTGTTCCCACCATTTGAATTATTTGAACCAGAACTTGGCTTGTTAGAGCTTCCTCCGTTGTTTGAACCAGAGTTTGGTTTGCTTGTGTTTCCTGCGCTGTTTGAGCCAGAACTTGGTTTGTTTGTGCTACCGGAATTGTCTTTACCATCAGATGTAGAAGGTTTTTTAGTTTCTTCCTTCTTATCATCCTTTTTTGATTCTTCTTTCTTAGCTTCTTCTTTTGGATCCATTGTCGGAGTAGCTGTAGTTTCAGGTTTTACTTCAGCCTTGGCAGAAGCATCAACCACGTCGCCACCTGTTACAGCTGTAGAAGCTGGAGCTTTCTGTTCTGTTTTAACTTCGGTTCCATCAGATTTTTTAACCGTTTCTCCATTGTCTGTACGAACGAGTTTGTTCTGATCAGCAAGCTTTTGCGCTTCATCCTTGTTTACAACGACTGTTTCTTTTTTAACCTTAACTGTTTCAGTTTTAGTCTTGTCAGCAGATCCTTTATCTGTCTTGGTTTTGTCAGTAGACATCTTATCCTTCACAGTTTCAGACTTGATGAAAGCATCTCTGAATGTGTCATAAGCTGTACGATCAGCTGTAATACTGAAAGTAATCTTGTAATTTCCTGTTTTTGAAGTGTCTACTTTAGAACTGTCCACATCAATACCATTTACGATAGAGCTATCGTATAACACCCCATCAAGATAATCAACGTCCTTGGAACCTTCCAATACATACATATCCTCGATACCGGTATATGTATCTTTGATTGCGTCTTCGTCAAGTTTAGTCGAGTTCGTTGCCACTTCACTCGTACTTTCTACTTTTGTGTCTTTCTTTGCACCGCATCCTGTTGCTGCCCCAGCAACCATGAGTGCAGCTAAAATCATTGAAATTCTTTTTACATTCTTGTTTGTCATTGCTTGTTCCTCCTGTGCGATATATTTTTTCCATGAGCTTTTTGAAGCCACTCATGATTCGAAGCTTTCTTCTTCGCCTCTCGCTATATATGTGTCAGAAAATGCAAAATTCTTCATTTTTACATACAGCTATTTTTCTGTATCTAATTTTAGGGACATTTTTGGGGAAATATAGCAGCTTCATTGCGTAATATTTGATCTTGACTCTATGGTTTTATTTTTCAAAAGGATTTTTAACATTCATAACGTCTGGATTTGCATATCCGTTTCTTTTCTTTTCTCTTTCAAGTATGTCAACTAAGTTCCCAGGATCATAGTTTCTTCTTTTTGGTTCAAAAGGGGTACCAGAAGAAGAACTCTCGAAACAATGTTGAGGGGCACTATATTGTTGCTGTCTTACTCTTTGGCAATAAGGCTTAGTAGTGATTTTTATATCCCTAGTATTATCTCTAATAGAAGTGACAATATTATCTACTGATATATCCCCAAAATTGTGGCCTGATAAGTTACCGTTTTTGAAGATTTCGTTCTTTGAACTGTCCTTTTTTGCTTTGAAACAAATATACCCAATTACCCCAATAGCTAAAAGCAAAACTGCAAACGGTCCAAACAAAAAGAAAATAACTGCATATACAAGTAAGGGGAGTGTCACTTTCGTATTTTTATTTCTATCATTCATCTTCAATTACCTCGTCATCATCGTCTCCATACATGTCTGATGTGTCTGCTCTCTTTGTGGGATTTTCATTTTCTTCTTGACCGTCAACACTAGAAGAAATCTCTCTTATTTTGTTCATAATTTTTTCTTTCAACTCTGGATCCTTCTTAGTTGTATAGAACCCATATCCTGCAAATCCTGCGAGAATTAAAATCACAATAATCCAAATAGGAAGAACGAATATAACAGCTCCAGACTTATTAAAGAAATAAATTTTCCCACTGATATTAGCTATATCTGTAGTGATATGTCCACCTTTATCGAGATAATATTTCTTTCCATCTATTTTCTGCCAGCCAGTCCCGATTTTACCATTTTTTCCGAAATATGTTTTTTCTCCATCAATTTTAATCCAGCCAGTTTGCATATATCCGGTTTCCTTGTCGAAATAATACGTTTCCCCAGAGACCTTGCGAATACCTTTGGCCATTTTACCAGTAGAATCAAAGAATCGTTTCCCATCTTTGAATTCGTACCACCCGGTTTTCATTAAACCGCCTTCTTCAAAGAAATAATCTTCTCCATCGATTTTCTGGAAACCAGTTACCATGGTCCCGTTTGATGAATAATATCGGACGCCATCATTTTCAGTATTCCACCCGGTGGCCATGCCACCTTCTTCAAAGAAATAATAATGTTTCCCATCAAGTTCGTACTTACCAATAGCCATGACCCCACCGTCTTCAAAATAATATTTCTTTCCATCGATAGTTTGCCAGCCGACTCGTACGCCCCCATCTTCATCGAAGTAATATGTTTTACCGTCAACTCGTGTTAAACCGGTAGCAACAGCCCCATCTTCTTCAAAATAGTAAGTTCTGGTCCCAATTGTCCACCAACCTGACAGGCAAACACCATCTTTATTGATGTAGTATTTTTCTCCACCATATTCCTGCCATTTATCAAGTCTAGCTCCATCTTCTCCGAAAATAGAATATTTTCCATTGTCTATTTTTACAAGGCCTCGGCTCATGAGCCCAATCGAATTAAAGAAATAAGTTTTACCATCAATTTCCTGAAGCCCTTTTAAGCAATGTCCGTATTGATCAAAATAATACTTGCCACCTTCGATTTCGTACCAGCCAGTAACAATCTTCTGATCTCCGTCATAGTAAACAGGCTCTCCTTGCTTATCGATTCCCCAGCCATTAATAGCTTTTACTTCTTTACTAGCATTTGCTTCTTTGATTTTATCTTGCGCGATTTCTTCAGCCGTCTTGAGTCCAATTGTATGAACGACTTGCTCGTAGATTACACGATATTCATCTTCCGTAAGGTGATACCCGTCATTTTTTGTCTGGAGGTTTTTGTTTACTAATGAATACGCATCAATATAAACAACTTTTTTATTAAGATTGTTTCGCATGTATTCATTCCATGCTTCAATCTTGGAATTTAATGCAGTACCATATTTATGTTCATCGACAGGGGTCACATTAACATAGTAAAAAGGGACAGTCCCTTTTCCGTTAAATTCATCTGCTTTTTGGTTTATATAATCTGCATAATCTTTTGCTTTTAATGTATTTGAACATTCATTAAATCCAGCAGCTATTACTACAGCTGTCTTCTTCGAATGTGTAATACCTTTGCAGCTGTCAATCTGAGATTTTAGCCATGTAAGCCCTTTTCCTCTTTCACAGTACCACGATTTTGTGCTGTCGTTCCCAGATGCAACCTCTAAGCCGACACCGCAATCATCACCAAAAAATGTAATAGTTTCAGCATTAGATGTATCGACCGTCCCATTGTTTTTTGCCTCAGTCTTTGTTGTGGAACTTGGTTCAGCGTATACGATTGTTGGAGCAATATATCCAACTGTCATAGCCGTCGCTATAGAAAGCATTACTAAACGAGACTTCAATATCTTTATTATTCTCTTTTTCATGTATATCCCTCTTCAATAAAAATTCTATATTTATATGTCAGAAAGCAGATTAAAAACGCTGTTTTATCGCGTTTATTTATTAAGATAGGTACTTTTGAGATGATTTTCAGACATATAGTTATTAACAAAAAATATTAAGGAGGGAAATTATGTTATTTTTCATTGTTTTGATTGTGCTAATTGTGGCATTAGTTGTTACAAATATCGTAATTGTACCGCAGGCGCAATCATATGTTGTTGAGTGCCTTGGCCAATACAAGTGCACATGGGGCGCGGGACTCCACGTTAAAATCCCAATTATCGAGCGTGTTGTACGCAAAGTTTCTTTAAAAGAACAGGTTCTTGACTTTCCGCCACAGCCTGTAATCACAAAAGATAACGTCACAATGCAGATTGACTCTGTCGTGTTCTGTTCTATCTTTGATGCACGCTTATACACTTACGGCGTTGAAAACCCATTATCAGGGCTTCAGAACCTTGCAGCTACTACCCTTCGTAACATCATCGGCGAAATGGAACTTGATAGCACGTTGACTTCAAGAGATGACATCAATACTCGAATGAGAGCTGTTCTTGATGAAGCTACTGACGCGTGGGGCATGAAGGTAAATCGTGTAGAAATTAAAAATATCCAGCCGCCTCACGAAATCGAAGATGTCATGACAAAACAGATGAGAGCTGAACGTGAAAGACGTCAGACAGTCCTTGAAGCACAGGCTCACCAGGAAGCTGTAGTAGCTCGTGCAGAAGGTGACAAAAAAGCAAAACTCCTTGCAGCTGAAGCGGAAAGAGATTCCCAAATTGCTTTAGCAGAGGGTCGTGCAAAGTCTATCACTCTTGTTTACGATGCAGAAGCAAAAGGTATCCAAAAGCTTAATGACGCAAAAATCAGCGAAGGAGTTCTTCGATTAAAGGGAATTGAGGCTCTTAAAGATATTTCCGATGGCAGAGCTACTAAAATATTTTTGCCATCAGACATCTCCAGCTCGGTTTCATCTCTTTTAGCTACCGGGGAAGCTCTTGGAATCGGAGATGCTACTCCAGTAGATAAAACTCCAAAACCAAAGAAAAAAGCTGAAGTTGACCCTTGTATTAGAGAAACCACAAGCGAAGAAGGAAAAAAGGCTGCTAAGACATCTATGGATATTAAAGATGAAGTTGCAGAGCAATATATGGACCCAGACCATGATTCTGATAAAAAGAAATCTAGTCGACATCCATTTGGTGATGCGTGGATGGATAACATGTAAGCCACACGCCATATAAAAAGCGTTTCATTCTGACAATGAGGCGCTTTTTTAGTTCCTGTTTTTATCTCTATTTTTATCCCTATATTTAGAAATATGAATAGGTATTAATTTGTATCTTTTATTAGGGCGTTTAATGGCTATATTACTTATCCATCCCAGTTGGAGCAGTGAACTACTCAGTAATTGAATTACCGAGGTTACAGAATATCGTAAGCCAGTATTACAGGGAACTATAAAAAATGTATCAACAATGATATGTCTGTTTTTGTGTTCTGAAAAAGCACTTAAAAAACACTTTTATCAATGGATGCTTTTACCCCTATTTGTTAGAATATTTTTGTTCTTAAAGGTATATCTTATA
>ERZ779869.572-NODE-572-length-41064-cov-4.294326_pt1 | contig 41064 bp, 40 predicted proteins | sample MGYA00511557_ERZ779869 | MGnify/ENA primary metagenome ERZ779869 (study PRJEB29588, sample SAMEA2154620) | human gut metagenome | biome: human gut; feature: human-associated habitat; material: faeces | place: Denmark | collected 2008/2010 ... | reverse complement strand
CCGCCAACCCGGTCGCAATCGTTTTGCGGCGTTTCGGAACGAGTTCCGCGGCTGTTCCGTCACACGCCTCGTCAAATTCGTTTATCAGTGACGCACACAAACCAACGCCGTTTTCAATCTGCGGAAAGCCGTCATATTCCGAGTAATCGGGAAAAGGCATATTTGCTTTGAGATAGAACTCATCGGACAGGTATATAAGCCCCGTGTCTCTCTCTCGGCGAAATTTTTTCTGCCATTTTGAAACCTGTTCTATTACGGCGGCAGCAGAGGTAGGATCAAAACCTGTTAAATCGGCAAGCCCTTTTCGAAAATCGGATAAGCCGACCGGAACTATCGATACGCTTTCAACGCTGTCACCCAAAGCCGCAATGTCGGATATGGTGCGGTCAAGCTCGGCGCCGTCATTATAATTCGGACAAAGCACGATTTGAGCATTGATGTTCAGACCGCCGTCCGCTAAGATTTTCAGGTACTCGTTAATCTTTCCGGCAAACCTGTTATTGAGCATCTTGCATCTGAGTTCGGGATTGGTTGTGTGAACAGAGATGTTTATGCGCGGAATGTTGTATCGAACGAGCCTTTTGACATCATCGTCAGTCATATTCGTCATGGTGACATAGTTCCCCTGAAGGAAGGATAGACGATAGTCATCATCTTTAAAATAGCACGTTTCGCGCATTCCTTTGGGAAGCTGGTCGATGAAACAGAACACACATTTGTTTCGGCATGACATCGGTTCATCAATGAGCAAGGTGGCAAACGTGATGCCGAGCGGTTCAAAGTCATCGTTGTCGATGATAACCTCATAATCTTCGCCGCTTCTTTTGTATGTGATATTGACCGATTCGGCGCATGACGCATACATATAATCGAGGTAATCATGTATCTCAATCTCGTTGATGCTGAGTATTATGTCGTTTTCCGCCAGCCCGGCAAGCTCGGCGAGACTGTCTTGTTCAACGTGCGCAATTCTTGCGGACACAGGCAATTACCTCCGATTCATATCTGAATTTTGTATCATACATAAAACCTTATACGCATAATACAACATTATAATTATATCATAAAGTTGTTATGATTACAAGTAAAAAATGCATAAAAAAGAACGGCAAGGTATTAACACCTTGCCGCAATAATGCATTAAAAGCCGAAAATTATTTCATAAAGACATTACGCCTCAACCGAAATAACCTCTTTGCCCTTGTAAGAACCGCAAGCTCTGCAAGCTCTGTGAGGCATTTTGAACTCACCGCAGGAAGGACACTTTACCATTCCCGGTACAGAAAGCTTCCAATTAGCTCTCCTTTTATCTCTTCTGGCTTTTGATGTTTTTCTCTTTGGAACTGCCATAATGTAATACACCTCTTTCTCATAATTACTAAATATAACGGGAAACCCGTAACAAGGCGAACCTTGCATATTCTACTTACTTTCCGAGCAGATTGTCAAGAATGTCGAACCGTGGGTCGGTTGTGTCGCTCTTGCATCCACAGTCGGTCTTGTTAAGGTTGCCTCCGCATATCGGACACAAACCTTTGCAATCATCACTGCACAGTTGTTTTGACGGCAGATTAAGGAACAGATTCGTATAAATAATCTCGTCAAGGTCAATCGATGTACCCTTAAGCATTGAAATATCGGGGTCGTCGTCAACGTCCGAAAATTCATCGGCTTTTTTAAACCTTTCGTCTATCGGAAACCGAAGAGTCGTTTCATACTCCTCGCCGCAGCGGTCACAGATTAGGTTAAGCCAAGCCGCGGCAGTGCCGCAAAGCTCAATTGTGCCGCCAACGTTTTGAACCGTGCCGTCAAATTCAACGGGCGAACAGATTTTAAAAGTGTCATCGTGACGCGGAGAAACAGAAACTTTCTCATCGATATGAATTTTTTTGCCGTCAAAGTTAAGTATGGGCAAAAGATTGAGCTTCATATAAAACCTCCGTTCAGTATCCGTCTGTACAATATTGAATCATACAACATAACAAACAGACGGCAACTATTATATAATATTGCCGCTGATTTGTCAAGTGTTTATTTCAAATTTTTTTAAAATTTAATGTTTTTGTAAAAACCTAAGCTGAAACGGTCAAGTGTAGTACGTTTGAGTTTCGGCAGAGGTCAGCGCACGCAAAATTATTTGCTTGCGAGATATGCGTTGATTTTTTCAACAAGCGCGTCTGCGTCAACACCGTGTACAGCGGCCGCCTGTTCAATGCTCTCGCCCGATGCGGACGGACAACCCAAACAATGCATTCCAAAACCCATTAATATGCCCTCTGCATTAGGGTTTAAATTTAAAACTTCATCTAGTGTCATTGTCTTTTTTATTTCAACTTTCTTTTTCATTACATAAACTCCAAATTTTATTCTTTTTTAGTCTTAGCTTTTTGTTTGTATTCTGTTAGTGCTTTTATTTTAATGTTAACTTCAGCTTCAAGTTCCTTACGTTTTTCGCCCTTTTTCTCTGTTTCAAGTTTAGCAAGAAGTTCATCAACACGATTAACAGTTTCCAAAAACTGTGCTTCATTTTTAATTTTAAAGACTGCTTCACCTGCTGGTTCAGATAATTTATTAGAGATTACTTTATCTGTTTTAATTACATTTTTATTTGTGCTATCTTTAACGTCTTCCACACCAAGTACCCCAGATTTAAGTGGAGTCAAGCCACCATTTCCGCTCATGGTAACTTCTGTTGTGTCCATCTTTTTATTTCGATTGTTTTTACCATTTTCAATTAGCATTTGCATTGTTTCGTTTTCATATACACTGCTAACCAGACCAATTGTTTTGTTGTCTTTTCCAAAAATAGAATCAAAATCTATTTTTTCATCTAAACAATCTAACAAATCATAAAAGACGTCTACCATAATTTTATATTGCTGATGTCTTATTGTTGTGTAAATATAATAGTTTACCATAAATAGCAAATATAAGCTAAATGGAACAATAAGCATATCTACAACCAAAGAAGTTGTAAACTCGCAATTTGTGGCACCAATAGAAGTTGTTGTTCCTATTATTGAAATAGAAAACAAAACAATAAATGCCACACAAACGGCAATACAAGACCTCATAAGTGAACGATTCTGTTTTTGCAAACCGCCGGAAACGTAAAGGTCAACACATTCATTTTGATTAAGATAATCACTTGCTTTGCCAGACTTGGCATTTTCATATCTTTTCCATGCAAAACGCATAGATGCAGGGAAACCCGCCCAAAGCCTGATAAACTTTGGGTAGTTTTCACTAGTAACTTCGTTGTCTTTTAAAAAACTTATTATTTTATAACATGATCTTCTAAATCTTACTTGGCTATTAACAAGCAATGTTGTTAAGCTCCAAATAATCATAAGGCCAAGAACAACTAATCCAATTATAATAAGTTTATCTTGGGTTAAATTAGCTACAAGCACTTTAAATGCGGTACGCAAAGTTTCAAACATACAAAAATTACTCCACAATATTTGTTTAGGGTAATTATATCACGCAAAAAAACTTTTGTCGAATATTTTTAGACAATTATAAAAATTATCTTAATTAATTGGAATAAATTTTCCCATGTTAAACGAATATATATATTCCTTAACGTCATTAATTTTATAACTTTCGGCAATAACTTTTGCATACATATCCAGTTGTTTTTTATATGTGTTTATATAATTCTCTTCTTTTTTCCAATTATTTGTTTTAAAGTCTATAACAATTGCTTTATTTTTGTTAATTGCAACTAAATCTACTACCCCTTGCAATACAACACTATCTAAGTCTGTCTGTTCACCTTTTAATTTTGGAAGTTTTGTTAATGCAATAAATTCTTTTTCTCTTAATATTGAATAAGACTTAATACAATCTTTAATAACAGTAGAATTAATAAGTTTAAAAATATCTACATAGTTAACCGTTTGCAAATCACTTTCAAACAAAACACCTTCGCTAACAAGTCGTTCCATTGCTTCTTTAACCCCAATTTCACTTGTTATATCCAGTGCTATGTGTTGCATAACACGGTGATATGCTAAACCTTTTTCAATTGCCAATTCATTGGGTAATCCACCAAAAAGTTTGGGAATAAAAGATTGTTCTTCATCTTCTTTAATAAGTTCGCTTACCGAAGTTTTAACCGGCATTTCGGTAGATTTTTTATAAGGATATTCATAATTTAGCACCTTAGAAATGGTAGACTTAAAATTCTCATCACCAACACCAAACTTATAGTTCTTTTCTTCTTTATCATCTGCCAAATCAATAGTATCATCAGCACTAAAATAATTCACTTCAAAATTAGAAAAAGTTAACATTCCTCCATTCTGCTTAGCTTGCACAACTGGCATTATCCAATCTAAAAAAGTCTTTGCACGTTTGTGATTCACTAACTTTGTAGACTGCCCCACTCTTCCAAATATGAACAAATAATTAACAGCTCTTGTAAGGGCAACATACAATAATCTTAATTTTTCTTTAAGTTCATCACTTTCATTTTCATTTGAAATCGCAAGCGAATTTAAAGTACAAGACTTTACATGTTCTTCTAAATTGAAATAAGGAATTGCCGGCCCAAGTTTTCTAGAAAACAGCAGTTCGCTTCTGTCTTTGCTGTTTAATAGTTGCCTGCCAGCACCAATAAGCATAACAACGGGATATTCAAGTCCCTTACTTTGATGTATAGTAGTAATTTTTACACCATTATCAAAAGAATCTTCTTCAAAACAAATTGGATTTTCTTTAAGTGTTTCTAAAAACTTTGTTAAAGACTCATTATAATTTTTACCATTTAAAAAGTTTAATAGTTTAGTTATGTTAGACATAACAACATCACCATTTTCTTGCTGTAACACAACTTCTTTAAATTTTGTTTCTTTTATTACTCTTTTAATTAATTCATCTACTGGTGTAAACTTGCTTATAAAGTTAAACTTGTTAATTGTGTTAATAAAATCAAAAACTTTATCTCTTATTAAAGATGGTACACCCTCGTTATTTAAACTATTTTCAAATGCTTGATAAAAAAATTTAGATGTTTTGTCGTTTTTTCTTATTATGGCAAGGTCATTTAAACTAAAAGTAAATACATCAGAGCCAAGCACCGCAAGCAAAGCAATATCGTTATATCTATTTTCAATAAGTTCTAATAAACTTTTCAAAACATTCATATTATATTCATCAAAAATATCTTGCTTAATATCTGATGAATATGGAATACCTTGCTTTGTAAGTTCTTTTAAAACAACTTCAAGATATTCACCACGGCTAATTGTTAACACCGTTATATCATTGTACCCTAGTTTGCGTTTCTCTCCATCTTTTTCAATATAAACATCTTTTTTTACAAGTTCGTTAATCTTTTGTGCTAAAATATTACCTTCAACTGAAGCCCGTTTTAAAACTTCTTCATCTTCATTTTTGTGTTTTTTTACACTATATGGTTCTAAAAACTCCTCCAATTGTGTCCTAGACTGCACTGTTTCTATCAAATTAATGCTAACAACAGGGTCTTCCCTTGTCGCCACCGATAACACATTATCTCCGCCCTTAACAAGCATAGAATTTTTAGCGTAATCAACCCCACCAAAATCACTTGTCATAGACCGAGCAAATACTTCGTTGCAAAAATCTAGAATGTCTTTATTGCTTCTAAAATTGCAGTTTAAGTCTAATGCCATATTTTGTTGGTCAGCATTAGTCTTAAATCTATTGTATTTATCAACAAATATCTGAGGTTCTGATCCGCGGAATCTGTATATGCTTTGTTTAACATCTCCAACCATAAACAAATTATCCGCCCCAGAAACCGCTTGCAAAATTGCCTCTTGAACCTCGTTAATGTCCTGATATTCGTCTACAAAAACATACTTAAATCGTTCTTTAATTACTTGTTGAATTTCACTGTTGCTAAGTAATTGCAAGGTAAATCTTTCAAGGTCGGAATAGTCAAGTGCAACTTTCTCTCGTTTTAATTCACCATAAATGTCAGCAAATTCATCCACATATGATTTAAGAGCAATAATTTGGTCTTTAACAACAGAAACCCTATCCATAAACTTGTCATTAGAAACAAAATATAGCGTTTCTGCCTTTTTTATCGCACTTGCCACACTATCTCTGAACTCTTTTAAAAGCTCCTTGTTCTCTTCTTTTTCACATTTAACTCTAAGCTGAACAATTGGTTCAAACATAATAGAATTTTTTCGATTTTGTTCAAAGTCGTTATTCTCTTTAATTTTAAGCAAATTTACATACAATGTGTTAAGGTAAGCAATTAGTTTTTCTTCTTTATCGTTATTAAATTGCTCCAACAATTCATCTGCCCTTTGTTTTAACCATGTAAACTCTTCAATCATCGTGCTATTAATAAAATTTGCACAAATATTTTTCTTTAAATCTAAATCATATGCGCTGGTAATTTTTTCTTCAAACCACCTGTCAAAATCCACCATATTTAAGGCATACTCATAAAAAGAGATAATAAGTTCCCTAAAATTATCTTCTTTACGATTAGAAGAAAACATTTCATAAAGCGTAAAAAATTTTTCATCTTGTCGCATAAAAGCATTATCAATAAGTTTGGTTAAAGCCTTTTCTTTTAGTTGTCTTCCTTCAATTTCATCAATCATTATAAAAGAAGGGTCAAGACCAACTTCATAAAAATAGGTTTTTAAAAGACGTGCACAAAAACTATGCAAGGTGCATATGTTGGCAATGTTAACATCAAAAAGTTGTTGTTTAATATAATCGTCTTTTTCCGGTAATTTTTCTAGCCCAGCCACAAGTCTAGCCTTCATTTCTAATGCAGATGCTTTTGTAAATGTAACAACAAGTAAATCTAAAACGCTAGCCTCTTTGTTAATTATAAGGTTTTTTATGCGTTCAATCATAATAAAAGTTTTGCCACTTCCAGCAGATGCCGATACTAAAAGATTTTTATTTCGTTCATCTAAGCATTTTTGCTGTTCAATGCTTAACTTCTTTTCTTTTTTTTGCGATGTACTTTTTTCTGCCATTTATTTATTACTCCTTGCCGAGTGCATCAGTTTGAACAAAGTTCTCAAAACCAATCCCTCGCTTCGCAACACGCACCGACATTGGGTCTTGCTGATTTCTTCGACACACATTTTTATATTTACAATAATCACATACAAGGCCATCATTTATTTTAAGAGGTGTTGGTGCAATGTTTCCTGCCAAAATTTCTTCTACCGCATTTTTGGAAATATTAAGGCAATATTCCATTATCTTCCCTAGTGTTATATCTGACATAGTAAAAGATTGTTGCTTTAAAATCTGGTCGTTAGTCTCACTTGCTTTTTTATCTTGCTTAACAACCGCCTTTATACAATTGCTAACAGGGTTCTCCAGTGAAAGTGAAGTGTCCATATTTTTGGCAACTACTATATCATCAACATAGTAACCTTCCATTGTATAAGTAGATATTGCCCCATTTTCTTCATCACTAAAAATATCTTTAATTGGAAAATAAAAACTACCAACTGGCTTAAAGTTTTTAGTTGCAAGAGCATTAAGATACATAAATAACTGAATTTTATTGCCGTAATAAATATTATTTGCTCTAAGGTCGATTTTGCCTGTTTTGTAATCAACTACCCTAAAGCAATCACCAAGGACATCAACTCGGTCAATTTTACCTTCAAGCATAATTCCTTTGCCAAGGTCAACACCACTAATATCACCATTTTCACCAAAAACAAGCTCTTCATATTTAGGTTTGAAATTAGATAATTGATATTGGTAATTTAATGCTTGAATAAGCCTTTCTGCCTCCTTCTTAAGCAACAAAACAATGTGTTTGTTTGTTGCAACCTTAATTTTTTCTTGCTCAAAAACATAATCAATAAGTTTTTGATACCTTTTTTTCTTTTCAACAATGCTTTTGCCGGATTCATACTTATCTATATTTTTAATGTACAACTCGGCAATTTTGTGCAAACAATTTCCAAAATCCACCGATTTTAAGTTGCTTTCTTCTTTCTCTTTAATTCTTAGGCCGTAATCAGCAAAGAACTTAAACGGACACAAGAAATAGCACTCTAACTGCGAAATGCTTGTTTTAGAGTTTGTAAACATTAACTGTTTTGAATTTAACAATTTATCTTGCCTTGTGTTGGCATAAGAAATTATTTTGGGTTCAAAATTTTTATTTTCTTCTTTTAAAGTTGCAAAAAGCGAATTAATTGCATCAAAAGAGTTTGCCGATATTTTGTTCTTTTTATATTCCCTTAAAAATTGCATCAACTTATGTTCAGCGACTTTCTTTGTTGCAAACTCATATGCATATGCATTTTGCCTATCCTTTTCACTATAAAGCGTTTTTATGCGATTAACCCTTTCAATCGGAACAATCTCTAAGCCAGAATTTATGTCTTTATCATAAAAAATCTTTGCAATATCTAACAAAGTAGAACTTGGATTTGTTTCTTCTCCGTTTGCATTTACTTTAGAGTAGGTAATAACAAGATGTTCAGTAAAAGACTCTAAACAACTAATTACTTTATATCGTTCTCTCTGATTAATAGTTCTTATTGTTGGCTCTATTTTTTTATTTAAACTATCGGACAATGTTGCAATTTCCTTGTCAAGAATGATGCCACAATCATCCATTGTAACAGGAAAACTTCCTTCTGTTGCACCAAGCACATAAATATCTTTATAACTGTATAATTTACTAGTTGAAAAATCACCAACAAAGCAATTGTCTATTGTTGTAGGAATTAAACTTACCTTATTTGCTTCAATACCAGACATAAATATTGAATAGAACTCATCAAAAGTAAGTTTGGTTGTTCCAAGACAATCTTCCATCATATCTAACAAATTTAAGAACTTACCTTTAATCTGTTTCGTCAATTCATAATTTACATATTCTTTTGTGGTTGCTAATTTGGCTGAAAAAGTCGAAATTTTATCATCAATTAAAAACTCTTCAAAAATGCTTTTGGTTGCCTTTATTTGGTCACTACAACATTTTGCATCGTTAAATTTATCAAAAACATTTAAAAGTTTTCCAACAATTTCAATTCTTGCAGTTTCAACAATTTTATAACTATCCAGTGGATTCCCTTCTTTGTCTTCTTTGCCGTAATCAAATGGACTTTTAAATTTATCATAATTTATTCCGTATTTATTAATATAATTTTCCAATTCATTTTGCACAGAAACTTCTAGTCCACAAAAATAATTTTTAAATAATGCAATAAACTCATCACTAGCAAAATTCCTTCGATAACACCCAAACAAACTCACAAAAAACCTTACCAAAGGGTGCGAAGAAAATTTTTCTTGTTCATCAATAAAAATAGGAATTTCATAATCGGCAAAAATGGTTCTTATAGTACCAGCATAAGAATTTAAATTTGAACAAATTACCGCAAGATCAGCATGCCTAACTTTATCTTCAATTACTCTTCTCCTAATTCTTTCGGCAACAAACTTAACTTCATCTTCAATTGTTTTACATTCAAGCAAATTTACTTCACTTGTAATCTTTTTCTTTGAATAAGGATAAGCATATAGGTTATCTCTTATGTGTGACATAACACTATTTTTGTTAGAATTTAACATAATTTCTGTTGGGAAAATTAAAAGTTCTTCCGCCAGTTTATTAACATTTTCTAGCATCTCCGGTTTATAAATATAACTATTATTTTTTCCATAAAAATCCACACAGCCAAAGGTAACTGACTTTGCCGTTTTACAAATATTCTTAAATACCTGCATGCCAGAATTAGACATATTATCAAAACCAAAGCAATAAAAATCACTCTTTTTAATTTGTGGACTGGTTAAAATTAAAGATGCCAATAAGTCAAACCGGTCTGATGCATCAATCAAACTTTTTTGACTAATAAACTTTTCATATTCACTATAAAGCAAAAATATATCTTGCAATTTAATTTTAAGCGAAGTGCCAACGTTTTGTACTCGTTCATAATAATCTTCGGGCGTAACCCTGCTGTTTTTTAATTGGCTAATTGTATCGTAAATATTTTGGGCAAAGCCCATTGTTTTTGCTGTTTTTTTAAAGCAAACCAACTTGTCATAATTATCTAAAATTAACTTTTTGATAATCATAACACCCGCTTCCTTTGGTATGTAATTACTATCAGAATTAATTAATTTATGCAGAAGCCTAGATGGGGTAATTACCGAAACATTAGTAATGGCCTTAACTGGAGAACGAAACAAAAGTTCTCTTTCAATTGAAAGCGACAATTTTTCAGGCACCAAAAGGACAATACTACAATTATGGTCTGTTACCTTGCCGGCAACCTCTGCTAGTATTGCATCAATAATATCTTTATTGTTATCTGCCTTAAAAATTCTCATCTTTTGCTCGAAATAATAATATTATTTATTTGTATAATAACACAGCAGAGTAAAATTTTCAATAAAATCCTAAATTAATGAACTATTTGTGCTATAATCACAAACTTGCAAACTATTTCTTATAATTTTATCCATTTCGCTCTGGTGATTTAACATATCATCCATAAGTTTAAATTGTACATTTGCACGTTGCAAGTTAAACTTCGAATCATCAGATCTAATCCTAAAAAAACGGTCACCTTCTAAATAATCTCGTAAAAATCTTGTGCCAAGTTCAAAAGTTATAGCAATACAACTAGTTAAAAGCAATTTCTTTTCAGTCTCAGTTAAATTTACCGCACCAAACCCATCTAAAAAACCAGTTGTAAAAGCTTCAAATTTCTTTAGGTCTATCTTAACTTTCTTTAGGTCTTTTTCTTCTTCAATTGTTGCATTTGTATTTGCTCTCACACCATCGCCATAATCATTTAAAATTGTACTTGGCATACAAGTGTCAAGATCAATAACAGCTAAATATTTGCCAGTTGTTTTGCTCAATAAGCAATTGTTCAATTTAGTATCATTATGAACTACCCTTATTGGCAACTCGCCCTTTTCCTTTGCCTTAACAACAGCAAACAAATCTATTCCCATACTTAACGCTTTACTAATAAGACTACGACAATAAGTAATTGTCTTTTCTGCAGATTTTACTCTGCCAACACTATCTTCTTGAATAGCAGATTCCAGCAATTCATATTTATCGCGAGTATTATGAAACAATGGGTCAGAAACAACAAGCTTAGATGGGTCAAGATCCCTTAGCCCACTATCAAACTTGCCAAAGGCAAAAGCAATTTCCTTAATTTTTTTAGGGTCATTAGTAAGGTCATAAGAAATTGAATTTTCAATAAATGGGTACATTCTCCAAACATAACCATCACTATCTTCAAAGCTATGCTCCCCATTAACCGTTTTAACAAGTTCAAGTGTCCGCTCGCCCTTTCTCGATAAGTGGCTAGTTACAATTTTGATATTGTTAAGTGCCCCATAAATATCTGGGATCGCCGTACGATTCATTTTCTGCAACAAATATCTTTTGTCTTTTGCTGTAACCAAATATGTAGTATTAATATTTCCACTACCAAATAATTTATAAGATTGTACCCCACTTACACCAAAAAACTTTAAAACATCAACAATTTCCATACTACTCCTTAAAAAAGACTAGGAAGCCCTAGCCTTTTATTAATTTATTCAACTATTACAACAATTGTTGTAGTTACTTCGGCGTATAGTTTAATAGCAACATTAAACCTGCCAAGCGACTTAATAGGACTAGCTAACACAATTTTCTTTTTATCTATGGTATAACCAAGTTTAGATAATTCATCTGCAATTTCTTTATTAGTTATAGAGCCAAATAACTGGCCACTTTTCCCAGTTACCGCTTTAACATACACTTCTTTACCCTTAAGTTCCTTTGCAATCACTTTAGCCTGTTCAAGTGCTTCATCTTTTGCCTTTTGTTCAGCTTTTTTTTGCATTGTATTTGCATTTAAGTTAGTGCTGGTTGCCTCAATTGCCATATTCTGTTTTAACAAAAAATTTCGAGCGTAGCCATCAGAAACATTAACAACATCGCCTGCCTTACCAACATTTTTTACTGTTTTTGTTAAAATAACTTTCATAATTTACTCCAAATTTCTTTCCTATATTAATTGTACCAAATAAGACAAAATAATGTCAACTAACTTTGAATACAATTCACTTGTGTTGGAAAAAATAGATTAAGACAAACAAAAAGGAGAATTAACAAATGGTAGACTTAAAATGTAAATGTGGTAAATGCGAACACAACAGCAATTGCAATTGTTATGCTAGGTGCATAATGGTAGGCTCAAATGCAGAATGCAAAACTTTTACTAAAAGCAAAGATGAGAACAAAACCGAATATAGTGATGAAATAGTTCAGCCACTAGTTAGACCAAGTGTAGAAGTGCTGTGCCGAGCAAACTGCCTGTTTAATAAACAAGGCAAATGCAAAGCCAACGGCATAAGTGTTCAACCTGATAATAATACCATAGAATGTAGCACCTTTTTGCCAAAATAAAATAAATATTATTTATTTTCCAAATCATACAAACAAAACAGCCCTTGTGATAATCACAAGGGCTTTATCTTTAGTGTATAGGTTTTGTCTTTAGTAGTTTACTTCATTATCTTAAGTAAACAAAAATTTTATCTTTTGTAAATATGGAAAAATGGGCGACCCCATTGTAACCAACAAAACTACTTTAATTCAACAGTTGCGCCTGCTTCTTTAAACTTAGCAACCATTTCGTTTGCAGATTCTTTAGCAACATTTTCTTTAATTGTGCTTGGAGCATTGTCAACAACAGCTTTAGCTTCACCAAGGCCAAGACCAGTAATTTCTCTTACAACCTTAATAACAGCAATCTTGTTAGGACCAACTTCCTTAAGTACAACTGTAAATTCACTCTTTTCTTCTTCAGCAGGAGCTGCAGCAGCACCAGCAGGAGCAGCAACTGCCATAGCAGCAGCGCTAACACCAAATTCACCTTCTAATGATTTAACTAACTCGTTTAATTCAACAACGGTTAACTCTTTAATTTCGTCTAATATTTTCTTAATATCAGCCATTTTTATAATCTCCTTAATTTTTATTTTTTTGTTTTTCTTGCTTATTTTAACTAATTATTTTGTTTCGTTTTTCTTAGCAGCCTGATCCAAAACAACAGCAAGCGAACGAATTGGATTTAGTAACATACCAAGTAATTGTGCAACAAGTACATCTTTGCTTGGAATAGATGCAATTCTTTTAATTTCATCATATTCCATAACTTTGCCTTCAATATATCCACATTTAGCTTTCATAACTTTATAGTTAGTCTCGCCATCTTGGGTGATTTTGGCAGGAGCAACAACATCATTGGTACTTGTAGCAAGTGCTGTTGGCCCATCGTAGTGTTTAGAGTCAAACTTAATTCCAAGTTCGTCAAAAGCGATTTTAAGCAAACGGTTTTTATAAACTTTATACTCACAACCACTAGCACGGAATTTGTTTCTAAGTTCGGTGTCTTGTGCAACAGTTAAGCCCTTGTAGTCTACTAGAACAACTGATTTTGCATTTTGAACACGGCTTTTAATCTCTTCAACAACTTTGTCTTTAATTTCTCTGTTTGCAGACATTTTTACCCTCCTAAAGTTGTTAAAAATAAAACTTCAGATGCCCAAACGAACATCTGAAGAACATATTGCTATTATTCTTTATTCTGTTCCTAGACAAGATTTACAAGAAAATTCTCTACTTGCCGTCTTTGGCACACATCATCTATATTATTTTTACGCAAATAATATTATAACATAAATTAATATTTGTCAATAGTTTTCTACTACTTTTTAATACTTTTTAATAACAATTTAACCATTTTATTTATATTTTTTGCTCTTCTTCTGCACCACAAGTCCAAAAACTTGCATTATTATAAATTGAATATAAACAATCTGCGACTGCATTTTTATGAACAATGGTACGTTCTCCATTTTTTAATACACCAAGAGTCTCATAACCATCTTCCATTTTTTTTACTATAACAGTTTTAACATACCCTCTTAACATAATGTGTTCTAAATTATGTGTTAAGGTTTTAAACTTGTTTATATTTTGTACCGACCCGGCCTTAAAACCCCTTATATCATCGGTATATGGTGAAGCTAGACCAGATCTTATTAAGGTCGTTGCCAAATTTCCCATAACTCCATGATAACAAAGTTTGTGAGCACAGTTAAAATAACTTACTCCGCACCTGTTATATTCATCATCAACTTCTATAACTGCATAACCACCCAGGCTATTAAATTCTTCATACGCACTAGTTATCTTGTCTTCCATTATAATTTACCCCTTACTACTTTAAAATATGCAAAAGTCTAAAATTAGGTAATTATAAAAAAAGAAAACTCCAAGAATTTCTTGGAGTTTAAAATTATGCCATTTTATAGTTAACTTTAATTCCAGGCCCCATTGTACTAGCAATGTTAACACTCTTTAAGTACTGACCTTTTGCGGCTTGTGGTTTAGCCTTAACAATAGCATCCATAATTGCGTTAAAGTTATCAACAAGTTTGTCTTTACCAAAACTCTTTTTGCCAACAATAACGTGAATAATGTTGCTCTTGTCTAGCCTATATTCAACTTTACCGGCTTTAACATCTTTAATAGCCTTTGTAACATCGGCAGTAACAGTACCAGATTTTGGGTTTGGCATTAAGCCTCTTGGTCCAAGAATTTTAGCAATTCTACCAACTAGACCCATCATATCAGGAGTGGTAATGCATGCGTCAAATCCTAACCAGTTTTCGTTTTGTATTTTAGCAATCATTTCTTCTGCACCAACAAAGTCTGCACCAGCATTAGTAGCTTCAGTTGCCTTATCGCCCTTAGCAATAACCAATACTTTGCGTTCCTTACCAGTACCATGAGGAAGAACAACTGTACCTCTTACTTGTTGGTCAGCGTTTCTACCATCTACACCAAGTTTAACATGCAATTCAATGCTTTCATCAAACTTAGCAGTTGCCGTTTTAATAACAGTATCCATAGCATCTGCAACATCGTAAGTTTTGCTATGATCTACAAGCTTTTTAGCTTCAATTAAGCGTTTTCCGTCTTTCATTCTACTCTCCCCCCTTCCTTAGTCTTCAACGGTTACGCCCATGCTTCTAGCAGTGCCCTTAACCATACTCATAGCAGACTCAATGTTAGTTGTATTTAAGTCTTTAAGTTTTAACTCGGCAATTTCTTTAACTTGTGCCTTTGTTAATTTGCCAACCTTATCTCGGTTTGGCTTACCACTACCACTTTCAATGCCTAGTGCTTTTAAAATAAGTACTGGAACTGGTGGAGTTTTTAAAATAAATGTAAATGACCTATCTTGATAAATAGTCATAACAACTGGAATAATTAAACCAGCTTGTGATGCAGTTCTTTCGTTAAATTCTTTAACAAATCCAGGGATGTTAATTCCATGAGGTCCAAGTGAACTACCAACTGGAGGACCTGCTGTTGCTTTACCTGCAGGTAATTGCAACTTAACTACGGCTTTTAATTTTTTTGCTGCCATAATATTTTCTCCTTACCTAATAATTAGGTTTCTGTGGTTTAGTGAAGCATTGAACAAATTTACTTCTCCCACAATGTATATTTTAACTAGCAAATGCTAGAAAAAATCATTTATATAATTTCAATTTGAGAATAATCTAAATCTACTGTTGTTTTACGGTTAAACATAGAAATGTTAACCTTGCACTTTTGATTTTCATTGTCAATTTCAAGAACTTCACCTGCAAAGCCTTCAAGCGGACCCATAACGATTTTTACTTTATCTCCAACCGAAACTTTAAAGTTTACACTAACTTTTTCAAGTCGCATTCTTCTTATTTCTTCTTCGGTTAAAGGCAATGGTCTGCCAGCAGGGCCCACAAAACCAGTTACCCCTCTTGTGTTAACAATCGTATGCCAAAGTGAATCACGATATCTCATTTTAACTAACACATAGCAAGGAAACATCTTGTGCTGAACAACCTTCTTTTTGCCATTCTTTTCTTCAATGGTATCTTCCATAGGAATTTGAACTTCTAAAATATCATCTTGAAGATTATTCTTTTCAATAACCTTGTATAGGTTATCTTGCACCATATTTTCATAGCCGGAAAAGGTGTGAACAACATACCACTTTGCTTCTTCTTGTGCGTTATTTTCCATAAATAATACTCCCCAAAACTAAATATTTGTAAGCAACTTTATTAAGTACCCAAGAAGTGTGTTAATGCCAAGCACAACTACACCAAAAATTAAGACTATTGAAAGCACCATTCCGGTTTGCTTCATTGTCTTGCCAAATGAAGGCCAAGTAACCTTTTTAAGTTCGGCAAAAGTTTCTTTGGTTTTGCTCTTTTTAGGTTCCTTATTAGCCTTTTTGTTGTTTGCCTTTTTATCTGTATTGGCTTTATCTTTCTTCTTACTTTCTTTAACTTTAACTTCTACTGGCGTTTCAGTGCTTTCAACCGCACTTTCATTTGGCTGAACACCATTAGGAACCATAGTTTCTTCGGTGTTGTCTATTTTTTTGTTTTTAGCCACCTTAAAATACCCCCAAGAATTTATAAACTACTTTGTTTCTTTGTGTGCAGTATGTTTTTTGCAACGAGGACAATATTTTTTCATTTCTAGTCTATCTGGGTCGTTTTTCTTATTCTTGTAGTTGTCATAGTTTCTTTCTTTGCATTCAGTGCATTCCAATGTAATTTTAGTTCTCATAAAAAATTTCTCCCAAAAAATTAACACCCCCTAAACTGGTGAGTGTGCCTATACTTTACCACACAGCTACAATTTTGTCAACGGTTTTATAAAAATAATGCCCAAATATATTTTAAAAAAAACATATAATTTGTACATAATAACTAAAAGTACTTTTAAATTAATTAATAAGATAACACAAATTAATAAAAAAGGCAACACCTAGTTTTATTAGTTGCCACATTTTATTTTTTTTGCTACAATGAAATTAATAAAGGAGTATAAAGTGAAAAAATATATAATTGCCATAGATGAAGGAACAACTAGCGAACGTGCTATTCTTTACGATACAACCAAACATAAAGTAATTCGATCACATAGCCTTCCTATCTCTACCACCTATCCAAAACTAGGCTACGTAGAACAAAATGCAGAAGAAATTTGGGAAAAGGTAAAGACTTCTATATCAGACCTTGTATCTGGTGAAAAATTGACATCAAGCGATGTTATTGGAATTGCAATAACCAACCAACGCGAAGCCGTTGTTGCCTTTAACAAAACCACAGGCAAAGTTCTTGCACCAATAATAAGCTGGCAGTGCAAACGCACCGCTGATTTTTGCGAAAATGTTAGTGAAAAAGACCGCAAAAGAATTAAAGATACAACTGGTTTAATTTTAGACAGTTATTTTAGTGCAACAAAAATGGCATGGTTACTTGCAAACAATAAACAGGTAAAATCTACAAAAACTAACGAACTTGCTCTTTGCACTATTGATGCCTATCTTGTATATAAACTTTCAAACGGAGCAGGTTATTACACCGACACAACAAACGCAAGTCGTACGCTTTTGGTAGATATAACTAACCCATTTGAATACAGCGGAGATTTGCTTAAATTTTTTGGAATTAAAAAAGAATATTTACCAAAGATACTTAATTCCGCAGATAATTTTGGTATGGCAGAAGTTTGCGGACTAAGTGTACCTATTCTTTCAATTATTGGTGACCAACAATCCAGCCTATTTGGACAAGGTTGTTTTACCGAAGGTAGTGCCAAAATGACATATGGCACTGGGGGCTTTTTCTTAATGAATAATGGCAACAAAATTGCTGAAAATAATCAAAAGCTATTAAACACAGTTGCTTACTCAATTAATGGCAAAACCACCTATGCCATAGAAGGAAGTATTTTTAATGTAGGCAGTTGCTTAAACTTTGTTAAAAACCAGCTTAGTTTATTTGAAGATTATAATATGCTTAACAAAATCTGCACTACAACAGAATATAACGGAGTTAATGTTTTGCCTACATTTACCGGAATTGGTGCCCCATACTGGAACCCAAACATAAAAGCAAGCATAACAGGTTTAACCCTTGGTTCAACTAAAAATGATATTGTTAAGGCTACAATAGATAGTTTTGCATTTAGCCTAGAAGAAATATTAAGTTATCTTAGAAGCATAAATTACAATGTTAACGAACTAAGGTGCGATGGCGGAGTTAGTAAAACTGAGTATTTACTTATAGCACAAGCTAATACATCTAAAATTAACGTGCTTAAAATGACAGAAAGCGAAAGTACTTCTATGGGAGCAATATATTTAGCATTGGTTTCTTACGACAGCAAAACTTACTCCCCAGAGAATTTGCAAAACCTTATAAAAATTAGCAATAAATATTCACCTAAGAAGAACTTAGTAGTAGAATTTGGTTCAAGATTTAAGGCTTGGCATGAAAGTTTAATAAGAAAATTATAAACTCCATACCCCCAAAAATGCTTTATTTCCCATAACTTATGTCTAACAGAATACTAAAAAGCACTTAGATTACTAAGTGCTTTTTAGTTATTTCAATTTTAATTACATTTCGTATATACTACAATTTTTCCTAGCGGTGCACCATCAGACAAGTTTGGATTTTGTGCCAAAATAATATCTGGTGCAACTTTAAGTTTTTTGGCAACTTCAAATAAAGTCTCATTTGCTTCGGTGTTATAAATAATTATATTGTGTTCCCTTTTTATTAAATTTGGTTCTTCAGTTACATTAGTTATATAACATTCAACTTCCTCTGCTTTAACACTAACCATTGCATCTAAGTCATATACCAACGAAATATCTCTTCCAGCTTTGTTTTTATAACTAATAGGCCTTGCCACTACATCACATATTACTTCACCTCTAACAACATTTTCTGCTGTAGGACCTTGAATTACAAACGGCGATTCTACCATAAAAGAATATAATTCTTCGTTATCATAATTTTTACCAATGACAATTTGTTTAATTTTACCTGAAATATTAACTACTCCATTAGTAACTGAGCAATCTTCTAACACAGTAGAAGTTCTTCCAAGTGCAACAATTTCATCTAAACGTTTTTTATCTTGCACATCTACTAAGGTGTTTACTCGGTCAGTTAATGTAAATAGACCTTGGCTTTTTATGTTGTTAAAACTGCTTGCATCTAACTTCAAGTCGCTGTTTATTGAAAAGATATCTTCTACCACATTCAGTGGTGTTCTCTCCTTTGCCCAAAGCGCAACTTGAATAACCGATTCTGTTGTCACTAGTGTTCTGGTGTGGTCTTCATTAATTGCTATTGATACATTGTTAGAAGCAAGATTGAATTTAGCATCTAATATTGCACTGCTAGTTATGTTTAATAGTGAGATTTCTTGACTAAAATCTAATTTTCTTTGCATTTTTTTGATGATATCCCCTACCATAAATACAAAATTTCTAGTAATGGTACCATCAACAACAACGTAATTTTCATTTGGCGTGACCTTATTTACAACCAAACTCGCTTCACTACTAATCATTTTAGTTACATCTTCATTAATCTCAAATTCTTCTGGCACAGTAAAAGAAGAATTGTTTTGACATACAACTTCTTCAACTTCAATTTGTTTAGAAACTTCATAGTAACCATCATTACCACCATTTAAAACGACCAGTGTGTCACTGGTAATTCCATATATAGCAAGTTCAATAATTAATGAAACGTCAACAATGTTTGGAGTTTCTCTTGTTTGCTTAATAGACTTAATTGTTGGCTTACAATAAAGTCCATCTGCATCACCCACTGCCACCTTTTCATTAAAATCCAAAGCCAAACTTTCACTGCAAAGCAGTTTGTTCTCATCGGCATAAACAGATACAAAATTTGCCTTTCCTGAAATTTGAAAATTGTCTCCAAATTTTTCGCTTGCTTCAATAAAACAAAGTCCATAACCATCTAGAACTTTATCTATTGCGTTCGACTCATCGGTGTTATAATGTCCATTTACCTTTGTTTCTACAACTTTTATCAGTTTTGTTGTTGCCACTTTTTTAGTGGAAGAATTAAAAGCCACACTTTTATCCTCCTTTTACATTTGATAGTATATTGTAATGACAACAAACCAAATTTATGACAATTTTTTAAAATTTTATTTTAACATCTCCACAAAGGACATCGCTATAACTATAACTTTGGTTCCCTTTGTTTTCTGGATGTTTAATAGAAACCGTAAACACACTTGGGTACACTTTTTCAATAACGGCTACATATTTTTCAATACGCTTTCTACCTCTATTTACTTCCATATTGACATTTTTCCCTTGCATTTGTTTAATTTCTTCTATAACTTCTCCCAATGTTTTTGTTGCTTTTCTCATATAAAAATACTCCCCTAACTTTAAGATGTTTTTATAATTATTAACAAAAGCAAAGTTTTTAAACAGCAGTCTTTTCTTTAAGTTTATAGTAATTATCCCTTCTTATACACTCTTCCTTAATTTTTATGCCATCTTTATAATACTCTAAGTACCCCGCTGTTTTATATGCGATATTAGGATACTCTTCAGCAGAAAAGTCTAAATTTTCGCTTCTCTGTTTAATTTCATATTCGTTTTCTTCACCAAAAATTTTAACTCCACACTCTTGTCCATTACAATAGGTATAAATATATATATTACCACCAGTATTATTTTTAAATACAAGGTCACTAATTCCTGTGGCAACCATTGCATCAAACGACCCTTTTACGTAACCAACTTTAAGGCTATGTGGATTTGCTTCTATAATTTCAACACCTGCAAGCAAAAGTGCATTATAAAGCGTTGTTGCTGACTGACACACGCCACCTCCAAAATCATCAACATATTCGCCATTTACAATAATTTTTGCTTTTTTAAAGCCATTTTTTTCACTTGTTTCACCTACAACTCTATTAAAAGAAACAACTTCACCAGGTGCAACCACTTTTCCATTAAACTTAGACAATGCCACAGAAATATTGTTAATTCGTCCTTCTTGATTAATTCCCCAAATGTACGTTACAAACGAAGATTTTAGATTTGAAAATTTAATATTATCGGCATAACAAATTTTTGCATCTTCAGTTTTAATTACAAGTTCAATTTTTTTGTTAAAAACCAAGTAATTAAGAATACTGTAATCCAAATATTTTGTATCAATTCTTTGCCCAGATTGTTCCTTCGTTACATATGCATTTCCACTTGTAACTTCTACCACAGAATCTACTGCTTCATGTTCAATTTGAAGTTTAAGTTTTTCTAATTCTTCTTCATAATTAATAAACAAATATTTTGCCACAACATCATTAGTAAACCCCATAGAATTAGTTCGTAATATAATTTGTTTATATTCATTTAAAATTTTATCATTTCTAAATTTTAAATGCATTTCATAGCACTTATCTTGCAAATAAACAGAAACTACCACTTCATTTTTTTCATTTGCAAAAGCCTTAATATTGCATACCGGTATAAAATTAAATGAAAGAAATAAAAGGGTAAAAACAAATAGTGGTAATACAAATTTTCTCATACCACTATTTTCTGTAATTATCCCAATTTTTATTACTAAAAAATGTATTTCAATAAATCAAATTGTTCCAATAGTTGTTTTTGTTGTAGACTTCCATTATACTCACTTTTAATTTTACTTATAAGTATATTAAATCTATCTTTACTAAGCAATTTTAAATTATTTTTTTTACTAAATGCCAAGTTTAAAGTCTGTTCTTCTATTTTAAAATTTAATCTAATTGATAATTCAACCATTCTTAAAATACGTTCTGGGTCAAAGCTTAAACTATGAAAATTGTTATCGCAAATTTGCCTAATAATTTTATCTGTTATGTCAGACATACCATTAAAAAAATCAAGTATTTTAAAGGAATTTAAATCGTAATAAATTGCGTTTATTGTAAAATCCCTTCTTCTCGCATCATCCTTTAAATCTACATCAAATTTTACATTGCTTGGAAAATGATTTGTCTCTTTTTTGTATTCTTCGCTTCTAATTCTTGCATATTGGACTGACACTTCTCCATCAAACTTAATTACTTCAATGCCTGTTACTTTTTCTTTTATTTTGTAGCCACAATTATAAGCAAATTCGACAATTTCATCAATTGTTAAATCTCCGCAAACATCAAAATCTAAAAGCCGTTTATTGTTATCAATTAACCAATCTCGCACCGCACCACCAACCAAGTAAACTTGCTTATTTTTTGTCTTTGCAAAATTTGCAAGGTCTTTAATAATTGTGGGAACTACTATTCTTGCCATAAATACCCTAAAACCTTTGTTTCTTTATCAACTTTAACCTTCTCACTTATTTCAACACCACAAATTGCCAAAACATTATTTTTGTCACAAAGTAAAAGTAATTCGTTGCGTTCCCTGGCAGAAATTTTTTTGCCTGTAAAGTATTCTTTTAGTGGTTTAGTTCCGCCACCAAATTTAGTGAAATTGTCGCCACTTTTGTATACTCTCCATTCGGCAGACTTTGGCACTTTGTTTAAGTCTAACATTAAACAGTTGCAATCGGGTTTGTTTAAACTTAAATGAATGACTTTGTTGTTAAATACAAATTCTTCAACTCCGACATAAGACCTATTAAAAGAAATTTCGGTTTTATTTTGTTTTTTATATAGAAGCACGCCAGCATATTGATTCATTGCAATTAATTCATGTGGCAAATTTATTTTTTTACCAATTTGTAAATTAAAGCAATCTATAATTTTATTAATATGTTTTTCTTCAAAGTCAACTAAACTTATCTCCTTTTCCACCCCAGCTCTAACAAGCCTAGTTAAGACTTCATAAGGCAAAGTCTGTGCTTCCTTGCAAATAAGAGTCCCTGAATTAGAATATTTGATTAAATTCATTGGCAAAATTTTATTAAATTCAGTTTCAAGCAAATTTGCTTTTTTACCTAAATTTACAATATAATCTATAATTGATTTATTGTTTTCTTCCATACCTTTTAAAACAACATTACGCACAAAATTGCGAGAATAGTTATTATCAATATTGGTTGTGTCGGTCATATAATTTTGCCCAATACTTTTTAAATATTCCAATATTTCACCCTTAGTTACATCTAAAAATGGTCTAATTAAGTTGTTTGAAAGGTATCTCATTCCAATAAGACCATTAAAAAGTGAACCACGATACAGGTGCATTAAAATTGTTTCAGCTTGGTCCCCTTTATGATGTGCAAGTGCAATTTTATCTATATTATTTTTATTAGCAATATCATTCATTGCCATATATCTTAAATCTCTTGCCGATTGCTCCAAGGTCTTCTTTTGTTGCGCTTTGTCTTTAAGCGGAAATACATTTTGAGTATAAAGTTTAAGACAAAGCTGTTTACATAAAGATTTAACAAATTCTTCATCTCGGTCACTTTCGGCGCCACGAATATTGTGATTAATATGAATAGCACAAAGGCCAAAGCCAAGTTCTTTTTTAATATTATTTAAAATTACCAAAAGAGCAACCGAGTCTGCACCACCGCTTACAGCAACTGCTACTTGCTCACCATGGTTAATTAATTTATGTTCTTTAATTGTATTTAAAACTTTTTTTTGCAAATCCATCAACACAATTATACTGCCAAAAAGGCTTTTTGGCAAGCCTTTTAATAATTCCCAAGCCACCTAAACGCAATAACAGTCATATCATCTACAGCTTTTCCACCACTTCGGCATATTGCTTCTTCTAAAATACTTTTGGCAAATAAGTCCATATTAACTATTCTTAGGTTATTAATGAAACCCATATAATCATTTAAATCTCCAAAACTATCAAAAACACCATCGCTAGATAATACAACAATGTCACCAATAACCAAGCAATCTTTTTTTATATTTATTTTCGCAAATTCACATACTCCAACTGGCAGACTTTCACTTACAATAGCTTCAATTTTTTCACTTCGCTTAATAACACTAGGAGTAGACCCCAGTTTAATAAAATCTAATTTTCCGCTATTTGTATCAGCCAAACATATATCAACAGCACTAAAATTTTCCGTGTTATTAAATGACATTATTTGGTTAAGGCTATTAATCATAAGCCCAGCTTCAATGCCAGCCTTGTAATAAAATTCAATTAATCTCATGGTTCTCTCAGAAATATTTTGGGCGTTTTTGCCTGAACCCTTACCATCACTAATTGAGAACAAAAACTTGCCATCGCCAAGGTCAACAAAACTAAAACAATCGCCATTAAACTCATTGTTGTTTTTGCTCACACTACTACTTCCAAAAACAAAACCAAACTTAGGGCTTCTTCTTAGTTTTACTTCTTGCATTCCTTTAAATTTTGAATATCTCGCATACTCTATACCTAATTTGATTTTAAAGAACTTTTCACTTGCCAGCAAAAAATCATCTTTATTTACGCCAAGCGGAACAACAACAATTGCAGTTTCAACAAAATCACCACTATTTATAATGACACACTCTTTAGCAGAAATATGATTATACAAAAGTTCTTGCAAAAATGCTTGTTCTTCTTTATATTCTGCTCTAGTTTTTTTGTCAAAATTAACAAGCATTTCCTTAATAGTTTTGCCTGCCGACATAAGCTGATTTCCAACCATAACCTTAGACTTGTTTTCTGCGGAAATTTTTTTAGTGTATCGTTTATATTGTTCCACAAGCTGATTAATTATACTAATAATACTATTATAATTTTCGCATGATGTCATTTGTTCGGGCATATCCACAAATCTTATATTGCCTTTTTTAAGCGCAACCCAAATTGCCGTTTCTAAGCAATCGGTCATATTCCGTTTTTCACTGTAACAATTAACACTGTTGGGACAATTTTTACACACCTTTAAAAACAATTCCTTTCTTAGTGCTATTTTAACTTCTTCCGCACTAAACTCACCAACTAACATTTGCTTATAACAATCATCAATTAAAAACAATAAATCCGCCAAATTGTTTAACCGCTTAGACATTTGTAACTTTTGTTCTTCAAAAACTATTGAATCATAATTAATTACATTAAGAGTTTGAGATAATCTATTAATAACCCGTTGCGGAATACATAAAAAAGAAACCGAACCAATAAATGGTGCCAAGAAGTTATAAATATTATAAATTGCATACGCATTAAAATAGACCCCAAGCAAACAATCAACAAAAATAATAAGCGATGCACTAAAATACTTAATGGTTCTGTTAGTTAATACTTCAATAATTGCATAACAAGCATACACAGCCAAGCTAACAATACTCCCAGTGCCAAATGCAACACCAATTCCTACACAAATAGCAAATGCCATAACATAACTATTGCTTTTAATATTCCCAAACAAAAGCACAAAAAATACCACAAGAACACCAAGCACCGAAATGTTAAATACATATATTTCATATAAGCCCAAACTTAAACTCATAACAAACAAGGCAAGCCCAACCGCCTCATCTAACATAAGTTCAGCACTTGTGCCTTTAAGTTTTAACACCTTTAAAAAGCACATGTCAGTATAACAAAAAGCCATGCTTAAAAAAGCAGATACAATTAATTGAACCAAACTTGCACTATCCATTGCATTAACACAAATATTCCCAACACAAGAAAACAGGACAAGCAAAAAAATTATAACTTTGGGCACCTGCTCACCAAACTTTTTAGTTAAAAAGAACATAATGGCAAAGCATAAAAGCACATTTAAAAGGACTATTAAATTTAATGCTGAAAATTTTGTAATTAAAAAAGTAATAGAATATGCAAGTGCGTTAAACAAATATGAATTATAGTTGTAGCCCAATGCAAATAAAAAAGCCAATGCAAAAGGTGACACATACGGAGACAATTGTGCCCTTTGTAGAACCAAATATATAACAAAAATTAAACAAGAATATAAAATTGCTTTAAATTTTTTTATTTTTTCTCCCATATATATTCAAGTATAATTGGCTTACTAAAGTTTGTTAATGCAATTATTTGTAGTTTTTGTCTTATCTTAAAACAAACATAAAGCAAACACTTTTTGCATACAATTTATCAAGTATAATAAAAGGAGAACTAAAAAGTGCCAGAAACAACAAATAAAGAATTTGCAATTGAAGTTTTGAATAGAAATCAAATTAAGTTAACCGGTGTTATAGAATGTATATCAGCAACAGCAAACCAAATTGATGTTAAAACCGAAGGCGGACCCCTTGCAATATGCGGTTATAACCTTAAAGTTAAAAATCTTGCAACAAAGGAACATATATTAGAAGCCGAAGGTGAAGTTGTTAAATTAGAATATGTGAAAGCAAAAAAAAGTTTTTTTCAAAAACTGATTAAATAGGAGAACTAATGCAAGTCTTTTTGTTTACAATTCTTTATGGAATATTTGCCGGTGTTGTTTTTACTCTTAATGGTTTTATTAAAAGAGTATTTAAAAATAACATTATTGTAACCATAATTTTAGACTTTATTAGTACAATCATTAGTGGAATAATATTTATTTACTGCATATTTACAAAAAACTGCGGAATTATAAGAATGTATGAAGTCGCAGGATTTTTGGCGGGCATAATTACTGAACTTGTTAGCATAGGAAAATTTGTTGATTTTTTATTAGATTTAGTTTATAATTACATTATAAAATGTGTGAAATGGCTAGACACTCACACCAAAAGAAGGGCAAAGCCAAATGGAACAAACAAAATTAAATAATATTGTTAAATTAATAACCACGTGCGCAACGTTGTTTATAATAATTTTGGTGTCCATTATTATTGGGCAATATATTAACTTGCATAAATTAAATAAACAATTAGACCAACTTCAAGCAGATATAACAGCACAAACTGAAAAGCGTTATAACTTGTCAAACAGCATTGAAAATCGCTCGAACTCCATTTATCTAGAAGAATATGTTCGTGATGAACTTGGTATGATAGATGAGAACGAAACATATTTTGAAATAACAAAATAACATCACTGAAATGTTGATGTTATTTTTGTTGCATGACTGCTCCTAATTTGTCACTTAAAAAAGCCTGTTACCCATTTGGTAACAGACTTTTTTAATTTTACTTGGTATACATATCATAGCCCGCTTTATCACTTGTTGTTTGTTTTGTGTAATTATTTAATAAATACGTTGAGCCCGATACATCTAAGTCGCTTTTAACATAAATTGTTGTTGCATAATAAATAATATAGCCATTTGATGTCTGTGAACTTAATGAAGAAGCAATTTTTGCACTATCTATTGTTATAGTAGTTAACGAAGTACAGGTATAAAAAGCATAACTTCCAATACTTGTTAGCCCGCTTGACAAGGTTATACTGGTTAATGATGTGCAACGTTGAAAAGCATATCCTCCTATACTTATAACCGAGTCTGGGATTTCTATACTTGTTAGCGATGTGCAACCATAAAAAGCAGAACCTCCAATACTTGTTAGCCCGCTTGCCAAGGTTATGCTTGCTAGTGAAGTGCAGTTCTCAAAAGCAGAATTCCCTATGCTTGTTAGCCCGCTTGGCAAGGTTATGCTTGTCAGCGAAGAGCAACCTTGAAAAGCTTGATTCCCAATACTTGTAACCGAGCCTGGTATTTCTATGCTTGTTAGTGAAGTGCAATTAGAAAAAGCAGAATTCCCTATGCTTGTTGGCCCGCTTGGCAAGGTTATGCTTGTCAGCGAAGTGCAACGTTGAAAAGCAGAACCCCCAATACTTGTAACCGAGCCTGGAATTTCTATACTTGTTAGCGAGGTGCAACCTGAAAAAGCCCAATCCCCTATACTTGTTAACCCGCTTAGCAAGGTAACGTTGGTTAGTGATGTGCAGTTATAAAAAGCATAACTTCCAAAACTTGTAACCGAGCCTGGGATTTCTATGCTTGTTAGTGAGGAGCAACCTGAAAAAGCATCATCCCATATGCTTGTTAGCCCGCTTGGCAAAGCTATGCTTGTTAGCGAGGTGCAGATATCAAAAGCATACTCCCCTATACTTGTTAGCCCGCTTGACAAGGTTATACTGGTTAATGATGTGCAAAGTTGAAAAGCATATCCTCCTATACTTGTAACCGAGTCTGGGATTTCTATGCTTGTTAATGATGTGCAGTTAGAAAAAGCCCTATACTCTATGCTTGTTAGCCCGCTTGGCAAGGTTATACTTGTTAGCGAGGTGCAGTTATCAAAAGCATAACTTCCAAAACTTGTAACCGAGTCTGGGATTTCTATACTTGTTAGTGCAGTGCAATTATTAAAGGCACTATTGCCAATACCTGTTAAACCAGCAGGCAAAATCACATCTGTTAAAGCAGTGCAGTTATAAAAAATTTCATCTCCAAGGTTTTTAAAATTACTGCAACCACTTAAATTAACAGCTAATAAACTATTTTTGCAACTAGAATCAATGGTTAAGCTTGCAATTGCAGTATTGCTTAAATCTAACCCTTCAAGAGCAGTACAGCCACTTAGCACACTTGAATCAAAATTAGTTAAGTCTGTACATCCATTTGCACTTAATACTCTTAAACTTGTACATTCTGCAAAAGCAGAAGCACCTAGTGTTGTTATCATCTTTGGCAAACTAATTATTTCTAATAACTCGCAACCACGAAAGGCATCTGTTCCTATACTATTTACCGAATTAGGTATGCTTATTTCTGTTAATGAATGGCAATCAAGAAATGCCATGTTTCCAATTATACTTAAATTTTCTGAAATTTTAACATCGTTTAATAATTCACAGTAAGCAAATGCCATATTCCCAATTGAATTAATTGTGCTTGGAAGCTGAATGCTTGTTATGCTAGATTCAATAAACACTCCTTCTCTCAGTTCATCAAGCCCGCTTCCAATTGTAACAGCATCAATATTAGTGCCAGCAAAAGCATATACACCCAAATATTTTAATCCTGCAGGCAGGTCTATTGTCGCTATTGGTGTTTCACTGCTCCCAGACATACTAAATGCCATTTCTTCTATTCTTGTTAAGGTGCTAGAAAAAGTTACGTTTGTTAAACTAGAGCAATTGCTAAATGCATTATACCCAATCTCTTCTACCCCATCTTCCATAACTACACTTGAAAGCCATGTGCAACCCAAAAAGGCTTCACTTGGTATGCGTTTTACACTGCCTGGTATTACTATCTCACCAAGGCTTGTGCAGTTGTAAAAAGCTTCTCGCCCTATTTGTGTTAATGTGCTTGGCAAGTTAACATCGGTTAAGCTTGTACACTCTCTAAACGCACGATCCCCTATAGTTACTATTCCTTCTGGCAGGTCAACTGTTTCAAGGGTGTCGCACATATAAAAGGCACCTTCTCCAATCCTTTTAACATTCTTTCCGCTTTGCACATTGGTAATTCCGGTAAACTTCCCAAAAGTTTCTTTATCTATGCTTGTTATCGCTGAGTTTGAAAGGTCTATGGTTGTTACCTTTTTTGCTTCATCTTCACTTATTTCGTTAAGTTTATCTATTATACTACTAGATACTTCTCCATTACCAAGTATGGTTAATGTTCCATTAGTGCTATCATAAAAGGCGGTAACTATGCCACTTTCGGTAGACACATCAAGTTTATCTGTATAACTTGTTTCTTCTAGTTCGTTTATATTATATACAACTGCAGATTTTGGACTATTAAAGTTTTCCTCTGGAGTGGTATTTACCGAAACAGCAACTACACTAAATGCACTTGTTGTTCCTGCTGGTCTTGTTCCTACATTAAATGCAGTGCTTGTTATTGGTGTTGTATTTAGTTTCTCTGTGCCATCATATACATCATACCCAATTGCATTTTTAACAGAATCCCATGTAAGAGTGTTCTCTTCTGAACTGAAATTTACACCCAATGGTGCAGTTAATACAGATATCCAATTTGCATAAAGAGTAATTGTTCCTGTATATCCTTCTGCAGATAAATTGGTTACCGATACCCCACTTGTGGAGTTCTGCAAATAATAGCCTCTAAAGGCAAATCCATCTTTAGTAGGCACATCTAAAATGGTTTCGGTACCATAGGTGTGCAATGTTGGATATATATCAGAATGGACACCTGAAAAGTCGGTCGCCTCACCATCGGAATTTAAATCTTTGTATATAATTGCATAGGTTTCTGGTTTCCATTTCGCATAAAGGTTTATTTTGCGTTTATAGTCATTTTCGGCGCTAATTTTTGTTATGCGATTTCCTGTTCCATTATAATTTTCAAACCAACCCTCAAAGGAATAACCTATTTTAGTTGGAGCATTTAAATAAGTATCTGTTCCATTACGATGTTTTGTAGGGTACATGCCTTCAAATGTTCCACTAAGCGCAATATGATCAGTTGCTCCACAGTCGTAGTAATTAATTTTATGGGTGTTTGCTGAAAATACAATAGCAAGCACAACGGTACTTACAATAATTAAACCAATTATTATACCATTCACCCAATACAAAATTTTCTTTTTCATAAATTTACTCCTTTGTATGTCAAATTACAAACAAACTTTCTGAAGTATCAATTGCTTATATTGTACAATTAGTATATTGCAATGTCAAAATAATTAACAATTTCAAAAAAATTTTTTAAATTTTGTTTGGATTAAATACTGGCACATATTTTACATCACTGCTACACTGATCTTGCACGTATGTGTTATTAAGTCCCAAAGCAAGAGCCAATTGAACTAACCTTTTATATTCAAGTTTTGTTATTCTTCTATTTATTTTTGTATCTTGTACTGCATTATAGTAAGGTTCATACTGACTTAACAAAGACACAATTGTGTCTTTCCCTATTTCGTTTGCAATAAATTTTAAAATATTGGCACTATCATTTGTGTAATTTGGCAAAACTAAATGCCTAATAATTAATCCTTTTTGCATAATTCCGTTTTCTATAATATCATCAGGACATATTTCTCGCATTTTTTTTAGGCTTTTACTTGCGTATTCAAAATAATCTGGTGCATTGGACAGCATTGAAGCTTCTTTGGAATAATATTTTAAATCAGTTAAAAAAATATCTACATAGCCCCTAAGTCTTTCAATCTGCTCTTCAGTTTCGTATCCTCCAGTATTCCATACAACAGGTACTTTGGGCTTGTATAATTTAAGTGCTTCAATAATTTGGTCTGAAAAGTGCGTAGGTGTAACAAAATTTATATTATAAGCACCTAAATGCTCTAATTCCTTAATAATTTCAACAAGTCGTTGAACCGCACACTCTTTACCAAACTTTTGATGAGAAATTTTATAATTTTGACAATATGAACATGCAAGATTACAACCGGTAAAAAATATCGCACCGCTTCCACGCTTATCACATTCACTTTTACCAGAAATAATCGGTTCTTCATAGTGGTGAATCATATAATGTGATACGACTAAGTTTTTTCCCATACCACAAAATCCAACAGTAGTTCTTCGGTCTACCCCACATTGCCTAGGACATAAATTGCAAAATTTAGTTTCTTCCATATCTTAATGTTATTATAATGTTATAAATAACTTAAGTCAACTTTTTAGTTACTTTAGAAGCCTAAAACCTTTTATTTTCCACATGCTATGCGTTACATAGCTTTGTTAATAAGCAAAAAAAGCAATAGAGATATTCCATAGCTGATGGAAAAATCTTTATTGCTAATTTTTTTTAAATATTAACTCATTTCAGCAACAAGTTCACTATCTTTATGTTTAACCTTAACACCACTATTTTGGGCTTCATGATATAACAATTCAAGTTCATCATATTTTTCTTTGGCATCTATCTTGCCAATTTTAATATATTTTCCAGTTGATATGTTTACATTAATTGCGGTTTTTAAATAATAGAAAAGTGCATCTGTATGCTTAATTAAATATTCATTTAACTTAACCATTTCCCTTACTTTAGTGGCATAATGTTCTTTATTTTTTGTAGTTGCATTAATATAACATCTACAACCCTTTTTTATTGCTAAATTATTATTTTGTATCTTAACTATATTTTGTTGTAATAAACTATTTATAGTATCTAGCAAGTTTTTATCGGTAGCAATTTTTGTGGATTTTAAACACATATCTGTTGCTAGTTTTGTACCTTTTGCACCAGACGCTACCAAAGTTTTCGCAATGGCAGAATTACTTAATAGTTGATTGTCATTTTTTAAAAGTTCACCTAATACAAAAACACAATCTTCTCCACATTGTTTAATTCCAGAAATAAGCATTTCAGAAAATTCTTCTTTGCTCACTTTTAACACTTTTGTTAATCTTTCTCTTATTTTTGTTAAAAGTTCATAATCTCCCAGGTTTAATGCATAAATAATTTCCTTAGGTGCAATCTCTTTTTCGCTTCGGTGTGCTATCATATTTTCAAAATCTTCAAACATTGACTTTATTTTAGAAAAGTCATTTGTTTCAAGTGTCTTGTAAAAAATTTCCAACAAATTATTCCATTCTGGATACTCTTTTCCAAGTTGTTTAATTTCTTCAATAGATTGCGGTTCTATGTCAACCGCACCAAAATAGTACATATAATAATCTATCGCCACAGTGTTTAAAACTTTTTGTATATTGTTTTTTAACTCTCCCTTTTGCTTAAGTTTATTTAGCCAATCTACTATTTTTTTCCTAACCTTACCTTCCTCTTTTTTCATATGTTATTTCCCCTAATAAAAATTGGAACATTATATCATTTACTAAATAATTAGTCAATAACTTTAATTTAAGTATACTTTTAGTTTAAGCTAAAAATATATTACTATGCCTGTCATAACATTTTTAAAACAAAGACTTTTTGTGTATTATTATAAAAATTAGAAAATAAAAAGACCTTAAGTTACGGACATGTCTTAAGGTCTTTAATTTATAATTTTAGTAGATTATAACTTTTTACGGACAATAAAAGTGTTAAATAAAACTACTTATTTCTAATTGCAGCTTGAGCAGCAGCAAGTCTTGCAATAGGAACTCTGTATGGAGAACAAGAAACATATGTTAAACCAATCTTGTGGCAAAATTCAATTGAAGAAGGATCTCCACCATGCTCACCACAAATTCCCAACTTAATATCTGGGCGTGTCTTTCTACCAAGAGTAACAGCCATTTCCATAAGTTTTCCTACACCCTTTTGATCTAATCTTGCAAATGGATCAGATTCATAAATCTTCTTTTCGTAGTATGCACCAAGGAATTTGCCAGCATCATCACGGCTAAAACCAAATGTCATTTGTGTTAAGTCGTTAGTACCAAAAGAGAAGTATTCTGCTTCTTTTGCAATTTCATCAGCAAGAACTGCAGCTCTAGGAATTTCAATCATAGTACCAACTTTATAGTGCATATCCACCTTGCTTTCTGCAATAAGTTTGTCAGCAGTTTCAGTAACAATCTTCTTAACATAAGCAAGTTCTTTAACTTCACCAACAAGTGGAATCATAATTTCTGGAACAATGTGCCAGTCTGGATGCTTTTTGTTTACTTTTATAGCAGCCTTAATTACTGCTTTAGTTTGCATAACAGCAATTTCTGGGAAGGTAACAGCAAGCCTGCATCCTCTGTGTCCCATCATTGGGTTAAATTCATGTAAAGAAGCAATAATTTCTTTAACTTCTTTAACACTCTTTCCTTGAGAATCTGCCAAAAGTTTAATATCTTCTTCAGTGGTAGGAACAAATTCATGAAGTGGTGGATCAATAAATCTAATATTTACAGGTCTACCTTGTAGTGCTTCATAAAGTTTTTCAAAATCACCTTGTTGCATTGGCTCTAGTTTTGCCAAAGCCTTTTCTCGTTGTTCAACAGTATCGGCGCAAATCATTTCCCTAATTGCAGAAATTCTGTCTGGTTCAAAGAACATATGCTCGGTACGGCATAGACCAATACCTTCTGCACCAAATTCAAATGCTTGTTGAGCATCTTTTGGAGTATCAGCATTTGTTCTAACTTGTAGTTTTTTGTACTTGTTAGCCCAAGCCATAATTCTTCCAAAATCACCATCGTTAGTATTGGCAGGTACAGTTTTAATTTCCTCACCATAAATTTTACCGGTAGAGCCATCTAGAGAAATAACATCTCCTTCTTTATATGTTCTGCCGTTTAATGTAAACTTTTTGTTCTCTTCATCCATTTTAATTTCGCCACAACCAGATACACAGCAAGTACCCATACCTCTTGCAACAACGGCTGCGTGAGAAGTCATACCACCTCTAACGGTTAGCACACCTTGTGCATAGTGCATACCTTCAATGTCTTCAGGAGAGGTTTCTAGTCTTACAAGAACAACCTTTTCTTTGTTTTTGCCAGCCTTAACAGCATCTTCTGCAGTAAACACAATTTTACCACAAGCGGCACCAGGAGATGCAGCAAGTGCTTGTGCTACAGGAACAGCTTTTTTAAGTGCAGCAGCATCAAATTGAGGGTGAAGAAGTGCATCTAAAGATTTAGGGTCAATTTGCATTAGTGCTTCTTCTTCAGTAATCATTTTTTCATCTACAAGGTCGCAAGCAATTTTTAATGCTGCTCTTGCAGTTCTTTTACCATTTCTGGTTTGCAACATATATAAATGTTTATCTTCAATGGTAAATTCCATATCTTGCATATCTCTGTAATGTTCTTCCAAAGTTTTGCAAATATCTTGGAATTGTGTATAAACTTCTGGCATTATTTCTGCCATTTTATCTATAGGCATTGGTGTTCTAACACCTGCAACAACATCTTCACCTTGTGCATTCATTAAGAACTCACCCATAAGTTTCTTTTCACCAGTAGCAGGGTTACGAGTAAATGCAACACCAGTGCCACTTGTTTCGCCCATATTACCAAAAGCCATCATTTGAACGTTAACAGCAGTTCCCCAGCTGTAAGGAATATCGTTTTGCATTCTGTAATAGTTTGCTCTTGGGTTATCCCATGAACGGAATACCGCTTTTATTGCCCCAAATAGTTGTTCTTTTGGGTCATCAGGGAAATCTTCCCCAATTTTTGCTTTATATTCAGCCTTAAACTGTCTTGCAAGTTCAGCCAAATCATTAGCATCTAGTTCGATGTCTTGGGTAACACCCTTTTTCTCTTTCATTTCATCAATTAATTGTTCAAAGTACTTTTTGCCTACTTCCATAACAACATCAGAGTACATTTGAATAAAACGGCGATAGCAGTCCCAAGCCCAACGAGGATTGCCAGATTTTTTAGCAATGACATTAACAACTTCTTCGTTTAGTCCTAGGTTTAAAATAGTATCCATCATACCTGGCATAGATGCTCTTGCGCCCGAACGAACAGAAACCAAAAGAGGGTTTTCTTTATCACCAAATTTTTTGCCAGTGATTTTCTCCATCTTTTCAATGTATTCCATTATTTCAGCCTTAATGGAATCATTAATTTGTCTTCCATCTTCGTAGTATTGGGTACATGCCTCAGTTGTAATTGTAAAACCTTGTGGAACTGGTAAACCAAGATTGGTCATTTCTGCAAGGTTTGCACCTTTACCACCAAGAAGTTCACGCATTTTGGCATTGCCTTCGCTAAAAAGATATACATACTTCTTTTTTGCCATAAATTTCTCCTTATTTTGTAAAATTTTTATCGACTTAGCAATTATAACACATTAATATGTTTTGTTGCAAGATATATTTTAAGTATTATGTACAAAAATTTAGTTATTTCTCTATAATTATCGCTTGTCTTATATGCTTAATCTTAATTCAAATAAAAAAGCAGACTATTAGTTAGTCTGCCTCATTTTCAATAACACCAATCATCTTGCCTAATGCTTCATTAAAAATACCAAGTTGCCACGAAGTCATATTTACAATATCTTTTTCAATGCCAATCAATCGATCAAGTTTTCTTACATCTTTTTTAGATTCACGCATTCTCTTCATTACTTCAAAGTCTGCTATTCTTTTCTGCGAAGCCTCTATTTTCTTTTGGCACAAAACAACACATTCCCTAATTTTTGAAAGATCCATGTTCTTTATTTGTTCCAATAATGAATTTAATTCTTTTTTTGTTGCACTTAAGTGTTCATTTGCATCAACTAGCGATTCATAGTAAGAGTCAATTAAATCATTAGTTGCTGAGCTTAAATCATATCTTCCACTAGCAGTTGCTTTATCTTCAGCACTATTATATTTTCTTTCCATTTCATCTCTATATTTCAAATCATCAGCCATTTGTTCTTTTAATTCAGCCAGCTTTAAAACTAAGTCTTGTGCACTCATTTTAGATACATTTTTCATTGTTCAAATCCTCCTAATTTTAATTCAAAATATTTTCATCATTAATCAAATCTTCTATATATTTAATATCTCTGTCTAAACTTTCTAAATATGTTTTGTTAATATAAATTCTGCTAAAAATTTCCCTGTCAGAAATTTGTGAAGTATTTTCACCTTTTATCAAAGAGGTAAGCATATTCAAATAACATTCTCTCTCTGCCTTTTCTTGTTTAAATTGGTCTAATTGTTTCAAAAGCACATCTGTGCTTAAGCTATCATACTTTCCAAAATTTCCATATTTTGCTTTTAAATAAAAATTGGTGCGTTGTTTTATCTCTTTTTTAGTAGGCCAGTCGCCATTAAAGTCATATATCTTATTCCCCATTAAAAGTCCCCCTATTCTTCTTTCATTACTGGTGTGACATTATTATTAAATTGATTAGATGGCTTTCCCTCACTTTCAATCAAAAATTTATAACAGTCTGCCCTAAAACTAGACTTATCTGCAATACTATTGTATTTGCGCACCCAATCATTTACATACATCTTGCTTCGCAAAATTGCACTCACAACAGTTTCATTTGTACGCACATCTTCTCTAAAATTAAGCAAGTGAGTAACAGTTGAAAATATTCCTTTGTGCAATTTATAGTCCATTTCTGTTTGCACCTTACTATGGCCAATTTCCTTTATGTTTGGCATATCTAATATTCCAGCCAAGGTTAAAATTGTCTCATATTCAAGTGCTCTCATTCCCAACAAATCAAGGGCAGACATTCCACTTAATCTTTGAATTAAAACACAATCAATAGCCTTTCTTTTTTCGGTTAGTTTAATAATTTGCTCATCAATTGCTTCCTTCATTTCGTAGTTCAATTCTCTTCTGATGGCTAGCAATTGACTTGTTGGCATAAGCATATATTGTGGCAATTTTCTTCTTTCTTTTACTTTAATTCGTGACATATCAAAACCCTTTATATTTTTTATGCACGGACTTAAAATGTCTAAATCTTGCAAAAACTATTAAAATAACATTATTGTCCCCTAATAATCTTGCACAAATTATAACATATTGTAACTATATTGTCAATATTGGTTATTTACAAAAAACCTGCAAACAACTAAGTTTTTCATCAGTTTTATATTCAAAATAAGAAACCAACATACAAAGTAAGTTTTTACTAGTTTTTTGTGTTATTGGCACATCAGCTATGTCAGAACTTAAAAGTGTTTTAATGCACTCATAGTCCGCATAGTTTAATGTCGCACTATTTTCTGTTGTTGTTGTACCTATTCTGCCAGTTTCAAAGTCAAATACCAAATCGGTTGTTTTTAGTGCATCTTCAATTGTAACACCAACACCTAAAAATTGTAAGCTGTCTAAAAGCATTTTGCAAAGCACTAAAAATATGTTTACATTGGAATATGCCAAAGCTGATAAATTTTTAATAATAGAAATAAATAACTGTGTTGCATCTTCGTTTTCTTGTGTGATTTTTAACCCGATCTCAAGTATGCCTGCACCAGCGTAATATTTGTTAATATCTGCTGAAAGGATAGAAAAATTATCAATAAAATTACAATTAGTTACCGTATAATTTGAACCAGTCTTAACCAACAAATATTCTCCAAAACAAAAAGGGAAACTTGCAAACGCAAGTTTCGCTTTGGGCTTTTTTACCCCCCTTATTTTACACTTAAAAAGTCCTCGATCAGGAGATAATAAATATAAAATTCTGTCCGCTTCACCACTATTTACACTTTTTAAACAAATTGCTTTTTCTTTTATCTCTCGTTCCATAATTCACCATTATTATGTCTGATATAACACACCAAAAATCGTTTATTTTAACGCATTATTGTGCTACTCTTCTTCCTTTTTAAGGTCGCTATAAAGTCGGTAATAATTAACATTACCACTCTTTTTAAACAATTCCCAAGCAATATCTTTTGCATCCATTTGTGTGTTTAATTCTTGTTTGTTGTTATCATTTTGCATAAATTTTTCTCTCCTTTTTATACAATAATTTTTAGCAACTCAAGAAAATGTAAACTCAAACATTTTAGCTTTTACAAGTCTTTTTTGTCGTAACCAAATTCTCTTAAAGACAATTTGTTATCCTGCCAGTTTTCCCGAACTTTAACAAATAGTTGTAAATTAACTTTTTTGTCTAATAGCTGTTCAATTTCAACCCTTGCACTAGTACCAATCTTTTTAAGCATCTCTCCGCCCTTGCCAATAATAATTTGCTTATGATTTGGCTTGCTTGCAATTATTTCCGCTTCAATTGTGACCATTGTTTTGCGCTCTTCAAATTTGGGAATATCTACTGCAATGCCATGCGGTATCTCTTCTTGTAAATAAATTAATGCTTTTTCTCTCACAATTTCACTAGCCAAAAATTTAAGCGAGCGGTCGGTAATTTGGTCTTCATCAAACATAAACTCGCCAAAAGGCATTTTGTTTACCAGTTTAGACAATAACAAATCTACCCCTTTACCAGTCTTTGCACTTGTTGAAAAATATTCGGTAATATATTTAAGTTCATTCAATTTTTCAAGTTTGGGGTACACTTCTTCGTATTTGCCTATGTCCGTTTTATTAATACAAACAAAAATTGGCACTTTTTCAGACTTGTATTTATCTATTAAGATAAAATCTTTTTCAGTAATTTTTGTGGCATCTAACACAATTAAAAGGGCATCTATGCCAACTGTTGCTGTCTTTATGCTCTTTTCCATATATTCTCCAAGAGCATTTCGTGGTTTTATTGCTCCTGGGGTATCTATAAAAATAATTTGATAATCTTCTCCCGTCTTTATTCCAAGAATTTTATTTCTTGTTGTTTGTGGCTTAGGCCCTGTAATGCTAACCTTTGCACCAACCATTGCATTAACTAAACTAGATTTTCCCACGTTCGGTTTTCCAACAACAGCAACAAACCCACATCTTTTGTTCTTCATTTATCATTACTCCTATTCAATAACTTTATATCCATTTTCTTGCATAACTTGCATTTCAATTTTATGCATTAATAAATAATCACTATCTTTAATATGATCATAACCCAAACAATGTAAAACACTATGAAGAGCAAGTCTAACTAATTCAGTTTTTAAACTGTGCCCATAACTTTTAGCCTGCGCTCTTGCAACTTCGGTGCAAATTATCATATCACCAAGGGCAAAAGCCTTAGTCTCGGGGTCAATATTCAAAAAATACTTTTCATCGTTAATATCAACAATTTCTCCCACTTTTAAATTAAATGCAGGAAAAGATAGTACATCGGTTGCACTATCTTTGTTTCGTTCTTTTTTGTTAACGTTTTGTATTTCTTCTGGGGTTACAAAACCAACATTAATTTCAAATTCTGCTGTTTGATTAACTTTTTCAAGTGCCTTCTCCATAATATTCTTAATTTCTTCTCGAGTCTGTTTGTTAATTCCTTTAATATTTAAAAAATTTACTATCATACGTACTCCAATAATTTTATTTTTCTCTTGTTGCAATATCTATTCTTGTTTCAATATTGCATATTACTTTTACATAGTCTTCTGTTTTAATAGTTTTATATTCAACTGAAAGCTCTTCCGCACCAAGTGGCATATTACTTTTTGCCACATTATATGCGTTAATAGATAATTCCTCTATTAGATTAGTATACTCTATTTTATTAAATTCTTCAATTAATTCGTAGTACCTATAAACAATTTTTTTAATGGGCACTATATTAAACTGGCTCAGTTCGGTTTCAACTTTTTCAATTTCAAAGTTCGCAAACTGCTTTGCATCATCTTCGGTTGTCTTTGTACTACGCAAATCTTTCCCAAATAAGTTTACATAGCCAACTTCAATTACCTTGCCACTTCTTCTGTAACTAACCCTTTCTTCGGTACCTATACTATCACCAGAAATTAATACTCTTGCAATAATGGAACCATTTGCTTCAGAAAAAACATCACCAATATTTCCGCTGGTTATTAAAATTTGACCCTTAGTTACACTATCTCCTACATTAACTTGTAAATTACCACTTTTCAATTTTATATCTTCAATAACACCACCATAATTCGCTATAATATTAGCATTTGTTGTAATGTCTGGTTCAATTGCTTCTTTAACAAAAATATTAATTACAACTCCATTTCTTTCAACAACAGCAAGCGAGACATTTTTAACATTTTTTAAAAACTCTCTTTCAAGTGCTCTTGTATTTAAATTTTTTATGTTCTCACCTATTCCAACTTTTTGCTCAGCAAGCACCTGCTGAATTTGCTGAATTAACACTTGCTTGTTTTCTTCTTTACCTTCTATTTCAATATTAATTTTAAAGCATGACTGACTGAGAGCCAAACTGGTAATTACTACAACAAAAATCCCTAAAATTATGCCAAGTTTTCTTGTTAGTTTAAGCAATACACTGTGAAAACCACTTTCGTTAATTACTTCGCAATTTATGCCAAGTATTTTGGTCTTTTTAACGATTTTTTTATAATTACGTTGATTTATTGTTAAGTTCATTTGATCATAGTCTATACGTTCTATATTTTCAAACTCAACATTTTCACTCATTAATTCATTTAACAATTTACTAAGGTTTAACCCATTCAATTCAAGAGTAATTTTGCCCATTTAAGCCCCTTTTGATATTTCTATCGACAACACTTCACCAGCAATAACCATCTCGCTAATTTCTAGTTTTTTTATTATCATTTTAGCACCACGCAAAATAAGTTTAGATTTATTTTTAAGTTCCAAAATAACTTCGCTGGCTGAAAAGGACTTAATTTTTTTATATCCTTCAACCACAGCACACTTGTCTCCAATTAAATGCACTTCGTATTCCTGTTTTAATTCTTCACCACTAAACAACTTTTCAACTTCATTAAAAAAACTCATAATAATAATTATGAGTTATTTTAATTTTATATTCATTAAAATTTACTAAAGCGATTCAAGTTTACTATTT
>ERZ779869.556-NODE-556-length-41604-cov-4.614816_pt1 | contig 41604 bp, 36 predicted proteins | sample MGYA00511557_ERZ779869 | MGnify/ENA primary metagenome ERZ779869 (study PRJEB29588, sample SAMEA2154620) | human gut metagenome | biome: human gut; feature: human-associated habitat; material: faeces | place: Denmark | collected 2008/2010 ... | reverse complement strand
ATTAAAAAATAATATAGTTATATATTGACATATACTGAAAAAGGTTGTATAATTCAAAATGTTTAAATGAGATACGGATTTAAACAGTATGTTTGCGCAAACAAGGAACTGGAGTCGCACTTTATATTAGGGTGCAAAGGGATATTGTATTCACTGTTTAAAAATGTGAGTATGAGGAAGGAGGACATATGAGAATTAAAAAATTAGTTGCAGTAATATTGGAGAAACTAACGCTATAAGTTATTAGGTTATAGGAAAGGAATTGTCTAATGGGAAAGATATTTTTGTTTTCTATAAGAAGAATGATTAGGCAACGCTGTGCAGTATGGTTTTTTTTAATGATCGGAATGACACTGCTAAGCTTTTGCATAAGTGTTATATTAGGTTTTGTGAGCAGGAGTTATTTTAATGAAACACAATTTGGAGCGAATGCATCGTTAGCAGTATGGTATGGGGAAAATGGCAGCAATCAGGAGGATGTTCAGCAACTGTTAGAGTCTCCAATTTCAGAACAAGCAGAAAATATTCTATTCATATCAAAAGATAAAAATATGCGTTTGATTGGATGGAAAGGATTTGGAATTGACCAGTGGTTTCCACATTCAACGGGACGCTTTTTCTCAGAGGAAGAGGAAAAAGATGGTGAAATGGTTGCGTATATTCATCATGATAAATATGATGCTTTAAATAGGACAATGAAATATGAGGGTGAAAATTATCATATAGTAGGTGCTGGTTTTTTGGAAGCATGGAATATATACAGTCCTATTTCAAACGAGTCACCACAGACACTTTTTTCAATGGATAATATGGAATTAGAAATAGTTCTTTTTCCATACACAACGTATTTAATGCGAAAAAATCCAGAGCTTGTGCTGATACATTTTCCCAATTCAACATATTCAGAATTGAAAAGAAGAAAAGAACAATTAGAAGATATATGTCAAAATGCAATAGTAACAATGCCACGTAGTAATACCGATATTTTTCTACAAGAGCAGGTAATCAGCCGAGGAAAAATTACCTTGATATTTATGGCAGTTATAGGAATTACGATGATACAGCTTATAACAGAATGGATTATTGGTAATTACAAACAGTATGTGATTTTTTATCAATGTGGAATTCACAGAACAAAAATCTTAATGTTGACTTTATTAGAATGGAATATAGAAGTGCTGATATGCAGTCAAGTAGCATTTTGCATACATAAATTTTTAATGCCGGTGCTAAAGATTTTTGGAGCAGATACACTTCCAATTTTCCTTTTAAGAATAGCATCAGTAGCAATGATTATAATAGCATCTTCAATTGTCGTAGGGCTGCAATTTATAAGATTGCCGTTTATGGGGAGAGAAATAGATGGGTAAAATAATATTGATTTGGCGTTTGTATGCGGCAAGAATATGGAAAGAAGTTTTTCTTATGATGCAGATTTTTTCGCTTATTATTTTTTTTGAAGCATCTTTTTATCCATTCAAAAAATGCATCCGCTTGTCACGTGACATGGAGGCGTGTTTTAAGTTTGATACAGATAGAATATTGCATTTTGACCCGTATGCAGGAATAGAGGAAACAGGAGAAGTTGAAAGACAATACCAGAATACGGCATTTGAAAATGTAGTCAAGAAATGTGAAAAATATGTTGAAAAAATTGGAATGATTTCAGAGTTGCGCGCAGATATTATACAAGATGCGGAAACCTCACAAATTGCAAATTTAATTGTTTATTCAAAAGATTTGTATGAAATAACGGATCTAAAACTGAAAGAAGGAACGTTTGTTGACAAAAACAAAAATGGAGATGAAATTGTTCCAGTAGTCGTTGCTGGTAAATTGGCAAAAGAACATAGGATTGGCGATCATGTTCTTATGGATGTAAGTTTAAATGGAGAGAAGGAATGTAAAATTGAAACTGTGATAACAGGAATTTTGAATGAAGAAAAGCCTATTATTACTATTCACTATGGTGGGACAACCAGACAGTTAGATACAATTGGATTTTATCCAGAAGATATGGATGGGTATTCATTTGTATTGACAGTGGAAAATGAAAAATTCAGTCAAATAAAATGGAATTATCCAATGCTGTTTAAGGTAAAAGAAAAATTATCAGTGAAAGAGACAATTGAAGAAATGACAAAAATTTTGTCAGAATATGGAACCGTTAATACGTATAAGACATTACGACAACAGTCATGGTATTGGACATCAATGGAACATCAATGGGAAATTTTGCTTTGTATTTTATTTATACCTGTTTTAATGTTTGGATTCGGGGGATATTTGTTTATTCATTTGATACAAACCAGGGAACGAATGGCAATATTTTATTTAATGGGAATATCAAGGAAAAAAATTTTTGTCCTTTATTCAGCAGCAACAGAGCTGGTTATAGCAATACCTGTTTTAGCAGCAATGTATACAACAAATCCCATCATTAAAAATATTTATAGTATCAATAATCAAGCGAAATTTTCAGTAGGTACTTTCTTGTTCTTTTTTGTTTTTTCAATGGTGGCATTTGCTGTAAATGCGAGTATGTTTATGAAGAAAAGTAGCAACGCAGTTATGTTGATTAGCAGGGAGGGAGTAGAGTGATACAGTTAAATCATGTATACAAAACTTTTTTTAAAGGAAAGGATACGGAAGTACATGCGTTGGACGATGTAACGATGAAAGTAAAAGATGGTGACTTTGTAACAATTACGGGACCATCTGGATCAGGAAAATCGACGTTGATGCGTGTGATAGAAGGGATGGAGTGTGCCGATCAGGGAAATTGTATTTTAAACGGAATAGATTTGGCAAAAAGTTCTGATAAAAAACGGGCTGAAATCAGAAATCAGAAAATGGGAATTGTCTTGCAAGACTTTGGATTATTTAACGATCAAACTGTTAAGCAAAATTTACAGTTACCATTTTTAATAGCAAAAAGAAGCATAAAAAGTGCAAATATACGCGCGCAGGAAATTTTGGAATATTTGCATATTGCAGAGTTAATGAATCGGAAAGTACAGACGTTAAGTGGAGGGCAAAAACAAAGAGTTGCAATTGCCAGAGGACTTATGATGGATGCTAACCTGATTTTAGCAGATGAACCGACGGGGGCATTGGATCATAAAGCAACAGAACAGCTTATTTTTCTTCTAAAAAAATTAAATAAAGAAGGGAAAACAATTGTTGTTGTTACGCATGATATGGAAATGGCAAGGAGTGGTACTAAACAGTTTTACATGGAAGATGGAAAAATTTTTCCACTTTAAAAATGTTTAATGTTGACTTATAATGAAAAAAAGGTTATGTTATTTTAAGAAAATGACATTTTGTGAGAAAGCATGGACTGCTGCTTAGTATCACGTGTTGAATATAGATGGAGGAGAGGTTCAAGTGTGGGTGTAAAGGAAAATATAGGAAAAGGAACAATTGAACTTGTACTTATGTCTATGTTGTTAGAAGAAGATATGTATGGATATCAACTTGTTCAAAGTATATCAAAACTGTCAAATGGTGTATTGAGTATAAATACAGGTGCGATGTATACATCTTTATACAAGCTGGAGGAGGAAGGATATATTACTAGCATTAGTACAAAGGTAAAGAATCGTCAAATTCGTATTTATTATCATCTGACAGATAGTGGCCGAGATTACAGAGAAGTACTTCTTTCTGAGTATCTGGAACTACAAAAGGCAATGAATTGTTTACTCAAAATAGAGAAGAAAGAATAAGGATGACTATATGAAAAATGAAAAAAAGTATTATCGAGCAATCTATCGAAAATTGCCGTTAAGACGTACCGAGAAAAAGCAATATTTATCAGGATTGCTTGCTTCCCTTAATGAGTATGTAGCGGAAAAACCTGAGATAACCTATCAGGAATTAGTTGATACTTTTGGAACACCAGATAGTGTTGTAGCAGGAATATTAAATGTTTCAGTTGATGAGACACGCCGAATGGCTCAAAATAAAAGAAAATTGTATGTGCTGCTAATGGTAGCAATGTTAGCAGTTTGTTTGATTTTATGTTTTTTCTTGTTCAAAAAGCATGAAATCAAAATGATTTATGTGCAATCAGAAATTACAGAATATGAAAGTTGGCCGTTTGATGAATGAAAAGTTGATAAAACCACAACAAAATAGGAGAATGGAATGAAAAAAATAATGTATATTTTGAGGAAAAAAACAGCTATAGTAAGTTTTTTGTGCACAATGCTTATGTGGATGATTCCTGTTATGGCAAATGAAGAAAATAATTTTACAGAGGGAGATTATATTATTACTACAGAAATTAAAGAAGAAATGCCTCTTGAACGTTCTTCAACAAAAATAGGAAGCAAAACATATACATATTCTACTAAAGCTGGAGAAGTTTTGTGGAAGTATACTGTGTATGGAAAATTTTCTTACGATGGAAAAAACGCTTATTGTGTTCAGGCAACAGATAGCTGCAGTATTCAAGCATCAGACTGGCAATTAAAATCAAATTCAGTAAAAGCAACAGGAAATCAGGCAGTTGGGACTTGTTCGGTGAATAGGATAGTTTTGGGAGTGGTTAATAATAATGTGGTTGGGCAGGCTATACTAACATGTTCGCCAACAGGAAAATTATATTAGATATCTAAAAAAGACTACATTGAATGTGGAACCAATGTAGTCTTAATAATTACTGGATGAATATACAATCAGCGATATCCTCAGCAAGCTCTTGCAGAGGCTTAGCATCCCAATCTTCCTTTACCATGAAAAGTGCATGATACAGGCGAGGAATGGTTCCTTCAGGAACCTCCTCGCTTTTTGTCTGCATTAATTTTTCAGCGAGTGTTTGGGCATTTTCCAAGATGGAAAGTTTTGCTTCGCGTATCTCATCAGGAGCATTCCATAGAAGTGACATATCATAATTATCAGTGTTGCCGCAGCGTGCCGTGCAGGTCGCGCAGCCTGGAGAGATGATCGCTTTTTCTTCATTTACGCGGCGAATCATGGCAGTGAGTGTTTGCTCATTTGCGCTTTTGTTTGCAGACACGCGAAGAGCTGTAAAAATAAGGCGGTCGGTGTCATCAGTCTTTGGATTGTTGGCACATGTACGGGTGAGGCCGATCACTGCGCCAAGCAGTTCATTGTGCAGTGGTGTATTGGTACAAGACATAATTTAATTAAATCCTTTCTGTGCGAATTATCTCACCCTGTGGGGAAATTGTGGTAATCGTGCATGGAATTTGCTTGCCAGAGGCAGCGATTGCGTTTGCTACAGCTTTTGACAGTCCGCCGCAGCACGGAACCATCATGCGCACCAGATGAATGCTTTTAATTTCATTTGATGAAAAAATTTCAGTCAGCTTTTCACTGTAATCGCCTTCATCAAGTTTTGGACATCCAATTAATGTGATTCGTCCTTTAATGAAATCCTCATGGAAACGGCTGTAAGAATATGCTGTACAGTCAGCAGCAATTAAAATATCGGCATCATTAAAATAAGGCGCATTTACAGGAACAAGCTTAATCTGAATAGGCCACTGAGAAAGGGCAGATGAACCGACAGCATCCAGATCGCGTGAAGCAGAGCTCGGACAGGCATGAGCCGGAGCCTGCTGTGTAAAAGACTGAGCGTGAGAACCAGGACAGCCGTTGTGAACTGGCGCATCAGTTAATTTCAGCCCAGAGATAATGGAGGAAGTGGCAGCAGCTGTCTTTGTCTCATTTGTTGTTTTCTCGGCTTTTTCTAGCTTAGCAGCTTCCACAGCAGCCGCATCATATGCTGGCGCCTCACGTGTCACAAACGAAATAGCGTCCGCAGGACATGCTGGAAGACAGTCACCAAGACCATCACAGTAATCCTCCCTCATCAGCTTTGCTTTTCCATTAACCATTGCAATCGCACCCTCGTGGCAGGCATCTGCGCAAAGGCCACAGCCAATGCATTTTTCTTCATCAATATGTATAATCTGTCTAATCATAAAATTCTCCAATCCTAGGTTTTTTACACACTTACAGTTCACGGGGATTTTACGAAAGCCCTTCGGTGCAATGGTTTCGTCGCCGGACCAATTTCGTTACAGCCCACTGGACACCCATTCGCAAAACCGCACGTTCCGTGCGTCGTTGCTTCGCAACTTTGTTTTGTTCATGAACGGGCGTCCACTTCGTCCTGCTGATCTGTCAAATTTCTATGCAAGCATGAAATTTGTCCAGATCTAGCATGACGCGCGAACTGTAAAAACTACAAAAAGGAGGAGAGAAATATGGGATACATACGCTGGTTTTTATCTTTTTTAAAAAAATACCGCGTAAGAATGATCGTGGGCTTGATCTTAGTGTTTATCACATCACTGCTTGTTTTGATCAACCCACAGATTTCTGGTATGATTGTGGATGAAGTTATTGAGGGACAGCATTATGAAAAGCTTGGTATTTTGCTGCTTATTATGATTGGAGTGACGCTTGTTCGATCGCTGCTGCGCTTCGCATTTTTAATGTGTTTTGAGTCATCCAGTCAGGGACTTGTCTACGACATGAGGGAAGAAGCATATCGTAAGCTGATGAAGGAAGATTTTAACTTCTTCAACAAAAACCGCACAGGAGATCTTATGTCCAGACAGACAGGAGATATGGATGCAGTGCGTCACATGGTTTCTCATGTTATTTATTTTAGCTTTGAGAATATCCTTGTATTTTTGATGGCACTTGTGATGATCTTTTCTGTTAATGTTAAAATGGCACTTTGTATGCTGATTGTACTTCCGTTTACATTGGCAGTGACACTGAGCCAGAGACGTCATATTAAGCCGGCCTTTGACAGGGTGCGTGACTGTTTCTCTAGTTTGAATGCATTTGCACAGGAGACAATCGCAGGAAACCGTGTTGTAAAGGCATTTGCAAAGGAAGATTATGAGCTTGAAAAGTTCGACCGCGAGAATGATGGATATCGTGATGCACAGTTAAATGCCGCATCGATCTGGATGAAATATATTCCGATGTTTGAGATTCTTTCTCAGTGTCTGACTATTATCCTTATGATCATGGGTGGTTTTATGGTAATTGACGGAGAGATGACTATAGGAAACATGGTAACTGTTAACGGTTATTTATGGATGCTTAACAGTCCGCTTCGTCAGGCAGGATGGATCATCAATGATTTGCAGCGCTTTCTTACCGCAATTGAAAAAATCTATAAGGTTTATACAACTGAGCCAGATATCAAGCAGCCAGAGCATGTTGTAGAAAAAAGAAAGCTAAAGGGCAGTGTTACCTTTGATCATGTAAATTATTATACAAATGATGATACTGTGTTAAATGATATCAGCTTTCATGTAGAGCCAGGCCAGACCGTTGGTATCATCGGTGCGACTGGTTCTGGAAAGTCATCACTTATCAATTTGATTTGCCGTTTTTATGATGTTAATCAGGGAAGCGTGCTTGTTGATGATATTGATGTTAGAAATTTGGATCTCCAGACGCTTCGCGGAAATATCGGAATTGCGATGCAGGATGTCTTTTTGTTCTCAGATACAATTGAGGGAAATATCGCTTATGGAAATCCAGACTGTACGTTTGAGCAGGTGCAGGCAGCTGCAAAGATTGCAAATGCTGACGAATTTATCAGGGAGATGCCAGAAGGATATGATACGATTATTGGTGAGCGCGGTGTAGGTCTGTCAGGCGGACAGAAACAGCGAATTTCGCTTGCACGCGCAATTTTAAAGGATCCGTCAATAATTATTCTTGATGATACAACCTCTGCAATTGATATGGAAACGGAGAGCATGATTCAGAATGAATTAAAGAAAATCTCGGATGAGCGCACTGTATTTATCATTGCTCATCGTATATCTTCTATTATACATGCGGATCAGATTCTTGTACTTGATAATGGCCGCCTTGTCGAGAGAGGAACACATGAACAGCTGCTTGCTAAAAAGGGCTATTATTCAACTGTATTTCATCATCAATATGGCGAGTTTGACCGCTTTAAGAAGGTTCGCGCAGAAAAGGGAAGGGGTGAGGCATAATGGCACGAAATAAATATGACGTGGATGAGACACTCGAAACTAAATTTGACATGAAGCAGATTAAGCGATTATTTAGTTATGTAGGCCGTTATAGAAAAAAGCTGATTATGACAATAATGCTGATGCTGTTTTCATCTGCACTTGGCATGGTTATTCCTGTGCTGATGCAGCGCGTAATGGATATTTACATTCCAAATCATGACAAAAAGGGAATCCTTTTGATGGCGGCACTTGCAGCTTTGATAATTCTGGCAACAGCTTATATTCTTCGCATAAAGATTAAGTGGACATCTCAGATTGGTCAGGGCATAATTCATGAGTTAAGAAGAGAATTGTTTATTCATCTGGAGGAGCTGCCATTTTCTTATTATGACAGCCGTCCGCATGGAAAGATTCAGGTGCGTATTGTCAACTATGTAAACAACATAAGTGATCTTCTGTCAAATGGTATTGTAAATACAATAACAGACTGCTGCTCACTGTTTTTTATCTTAGGTTTTATGTTTTATTATAGCGTACCGCTTACTTTAATTTGTATGTGCGGTCTTCCTATTCTTCTTGCAATCGTGCTTTTTGTAAAGAAAAAGCAGCGCCGCGGATGGCAGCTTGCAAGCAATAAGCAGTCAAATTTGAATGCCTATATTGCAGAGAGCATCAATGGTGTGCGTGTTACACAGGCATTTGTAAGAGAAGATAAGAATCTTGGCATATTCAATAATTTAAGCGGAAGCTATCGAAAGGCATGGATGAGCGTTATCAAGTATAACTTTATGATTGGACCGACTGTTCAGTTTATATCAATCCTTGCGACGGCAGCTGTATATTGGGTTGGTATTCATTGGATTATGGGCGGAAATGATATAATTAGTGTCGGTGCTCTGACGGCATTGACAATTTATATCAGCCAGTTCTGGAATCCGATCAATACGCTAGCTTCCTTTTATAATTCACTCTTGACAGCAATCTCATATCTGGAGCGTATTTTTGAGACTATTGATGAGCCAGTTAATGTAAAGGACGCTCCTGGCGCCGTGGAAATGCCGCCAATTAAGGGTGAGGTAGAGTTTTCTCATGTTGTATTTTCTTATGAGCCAGGTGTACGTATCTTAAATGATGTAAATTTTAAGGCAAACGTAGGAGACAGTTTTGCAATCGTAGGTCCGACAGGAGCAGGAAAATCAACAATTGTAAATCTGATCAGCCGCTTCTACAATATCGATTCTGGAAAGATTTTAATTGATGGAATTGATATTAACAGTGTGACGATCAAATCACTGAGAAAACAGATGGGCGTTATGATGCAGGACAGCTTTATTTTCTCAGGAACAATAATGGATAATATCCGCTATGGAAACAGGGAAGCAAGCGATGAAGATGTAATCAGAGCAGCGAAGACAGTTTGTGCGCATGACTTTATTATGAGTATGGAAAATGGCTACCAGACTCAGGTAAATGAGCGCGGAAGCCGTCTGTCGGCAGGACAAAGACAGCTTATTTCCTTCGCGAGAGCGCTGCTTGCCGATCCTAAGATTTTGATTCTCGATGAGGCAACATCAAGCATAGATACAGAGACAGAGTTACTTTTACAGCAGGGTCTTCAGGAATTATTAAAGGGCAGAACTTCCTTTATCATTGCCCATCGTCTGTCAACTATTAAAAGTTCAAGCTGTATCATGTATATTGACCAGGGAAATATCTTGGAGAAGGGTACGCATGATGAGCTGATGGCAAAGGATGGCTATTATAAGGAATTGTATATGAGTCAATATGCGTTTTTGGAAAAAATGTGATATCATACTTTGGTATGATTTACATTTTTTAGAAGTTCTCTATAATGAAAAGTACAGTAAAAACAAAAAATAACTAGTACTAGTTAATTTGATTGGAGGATTTCTTTATGAAGATGAGAAGAACGTTAGCAGCGATGATGAGTGGTATCCTTGCGATGAGCCCGGCAGGTGTAATCTTTGCAGACGAGGCAGCACAGACACCTGTAACTTATGGCGATATGATTTCATTTTCTCTTACACAGGATGGAGAAACGCTGAGTGCTGATATCACAGCTGTTTATAATGAAAGTGGAGATAGCTCTTTTTCTGTATCAGTGACTCTCCCAGCATCAATGATGGGCACAGAAGAACCTGTTGTTTATGGTTTTGATGATGTGCTTCGTGTATGTGGTGAGGATGTTTATTTAAATGTAGAAGAGATTGTAAACATATATAGTGAGCTTACAGCAGATGACAGTATGACTGAGCTGCTTTCTATGGTAGGAATTACAGAGTCTTGGATTGAAATACCTGCTCCGACAGCATCAGATGATGGTCAGCTTGATACAATTTTGACAGCAATTACTGATAATCTGGCAGATTTAGAGACTGTTGAAACTGATACTGGTGTCCAGATCGCAATCAACAATGATACTCTTCTTACAATCGCTCAGAGTATTGATGAGGCAATGGCATCTGTAGAAGGAACAGATGGTGAATCCGCAGAAGAAGACATAGAAGGACTTGAATTTGTTTCTGATTACATACTGGCAGCAGCAGAGGGATTTAGAGAAGCTGATCCTGAGCTTTCAGAGGAAGATAGTGTTGCACTTGTTTCTGAACTGGTAGATGCGTTACTTGCTGGTGTTGAGGAAGAGTTTTCTATGGGATCAGATGAGTCTTCTGATATTTCATTTGCTGAGCTTCTTTCATCAGCATTAGAGTATGCTGCTTTTGAGGGTACACTTTCTATTGATTCCGCAGATGGCGTATCTGCAGTACTGCTTGATCTTTCAGCAACGGCAGAAGGTGAGGATGCAATTGGTGTTCAGCTTGGTATTGCTTCCATTACTGATGGAGAATTTGCTGAGTTTACATCACCTGAAAGCTTTGTATCACTTCGCGATGTTGTGAAAAATGTTGCTTCGCTGTACTACACCAGCATTGCATCTTATGAGGAGCCTTCCGAGGAAATTTCTACTGAGCTTGCAGAGTAATTACGCTGGTTTCCCATATTTGACACACACCCAGGAGGCTGATTCGCGAAAGTGGATCAGCCTTTTTGTCATTTTTAATACTTTAGGATGATTTACTTTTTTTGTAAAAGCGGTATAATTTAAATTAAAGTTGGCTATAAAAACCGTAACTATTAACTAAAAAGAGAGGAGGATTCTGTGGATAGATATGTGATTATAAAAAAGACAATAAAAACTAAATTTGATGAGTTTATGGATCATGGACGCATTTTGTACTTTGGTGCACCATGTGGATTTGGAAAAACCACGGTGGCTTTTGAACTTCTGCGCGGAAAAAAATTTGAACTGATAAGTGGCTTGGAGACAGATGGAATACTGCCAGAGATCAAATTAAATTGCGATATTGTGATGATTGATGATCTTCAGCAATTTCAGGAGAATGAGGATCTACAAAAATTAAATGAATTAATTCGTGATAATCCGCAGAAAAAATTTGTGCTGCTGTCGCGTGGTTCTGTGCCAGGTGTGCTTAGGGCGTTTCAGTATACTGGTGATATGATTGTTATTGACGCGAGAGATCTTTTGTTTGACAGAGATGATATTAGACAATTGTTTTTGGGATATAATATTAAGCTGACAGACAGTGAAATTAATGAAATCCTTAAAGAGTCAATTGGACATCCTTTAGGCATTGTTGTTACACTTCAATGTATGAATCGTGCGGATAGTCAGCGTGCATTTGATTCGGATATTGTAAAGGAAGCGTATCATGAGGTGTTTCTTTATTTTGAAGCAGCAATTTACCATCGCTTTGATTTGCCAATACGCCGTCTCCTGCTTGAATTGGCGTCGTTTGATAATTTTGATTATGAGCTTGCGAGAATGGTCAGCGGTGATCCGAATACAAGTGAACTGTTAGACTGGATTCAGAAAAATACAACAATGCTTCTTTATGATGGGATTCGTCAATTTCGTTTTTGGCCGCAATTTCGTGATTTTCTTTTATGGGAGCTTGAGCGCAAATATAGTTCGCAAAAGAAAAATGCAGTGCTTGTGAGAGGCGGCATGTATTACGAGTTGAAGGGAGATTATGAAAAGGCGCTTGATTGTTATAGCAGAGGAAAAGATCACTCAAAGGTGTCGGAAATTTTGATTCGAAACGGAGAGAGTCATCCTGGAATGGGACATTACAGTGAGATGGAAAAATATTACCGCAGTTTGCCTGAGTCAGAAATCTTAGAATCACCGTCACTCATGCAGGGAATGAGTATGCTTTGCGCGCTGAATACAGATTATGAGAATTCGGAGCGCTGGTATCATGAGCTGGAACAATTTGCAGCAAAGTGTAAAAAGCAGGATGCTGTGCTTCGTCAGATCAAAAGTCGAATTGCATGGCTGGATATTTCACTTCCTCAGAGAAAAACTGACAAAATGATTCAGATTATTCCATCTGTATTTAGATTGATTACTAATAGAGAAGTGAAACTTCCGCCATTTTCAGTGACAAGCACGCTTCCAAGTATTATGAATGGAGGTAAGGATTTTTCACCGTGGAGCAAAATAGATGATCTTCTTTATCAGACAATGCGCATTCCAGTAGAGGCTGTTTTGGGAAAGGACGGAGTAGGTCTGGCAGACTGTGCAATTGCAGAGAGTAAATTTGAAAAGGGCGAGGATATTTCTGGGCGTATTCTTTTGCTTGTTTCTCAGCTTGGAGAGGTACAAAAAAAGGGAACGTCGGATATTGAGTTTGCAATTGTTGGTTTATTGGCGCGCAGCCAGATTGCATTAGGACGTGCAGAGGATGCGCTTCGGACAGTACAGATGATTCGAGAGCGTTTTGAGGAAAATGGTCATACGCGTTTCTTCCATAATATAGATGCAGTACTCTGCCGTATTTGGCTTCATATGGATGATCTCGAGCGTGTACAGGTGTGGTATCGGGAGAAGGCACCAAAAGATCCGCTTCATTTAAATGTTTTAAAGCGTTATCAATATCTTACACAGGCGATGGCAGAGCTTGCACTCGGAATGCCAGATGCAGCACTTTTGACACTCGCACCATTGGAGTCATATTGTAGGGAGTGTTCAAGATATATAGATGGGATTCATATTAATGTGCTAGAGGCGATTGCATTGTACAGAAAAAAGGATTCACTTTGGAAGGAAAAATTAAATTCAGCGCTTGATACGGCGCAGGAGTTTGGTTTTATACGAACTATAAGTGTATATGGAGCCGCAGTGCTTTCACTGCTTGAACAGGCAGAGTATAAAAATGATGATGAATGGTTTGCGCGACTGATAAAAGATGTAAGAGTAGAGGCATCATTTTATCCTGATTTTTTGCAGCCGCATCTGTCAATGGAAAATGAACTTACAGCAACAGAGCTTCAGATTCTTCGTCTTATATGTGCAGACAAAAGCAATGCACAGATTGGGCAAATTATGGATATAAAGCTTCCAACTGTTAAAACACATGTGAGCCATATTTTGACAAAGCTTGATGTAAGCCGAAGAAGCGAAGCAAAGACGGCTGCAAAACGGTTATGGCTGATTCCAGATGATAAAAATTAGTGCCAGCGCTCGACAAAATTTCGTTTTAAAATAAGAAATTCTTCAAGCTGCTTTAAAATATAGAAAAGAACAGCTCGGCTTTCAAACTCCTCACGTTTTGTGGGGAGTTTTTCATTTTTCATGGAAAGAATCAATTCATGAAGTGTATCAAGAAGTGATTTCACATCATTTGTTTTTGCATATTCTTTACTGATTCTTTCAAAAAAATCAGCTATGATTGGAGCCTGGTCTGGAAGATATGCGATCATCTGAATGCTGTTATATATTTGGCGAAGCACCTGACTTTGAAATTCGCGCATTTGTACATAGTCAAGTTCTGCGCATGACGGCGTGCCAAGTGTGTTATCCATGTTTGTGAGTGCAAGACTTTTTGCAGTACTTAACTGTTTGTCAAGCAAAAGAAAGCAAGAACCATCGTAATTTGTACGATCTAGTGTTCTGATACGTTCTGCCATTCTTTGGATAATGGCACGAATGGACTCATCTGCTTTGGCTATTTTATCTTTCCATTCATTTTCCTTTGGACGAAGACTAAGATTAAGAAGGACTCCAATTCCAGCACCGATTAAAAACAGACTGATCTCATTTGCAATCATTGGAATATTCATTGTTTTTTCAGCTAAAAAATGTGTAATGAGAACAGAATCCATGGCGATTGCTGATGACCACTTCATTGCGAGGCAAAGTGTTGTGAATATTAATAGATAGATGCCAAAAGCTGCCGTTGTATAGCCGAAAAAATTATAACATAAAAAGGAAACTAACAGTGCACAGCAAAAGGCTTCGCCTCTTGCAAGTGCAGTCTGTATGGTTTCCTTTTTTGTATTTTGAATGCTTAAAATTGTGATAATGCCAGCTGTAGCGCTGTACTTTAAGTTTAGACAGGAGGCAAAAAGAATGGCTAAAATTGCGCCGGCAGTGATTTTAACTGATTTTAAAATGAGTGCATTATAATTTTGCTTCATAATTGCCTCCCTAAAATTTTAATTTTTTTCTTTTACTATTTTTGCAGCAATCAGGCAAAGTGCGATTGTAATCAGCATATCAGGCAGTGTATTTCCGCACACGATATCTATACGCATAAGAATACGGTACAGGATAAAACCAATCAGCCAGATAAACAGATTGCGCCACTTAAACAGTTCATCAGAAGATTTTCTCTTTAAAATGTAGAAGTCTGCAATCTGAATAGCAATCATCGGAGCAAAAACAGATCCGATCAGATAGAGGAAATTAGTGATATCATCCATCGGGTATACAATAGCCGCGATAGTTCCAATAATAGTTATGGCAATAGCTACATAATTTCCCTTTATTCCAGATACAATAGATTCACTTGAAATACCTGCGGAGTAGGCATCAAGAAATGTTGTTGTTACAGTAGAAAATACAACAATCAGAAGACCGGCAGCGCCAAGTCCGGCTTTTACCATAATCTGAGCAATGTCGCTCTCACCAGTAAAAATAGAAGCACCCATACCGATCAGATACATAAAGCAGCTTACGATACCATATACAATCGCGCTGACAGCAGTTGCTTTAACTGGCTGTTTTGCTTCGCGTGTGTAGTCACTGATAAGCGGAAGCCATGAAAGAGGCATTGCGACAGCAAGCTCTACAGCAGCGCCAAATGACATTGCTTCATCTTGAACTACAGAGGCAGATCCGTTAAAGAAAATTACTTTTGCTAAAATAAGTGTCAGAATAAAGAGGGCAGCCATTGCGACTGTATTGAATTTTCCAAGATTGGTGATTCCAATCAGGATCCAGACAATAATTAAAACACCAATCAAAAGACACCAGATCCATTGACCAGCCTGGAAAATTCCCTGTGCAGCCAGTGCACCGTCATAAATCATAATTGCAGTCCATCCGGCAAGTTGAAGTACATTTAAAATTGCGAATAGCTGACCACCATGAATGCCGAAACTGTCTTTTACTGTTTCCATTGCGCTTTTTCTAAGTGTTCCGCCAATAACACCTGATAAAAATAATAAAACACATCCAATTACATGACCAATTAAAATTGCAGCGAGACCCTTTGCCATGCCAAGAGGAGCGAAGTAGGTACCTGTCAGAATTTCTGCAATCGAAACACCGGCACCAAACCAGATTAACCCATTTTCAAACAGAGAAGTTTTCTTTTCCATAATTAGATGTCAGCCTCCTTTGTGTAAATATTATCGATTGCAAAACCGTGATCCATAGGACCGCTTCCTTTTCCAAGGTCAAGCATTGCAGATAATGCGCCAGAGATATAGTCCTTTGCGCGGCATACAGATGTCTCGAGATCAAATCCCTTTGCAAGATTTGATGCGATTGCGGAGGACAATGTGCATCCAGTGCCATGTGTATTAGGATTTTGAATACGCTTTCCGTAAAACCAGCGATAAGTATTGTTTACATATAAAAGATCGTTGGCATCATTTATGGTGTGCCCACCCTTGCACAATACTGCGCAGTTGTATGTTTCTGAAATCATCTTTGCTGCATCAATCATTTCCTCGGCATTAGAGATAGTTCGTCCAGTCAGAACCTCGGCCTCTGGAATATTTGGCGTAAGCACATCAGCAAGTGAAAATAATTCCTGCTTTAGCGTATCAATGGCATCGTCGCTGATAAGCTTTGCGCCGCTTGTAGCCACCATAACAGGATCTACAACAATGTTTTTGGCATTGTATTGGCGAAGCTTTGATGCAATTATGCGGATCAGATCACTTTCTGAAACCATGCCAATTTTTACAGCATCTGGATAAATGTCAGTAAAAACTGCGTCAAGCTCTTCTCCTAAAAATTTAGAATCTGCATTTAAAATAGAAGTCACGCCGGTTGTATTTTGTGCAGTCAAAGCAGTGATGGCGCTCATAGCATATACGCCATTTGCCATCATTGTTTTGATATCTGCCTGAATGCCGGCGCCTCCGCAGGAGTCACTTCCTGCGATCGTTAATGCTGTTTTCATAATAAAATTCTCCTTTTTCATTAACGTTTTGTAGTGCGATCTGAGGTGGTGCCCCCAACAGACCGCATAATGGTGTTAATCGATTATTTTTTTAACTGCCATTTTAAGGTTCGCAGCTGCATCCTTTATATTTTTTTGACCATAAATGGCACTGATAACGGCAATTCCGCAGATGCCGCTGCCAGATAATTCTGCCACATTGTCTTTTGTAATGCCGCCGATTGCAATGACGGGAATGGAGACTGCCTGACAGATAGCTTTTAATGTCTCATAGGAGACCTCTGTTGCATCATCCTTGGAACTGGTAGGAAAAACAGCGCCAACACCAAGATAATCAGCTCCGCGTTTTTCTGCCAGAACTGCCTGTTCAACTGTCTGCGCTGACACGCCGATAATTTTGTCAGGGCCAAGCTTGGCACGCACATCGCCAGCTTCCATATCGCTTTGTCCGACATGCACGCCGTCAGCATCCATTTCAAGTGCTATATCAACGTTGTCGTTAATCACAAAAGGAACATTGTATGCTTTGCAAAGCATCTTTAAATCTTTTGCTTCCTCAAGAAAATGAGCCTGGTCTAAATGCTTTTCGCGAAGCTGTACAAATGTAACGCCGCCGTCAAGACTTTCCTTAACGACATCGTGAAGAGTTCGCTCGCCAAGCCAGTAGCGATCAGTGACAGCATATAAAAGAAGGTCTTTATCAGCGCACTTCATATTTAGCTCCCTTCTCTAATGAATCACCGTCCATGTTGTAAATAGCATCAATAATGCGGTTTCTGTAAGTTGAGTTGCCATCGCCGTCTTTCATGTGGCTGTAGCCGATCTCACCTGCAAGACCCATTGCGCAGACAGCAGCAGCAGCGGCGTCAAGCTGATTAGATGGATTAGCAGCGACAAAGGCGGTCATAAGACCAGAAAGCTGACAGCCAGTTCCAGTAATCTGTCCCATCTCTGGACGGCCATTTCTAATCACGTAGCAGCGTGTACCATCGCTGACAAGATCAATAGCACCGGTAACAGCGATAATTGCTTTGCTTTGCGCAGCGAATTTTTTAACAAACAGAATAGCCTCATCCAAGGTATCATCTGTGACTTTATCAGTAACGTCAGCGTCAACACCCTTTGTTGTGCCATTTCCATTGGCAAGTGTCTTGATTTCGGAGATGTTTCCGCGGATTACAGTCAGCTGCAATTGTTCCATAAGACCAACGGCAGTATTTGTGCGAAGTGCAGAAGCACCGGCACCTACTGGATCTAAAAGGATAGGATGACCAAGTTCGTTTGCTCTTTTTCCAGCTAGATACATTGCTTCAATGCTGGATTTATGCAGCGTGCCAATGTTGATGTTTAAGCTGCTGCATATGGAGGTAATGTCCGTAACATCATCTGGTTCATCGGACATGATTGGGCTTGCACCGCATGCCAAAATGATATTGGCTACATCATTGACAGTCACATAGTTTGTGATGTTGTGTACAAGCGGTACTGATTTTCTTACGTTGTCGAAACATTCTTTCAGCATATTCTCGCTCCTTTTTATAAGGAATAGCAGAAAAAATTCCACTATACCAAAAATGCGGATATGCCTGTAAAAGACATATCCGCATGTTTTTTTTGTACAAGAAAAACACGTATAGTATATCCCTACGTTGGCATTATCCAAATCAGGTTATGGGTCAAGACGCATTTCGTCTACTCTCAGCCTGCAAAATGGCAAGCTCCCCGTTACGGGTTTCATTATATTCTTGTATTGCAAAAAATGCAAGTGTAAATTTTTGAATTGTAATTATCTAGTTACAATTTCAACAGGAACATTTAAGATCTTTGCTACCTTCAAGATGGTATCAATATGTCTTCCAGTTGCTGCTGCCATGTGATGAGTTGGGCCAGCCTCGCTCCAACGATTTACAAATTCTCTTGCACCGCAGGTGAAGCGTGTTCTCATGTTAGTATCACCAAAGGAAAGGATCGGTCCGTCCTCATTTACACCTTCTGCTACAACAAACTTGAAGTGACCATCAGCATCCTGTGTGATTGCCAGGTAGGTAACAGGACCAGTATGTGGATAGAACTGTGTCAGATAGCCGCCGCCTGTCTTTCCGTGGAATACCTTAACGATCTTCATGGTTGGCTTCTTTGCAGAGATATCAGCATCGCCGCTTCCAGAGTGACCAATGATACAAATGTCATCGTTAAAGTCGATGGAGTACATTTCAGAAAGCTGTCCTGTTCCAGAAATTGTTTTTAAGATACTCATTGCCATGGCAACCTTCATGTCACCCTCTACGGCACATGCAGTTCCCTGCTTGATTAACATAGAGAATGCCGGAATAAGCATACTGTCAAGAACACCAGCCTTGCCCTGTGCAAATCCGTCATAGTGAGATGCGATCAGTCCAAGGTGCTCATCCTTAACCCATTTCTCAAAAGCAACAACATATTTTGCCATATCCCAAACCTTCTCGATGGTGCCGCCGCCCTCAATCTCGAAGGTATCCAGAATATCCTGAGCCTTTGCGCGGATCGCATCCTCGTCAGTAATATCATCTGCGATAGCCCACATTTTTTCCCAGTCAAACTGCTTTGTGTATAAGAACATTCTGTTATACAGATTTGTCTCATCAATGTAAAGATCCATCATACCAGGATATGGTCTTCCAATCTGTGCAATATTTGTGTCACGGAATCTTCTTCTTACCTGAGCTGCTTTACACCAGTCTTCGATTTCTGCCTGAACACCAGGATCACCGCCCTCAACAACACCAGTGATAACAGCATGTCGTTTTCCGGCTCTTTCAAGGTCTGCAACTGCCTCACCTACAGCGCCGCATGCATAGCCTTCACCGAGCCAGGATGCGATATCGGTATGCTCATAATCTAATGCCTTTAACTTCTGAACATTTACTAAAACAACAGGAACATCAAGATCACGGATTGCCGGAAGCATGTTGTAGGAGGTAGCGTAGGTCAGCATCTGGAGAAATACCAGATCAACATCTGCTGCACGGAACTTATCTCCGGCTTCCATAGCCTGCTCCTTTGTGGTAACCATTCCGCCGTCAATAACCTCTACGGTATCTGGAAGAGTTTTTTTGAATGCTGCATACTGTGACTCGAACTCCGGTACTAATGATGGGAACTGCGGAAGGTATGCGCCTAATGCGATAGAAAATACACCGACTCTTGCTTTTGTGTTTACTAACATAATGAAACCTCCATTCATTTGTTTTTATTATTTGGCCTGCCGATTTTTGCCAGTCTCAAATTGCAGCATTATTATACAAAAGTCATGTGTAAAAAACAATCACTTTTGGCACATTTATCACCTTATTCCGACCCTTTTATAAGAATGATTTCTTCTGATTTTCAGCGGTTGACAAGGGCACTTAACAAATGCTAGAATAATGTTGAAATGTAAGGAAAAACGGAACTTTTTTGTCTTAATAGAGGAAAAGAGTTTTGTGAAATTAAGGTAAAGGAAAGTAATCTATGAGAGATTTGTATGATATTCACAGTCATATTTTGCCTGGAGTGGATGATGGGGCTAAAAATATGGATATTGCCCTTGCGTTAATTGAAAAGGAAATAGAAGCTGGTGTTGAGACAATTATTTTGACACCGCATTTTCGAAAAGAAATGTTTGAACCGGATATGGAGGATATTTGGAACGCATATGACGAGTTACTGTATGAGACACGGTATAAGAATATTCATTTGTACTTGGGATGTGAATTTCATGCCAATATGGAGATGGTTGAAACATTAGACAATGATCTTAGACCAACACTTGCAGATTCAAGATATGTACTTACTGAATTTGCACACAATAGCACGCGGGCATTTATGAAAGAGCGAGCAGATGCACTGCTTATGAGTGGCTATCGTCCGATTATTGCGCATATTGAGCGCTACCGGGCAACGCGCAAAGATTTTGATCTGATTGAAGATCTTATTGAGATGGGGTGCGAAGTTCAGGTAAATGCGGATGCCATTATTGGAAGAGATGGGCTTGGTGCGCAGCGTTTCTGCAAGAAGCTTATGCAGGAGGATATGCTTCATTATGTTGGAAGTGATACTCATAATTTAAGGGGGCGGGCACCACATCTTGGTGAGTGCTGTGAATATTTGAAAAAGCATATGGGGCGACTTTACACAAGTCGCATCATGAGAGATAATCCAAGTAAAATTGTTGAAAAAGCACGGTAGTGAATACAATATTTTATTCATAAGAAGCAACGAAAACAGGTTGAAATTTTATAAATGATAGAGTAAAATACAAAATGAAAACGAAAACTACAGTAATAGCAATAGATTGGAGAGAACATGACAGTAAAAGAGTGCTATGAGGCGATGGGGGGAGATTATGAAGATGTTCTTAAGCGTCTCATGAGTGAAGCTAGAGTACAAAAATTTGCATTAATGTTTAAGAATGATCCAAGCATGAGCCAATTAACACAGGCGATGGATGCAGGTGACGTTGAGACTGCATTTCGTGCGGCACATACACTTAAAGGAATTTGTGCAAACCTGGGTTTTAAGTCGTTGTTTGAAGTAAGCTACGAGATTACAGAGGCTTTAAGAGCAGGGGATATGGAACAGGCAAAGGTGATGTGGCCGGGTGTGCAGGCATGCTACGAGCGTGTAGAGAATGCATTAAACCAGCTTGAACCGTAAGAATATGTCTGTACAGACGTTTTAAAGAACAGAAAGTGCAAAATAAAATAAAGTTGAAGAGAAAGGGATTTGAGGATGATATGTCCAAAGTGTGGTGCGAAACTTGAAGATGGAATTAGAATTTGCCCTGTGTGTGGCAAAAACTTAACAGCTACAAGCGTAGGCTCCGTCTTTAAACGCAGAGATTTACAGGATTATGATGAATTATCATTGGGAAATGATCTTGATGATACTAATGAGTATGATGAAGATGACTATGATGATAGCTATACAGATGATGGTTATGTAGATGATGATAATGAAGATGATTATTATGAAGAAGATGATGAAGAGATGAGTGAGTCTCAGGGTGGAAAACATATATTAAAAGTGAATCGTCTTGATAACTCACGTTTTTCTTCGAATTTGGATCATAATGATAATGAAGATTACTATTCATCAGCTAATGCTGCATATTTTGCATCTGAAAAAGATGATAGACACAAAAAGAAAAAGTCAAAAGTAAATGGTGTTATTGTTGGTTTAATTGTAATCTGTTTAGTAGGAATTACAGCTGTAGGAAGTGCAACTGTTATGATGCTGAAATCGAATAAAAAGGATTTGAAAAAACAACTTCCAGTCACTGTTGAGCAGTCAAGTGAGGAAGAGACTTCTACTGAGGTGGAGACTTCCACAGAAGAAGAGACAAGAACAGAGAAAGAAACTTCCACGGAAGAAGAGACAAGTACAGAAGAGGAAACTTCTTCTGAGGCAGAAACAAGTACAGAAGAAGAAACAACTGAAGAAAAGACAACTGAGGAAAAAACAAAGGCAACTACTGCAGAGGAGACAACGACTACGACAACGGCAGCACAAACACATACGACACGTCCAACACAGCCGTCTACGGCACCGACACAGCCAAAGCCGCAGCCGACACAGCCAAAGCCGCAGCCGACGCAGCCATCTACACAGCCGACACAGCCGTCTACAGTACCAACAGAGCCGTCTACAGTACCAACAGAGCCGTCTACAGTGCCGACAGAGCCAGCTACAGTGCCAACTCAGCCATCTACAGTACCAACAGAGCCAGATATACCAGTACAGCCAGATGCACCAACGCAGCCAGACACGCAGCCAGATATACCGGTACAGCCAGATGTACCGTCAACTGATCCGGTAGAAATGCCTGCACCGGCAGCAGAGATTGCAGAGACAATCGAATAAATTGTTTGATTGTACAGAGAGGAATATAGAATGATTTTTGATACTCATGCGCATTATGATGATGATGCATTTGATGAGGATCGCGATACATTGCTGGGGGAGATTTTCTCCTCCGGCATTTGTTGTATCACGGACGTTGGTGCGTCTGTGAAATCCTCAAAAAGTGCGGTTGCACTTTCAAAAAAGTGGTCGCAGATATATGCTGCCGTTGGTGTTCATCCAGACAGCACAGCTGATATGACAGAGGAAGATATTGAAACGCTGCGAAGCCTTGCACAGGAAAAAAAGGTAGTGGCAATTGGTGAGATCGGACTTGATTATTATTGGGACAACTCACCGAGAGAAGTTCAGAAGAAATGGTTTGAACGCCAGCTTGCACTTGCAAGAGAGGTTGATCTGCCGGTTATTATACACAGCAGAGAAGCAGCAAAGGACACTATGGATATAATGAGGGAGGCTGCTAAGGCAGGAAATACTGGCGTAATTCATTGCTATTCTTATGCAGCGCCTATGGCAAAGGAGTATATTTCAATGGGATTTTTCATTGGAATAGGAGGCGTGCTTACATTTAAAAATGCCAGGGTAATTAAAGAGGTGGCATCAGAAATTCCGCTTTCTTCGATTGTACTTGAGACAGACAGTCCATATCTGGCACCTGTGCCGTATCGCGGAAAACGTAATAATTCAATGTATTTAAAAGAAGTAGTAAAGCAACTGGCACAGATCAAGCAGGTGTCTGAGGAAATTGTTATTACGACAACGCTTGCAAATGCCAAAAGACTGTACCGATTGGAGGAAAACTGTGGCTGAATTAGGAAATCCAAAGAATACAATAGAGGTATTACAGAAATACCAGTTTCATTTTGCAAAGAAATTTGGTCAGAACTTTCTGATTGATACGCATGTGCTTGATAAGATTGTGCGTGCAGCAGAGATCACACCAGAGGATTATGTACTTGAGATTGGACCGGGAATTGGAACACTGACCCAATATCTGTGCGAATCTGCAAAACATGTATTTGCAGTTGAAATCGATGACAATCTGATTCCGATTTTACAGGACACGCTGTCTGCATATGATAATGTTACGGTTATTCATAATGATGTTCTTAAGCTTGATATTAACAAGCTCGTGGAAGAAAAGTGCGAGGGAAAACGCATCAAGGTAGTTGCAAATCTTCCGTATTATATTACTACACCAATTTTAATGGGATTATTTGAGAGTCATGTACCTATGGAGAGTGTGACTGTTATGGTACAAAAGGAGGTCGCACAGCGTATGCAGGCACTTCCTGGCGGAAAGGATTATGGTGCATTGTCTCTTGCTGTACAGTTTTATGCAGAACCATATATCGTGGCAAATGTTCCGCCAAACTGTTTTATGCCAAGACCAAATGTCGGAAGCGCTGTTATCCGTCTGACAAGTCATAAAAAACCAGTGGCAGTAAAAAATGAAAAGCTGATGTTTGACATTATACGAGCATCATTTAATCAGAGAAGAAAAACACTAGTAAATGGCCTATATAACGTAGGCGGTTTAAACAAATCAAAGGAAGAGCTTGCAGCTGTGCTTGAAAGCATTGGTTTAGCAGCAAACGTGCGTGGAGAAACGCTGACACTTGAGCAGTTTGCAGCACTTTCTGATGCATTGTCAAAAAGCGCGAATTAAATTGTTCTAAACGATGCCTTTCTTTCATATGTACTTATTTAGAATACATATAAGGAAAGGAAGGTATCAATATGGCACAGTATCAGCGCTTCCTCTCATATCTTTTTGAGTATGAGGGTGATCAAAAAAAGGAAAACTGCGGGTTTGCAAAGATAGAAATCAGAGGAGATGTACAGCGTATTTTCCTGTCTGTAAAAAATAATGAGCAGGCTGAAATTTTGCATGTATTTGGCTTCTATCATACAAAGGATGGCTGCGATTGTGTGCCGCTTGGCCGTATGGTTGTAAAAAATGGAAAAGGACAGCTCCAGTACATCAATAACGGCGTTTATCTTGCAGGAAGCAAGATTAAATTTGAGCAGCTTAGCGGAATTGTAGCAGGCAGACAGAAGCCGTTTTCAAACGCTTATGCAACTGTCTGGGATGACCAGTATTTTGGACTCTCACTGTTTGATAAGGATCGAGCAAAACAAACAGCACAGTCTGAAGATGAACAGGTTTTGGAAAATCAGCCTCAGGAAGAACTTCAAACGATGGAAGTTTGCTGTGAGACTGATAGCAAAGAAACAAACAAAATAGAACAGGGACAAGACAAGGCAGATGCTGTTTGGGCACAGTTAAGTACAGCGTATCAGCATATTGAGACGCTTCCGGGTGATACAGTAGTTTGTTTAAAGGTAATGCCAGCAGATATTGGCCGTCTTCCTCGTCCAAATTGGATGTTAAGCAATAATGGATTTTTGATGTACAGTTTTGTGAAGTACCGCTATATTGTATTTGCAAAAGTGACACAAGGACGTTATGAGCTTTGGGTGCCTGGCAATTATGAAAAGAGTGAGGAACTGATGGCGCAGATGTTTGGCTTTTATTGTTTTCGCTCCGTTAAATCAAAAAAAGCGTCAGCAGGAGACTTTGGCTACTGGTGTGTGCCGATTGTATTTCCGGCAGATGATCAGGGTGAAAAAAAGGAAGCAAAGATGACAGTTGCAGATCAACAAAAAACGGTGAATCCTGCATTTGGTTAAAAACACATCAAAAACAGAAGAAAGGGAAAACAATGGCAACAGAGAACGAGCAGCTTTTGGAAGAACAGGCAAGTCTTAGAGAAAAGGAAGACCGAAAATTTATGCGTCAGGCACTTACACAGGCCAAAAAGGCAGCAGCTATTGATGAAGTTCCAATTGGCTGTGTTATCGTTTGTGATGGAAAAGTCATTGCCAGAGGCTATAACAGAAGAAACATAGAAAGCTCAGTGCTTGGTCATGCAGAGCTTGCAGCTATGAAAAAAGCATCGAAAAAGCTTGGTGACTGGCGTCTGGAGGGATGTACGATGTACGTGACGCTTGAGCCATGCCAGATGTGTGCCGGAGCAGCCGTGCAGGCACGTCTTGATCGTGTGGTTATAGGTGCAATGAATGCAAAGGCAGGGTGTGCTGGTTCCATTATAAATTTGCTTGATATGCAGCAGTTTAATCATCAGATTCCGATCACAAAAGGTGTTTTAGAACAGGAATGCTCGCAGATATTGTCAGAGTTTTTTAAACGTATCAGGGTAAAAAAGAAGAAACGCCCCTTGACAAACGAAGAAATATCCGATACAATTATGGATGCGCAGCCGGGGCGGTAGCGGTGCCTTGTACCTTCAATCCGCTATAGTAGGGGTTATATTCCGGCTGAGGGTGTTTCACTTGTGGAGCTGCCCTTTGTAAGTGGCGTTGAAGTTTGGGTCTTACGCAACAAGACTCTGTGAACCATGTCAGGTCGGGAACGAAGCAGCATTAAGCAGAATCTCTTGTGTGCCGTGAGGGTGCCTGAGCCGAGCAGGCTGCAGAGGTAACGTCTGGGGGTGGCATTCGAAGCCGGGATGCGCAAAAAAATGATATATCAAAAGAAAAAGAGTTTTTTAGGAGTTGTCTGTTGCATCGACAGCTCTTTTTTTGTATAATAAAAACTACGATGGGTTAGTTTTGCCATTGATATAGCTGAAATCCTAAATTATAAGGAGGAAGATACGATGAGAGTTGGAATGTTAACCAGCGGCGGAGATTGTCAGAGCTTGAATGCAACCATGAGAGGTGTTGCAAAGACGCTATATAATCAGAGAAAGGATGTTGAAATCATTGGTTTCATCGAAGGTTATCGCGGACTGATCTATGAGGATTACCGTATTATGAAATCAAAGGATTTTTCAGGAATTCTGACAAATGGCGGTACGATTTTGGGTACGAGCAGACAGCCATTTAAGCTGATGCGTGTCCCGGATGAGAATGGTCTTGATAAGGTAGAGGCAATGAAGAATACCTACAAGAAGCTAAAGCTTGACTGTCTCGTAGTATTAGGCGGAAATGGCAGCCAGAAGACGACAAATCTTCTTCGTCAGGAAGGACTTAACGTCATCGGACTTCCAAAAACAATTGACAACGATCTGTGGGGAACTGATGTTACCTTTGGTTTTCAGAGTGCTATCAATCTGGCTACACAGACTATTGACTGTATCCATACAACTGCAGCTTCACACGGACGTGTTTTTATCGTGGAGATAATGGGTCATAAGGTAGGATGGCTTACGCTTCATGCAGGTATTGCAGGCGGAGCAGATATCATTCTTGTTCCAGAGATTCCGTATGATATCAATAAGGTGGCAGCAGCTGTAAATAAGCGTGCTAAGGAAGGAAAGCGTTTCTCAATCATTGCTGTTGCTGAGGGTGCAATCTCCAAGGAGCAGGCTGCACTTTCAAAGAAAGAATATAAGAAATATATTGCAACGCGTCAGTATCCATCTATCTCTTACGAGATTGGTGCAAAGATTTCTGAGCTGACTGGACAGGAGGTGCGTGTAGCAGTTCCAGGTCATATGCAAAGAGGTGGAAGTCCGTGCCCTTATGACCGTGTCCTTTCAACAAGACTTGGCGCAGCAGCAGGCAAGATGATCTTAGACGGAGAGTTTGGCTACCTGGTAGGTATGAAGAACAATCATATCGCAAAGATTCCGTTAGCAGATGTTGCAGGAAAGCTTAAAATGATCCAGCCGGATGATGAGATGGTTCAGGAAGCAAAGCTCATGGGAATTTCATTTGGAGATTAATTGTAAATGGCATATACAGCATTATACCGCAAATGGCGTCCTGCCCGATTTGAAGATGTAAGAGGGCAGGAGCACATTGTACGGACTTTAAAAAATCAGATTATTTCAGACCGCGTAGGTCATGCTTATCTGTTCTGCGGCACGAGAGGAACAGGAAAAACCACGATTGCAAAGATCATGGCGCGTGCCGTCAACTGTGAGCATCCTGTGGATGGAAGCCCGTGCAATGAATGTGCGGTGTGCCGGTCGATCCTTGAGGGACGCTCAGTCAATGTGGCTGAAATTGATGCGGCATCAAACAACGGTGTCGATAATATCAGAGAGATTCGTGATCAGGTTCAGTACTCGCCGACAGAAGGAAAATATCGCGTCTATATCATAGATGAGGTGCATATGCTGTCGGCGGGGGCTTTTAATGCGCTTTTAAAAACGCTTGAGGAGCCGCCGGCATATGTGATTTTTATTTTAGCAACGACAGAAGTAAATAAAATACCTATCACGGTTTTGTCGAGATGTCAGCGATATGATTTCAGGCGAATTGGAAATAATGTAATAGCAGATCAGGTTTCCAAGCTGCTTAAGGCAGAAGGTGTCGAGGCAGATGAGGATGCAGTTCGCTACGTAGCAAAAGCAGCTGATGGAGCGATGCGAGATGCATTAAGTCTTTTGGAACAATGTATTTCATTCTATTATGGTCAGAGGCTGACGTATGAGAAGGTGCTAGATGTACTCGGTGCAGTAGATACACAGGTATTTTCTAAGTTGCTTCGCCTGATTATACGATGTGATGTGCCGGGATGCGTGCAGCTGATGGATGAAATCAGTTCACAGGGGCGCGATCTTAGCCAATTTGTCACAGACTTTATCTGGTATCTGCGAAATCTTATGCTGGTGCAGACAGCAGACCAGAGTGCGCAGGCACTTGAGATGACAAAAGAAAATTATGAGGCGCTTCGAGAAGAATCAAAGATGGTGGCGCTTAGTGTGCTGATGAGAAATATCAGGATATGTTCAGAGCTTTCAAATCAGCTCAAATTTGCTGTCTCAAAACGAGTACTTATTGAGATGGCAATTATTAAGATGATGCAGCCGCAGATGGAGGATGATATAGAGAGTCTTCGTGTGAGACTGGATCAAATTGAGGAGAAAATTGCTTCTGGCAGTTTTGTTAATAATACAGAACCACAGCAGTCTGGAAGCATTTTTGATTCTTATTTTGAGGGCGATGCAAAGCAGCCTGTTATGCAAAAAGCAGCGCAGACTGTTGAATTAAGTGAGGCCGAATATGAGGACTATCAAAAGATAAGCAGTGAGTGGAAGAAGCTTTCTCACATGCAGTCGGGATTTATGAATTCGATTTTGATGGGAACCAATATAAGCTATGATAAGGCAAAAGGCCTGTGCATTGTATTCACAAACAAATTTAACTATGAGCTGATGCTTCGACAGGAACGTATGGAAGAGCTTCGGCAGATGTTAAATAAGCAGTATCAGAAGGAATTTTCAATTACTGCGAAGCTTCTTGAGGCAGGTGAGGCGATGCCGCGCATCACAAGAGGCAGCCATATTGAGGGAATCAATATGGAAATTGGTGTTGAAGATGAATAATTAAATTTATAGTTGAAAGGAAAAGTAAAGACATGGCAAAAAGAGGTGGATTCCCAGGCGGTATGCCGGGCAATATGAACAATTTAATGAAGCAGGCACAGAGAATGCAGCGCCAGATGGAGGAGCAGCAGAAGGAGCTTGAGGAAAAGGAATTTACTGCAAGTGTAGGCGGCGGTGTTGTTAAGGTTACTGTTTCTGGCAAAAGAGAAGTAACAAATGTTGAGTTGGCAGAAGAAGCTGTTGATCCAGATGATATCGAGACATTGCAGGATCTGATCGTAGCAGCTGTAAATGAGGCTATGCGTCAGGTTGATGAGGCTTCTTCTCAGTCAATGGGCAAATTAGCAGGTGGTTTAGGAGGCAGCCTTGGTGGTCTTGGCGGAGGCTTTCCGTTCTGATGGATTTTTACAGCAAAACAGTAAATCAATTGATTGAAGAATTGTCCAGACTGCCTGGGATTGGAGCAAAATCAGCTCAGCGTCTGGCATTTCATATTATTAATATGCCAAAAGAGCAGGTGGAGCAGCTGGCGCAGTCGATGGTGAATGCGCGCAGCAATATCCGCTACTGCAAGGAATGCTTCACACTGACAGATCAGGAGCTATGTCCGATCTGTAGCAGTGCAAAGAGAGATAAGTCAGTGATTATGGTGGTGGAAACTTCCAGAGATCTGGCAGCTTATGAGAAAACAGGAAAATTTGATGGTGTGTATCATGTTCTTCACGGGGCAATTTCTCCTATGCTTGGAATAGGACCGGGAGACATTAAAATAAAAGAATTGCTGGTTCGCCTGCAGCGCGAAGATGTGCGAGAGGTGATTATTGCGACAAATTCCAGTCTGGAAGGAGAAGCAACAGCGATGTATATAAGCAAATTAATCAAGCCAGCTGGCATTAAGGTAACACGTATTGCAAGTGGTGTGCCGGTAGGCGGTGATTTGGAATATATAGATGAAGTGACATTAACACGTGCACTTGATGGACGTGTGGAATTATAGTTGCAGGAAATGGTGACAAAATGGATAAATACGAATATCAGTTAAAAACAGAGCATATCAGACAGGTTGCAGCCAGAAAAGAGTATGGCGAGGCTGCAAAGCTGTGCGATACGATCGACTGGACAAAAATCCGCGACGTAAAAATGCTGACACTGGCAGCCGATGTCTATACGGCAGTAGGAGAGTATGAAAAGGCAATCGATATTTTGCAGCAGGCATATGAGTATGCAGCGATGGGACGCCGTATCGTGTATCGTCTAACTGAGCTTGCATTGAAGGCAGACAGTTATGATGATGCGAAAAATTACTTCGAGGAATTTTGTCGCATAGCGCCAAATGATCAGGGAAGATATATTCTTTTATATAAGATGGCACGTTATCAGAAGGCAACTCTTGATGAAAAAATCAAAATTCTTGAGGCTTACAAGAGAGAAGATTTTGATGAGAAATGGGCTTATGAGCTGGCTGTTTTATATGCGATGAATAATGAGAAGGATAAGTGTATCCAACTGTGTGATGATATTATTCTTTGGTTTGGCCTTGGAAAATATGTGGAAAAGGCACTTTCTCTTAAGAGTCAGTTTGCACCGTTAACACCGGCGCAAAAGGAAAAGGTTCAGAAGTTTGCAGACAAAAAGGCACAGGAAGAAAACGAAAAGCTTCAGAAAAAGCAAGAAGAGCAGGAAAAGAAAGAATCACAGGCAGAGTTGGCTAAAAAAGCTGCCGCACAGGAAAAAATTTCAAAGTGGCAGGAAGAGCAGGAAAAGGCATATCAGGCAGAGCAGGAGGCAGCTAAAAAAGAGGCTAAAGCGCGAGAGGATGAGCAGAAGGCTTTGCTAGAGCGTGAAGAAAAGCTTCGTAAGCAGCGTGAAGAGGAACTTGAGGCAGTAGAACGCTTAAAGAAGGAACAAAGATTAGAACATGCCAGACAAAGTGTTGTTACGAGTGACATGAACGAAATTATGGCAGTAATTCAGCGTGCAAAGCAGGAGGATGCCCAGAACGAGCTGCAGGATGAGTTGGCAAAGCAGGTACAGCAGGTGCAGCAGCTTGCCGGGGAGAAGGATTTGGAGCTGGTTTCTGAAATTCCTTCGGATGTTGAAGAGAAAGAAAAACTGCAGGTGCCTGAGGATATTTCCCATATGCAGGATGAGATTTCAGAGGACAAAACTACAGAAAGTGAAGTTTTAGATTACGAGACTTCAGAAAACGAAACCTCAGACGTTGAAACAGCAAACACCGAAATTTCAGAGAAAACCTCAGATAGTGAAAACGCTGATGAGGCTGTTTGGTTTGAAGCATATAAGCCAGAAGAAGAACCGCAGATTTCTGAGTGGGCAGCACCAGTGGCAGAAACGGTGGAAGTAGAGCCAGAGGAAGAAGTTCAAGAAGAACCTGAAAAAGAGCCAGAAGAGGAAGAGACTCAGGAAGTAGTTCAGGAAGAACTTGAGAAAGAGCCAGAAGAAGCGGGGCCTCAGGAAGAGATTCAAGAAGAATCTAAAAAAGATCCAGAAGAAGCAGAGACTCAGGAGGAGATTCAAGAAGAAATTCAGGAAGAACCAGAAGAGGAAGAACCTCAAGAAGAATTTGAGGAAGAACCAGAAGAGGAAGATGCTCAGGAAGAATCCGAGGAAGAACCAGAAGTGAAAGAACCTCAGGAAGAATCTGCTGAGAGCCGTCAAGTGGAGATGACAGCAAACAGCGGACTTCCAATTGTCAATCCGGAGGATATGTCACGTGTATGGCATTTTGCTATTCAGGCGATGCCAGATGAGGATGATATTGAACTGGCACTTGAATATTTAGAGGAACTGGCAGAATGCTCTTCACGTGCAGTTCCGAGATCTGTTGTGAAAATTACAGGTCAGAAGCTGAATCAGAAGGGACTTGTTAAGTCAATTGACAAGCTGCTTGGAAAGACAATTCTGATTGAAGATGCGGCAGACATGAATGAGCGTGTCATCAATGAATTTTGTAAGATCATTGATCCAACTGACAGAAGCTTGCTTGTTGTATTCATCGATACACCGGCCTCAATTCGTCATCTGCTTATTGATTACCCACAGCTTGCACAGGTAGTTACGGCTCAATTTGTCCGTGAGACATATTCTGTTACTGAGCTTCTTGAGTATGCAAGAGGATATGCAGATAGAGAGGACAGTGTGTTTGATAAATCAGGTGAGCTGGCACTGATGGAGCGCTTAAAGGTAATTGCAGGTAATCAGGAGCGCAATAAAAAGCGTATTGTTGAGATGATTGTAAATAATGCAATTGAGAAGGCCGAGAAAAAATCTATGCGCAAGCTCTTCCAGAGCAAATATGACAAGAGAGGCTGTCTGATTTTGCGTGATAAGGATTTTGAAGTTGGCTGAAAAAAGAAAGGTGTGATTCTATGAATTGGCTTGTGATAGCGGTAATCGTATTGATTGTACTTGCGACACTGGCTGGGGCAAAAAAAGGACTTGTAAAAACAGTTCTTTCATTTGCGTCCTTTTTTGTAAGCTTGGTAATCATGCTGTTTGTCCGCGAGCCTGTGTCTGATTTTGTGAAAGACCAGACAGGGATTTATGCAGCAATAGAGACTAGTGTTAGCTCATTTGTGGAAGAAAAGACACAAGAGATTCAGGCAGGACAGGCACAGCTGACAGATAAGGTCATTGATAGTCTGAATCTGCCGGATGTTCTGACAAAATCTTTAGAGCAAAGCAACAGCAAGGCAGTTTATGAGCAGCGTGGCATTCAAAATATAGCAGCCTATATTACGGGATGGCTCACAGATTTGGCATTTGAAGCTGTTTGCTGTATTATCAGTTTTGTTGTTGTATGGATTTTGCTTCGTATTGTAACAATGGTTTTAGCAGGAATTGTGAGACTGCCTGTTTTGCATCAGATTGACTGTATTGCAGGTGCCATTTGCGGGCTTTGTACTGCGTTGATTATAATATGGATCGGAGGTATTGTTGTGACTGCATTTGCAGCACAAGATTGGGGACGCGAGGCACTTTCAATGATTACACAGAGTACACTGCTGACATTTCTTTATAATAATAATTTTTTGCTAAATGCACTGCTTAAGGCAGTACGTTAATAAAAAATACCCTTCGATCAGTCTGCACACATAAGCAGCCTGTCGAGGGGTATTTTTTGATTAGCTGCTTTAAATTTAAGAAGCTAATATTTTTTTCATTCGATTTATTGTATGACAGTATGCTGGAACGAGAAACAGATCTGCCATGATCCATGCAATTGGACTGGCAATACATATGCCAACAAAGCCAATGAGCGGTACAAGAACAAGACTGGCAATAATTCGTCCAACCATCTCACAGACACCTGCTAAAATTGCCAATCGGGAATAGCCCATTCCCTGTATGCAAAATCTCACGGTATTGACGAGACAAAGCGGAATATAGAAAGCCGTGTTGAAAACTAAAAACTGCTTAACATGATCAAGAATGGCAATTTCATCTGCCGATACAAACAGAAGTGCAATTTGTCTTCCAAATAATGATAATACAAAGAAAGCAATAATGGCATAGATGCCGCCTATGAAGCTTGCGGATTTCAAGCCTTTTCCAACGCGATCAAGCTTCCCGGCGCCGACATTTTGACCGGCATATGTTGCCATTGTGGAGCCAAGTGCATCAAACGGGCAGCAGCTAAAGCCAGATATACGGCCGGCAGCTGTAACTGCGGCTACGGCCTGAGAACCAAGTGAGTTTACTGCAGTCTGTAAGATAACACTTCCGATTGCTGTAATGGAGTACTGCAGACCCATTGGAATGCCCATGTTGCAAAGTATGATCGCCTGACGCCCCTCAAATTTCATCTCATCCTTTTCAAATTTGAGAATATCATACTGCTTTCTCATATATAAGAAACATAAAATACCGGAAATCGACTGGGAAAGAACAGTAGCCCATGCAGCGCCTGCCACTCCCATATGCAGAACAAGAATTGCCAGCAGGTCAAAAAGAATATTTAACGTGGCTGAGATAACCAGAAATATAACTGGTGTGCGGCTGTCTCCGAGAGAACGTATAATACCTGACAGCAAGTTATAAAGATATGTGGCAGGTATTCCAAGGAAAATGATAAATATGTAGCTATAAGCATATTCGAAAATATTTTCTGGTGTATCCATCCAGGAAAGAATTTGTCTGCATAGTACACAGACGACAACTGTCATAACAGCTGCGAATGCGATGGACAGCCAGGCTGCGTTTGCGACAAATTTTCGCAGTCGCTTGTAGTCCTTTGCGCCAAAGCTTTGTGCTATTGGGATAGCAAATCCGCTGCAGACACCGTTGCAAAATCCAATTATCATAAAGTTTATTGCTCCTGTCGATCCGACACCGGCCAACTGATCAACGCCCAAACTTTTTCCTACAATAATAGTATCAACCATACTGTAGAATTGCTGAAACAGCATGCCAAGCAGTAGCGGAACTGCAAAGCTTAAAATTAATTTGAGAGGGCTTCCAGATGTCATCTCCCTTGTTGCATTTTTTGCCATACTTCTTATGCTCCTTTTTTAAAGTTGATTTTGACGTTTTTCCAGCACATTATAGCAGGTTATAAAACGTTTGCAAGTGTTTTTTTTGCTTTTTTGAAACTATTTCTAGCTATGCAAAATAGCATTGCAATTTTGCGCGGCTAGGGGTATCATAGTAGCATAACGCTATCAATAGCAAATATAGAAAGGTGAAAGATTATGACAGTACAGGAAAAGATTCATGAGTATCTTAGCGTACATCGCGACGAGATGGTTGAAGACATTAAGACATTGATCAAAGTAGACAGTGCTCGTGCAGAGGCGCTGCCGGGAAAGCCATATGGCGAGGGTGCAGCAGAGGCACTTCATGCAGGATTATCTCTTTTTGAGAAGCACGGCTTTTTAGGAAAAAACTGGGATAATTATGCGATTGACACAGTAATCAATGGAAAGGAGCTTGGACTTGATATTCTGGCACATCTTGATGTTGTTCCAGGCGGAGACGGATGGACAAAGACAACACCGTTTGAGCCTATAGTTGAGGATGGAAAGATGTACGGACGCGGAACATCTGACGATAAGGGACCAGCTGTTGCGGCACTCTATGCAATGAAGGCAGTGCGTGACCTTGGATTTGAGTTAGATAAGGATGTTCGTTTGATTTTAGGATCTGATGAAGAGTGTGGAAGTTCTGATATTGCCTACTATTTTGGAAAGAATACTCATGCACCGATGACAATTTCACCGGATGCTGATTTTCCGCTTGTATTTTTAGAGAAGGGAAGCCTTCACACTACATTTACAGCAGAAGTTTCACTAGAGGAAGGTCTTCCTAGAGTAAGAAGTGCTGTCAGTGGAATTAAGGTAAATGTTGTTCCAGCAAAGGCAGATGCCGTTGTTGAAGGAATGACAGCAGATGAGATGAATAAATATGTAAAAGAAGCTGAAGATGAGACAGGTGTGAAGTTTACTGTTTCTTTGGCTGAAGATGGTGCTCTTATGATTCATGCAGATGGTGTATCTGCACATGCGGCAAGTCCAATGGATGGAAACAATGCATTGACTGCACTTCTTAAGCTGCTTTCATCCCTACCGCTTGCAGAAAGCAAGACAAAGACATTGCTTCACAATGTAACTGCTTTGTTCCCACACGGTGATTACTGCGGAGGAGGACTTGGTGTGAACCTTGAGGATGAAATTTCAGGAAAGACAACTCTGACACTTGATTTGTTTGAATTAAATGATACAAAGATGAGTGGAACCTTTGACTGTCGTGCATGCAACAGTGCAACAGAGGAAAATACAAAGAATGTTGTTCAAAAGAAGCTTTCAGATGCCGGCTTTGAGCCAAATGATTCACCGCTGAATCCGCCTCATTATGTTCCAAAGGATTCTGAACTGGTAAAAACCTTACTTGAGACTTATACAGATGTGACTGGTGAAGTAAGAGAACCACTTGCAATTGGTGGAGGAACCTACGTTCATCATATTGAAAATGGTGTGGCATGTGGATGTGCAGATCCGTCTGTAGATAACCATATGCATGGACCGGATGAGTTTGTTATTATTGATCAGCTTGTGATGAGTGCAGAAATTTTTGCGCTGGCAATCGTAAAGCTCTGCGGAAAATGAGAAAAAAAGTGGGAAAAGTGCCATCCATTCACAAATCGTTAAAAATTTGGACAAAAAATGAACACATTTATCGGTTATGATGTAGGCACAGTTGAGAAATCAACTGGACATTCATATATCTTTTTCATAGCCGATGAAGTAATCGGCATCCCTCCCCTTTTTATTCCCTTTTGGCCCTGCAGAGAGCAGGGCCTTTTTCTGTATGATATACTAACATACAAAATAGGAGACGGTAGCAATGACATTACAGCAATTACGATATGCGATTGCGGTCGCGGACTGCGGATCAATGAATCAGGCAGCAGCAAAATTATTTATTTCTCAGCCAAGTCTTTCAGAGGCAGTAAAGGAGCTTGAGGGAGAGATTGGAATCCGTATATTCGGACGAACAAACAGAGGCATCCTTGTAACAACAGAGGGAAATGAATTTTTAGGCTACGCCAGACAAGTTGTTGAGCAGTACCGTCTGATGGAGCAGCGATACGTAGAGAAGACACAAACAAAGAAGCGCTTTGCCGTTTCCATGCAGCATTATACCTTTGCCGTTAAAGCATTTGTTGAGATGGTAAAGGAATTTGGTATGGACGATTATGCGTTTGCAATTCATGAGACAAAGACGGGAACTGTTATTGAGCATGTAAAGGATTTTATCAGCGAGATTGGTATTCTTTATATGAGTGATTTTAATCGGAAGATTTTGATGAAGCTGATTCATGAGAGTGAGCTTGAGTTTATCCCACTATTTGACTGCAATACTTATGTATATGTGTGGAAGAAAAATCCGATTGCATCAAAGTCTAGTGTTAGCTTACAGGAGCTTGAAAAGTATCCATGTCTTACGTTTGATCAGGGAAAGACAAATTCATTCTATTTTGCAGAGGAGGTTTTTAGTACCTACGAGTATAAACAGACAATTCAGGTAGATGACCGCGCAAGTATGCTAAATCTGATGGTTGGCTTAAATGGTTATACTTTGTGTTCAGGTATTATTTGTGAGGAATTAAACGGAAGTGACTATGCGGCAGTTCCGCTTAAGGAAACAGAGGTCATGACAATAGGATATGTGAAGAGAAAAAGTATTCAGTTAAGTGAACTGGCGCAGCTTTATGTTAATGAGCTTGCAAAATACAAGAATCTGGTGCTGAAGTGATGAAAAACCACTTTAATCATCCAATATAGCTATAGGAGAATCCAATAACAGGCGTTTGCTTTTGTGTATTAGACAAAGACAGGCGCCTTCGCTATAATACAGACAGTGAAACAAAAAACACCACCTGAAAGCGAGGATTTAAATATGAGTACATTAAAGGAAAGAAAATTAAAGTTTGAGACACTGCAGCTTCACGTAGGACAGGAGGAAGCTGATCCAGTAACAGATGCAAGAGCCGTTCCAATTTATCAGACATCTTCCTATGTATTTCATAACTCTCAGCACGCAGCTGACCGTTTTGCATTAAAGGATGCCGGCAACATTTACGGAAGACTGACTAATCCGACTGAGGATGTATTTGAGAAGAGAATTGCCAGCCTTGAGGGTGGTGTTGCAGCACTTGCAGTTGGATCTGGCGCAGCAGCTGTTGCATATGCAATCCAGAATCTGGCATTTGCAGGTGATCATGTTGTTGCAGCAAAAAATATCTATGGTGGTACCTACAATTTGCTGGCACATACATTTGTATCATATGGTATCAACACAACATTCGTAGATCCATTTAATTATGAAGAGATTGAGGGCGCTATCAAAGAGAATACAAAGCTAGTTTTCATCGAGACGCTGGGAAATCCAAACTCAGAGGTTGTTGATATTGAGAAAATTGCAAAGATTGCGCACAAGCATCAGATTCCGCTTGTTATTGATAATACATTTGCAACACCGTATCTTGTAAGACCAATCGAGTACGGTGCAGACGTAGTAGTACACTCCGCAACAAAATTTATCGGTGGTCATGGAACTACCATCGGAGGTGTCATTGTAGATGGAGGAACATTTGACTGGAAAGCATCAGGAAAGTTCCCACAGCTGACACAGCCAGATCCAAGCTATCATGGAATTAGCTTTGCAGATGCAGCAGGTCCTGCAGCATTTGTTACAAGAATCCGTGCTATTTTACTTCGTGATACAGGTGCAACTCTTTCACCGTTCCATGCATTTATCTTCCTGCAGGGACTTGAGACATTGTCACTTCGTGTAGAGAGACATGTAGAAAATGCACTTAAGGTTGTAGATTTCTTAAAGAAACAGCCGCTTGTAGAAAAAGTAAATCATCCGTCAGTATCAGAAGACCCAGAGCAGCAGGCTCTTTATAAGAAGTATTTCCCAAATGGCGGCGGCTCTATCTTTACATTTGAGATTAAGGGCGGCGCAAAGGAAGCACAAGAGTTTATTGATCAGCTGAAGCTGTTCTCACTGCTTGCAAATGTAGCAGATGTAAAGTCTCTTGTTATTCATCCAGCATCTACTACACATGCTGAGTTAAACGAGGCTGAACAGGCAGAGCAGGGAATCAAGCCAAACACCATTCGTCTTTCAATTGGTACAGAAAATATTGATGATATTATTTATGATCTTCAGGAAGCATTTGAAGCAATCTCAAAGTGATACAAGGGTCGAAAAGTCACAAGCCGTGGGTATCATATGTCTTCTATAGAAGAAAGAGCCTGTGCATCTGCGCAGGCTCTTCTTTGAAAGGGGAGGATAAATAATAAATGATATCATTTGTAAGCTGTGCGGTTTAGAGGGGGGAATCATAACCGCCTGTCAGCTGACTGCGGCATTTAAAATGCCGCTAGATTTCTGACATTTTTATTATGTCCTCTGATTCATTTTATATACAGATTTCTTATGCTTTTTCATTTTTCATTTCATGCAGCACATATTGAACCATTTCCTGATGTTCTTTTGAATAACCGAAGAAAAAATTCGGATAACGAGTATTTAGCTCGTGATATATAGCGCTGACTTCACGATGTGATTTGCCAGTCAGTGTATATTCCTCACCCTTCATGGTGACAACATGGATTGTATAGCTTAACTGGCGTCCCTTTATGGTACGGCGCATAGCAGCATGATCATAGATCCATAATACTTCCGGCAGTGGGATAATGGCACATATATCATCAGAGAGCTCAACAAGATAGCGAGGCGTCAGAATAAGTGTCTTTGTCTGCAGAAGAATCCTTCGACGAATTTGTTTTTCCACATCATTTAAAATTTTCTCAGGATTGCCATAGTGCTCCAGATTTCGGTAGGTTTTTGTTAGACGTGGATTTATGATATATAAAAATGTGCGAATAAAAACCACAATCATTAAGACAAACACCAAAAGAAGGACAACCATAAGCACAATTTCACGCCTGTTTAGATAGGCAGTCTGGTTGACAAAATATTTCTGGCAAACGCTTTTAAGGGATTTTGCATCCCATGAAATATCTTCAGCAAGCTTTTGTGTGAGCGGATCTAGAATTTCGGGTTCAAAAGCATCAACGCGTCCTATAATAGTCTGTCCTTCAAGTGTTTTGGAAGCTGGATAGCCGGCCACAGCACGGATGAGATAAAAATGACAGCTTCCGCCTATAAGCTCGTAGTAATAATGTCCAACGAGCTCACCGCCTGCCAGACAGTCCTCACCGCTGTAGTAGAGTGTCCCCGTTTTAATTTTCGCATACAAAACCTTTTTTGCCATGGAATCATTGATGAGCACGGCATTGCTGATGGTGCGTTTTGTCACATATTCAGTGACAGGAGAGCGCCATACAAGAAAAATCACGACGCCAAGCAGCATCAGCGGGTAAAAAAGGCGCTTACACTGATTTTTTCGGATATAGGATAAAATCATATTGTTTCCTTTCCTTTGTGAGAGATCATGTCAATGTAGATTCACCATACAATGAGTATACTGGATTTTTTTGTTTTTGTAAATAAAATAAAGTGTTTTTGGGAAAAGTCAGCCTCTGTTGAGGTTTAATTGAGCTTGCATTTGTATGCTACAGGCAGCAATTAAGAAATGTAGAACCAATTGCAATGAGGAAAGAGAAGCAAGGGAAGATTTTCTTAATACAGCATTTGCTTGGATGGGTACGATTTTTGTTTTAATATGGAGGAGACATGTTTAAGATTTTAATAGTGGAAGACGATAAGGAATTGAGTCAATTGTTTCAAAAAGTACTTGAAAAAAATGGATATCAGATCAAATGCGCGTCAGATGGCTTGCAGGCATTAAAAACACTTGATACAGAATATATTGATCTGATTATTTCTGATATCATGATGCCTGTCATGGATGGGTATGAGCTTGTTTCTAGGCTACGGGCAGCAGGATATCAGATTCCAGTGCTGATGATTACGGCAAAAGGTACGTTTGATGATATGCGTCAGGGATTTTTGTCAGGAAGTGATGACTATATGGTAAAGCCAGTTAATGTAAATGAGATGGTTTTACGAGTTGGGGCATTGCTGAGGCGTGCGCAGATCCTTAGTGAACATAAAATCGTAATTGGCTCTACAGAATTTGATTATGATCAAATGACTGTTAAAATAGGTTCAGAAATTCAGGTGCTTCCGAAAAAGGAATTTCTGCTTTTGTACAAATTGGCAGCATCGCCAGGACGTACATTTACAAAACAGCAGCTGATGGACGATGTCTGGGGAGTGGAAACAGAGGCTGATCCACATACGATTGAAGTTCATATTGGAAGAATTAGAGAGCGATTTAAGGAAAACTCTGATTTTGAAATTGTGACGATGCGAGGGATTGGATATAAGGTGGTAAAGAAATCATGAAAAAAAGAAAAGAGAAGGAATTTAAAATTCGCACATATCTGACAGGTATTATTTGGCTGGCATTGGCCTGTTCGATGATAATTTCAGCATTACTTTTTGCGTTTTTAAAGCATTTTCTGGAAATGCCGGAAAATATTCCTGCGATTGTCTGGCTGTTGATTTTTAATACAATGATTGCAGGATTAATTACAGTGCTTTTAAATGGAAAGGTTTTAGAGCCGATCACAAAGCTTAGCGAGGCAATGAAGGATGTTTCGCAGGGAGATTTTGATAAACAGTTAGAAACAAGCAGTTGTATTGCAGAAGTGGCACAATCATATAATAGCTTTAATGTGATGACAAAAGAACTTCGTGCTACACAAATATTGCAGATGGATTTTGTTTCTAATGTTTCACATGAGTTTAAAACACCTATAAATGCAATTGAGGGCTATACGATGCTGCTACAGGGAGAGGAGCTTTCGAATGAACAAAATGAATATGTAGAGAAAATCCTGTTTAATACTCAGAGATTGTCTTGTCTTGTTGGAAATATTCTTCTGCTGTCTAAGCTGGAAAATCAGAATATTCCAATGAAAAAGACAAAATATCGTCTTGATGAGCAGATCAGACAGGCAATCCTTTCGCTAGAATCAAAGTGGACACAGAAGAAAATTGGATTTCAGGTAGAGATGGAGGCTGTTAAATATGTAGGAAATGAAGGACTTTTTATGCATATCTGGATAAATCTTTTGGATAATGCCATTAAGTTTAGTCCTAATCAGGGAATAATTACGATGTTTTTAAAACAGGAAAATGATCAGGTAAAATTTATTTTGGAAGATGAAGGCCCTGGAATTGACGAGGAAATAAAAAACAGGATATTTGATAAGTTTTATCAGGCAGATGGTTCCCATAAGGCAGAAGGAAATGGTCTTGGTCTTGCACTTGTAAAGCGAATTATTGACA
>ERZ779869.555-NODE-555-length-41604-cov-10.576861_pt1 | contig 41604 bp, 29 predicted proteins | sample MGYA00511557_ERZ779869 | MGnify/ENA primary metagenome ERZ779869 (study PRJEB29588, sample SAMEA2154620) | human gut metagenome | biome: human gut; feature: human-associated habitat; material: faeces | place: Denmark | collected 2008/2010 ... | reverse complement strand
ATGTGTAACTACCAAGCCACATAAATTAAAATCCTTTGGGAAGTAACTTGTTACTAGTTGTAGTACAAGAGCACATCAAAAGGATACCACATCTGAACTACGTATCAGGTGTGGTAGTTCATGTAAAAAAAGAAAAAATGCTTTTATGAAGGAGGTACTAATTATGAAAGCTAGTTATCACAACGGAAGAGTGGGAAACACTCATCATAACGACAGGACTTTTAATCTCGATAAAGCCCATCACATTGATCAGTCTCTCACACCTAAAAATCGTTACTTTTGCACGTTTCCAGGAGAAACTTTTACAAATGCCGAGAAGAAATTTTACAAGCTCAACTTTCAGGACTGGTTAAAACAAAGAAACGAAGCAGCTGTAAAGCATAGACATCCAGAAAGAAAGAAGACTTCTGAAAACCTTCGCAAAGAAAAGCGAACTCGCCCTGAGGAAACAATTCTTCAAATTGGAGATCGTTACAATTTCCCAGACGATGATGGGGTAACTTTAATGGCTTGCTACAAAGAATTCGATGAATACAGACGAAAATATATTGGAAGACATTGCAAGACACTAAACGTTGCTTTACATCTCGATGAGCCAGAGGGAACTCCTCATATCCATGAAAGACATGTCTGGATGTTCGTAGATGAAAAAGACAAAATTGTTAAAATTGGACAAGAGGAAGCATTAAAGCATGCTGGTATTGAATTACCGTTTCCAGATCGACCACAGTCTAGGACAAATAACAGAAAAATGACATTCGATGCTGTCATGAGAGAAAAGTGGTATGACATCGTAGAAGCACACGGAATTGAAGTTGATCGTAAACCAAATAAAAAGAAAAGGAAACATTTACCAAAAGAACAGTTTATCGCATATCAAAAAGAACAAGAACGCGAGCAAGTAAAAGAGCAAAGAAAAGCTCCTTTGAAGTAGTTTAATACATTTCATTTAAAACCGGTTACCTTGATAATAGGGAGTCGGTTTTCTTTTTTATTATACGTATACGAAAATACGTGTATTTTTTAAACTATAAATGGCAAAAATACACGTATATTTTGCGCTATCACGTATTGAGTACTTACAAGGCGCAGAAAAAGATATTTTTCTCTGTCTTTATTTAACGTAAATTTAGTAAGTTTTACAGTCTGTTTTTGCGGTATTTTCCCGGATATAAACCAAGTGGTACACTCGTTTTGTTAAGTAGTCCATAATTTCCTAAATTCTTTAAAGCCTAAGAGTTCTTACAAACATCATATCAAATCCTGCACTTTTAAGCGGTACTAACGCTTATCAAAGCCTTAAATAACCCTATCAGCCCATTTGGCAACAGCAGGCGAGCCAAGCCAAAACAAAGAAGAAACAAAGAAAATACCATGCGCCTGCCTTCTTCCGTTACAAACCAGTTCGAAAACATCTGTCAGCCACGTCCAGCTTGCCGCTGCATCCACCGGTTCCAAAGCCCTAAAAAAACACTCTTTTGCGCTAATATGTATAGTACGCTTCTGTCGCTACCAGCCCCTTAGCTCCAATGGGCTACGCTTATTTTACGCCGTAGAACCCTTGGACCATGAAAGTGGGGCAGTGGGTCACATATATAACCCAAAGAACCAAACCACAAAACACAGTATGGTCTGCATATATAGCCTATAATTAAAAAAAAGAAAGAAAAAATCAAGAAAAGTGGACTGTATATAAAGCCCAAAAGATTTGGAATACTTGAATAAAATGGAACATATATGTAGCCCAATATACTAAGCTGCATGTTTCTTCTGCCACAGAATCCTATAATAAAAATGGTCTGCATATATAGCCCAAATAATGGGACTCAGGGAAGAATAGTGGTCTACATTTAATGCCCAATATTTTAATATAACGGTCTGTATGTGAAGCCCAATATATAAATTATGGGTTAGATATAAAGCCCAAAAACAGAGAATACGCAAATAACGTGGGACATATATGTGGCCCAATATTTCGATTAATCTGTTGCTTTGGCTAGGTCAGAGTAGGGGAAGGATGGTCAGTATATGTAGCCCAACATATCTCGTGTTGCTGCCGCAATCAGAGAAGCCCAAAGCTTAATATGGACTGCATTTGTTGCCCAACATTCTATCAGCACTAGGATGGTCTACAGTTATCTGCTTAAACAACAACTCTATAAGAAGCCCATAATAGCAAAATGGACCAGATATAAAGCCCAACGCAAGAAACGCAAAAAGAAACCCCAGGCAAAAGCCCAGGGTCTGATTAGATCTGTTCAGCGGCGATAGTCTCGTTTATTTATTCTTATTTCTAGCTGAACCATAGAAATGGTAATTGCGGTTACTCTTAGCCCACTTCTTCATTTCTTCTCTCTCTTTTCTTACGTCAAATTCATCCAAGCTTGCATACTGTTCTCGGCAGTTGAGATAGTCGAAGAACATCCATCTAGTTTCCGCCCAGCTTTTTGCGTGAATGCTGTTTATTACAAAAAATCCAATTGCGGAATAAACCCAGGCTAAGATGTATACCAAGATACTGAATTGACCAGAGACAATTATGATCTGCCAAAGCCCATAGAATAAATTATGTCCCCTGAGGTTCTCGAGATAGAATTCGTAAGACCAGGCATTTAGGATATGTGCACTACCTGCAGCGCATCGGATATTGTGGATTGATAGAAACACCATAAGCACAAAAGCCAATACATAAGTTAATACGAACCATTCCAGGAAATTATGCTTCAGCGATTCTCGAACTGTGTGTACAAATTCGTAAGCTTTTTGTTTCTTTTTTTCTTTGCTGATCACAGCATCTGTTTTCTCTAAAATTCCTAACACGGTTCTTTTCTCTTCTGGATCAAGCTGATTTAATATTTCTCGGTACTCCTTTTTTAATTCCATAATATTTTCCCTCTTTCTTTTTTATGTTTTCTGACATATTGAGCAGATGATTTGCTGCTAAAAAATTCTTTCGTTTTTTCTTTTATATTTTTATATGTCAGATTTAGAATTCAACCTCGTTTTTCCATACAGCATACTTCAAAAATTTATAATTCGCATTTATTTTTGTAATGTGTCTCCTATATTTTTCCCAAGAGCATGGAAATCGAGTAGAATATCTGACATATATAGTTATGAGACATGCAGACAAAATGTGTGTCTAGTGAGAATTATTAACATTGAAAGGAGAGGCAGGAGAAACTGCTAAGTAAAAACATGAAAAATAAACGAATTCGATTTGCAGCCCCAATGCTTGCTGTCAGCATGGCATTTTCTGCTCCGATCGCAGTCTATGCATCGCAGGAAGATGTAGCTGCCGTTATATCAGCAATTGACAACCTCCCAGCAACTGAAGACCTTGACGCGTCTTATGCGGATATGGTTAAAAACGTGTGGGATGCTTACAGTAATCTAACTACAGCAGAAAAGATTACGGTATCCAATTCTGAAAAACTGATTAAGGAATACGACAAGCTTGTTAACGCAGGAGTACTGAAAGATGAAAAGAAAGAAGAAGAGTCGGCTCAAAAGGATTTAGATGAACAAAGAGCAAATACTCAGATTTCTGGGACGGAAGAATCCCAGGTAACTGATTATACGTTTGATTACGATCCGAAAAAGCCAATATCAGTTGTTGTCCGTTACACAACAGATGCAGACGGCGATGGGAAAGGAGATGTCCCTGGACGTATTACACTAACATCTCCTCATGCGGACACATATCCAGTTACCAATACGAATACAAAACTTAGCGACGACAACCTCACAGTTGGTTTAAGCTGGGAAAATAATTTTATCCAAATGGATTTTGCAAAAGCAACGGAGGGCAAATGGACTATTTCCACTTCTATCCCATGTACATTCACTGCAATTGATTATGCAGGAGCAAAACAAGACATTTCTTATATCGGAGAGAAAGCAGAAAAGAAAAAAGACACATCCAAGAAAGATACAAAAGAAACTACCGAAATCCCTAAACCAGAGAAGAAGGGCAGCATATTTCTCCCGGCGGTTTTAATATTTATAGTTGTTGGTCTTATCGGAGGTCTCATTGCTTTCTATAAGAAATTCTGGCCGAAGTCTAGTGGTGCCCCAAAGAATCCGGCAATGAATGCAAAAGAAAGAAAAATGGCTGAAGAAGAAGATGTATACGAGACAGAAGAACCGCGCCCAATGTCTGACGAAGAAATCATCGCTCAGATGAGAGCTGAATACAAAGAGTCTGTAGCAAGACAAAGACAGATGGATGAAGCTGATGAGGATCTATCAAGAAACGCAACAATAGAAGAGGATGATTATACAGATCTGGATGAAGTGACTCAAGAAGATTTTGACAATGATGAAACAATTGAAGAGTACACTGAGGGCGACACAGGTCTTCTTTCACAGAAAGACAATCCAGCAAACAGAGGAAGTGGGAACAGCTTCTTTGATGATGACGATGATGACTTCTAAAAACGCACATGTAAAAATGCTGTATGTAGAAATAAAAAAATAGTCGATTTCTGACATATATATGTCGAGAGCAGCAGACAATCAATCCCTGTTCCCGGCATATTTATTTAAAAAACAAGGAGGCCAAGCATGGAAGACAAAAAGACACAAAGGACAACTTATTCCAAGTCAGACCTTTTGAAGTTAGAACCGCTAAAACTTCACAAATACCTTACAGACAATTTCACAATCGCTATCCCCGATAGATTGGATTCTGTAGAAGCAGTCAGTAGGACAGCGGAATTGATTTCAAGAGCAACAGCATACTACTCATTTTTAGAAAGCATGCGGGTGGAAGCAAATCTTCAAAAAACAATCTATAAGGATTCTGCTGCAATCACAGATGATCCTGATTTAAAGAAAGCCTATCAAAAAGAATCTGCAAACATGTTAAAGCGCGAACAGATTTTTGAATCCATGGTTAAAATTATGGACAGAACCTACCAGGGCATCTCCAGGATGATAACCATTAAACAGCAGGCAAACAAAGAAATCGAGATGTCTGGAAAAGTGTAGAGAAACTGTACATACCGACCCGTGAAAAAAGGGTTTCTGACATATTATTCAATAGGAGGAATATTTGATGAACAACGTTATAAAAGCACCGCAGTTATTTTGTGCGGGCGTAAAAAAAGAGTGGGATAAGATTAAATGGCCTACAAAAGCAACAATTGCAAAACAGACTTTTATTGTAACTATTATTTCAGCAATCATTGTTGGAGTAATTGTTCTTGCTGATGCAGGAGCACTCGAAATCATTAGCCGCTTCTTCTAAAAAAGCGGGACGATTTCTTACACAATTTGCAAAAAACGGGGCCGGGAGAAAAATTCCCTTGGTCCCGTTCTATTTTTTTAGGAGGAAAACTATGAAAAGTAAACAACTTAAAAACTACAAGAATATTACACGAATCATGAAATCTGAACTCGCGTATTCCAAATGGATGACTGTGTGCATCTACGCAACGTACGCAGCATGGATTTTAATTATTGCCACATGTTTGTTAAAAACTATTATCACACCAAAACCTTTGCCGTTTTTAGCTTTTGATTTGGCGATGTTAGCCGGATTCGTTTTGTTAATGTGCTGCTGTAAAGAATACAAATCCATGTATCGTTCAACAATAACCGTCCAAAACGCCGGTGAGATGGATCACGACTTAGCTGAAAATGCGGTGTTCTTAGAAACGAACTTTCCAGTCGCCATCACAAAAGAAAATGTCTACATCAAATTCCGATGCAACTTAACAAAAATCAAACGTAGCAATATAGCTTCTGCATCTGTTGTGAGTGATTATACGAAACGTCATGTACATGAGTCCTTGTCTGTCCAGCTCACGACAAAAGACAACCGCATTTTTGTGATTCCAATTTTAACGCGCAGCAGGGCACATCTTATCGACAAAGCTCTAAAAGCAATTAACTCTTGAGTGTAATCTTCAAAACGAAATACTTATTATTTACTGTTGAAGTCAGAACGCTTGTGACTTCAGTCGTGAGATGAATGACTCTAAGTGACGTATATGAATCTTTCTTTAAAGTATGAATCATGATATAATATATGCGTAGATTCTAATACGATGAATCTCTCATCCAGTCAGGTCTCAGGCGTAAGCCCTGCTGGATGCAGTATGAGTAACAAAGTACAGTCCACATGGATTGGAAATGCTCGAAAAACAGAAGCTATGTAAAGACTATATGCTAGACTTCGAGTTTAGCTGAAAGCTTTGCGATGCTCCGCTTCTCGCATTGTGAGAAAGAGAATCTCGTCATTTCAATGATGAGAGTACGTCAAAACGAGGCCTATGCAAAGCAAGGTCTCTTTTTTCTTTCATGAAGGGAAAAATGCCTGCAGCTTGGTTTTTAACTCAGCATCCGGGAGAACCCCAACTGTCGTTTTTTTGTCCCTAATGAAAACCGTAACCGCTGTAAACTTATAAGTCTTGATAAAAGAATCAGAAGCTTCTATTTTATCCCCGCTTTGGACGCGTAATGCTAGGAATAAATAAAATAAGCATAAGCCCTTATTTTGCGCACAATAAGTACGAACCCTGTTTCGAATTGCATTAGAATAAGCGGGCGTCCCGCAATTGCGAAAAGCATGTTAGGCTTTTTCGCTCCGGAAGTAAGAAAAACAAGTTTCTACGGATTAATCTGCAAAAACCCGTGTCTGAAAGAACAGTTTCCCCTTTAAAATATTTTAATATAGTTTTAAATATCTTTTACGAAGCTGGGAGCCCTTGCTACAGGCGGGATGCGAGAGTTTTTCCATAGAATAAAGGGAGATTTCCATAGAATAAAGGGAGTATTACCATAGTATAAAGGGAGTTTTTCCATAGAAAAAAGGGATTGATTTCCATAGAAAAAAGGGAGTCGATAATAAAAAAGACTTTTTTGCCAAAAAACGCTGAATTTTTCTGCCGAAAGCCAGTTAAAGAGAATTCCATAGAATAAAGGGATAGCTTTTCCATAAAATAAGTAAAATAAAAATTTTAAAAAATAGCTGTATGAGAAAAACAGGTATTACAAAATTTCTGACATATATATAGCGAAGGGCAAAGAAAAGGTATTAGAAAATACATGGAGTGAAAAAAATTCTGACATATTATAGTAGTGAGAGGAAACGTTTAAAGACGTAGAAGGGAAATGGACATGCAAATGGAAAAGAAGAACGACCTTGTAAAATATAACAATATAATGAATCAAATTGCGTTTACAAAATTTACAACGACAGATTATAACTTTTTGATGATGCTATGCAGCAAGCTGCGCAATCAGGAAACAAATAAAATGGTTTTTAGTTTTAAAGAAATAAAAGAACTTGTAAATTATAGGTCAAACCATACAGCAGAACATTTTGCCATGGAACTTAAACGCATGAATCAGAAAATGATGAATATTTCATCAACTATTGAAACAGAAAATGAAATTCTTATGTTTGTCCTTTTCCCAACATTTACGGTCAACAAAAAAGAACAAACCCTCACCGTAGCTGTTAATGAAAGCTTCAAATTCATACTTAACGAGTTAACTAAGGAGTTCACAGAATTTGATTTGAAAAGCTTTACATTATTAGAGTCAAAGTACTCCAAGACATTGTATCGCAAATTGAAACAGTTTAAATTTAGCGGTTTCTACAAAGTTAAAGTTGACGAATTAAGACGAATTATGGACGCCCCAAAGAGTTATTCCAATAATACTTTTTTAAATTACGCCATCAACCCCGCGTTAGAAGAACTTAAGGGATACATTCCAAATCTTAGAATGGAAATCATTCGCGAGAAAAAAAGAGGGGCCCCAATTTCTGGATTTGTTTTCAAATTTGATAAACAAGAACAAAAAGATAAACCAGACATTCAAACAATGGATGAACCTGGTATTATCGATGCAGAAATTGTAGAAACTGAAATCAAAGTTGAAGAAAAGAAAGAAGAAGAAATAAAATCACAAACCTATAACGAAATGGACGAATATCTTCGTAAATTAGCCAGATAGAAGAAATAAGAAAAAAGTCCTGGAAAGAGGAGATAATTATGTTTAATAAGCCAGAGATAGAAAAAAGAAAAGCAATTCTAACAATCGGCGATACAGAATACTGCAGCATCGACATCAAGGGGAGCAGAACATTGACAAATGCTTGTATCAAATTACAAGATTGCATGAATAAAATTGCGCAGTGGAAAAAACCAACTCTGCAATTATTCTTTCCTAGTGGAGATGGGGTCTGCGGGCTAGTAACCGCAGAGGATATGTTATTTGTCGTTTACATGGAAAACGAAGAGCAGAAAATAAAGAAGCTGGGTGGAACGGTGTTCGGGCTGTCAGAGAACGCAGATCTGGAGGAACTGTTGTTTATTTTAGTGAAACAACTAATTCGAAACGTAAGAAACGACCCAGATTCTTGGGTAGACAGCATGCTTGTTCCAAATGGTTCATATCCTAAGGAAAAATTGGAAGAAAAAAAGAAAAGCTTCAAGCGAGCAATGCTTAGGGTATTGGATACCTTAGAAGAAACAGAAATTGAAGCAGAAAAGCAGTACAGAATTCCTGAATTCTTAAAAGGGCTGCTTATCTAAATCGCAAATTGTAGTACATGATCAAAAGCACCTATTTTTCGTAGGTGCTTTTATCATAAATCAAGCAGAATACTCATTTCCTTAAGGAAGGTGGTTTATTCTTGAAACAATTCCTCGTATCCTTGACAAAAAGCACTCAATGAGTATACAATAATACTAAAGAAAATAAACAAATCCGCAAATTGTAATATGCAATAACTTACAAACATTATTGCAGATAAAGGAGAAAAAGTATGAAAATTAACAGAAATACAACAAAAACGATTTTAACAATGATGGATAGATTAGAAATGGACGTGTCAGGGAATAACACGAATAGGCACTGGTATGTAATCGTAAAAAAAATACCGGTCGGGCTTTTTAATGGAATCGACGATCCACAGGAAACATTTAGTGATGAACAGATTCTAAAAACGATCGAAGCGATGAATAAATCTAAAAAGAACAATTACCCTCTTAATGCGACGCATTCTTTATGCATGATCAAGGTCAATGATGATAAAGAATCTTTGTTGGACGCAGTAAAAAGAATGTACTTCGAACAAATTTTAGTCATGGAAAAAAAGGCAAAAAAAGAAGGGATTACAATCGGTACCCACAGTTATTATACAAAATTATACTTTGGACTATATGTGGATCCAGAAGATTTGCCTAAAGCTGAAGCATGCTTACACGGAATGCAATTTGACTTATGGATTCCAAACGTGCGTACATTAAGAAATATTACAGGGTTAACGCAAGCAGAATTTGGAAACAGATACATGATTCCGACGCGTTCTATTCAAAACTGGGAATCTGGAGATAGAGAACCACCAAAATACGTTCGTTACCTGCTAATGACAAATGTTTTAGCAGACGTAGCTAGAAAATGCTTCGTAGAAAAAGAGACTTTCTAACCTTTGTATGCAAAAATTAGAAAGAACGCATTTTCTGACATATAAGAGATAAAATAGAGAATATACAAGAAAGGGGGACAAGACAGTGACCGAAAAGTTGAGAGAAAACTCATCACAACAGGAAGCAATCAATACAATTGACGGCCCTGTTATTATTGTTAGCTGTCCAGGATCCGGGAAAACAACAACATTGATCCGCCGTATTCACCATATGGTGGAATCAGGAGTAGACCCAAGAACCATTCTAATGGTTACATTTGCGAAGGCTGCAGCCGACGATATGGCTGCCCGTTACAAGAGCATGTATAACGAGAATCCCGGTATTTCTTTTGCAACAATCCATAAGTTCTGTTACCTGGTACTTCTTAAAGAGGGAGTATGTACAAGAGATAGCCTCTTGGATGAAAGAGAGAAAAGAGAGATCATCCGTCAGAAGCTGCAAAATTACGCAGATATCAATGATATTCAGGAAATGATTACTTCTGTAATTACCGAATTGTCCGTAGTAAAGAATAATTATGTAGACCTTGAAACTTATACTCCACAAAGTTGCGACAGAAGAGTTTTTATGTCTGTTTACAAAGGGTATGAACAAGAAAAGAGTGAAATGGGTAAAATCGATTTTGACGATATGTTGCTTCAATGTCTGCAGCTCTTTAAAGAAAGAGAATGGACATTAAATAAATACAAAAGACACTTCAAATACATCCAGTGCGATGAGTATCAGGACACAAACTGTATTCAGAGGGATATTTTATATCTATTAGCTGGAGATACAGCGAATCTTTGTGTCGTAGGAGACGACGATCAGTCTATCTACCGTTTCCGAGGAGCTGATTCCTCAATCATGATGGGATTTATGAAAGATTTCGAAGGGCACAACCCCAAAAAAATCGTAATGGACAGAAATTACCGTTCAGCTCAAAAGATTATTGACGTCTCAGGAGTATTGATTGAAGATAACAAAACCCGATTTGAAAAGAAATTCATTTCTAACCGAGGAGAAGTTGATGGAATTCAGGGCAATTTCAAATACGTTAATTACCCATCTAAGAGCGATGAAGTAGAAAGCGTAGTAAAAGAAATTAAAAGACTCCATGAGAAAGGAATGCCATATAAAGATATGGCCATCTTGTTCCGTAACAACAAGCAGGCGGCCATCCCGGCACAAATTCTTTCAAGAGAAAAGATTCCGTTCAATTCTTCGGAGCGCATCAAGACTTTATATGATGAGTGGATGTTTGAGGACATTAAAGCATACGTAAGCCTTTCTATGGGTAAAGATATCCGTAAAAATCTGTTACATGTATTGAATAGACCAAACAGGTACCTTAAAGCTGCCGCATTTATCGATAGAACTTCAGAAACGGGAGTTGTCGAATACAACACAACGTCAATGTTAAAGGCAATTTCGTACTTAGAAAGCAAACAGGACTGGCAGTATGATGCGGCTAGGGAATCAATCTTCAACTGGTTAAATGCATTTGGGCCAGGGAAAGTTACTATGGATACTCCAACTGCAGTACTTTTCGAAAAGCTGGTTGGGCGTGGAGGAATCAAATACAACAAGCATATTAAGCAGTCGGCAAAGTTTAATAACCAGGATGAACAGGATAACATGGAAGATTTTAATGAATTAAAGAATGATGCGTTGAAATACAAGACCATCGGCGAATGGTTTCGTCATGCAGCATATGTTAGCCGTATGGTTCGAGAAGAAAGCAGAAAAAAAGAAGAGCAGGATTGTGTAGCCCTTTCCACTATGCACCGTTCAAAGGGTCAGGAATGGAAAGTTGTGTTCCTAATCGGTGTAAACGAAGGAATAGTTCCAAGTAAAAACGCGATTACACGCGAAGACCTGGAGGAAGAGCGCCGCGTGCTTTACGTAGGGATGACTAGAGCAAAAGATGATTTACAGGTCAGCTATTATGGAAAAGAGTCGCCATTTATGAAAAAAACAATGGCCAAGCTTAAAGAAAAGTACGAACCAACTGTGAAAAAGAAATTAGCTGGTTCCCCAGTTATGCATGACAAGCTGGGAAAAGGTAAAATTGTTAGTTACACAGCAGACAAAGTAACAGTCCGTATGGATAACGGAAACCTTGAAAAATTCAAGTTTCCAGAAAGCTTCCAAAAAGGACATTTAAAGTATATTTAAGTAAGGAGTAACAAAGATTTATGGCAAATATTATTGATTTATTCGAAACAGAAGATAAAAGAGCAAAAAGCAATGCAGAAAAAGCAAAAATGTTTACAGAGGACATTATCAGAAGTATGAAATCTAATCTTGAAATGAAGAGCGAAATGATCAATACTTCTCTCGAGATGTATGAAGAAGCACTTAAAGCTGATGGCGTAAGAAGCGGAAAGCTTGTGATCACAAATCTTAACGAATTTATAGCAATGCCGGTAATGCTTGTTTTTGCTGAACTTTCAGACGGTCCGTTTGTCTTGTTAAAAGAAATGATTGGGAATGACATTTACCTGTTAGGTATTAATGCAGAGTTTGGAGATCTTCACGAACTTCCAAAGGGAATGCTCCCAGATGGAATCGGGATGATTGCGAGGACATCTTTGTTTCCATTTGCATTAAAAATTAGCAACAATGAGGTTTTAGAATATGCTGGAGACGATGGATGGGTAGAATCCGACTTTGAAGCAGATGATTTCTTGGAAAGCAAAAAAGAAAACAAAGTAAGTGAAATGCAGCAGGAAATATTCAATAGGAACGATGCATCCTCTGAGCTTTTAAGACTAATTACAGAAGATAGACAGGTAGAAATTGACGATGAAGCATGTAACGAATATCTGGATCGTTACGCGCAGTTAATCAGCCTGGCAAATGAGACAACCGGACATACAACTGTTGTAGTAAATGAGCAAAGACAGGCTGCATTGATTCCAACAGATGAGAATCACTCTGGATTGTTAATTACATTTGAAGATGGATGGTTCTGCATCAATCAGTATATAGACGGAAGCGAAGCGTCATATTTCTCAGATGTTGAGGATGCTGATGGCTATATCAGGACAGTTGCAAAAACGAAAGACATTTGCGTAGTAAAAAATTTGATTAAGCAGCATGAAGAGGCAAGATGTGGTATTTATTCCGCTGTTACAATTCCTTTGTCTCTTAAAAAGCTAATCTGCATCAAAAGAAACAATGTAGATGAAATGCTTAAATCTATCAAAAAAGAAGTTGAAGCCTGCAGCGATCTTTCAAAACAGGAATTAGACAATATCGGGGCATTTATCAAATACCTTTTTGAACTAAAATAAGGTGAATTGTCAAAAGATCTGTGTGTAAAAATAAAACAAGCGCAAATTCTGACATATATATTGTGACAAAAATGGATTTTAATTAAGGAGGATAAGAAATGGCAAAAAAATGCTGTATTTGTGGTAAAGATGAACACCATGTTAATCTTCTTTTCAAAGGAAAGGATGATGCGTACATCTGTGATGCCTGCATCGATCGATGCACAAAAGCTTTAGAAAAAGCGCGTACAGATGGCAGAGCAAACCTGTTAAAGCCTACTATAGAAAGCAGTAAGCTTATGACCCCAGCGCAGATTAAAGCTCGTCTGGATGAGTATATTATTGGACAGGATGACGCAAAGAAGACGATCTCAGTTGCTGTTTATAATCACTATAAAAGAGTAAATGGTTCAAGAGCGAAGATTTCTGTAAGGGGGCTTTCAGATAATACGAAGGTTCAAAAGAGCAATGTGCTTCTTGTCGGACCTACCGGATCCGGAAAAACACTGATTGCTCAGACAATCGCAAAAACGCTGGATGTCCCGTTTGCAATTGCGGATGCAACGTCTCTTACAGAAGCGGGATATGTTGGAGATGATGTGGAATCTATTTTGCTTAAGCTGATTCAGGCCGCTGATGGAGACGTAGAAAAAGCAGAAAAAGGCATCGTCTACATTGATGAAATCGATAAAATCAGCGCATCAGGCAAAAATCGCTCAATTACGAAAGATGTATCTGGAGAAGGCGTGCAAAACGCATTGCTTAAGATTATTGAAGGTACCGTTTCCGAGGTACCTAAGCATCCAGGTAGAAAAACCCCTTTTGAGGAATGCTATCAGATCAATACAAAGAATATCCTTTTCATCTGCGGCGGGGCATTCCGAGGGATCGAAAAAATAATCCATGAACGTACAGATGACAAGACATCTATTGGATTTGGAGCGGTTGTAGACAACAAGGCCAAAAAAGAAAGAGAATGCATTGCAGAAGTAACTACGAAAGACCTTAGAGAATATGGGATGACAAACGAATTCCTTGGCCGTATGCCAATTATCGCAACGTTAGAAAAACTTGATGAAAAAGCGCTGGTTCGCATTCTTACAGAACCAAAAGATGCGCTGATCGATCAGTACAGATATCTCATGGCGATGGATGGTATCGAGCTTAAGTTTGAAAAAGGAGCTCTTGAAGCAATTGCAAAAGAAGCAATTAAAAATGAAACTGGAGCCAGAGGGCTTCGTACAATTTTGGAACGAATTATGAGAGACCCAATGTATGAGATTCCTTCAAATAATTCCGTTATAAGCTGTACGATTACCAAGAAATGCGTAACTGATGGGACAAAACCTAAAATCAGCAACACTGCATTCAAAGAGTCTGTAGCTGTATAAAACTAAAAAAAGCCGAGAATTCTCCTCTCCCGATGGGTAGGGGATTTTTCGCCAATAAGTGTTAAAAAGGATGGTGAAAAAAGATGATTGCATTAGTAATAATTATTATCGCGGTATCAGTCATAGCAACTGTTGTAGTTACACTTTCTTTAACTAAAACAGCAGGCGAAGCTGACCGCAGATTCAGAGAGTATAGTTGTTTAAAAAAGGAAAGACAATTCGCTGAAAATAGGGAAAACAGGGAGGTAACGAATGAGTAAGGCAGATGGAATCTTTATCAATATGTGTAAACAGGTCTTAGAATCTGGATACGATACAAAAGGAGAAAAGGTAAGACCGAAATGGCCAGATGGCACTAGCGCCTATACAATCAAAAAGTTTGGCGTTGTCAATACCTACGATTTAAGTGAGGAGTTTCCGGCGATTACTCTTCGTAAGACTTATATTAAGTCAGCAATTGACGAAATCTTGTGGATTTGGCAAAAGAAATCTAACAATATCCATGATTTAAAAAGCCATATCTGGGATCAATGGGCAGATAAAGATGGTTCCATTGGAAAAGCCTATGGATACCAGCTTGGTGTAAAACACAAGTACAAAGAAGGAGAAATGGATCAGGTAGACAGAGTTCTTTATGATCTTAAAAACAATCCGTACAGCCGTCGTATCATGACAAATATCTACGTTCATCAAGATCTTCATGAAATGGCATTATATCCTTGCGCCTACAGCGTAACATTCAATGTGACAGGCGACAGGTTAAACGCAATTTTAAACCAGAGGTCACAGGATATCCTAGCTGCAGGTAATTGGAATGTAGTCCAGTATGCTGCTCTTGTTATGATGATTGCTCAGGTAAGTGGCTTAAAGCCTGGTATTCTTATGCACGTGATTGCTGATGCGCACATTTACGACCGGCACATCCCAATTGTAAAAGACCTGATTACAAGACCAACTTATCCGGCACCTAAAGTGACCTTAAACCCTCTTGTGAAAAATTTCTACGAGTTTACGGTAGACGATTTTACAATTGAGGATTATCAAACCGGACCACAGGTCAAAGGAATTCCCATTGCGGAATAATTAGGAGGCCATATGATTGCGATTGCAGCGGTTGATGAAAATTTTGGAATCGGGTATAAAGGAGATCTTTTAGTTCGAATTCCCGAGGATATGAAAAGATTTAGAAAGCTAACAACTGGGAATGTTGTGGTTTACGGTAGAAACACTCTGGCAGGATTCCCAAATGGGAAGCCTTTAAAGGACAGGGTGAACATCATCTTATCCGGCGACCCTAATTTTTATACAGATGATGCTATCGTCGTACGCACAAAAGATGCGCTTTTAAAAGAACTTGAGAAATATGACAAAGATTCCGTATTTCTAATCGGTGGTGGAAGCTTGTATCGCCAGTTGCTCAACGATTGTGACAAAGCTTATTTAACAAAGATCAGCGAAACATATGATGCTGATACCTATTTCCCAAACATCAATAATATGGATAATTGGAAAATAACAAAAGAAGAAAAAACAGCAATTTTTGGGAAAATTAACTATCAATTCGTAGAATATAGTCAGGTGTAAGAACTAAAAAGGTGAGACATATACAATGCTAGTCGATGCTTCCGACGTTTGTAAAGAGAAAAATAGAGCAGCTGCTCAAAGCGATAAAAAAATAAAGAACAGCTCTTCGTTTTCTAAAAAATGTAGAAAATTAAAAAAGTTGTGAAAAAAGGTTGACATTAACACTCAACGGGTGTATTATAAATAATGTAAAGAGCGTTATAACTTTTTTAATCTCATAAATATTAAATATTAAGGCGGCCGGTTTTGTGTAAAACCTGGTTGTATATCAGTAATCCGGCTTTGACCCGGTAACCTTCTCTGATGCGGGAAACAGATTCTTTATTCTCCAGTACTCCAATTTTCAAGTGATATTTCCCGCGGCCAATAAGTAGAATGGATAAATGTTCTTGCCTCAATGTTATTTTTTGTAAATCTTAACCTCCTTTCACGAATTCAAAAAAGAGAATTCCAAAGAAAGCATCAATAAGCGGATGCTTTTTTTGTTGCGAAAAAGAAGGCCAAAAAAAGTTGTATGTAGAAATTTTAAAAAACGATTTTCTGACATATATGAACTGTAAACTTGCAGAATACCAAGTTTTGCAAAATGTTTGAGGATTAAGGAAACTTGAAAATAAGTCTTTTAGAAAGGAGAACGGTGATTTCCTCCCCATGTTAAAAACATGTGTTTCCATCGCCAAAATAATTTGATGAAGAAAAAAAGTATTATAACTGTAGCAGGATTAATGCTTATGAGTGCTTTAACTTTAGCTGGATGCGGGACAAATGGTTCGTCTGCAGATACATCAACAAAAGTTACTGTAGATAATGGAACTCCAGCGAAAAAGTATAAGATTGAAACCTCAGAAGGAACAGTAAATGCATATCCAGGTTCAAGCAAATACGCTACAATAAAGATGGGTGTTTACGAAGACGGGAAACAGACAGAGCTTTGCAAAGTAAAAGTTGCTTACGATTATTACATGTCTTCTACTGGAATGAACGATACAGGTAAGAATACTCAGATGGAAGAGACTGCGGGTAGAACCGTAGAAGATATCGTAAAGAACAACGCACTTGGAAAAGCTGAGGTTTATCCAGCAACGATCAACTTAGCTTCTACGGGACAAAATGAAAACAATCTAACATTCACGATTATGAAGCATGATGATCTTAACATCCAGGGTGTCAAGGACATGTATCCGGAAGGAAAAGATGTTACTACAGAAAGTGGGCTTTCAGGATATCTCAGATATTCTAAAGACAATAAATCAGCAGTTCTTGTAGTAGAGCTTAATGATAAGTGGACACTTGGAATTCAAAATTCTGGGAAAAATGTTTCTGAGATGTCAATCGATAACCTTGCAAGTGCTTTAGCAGAATTAATTCGAAAGTAACAATCTGCAAGAATTGTGGAACATAAGGGCATCTGTTCAGACAGATGTTCTTTGTTGTTTTTGTAAATTAACAAAGGAGGAATTCAAATGGCAAAACAAACGCCATTACCAGAAATACGCACATGTCCATTTTGCGGCTGCAAGGCTACATTAGAAGAATACGAGCCGTCTAACCCAATTCTAGCAATTTTCTACGAAAGGTATTCAGAACCTGAATATTTTGTAAGATGTAGTGGAGCCAGATGTAAGGTACAGCCTGAAACAGATGTGTTCTCAACAAAGAGAGCAGCAATCAACGCCTGGAATAAAAGAAAATAGTAGGGATAAAAATAGACCTAAATAAGGAGATTAAAAAGGAGACAAAATTATGAATCGCAATGCGCGTCCAATGACGATTGATGAAATACGATCAAGCGAAAAAGTAGCTCAAGAAGCTAGAGAGACTGCAGAAAAACAGATTAAACAAGAAAATCGACTTTTTCAGGAGGAAATTAGAAAAAAACAGGAAAAGGAATTAAAAGAATATCACAAAAAACAGGAAAAACTTTTAATGCAGTTGTGCCGGGAAAAGGGGATAAAGCACAGCAAAGACATGAACACCCTATACATTCCAGAAAGTGGCACTGTGATCACAATTTGGAACTTTATAAAGTCACCTTATCCTAATGTCGTCGACAGAATCTGTTCAGACATGAGAGAATTAGGCTGTGAGGTGCAGCTGGATGACGAGGGATATCCGAATAATGATCTTAAGTGGGTTTTCTCATTCAGACCTGACATGTTGAAATATATTAAAGAACACGAAGATGACTTGTTTTGCAAATCAGAAAATCATTAGAACCCTCTGCACGGGGTTCTTTTTTTTTTGTTGTTTATATTTCACGCCTTTTTGTGTTTTTATCATATTTTCTACTCAAATTGTTGGGTGCAGAAAGATAATCCGACATATATAAAGCGAACACATTTATTAAATATTAAACAAATCATGTGGCGGTTTAGTAGCATTTTCTTGAAAAATCCTACGGCCACTAAAAAATATGGCCCGGCAGCACGGAAAAGGAGAGTAATATGAAAAAGAAATTAGTAATAGTTACAATCAGTTCATTACTTGCAATGACATTTCTTGTGGGATGCGAAAAAAATACAACAGACAAAACATTATCAACGAAGCAAGAGACGTCAGATGAGGATGTGATCGCTTCTGGTAACGGAACCGGAGGAACCGGAAGTAGTTCATCTAGCAAAGATAAAGATATTACGTCTTTTGCCTACAGCGATAAGAAGAAAGCTCCAGATGGAACAAAAATTATATCTGACAAAGACTACAAAATTGAAGACTGTGTCACTCTTCCAGACTTACAGTCCATGACCGTAGTTTGTCCAATGGCGGTAATCACAGACGACGAGGCAGAGGGGTATATTCGTGGGACTTTAGATGCGAAACCTCTTACGGGGAGTGATGTTACTGCAAAACGATGGGACAAACTCACAATTGATTACACCACATCGTATAAAAATAAAGAACTCGATCAAAGCAGAACAGGAATGCTGGCAATTATTGGTTCATACGGCCTTCCAGAAAAGGTTGAACAGTCATTGATAGGACATCATATCGGCGACAGATTCAAAGTAGACGTGAAATTTCCTGCTACATATGAAGGAAATCCGACGTTTGCAGGAAAGAAAATAACATACAATATCAAGATTCAGGGAATCGCCAGAACAAAAGACCCATCAGCGGATGAAATAGCAAAAGCGAAAGCCTCTTTACAAAAAGATGCAGGCAGCTCTATGCTATTTAGCAAATATGAAGCAACTGCGCAGCACATTGAGGACCGTGCAACATTTAAAGCTTACCCAAAAAAATATATGGAAGAAGCAAGAATTGCATACGAACTCGAATATATTGGTGATTTTAAAACAGTAGCAAATTATGCAAAAGAAAAAGGAATCAGTGTAGATGCGGTAAAGAAACAGGAAGATGACTGGATTATCCCGGTTGTAAAAAGAAAAGTTATTGCTGAAGCTGTAGCAAAAAGCCTTGGGGTTTCAAAAGACAGCGAGGAATTTAAAAACAAGCAAGCTGCAGCCACATATTCAGAAGACGAATACGAAAATCTCCTGTATGCTGCGCTAGATAAGATTATTAATAAGATTAAGTATGTGGCTCAGTAAAAGAAAGGCAGGGAAGAAAAATGTCAGAAAAAGTTACAGTAGAAGGAAATGCCGAGAAACTAGAATATTTTGATTGGCATCTTGAAAAACTTGGACTTTCTAAAGAATCAGAAACGACGTATTCCGGGGATTTTGATTCAGGAGAAGAAATCAGCAAAGTGGTTAACTTCTGCATAAGAAACGAATTCGAATACAGTCTTGGCAGAAACCCAGCAGCAGGACGCTACAACTACCGTACTGAGTTTTTCAAGCATAATCCTCCAAACGCTAAGGGAAAATACAGATGTGTATATTGCGGGAAATGGTTTGACGAAGATCGTATTGTCGTAGATCATATCTACCCAGCATCAAGAGTTGCTTCAGACCCTTCATTGCAGAAAAGGATGAAAAAAATGGGGATTGATAATGTAAATTCTCTTGAAAATTTAGTACCGGCCTGCGAGGCTTGTGCGGAGAAAAAAGGAAATCGAATTGGAAACTGGCCAAAGAAAGCAAAAAGAGGTTTAAAAGACTCTTACTGGATCTGGAAGCCAATTATGAAATTAAGCCCCATTTTAATTTTTGGATTGATTTTATTTATCATTTATTTAAACCCATTAGGAATTCAGAAGTATGAAGTACAAGGAGTTATGCGAGATATTTTCCGCTGGATGATGGGTTTGTAAAATAATTTTTGTTTATTGCGAGGATTTCAGACATATGTATCATAGGAATTCTCGCAGTACTTGTAAAAGGAGGATGGCGAGTATGGCAGGATACCGAAAAAAGAAAAAACCGCATCAAAAAGAAAAACCTTTGTTTGGAAAGGATTTTGTATGTTTTTTTGCGCTGGTAAAAGAAACAGTGAAAGCGTGCGGACCATATAAGTTTGTGATCATCGATAAGGCCGGGAAAGAAATCCCGGTACATCTTACAAAGACAGGAGACACATGGATCGACGGGAAAAAGCTAATAGATGCAGACGCTCGTGAATTTATTGCTAAGAATCCAGGTGATTTCGAAAGACTATTTTTAGAGGCGACTAAAAAATATGATCCAGACCTGCACATAATGCCTCGTTTATATCTGGCAAAATTAACAGATATGTCTGGGACATATAAAAAGCCCGCAACTGTAAAGTTCTACGACGGCGAGAAGATGCGCGAATTTAAAATTGAACGCGCTGGTCTGGATGGGAGATTTTATCTGGATGAAATGCCAATTACCAAAAATGAAGCGATTGAATATGTTGAAACTCATTATGGCGGATTCCTTGTTGGAATGAAAGATGCCATGAAGGCTATGAAGCGAGTGAATACGTTTGAAAACAACAAATTTTTAAGCACATATGGGCAAAAAGCAAAAGCACAGGTAAAGCATTCTGAAGTGGTAGATGGAAAACTGCAGGTAGATATTGATAGTTTTCTTCCTCAAAAAAAGAAAGCCGTATCCAGTGAACATGAAATGAAAGCAAGCAAAGATGTTATAACCACTCCAAAACGTGGCTATATAGAATCTTAAGATATTTGCAAATTATGATGAAAAGGAGGGTTATAAAATGCCAAAATTCAAAGAAAAAAACACAATCGAAAAGGTTTTTAATGACGGCAGAGACATGATCCCTTTTGTGACTACTGAAGGCGGGATTGCTTACGGAATCGGAGAAATAGAGAAAAACAAAGCTGCTCAGCTGACTTTTGAAGAAGAAGTAAACAAAAGAGTAGAAGAAGAGCTTTTAAAACGAGGCGTTACAGATCCTTCTTTAATGGGGGCGCTGGATTTTACACAGCTTGCTTCTCAAGTATACGGCACCGGTAATGATACAGACAATACAATGCCACAGATCACAGAGGATTCACGAGATGTAAGTCCATCGCATGATTCTAAAAATCAAGGAGATATGACTCAGGAACAGTTTGCTGCAGTGTCAGATAAAAAGCAGGGACGTGAACAAAAGAAAAATGGTAGAACGTTAGATTCTCAAGAACGCGATTCTAAAGAAAAAGCTCGTGGAGATCTTGAGGCTGGTGTACGTGAAATCGCTAAAGATATGCCAAACGAAGAGAGAGCTGTTGCGCAGGATGATGTAAATAGAGAAGCTGTACAGGAAGTACATTCTGAAAACAGACAACCTAAAATACACGGCAAAGAAAAAGAAACCATGCAACGTTCGGGTAAGGCAAGAACACAGGCGACACAGCGTAATAAGACAGAACAAAATAAAGAAAAAGACAAAGCTCCTAGAACAAAAACTGAGCAACATGTTGTAGCAAAAGAGATGCATACAATCCGCGCAAATGATTATGAAGGACATGACGTCAAAAAAGAGACAGAAAAAGTAGAAGCAAGACGCGTCAATATGGATAAGGGAGCTGGATTCGGAAATCTTGCTGCGGCTCTTGCAAGAGGGCAGGAAGACACGAAAGCCAGCAATCTGCTTACTGCTGCTGTTGGTATTACTGCTCAAACTGGACGTACAACAGAATTCCTTCAAGGAAATGACAAATTGCAGCTTAGAAGGGATCCTACGGATGGATGCACATATGCTTTCATCAATGATAAAAAAGTTGGAGGAGATCAGGCTAAAGATTTCCTTTTGAAAATGAATAGGGAACTTGGCCCAGAAAAAGCCGAACAGCTTAGAACAGTCGTTGATCTTGCAAAAAACAACCCAAATATCGACAAAAACATGGGACAGGAACAAAAACAGAACAAATCACACGATATTCATGATCGTGGTTAATAGAAGGGAGGCAATTGATTATGAACATTTTTAATGAAGATTCATTTCTTTACAATCCGTTTGGTTCTGTGGCAACAGCAGATAACCAAACAACAGCATACAAGGTTCAACGTGATTTGCAGCATGCGCTCAATTACGATAATTCCGTTTCACCGGATACAGACAAAGCTGACTACGTCCACTCAAGAGAGGCCGCTATTTTAAAATATCTTGCAGAACATGCGGAAAACAGTCACACATTCCGTATCAAATGCGACATGCCGGGAGACGAAGACCGTAAATGGGCAGGTGCCCGCAAAAAAATGGCGATGCACGCCCCTCATTATATTAAATTTACGAGAGTTCCGGATATCCGCAAATGCACATTTGGAGAAGGAAAAGACCAGAAAACATTCAAAGAGGTTTTTGGCAAGGATTTTGATTCTCTTAAGGAAGAAGAACAGGACAGAATCAGAAAAACGTTCGAGCAGATGTATAGTGAAAGAGATTCGATACGCGATTTTGAATACACGATCAAAGGACAAATCGAGCCGATAAGAACAAAAATCAATATGGGTTATAGTTTGATTATCGAAAATACAGATATTGATCGTAAATTTGGATGGAATCCAAAAGAGCATCAGGAAGAAAAAAGAGCAGAAGAAATCAAAGAACAGCAGCCAGAGCGAGACATCGCAGCACAAGCTGGTGTTAGATATAAAGATGAAAAACTCGATTCCGGTATCATGAAAATGCGCTGGATTGATCCGCGATATGATGCAGTAATTCCAGACGAGCTTCTTTCTCAGGAAGAACTCGACTTTAAAAAGAACAACCCAGAAGAATTTGCAAAAATGTACAGCCAAATTCCAAAAGACGACTTGAAGAAGATGAGCGATGAAGAGCGTAAGGAATTTGATCAAAAAATTTTAGATCGGAAATACGAAATGTTCCAACGCCTTGACCATACCGGAGATTTCTCAGATAATCTTCGTGTAGTCGAAACCAAGGATAAATTAACAGCATGGGGTAAAAACACGGGGCATGAAGTATCTCGTACGATGACGAATATGACAGTTCGATACCCAATGACGATGGCACAAGAAGGAAGTAACTTATTGGAACGATTGCTTGGGCGAGCGATGTCGGCTGTACGATATAGGTAAAAAAGGAGGGACGAATTATGGCGGAAGAAAATAAAAGCAAGGGACTGCTTGGAGGCGCACTTGAACTTGGTGGAAAAGTAATCTCAGCCCCATTTAAACTTGTTGGCGGAGCACTTAAATTAGGTGGTAAGGCAGTTGATAAAGTAGGAAGAGGGATCTTAGGAGACGGAATCATGGATAAGGCCGAGGCGCCGTTCAAGTTATTAGGTACCGTTGGTAAAACTATCGGGAACAAATTAAAAACGATTCCTATCACAATGCAGCTTAGCGCACTTAAGAGCGAGCTGATGGTTATGGCTATCGAGTTTATTAACAGTTTAAAATCTACACTTGATAAGAATAATAAATCCGTAGCTGAAGCCAAAGAAACAGCTGCAAAAAAGGGATATTCTACAGAGCAGACGATGGCAAAGATTGATGAAAAAACAAAGGACACTAAGATCTTTAAAGAAAATGCAGACCAAAATAAAACAGCTGGTAATATAGCCAAAAGTAACGATGTCGGCAAACTCCTTAAATCCACTACGCCAGGGACAAATGGAATGGCTCTGGCAGGAAAAGATGGGCTTTCAAAACCAGACATTGGTCTTAACAAATAATTAGAAAAGGAGGGATATTTATGCAAGATGAAAACGCACAGGTAGCTCAGGAGGGTATTAATGCCGGAAAGAAGCTTCTGCAGGGGTTAGAGAAAAACAAAAAAGAAGTAGAAAATACAGCAAGAAACGTCACAAGACCGGTAGCCAACAAAGCAAAGAATAAAGCTGTAAGTGCAGCAAAAGAAACCAAAGCTGGTAAAGCTGCTGGAAAAGCTGTTCAGAACGTAACTGAAAGTGCAAAAAAAACTGTAAAGAAAATGATGAAGAAAATAACAGCTGAAACCAAGAAAATGGCAAAAAACGCTGGAGTCGAGGCAAAAGCAGCCGCCGAAAAAGCAATGGTTGATGCAGAGAACGCAGTGGGAAGCGTGGCCGGGGTTGCCACCCTTGGCGTTGGAACAGCCGCTTCGCAGGGAGCTGCCGCAGCAAAGAAAGCTTCTATTGACGCAAAGAAACAAAGCGAAAAAGCAAAGAATCAGGCAGAAGCTACCCGAGAAGGAAACAGCGGTAATGGATCTGTCATAAAAGCACCAAAAGTGACTGACATCGGAAAAAAGCTAATGAAAACAGCCGATAAAGGAAATGACAATGTGATGGCCCTTGCAAAAGGGGCAGTGCAAAAGGCTCAGGAAACGCAGCAGTCAAGAGATTAATCCTGCTGTGTTCTGAAAATCTGAATTTAAAAGAAGAACCATTTTGGATAGGAACCCAAAGCGGTTCTTTTTTTAAAAACAGCACAAAAAAAATGGCAGGCATGTTCGTGTAAAAGAAAAATTCTGACATATAAATAAATAGTACGGGCTCGCAAATTGAGCACCCGCTACAGGCAAAGTCAAGGATTTGGGAAACATTATTTCTTTAAAAAAGGAGGATGGCGATTTCCTCCCGTGTTTTAAACGGGGTTTCCGTCGCTTAGATTAAGAATGAGTAAAGATTATAAAAAATACTTGCAGAAATATGCAACGTTCGGCCTTGCAGCAATGTTAATTTCCTCTCCTTTAAGCCAGGCTTCCATGGTCTACGCAGAAGGAGAACAAGCTGAATCTACGGATGAACCAGTTCAAGCTACAGCACCAAGCGAAACATCGCAAACTGAAACCGAGAAAACGAATTCTATGGCTGAAGAGCTGAAGAGCCAAACAACAACAATTTCTGATGATGCAGTATTCCAGATCCGCATCGGTTATGAATTTGATGATGGTTCTTTTGATGAATGGGCAAGAGGAAGCGGATTTTTAATTGGAGATAAATATCTGGTGACCAGCCAGACTCTTGCTGACGTTTCTGCTAATAGCTCCTTGTATTCAAAAATTGTGGACGTCAAAAAAGATGCGTACAAGAAAGTGGGAATTACCCTTACAGATGCAGAAACAACAGAAAAACACATCAAAATCTATATAACAAATGCAAGCGGTGATAAATTAGAATATAAAAACACAATCACAAAGAATGGAATGGGCGTAATCATTCTAAAAAAAGCTGTCACAACTCCTGCTTGTGTCTTTGCATCAGAAAGTAAACTTTCTTTTGCTGCAGATGATGCAGTTAATTTAAAATACGCAGGTAAGGATGATTCAAAAGCTGTTATTCAAACATCAGAAGGAAAAATATTTACTCCAGAAGATTCTGAATCTGCAAAAGCTGGTTTTTATTTTAAAGCAGACACGACAACAGGCAATGCGCTAGGGGCTCCTGTATATAATGGTAACGGAAACGTCACGGGGATGGTGTCAGCTATTTCTAGCCAAGATGATGCCTCTATTACGGCGCTGGATCAAACGGCAATTCAAACATTCCTGTCTTCTAACAATATTGATTACAAGACTTTAGCACAGGTTCAAGAAGAACAGAAAGCAGCTGAAGAAAAACAAGCTAAAAAAGATGCTAAGGCAGCGCAAGGTGCTGTTGCAAAACCAAAGAAGCTCAAAGAAGCACTTAAAAACGCTGAGGAAGTAGAAAGAAAACTTTATACGGCAGAATCATTAAAAGACATGGACGATGCGGTAAAGGAAGGCCAAAAGATTTTAAGCTCAAGAGCAAAGACTCAGGCTCAAGTAGATGCTGCAGCGAAGAATATTGACAAGGCCATGGATAAATTGGTTCGAAAAAACATCTTCCAAAGAATGTTAAGCGGGGATATTACAGTATTAGCATGTGTTGGCGGAGGAATCGCTGCTATCGTAGCTGTTATTGTTACCATTGTTTTGAAAAAGAAGAAGAGAAAAGTGAAGGTGGATAAAAAAGGTTCTTCAGCTCCTGCAGAGGATGACGAAAAATACGGATACAGCGAAGACTTAAGACGTATGGAGGAAACCGATCTAAAAGAACAACGTCATGCAAACAAGAATGCTGAAAACATCAGAAAAGCAAAAGAAGAAAAAGAACGTGAAGAAGTAGAAGCTCGTCGTGCGGCGCAAGAAAGAAACGCAGCTTCAAAAAAAACAGTTACCCCGGAACGCGACATCTATTCTGATTTTGAAGATAATGACTTTGACGATTTCGATAAAGATATCGACGTAACAACAAGGGTTAAGCCTAAAGCAGATAGGGTTCCTGGTAATACAACGCAAAACGGTATCATCTATGCAGAAGGAGCCGACGACGATGGGGTTTCAATCTTAGACGACGATGATGGAAGTGAAGATACAACTGTTTTAGGAAAGAATAGACTTCCTAAAGGTTATTTGATTCGTATGGATAATGGAAGACGCATCGATATCACAAAAGACAACTTCCTCATTGGTAAAGAACGTAAAAAGGTAGATTACTGCATTGGTGGGGACTCATCTGTCAGTCGTATTCATGCAATGATCCGTATTATCCAAGGTGGCTTCTATATTGAGGACCAGGATTCTACAAACTACACATTTGTAAATAACAACCAAATTCCAGCATACAAAGCGGTCTACATTCAAGACGGTTCTATCATTCGTATCTCTGACGTTGAATTCGAGTTCCACGAAAATTAGGCTGGTGTACGACAATTTAATGAAAAGGAGAAAACTATGTTGGTAGTAGCACATACAGACATTGGGATCAAGAAACTAGTAAATCAAGACTCTCTTATCGTTAGAGAAGCTAAGCTTCAAGATGGCAGCAGCGTAATGTTTGCTGCTGTCTGCGATGGGATGGGCGGACTTTCAAATGGGGAGATTGCAAGCAAAGAAACAGTCGACACAATAACAAGGTGGTTCGATGAAAAACTTCCAGGTTTATTGCAGGATGGACTTACAAACAACAACCTTCGTGAAAGTTTAAACGAGTACATCTTGGAAGTCGATGAAAAATTGAATACATTCAGTGACGAGGAAGGAGCCTGCGGCACAACGCTCGCGGGCTTGTTTTTATTTAACGGGCGATATGCCTGCATAAACGTCGGAGACTCTCGTGTATATCATCTTCATGAAAACGAGATATTCCAGATAACTCACGATCAGACAGTAACGCAGAAAGAAATTGATGCCGGCAGAATGACAAAAGCCGAGGCAACAAAAGATAAAAGAAAGAGTATCTTACTCCAATGCATTGGAGCAGGAGGCGACGTTGTCCCAGTATATAAATTCGGAATCTATGCAAAAGGAGATGTATTCCTGATTTGCAGTGATGGGTTTAGACATAAATTAAAATCGGAAGAAATAGCAAAAATGTTCCGCCCGGATTCAATGACTGATGAAGAAATTATGAAATCAGTCGCTGTAGAAGCTGTTGAAATCAATAAAGAACGTAAAGAACGTGATAATATCTCTGTTATTGCAATTAAGGTGTAACTGGAGGATAGAGATATGGAATTAGAAAAGAAAAAGAGAAACAAAAAAGAAAGGAGGAAACCAGATGCTTAAAATCGGATCAGTGATTGATGGTAAATATAAAGTTTTACACCAAATCGGTAAAGGTGGAATGAGTATCGTTTACCTTTGTATCAACGAAAAAGCAAATAAACAGTGGGCAGTAAAAGAGGTCAGAAAAAACGGGAACGCATCGAGCGAGGTGATTCGCCAAAATCTTCTGACCGAAACGTCCATTTTAAAAAAACTTCACCACCCGCATTTGCCAAGTATTATCGATGTTATTGACCAGGATGATACTTACTTAATTTTAATGGATTACGTAGAAGGTAGAACGTTAAAAGCGATTCTTGACGAAAGGGGTGCTTTGCCACAGGAAAAAGTAGTTGACTGGGCAATTCAGTTGTCGTCTACGCTTATGTATTTGCACAAGCAGGATCCACCTATTATCTATCGAGATATGAAGCCTGCAAATGTTATGCTAAAACCAGACGGTAATGTCGTTTTGATTGACTTTGGCACAGCAAGAGAATATAAAGACGATAGCGACGGAGATACAACATGTCTTGGAACAAAAGGATATGCAGCTCCAGAGCAGTACGGGGGGAAGGGGCAAACAGATGCCCGCACAGACGTTTACAACTTAGGAGCAACAATGTATCAGCTCGTAACAGGTAAAAATCCTACGAAACCACCTTATGAAATTCGTCCAATTCGTCAGTGGAATCCGGCATTATCTTCCGGATTGGAATCTATTATTGTAAAATGTACAAAATCAGATCCGGATGAACGTTATCAGTCTGTTGCAGAGCTTAAATTTGCGCTAGAACATTACAAGGAATTTGAAACAGAATATATTAGCAAGAAAAAGAAGTCTGTGAAATTGTTCGCCGTGATGTGCGTGCTTTCTGGAGTGATGTTTGCAGGAAGTCTTGGGACGCACCTGTACTCTAAAGCATTAGTAAGTGGCACATACGACGAAAAAATCCGTCAAGCGCAGATAACTGCAGACACAGAAGAAAAAATCAAAAATTATGAATATGCCATCAAACTTGCTCCAAGACGTGAAACAGCATATATGGAACTGCTGCAAGATGTATTTTTAGAAGATGGTTCTTTTACACAGAAAGAAGCTGACGAAATGACCCGAGTTCTTGGATACACGGATACTTCTGAAACAAGAACAGCGGAAGAAAAATTTAGCGGGAACCCGGAAGGATACGATGAATTTTGTTACCAAATGGGTCTGGCATATTTCTACTATTATGACAAAACAGGAAATAAACCACTTAGCAAACCATGGTTTGCAATTGCAAAAGACAGTAGCACACTTTCGAAAGAAAAAGTAGAAAGAGCTAAGAAGTTCTATAGAATTGCAGATTATTATACGCAGCTGGGTGTTTATAATAAAGCGGGAGACAATACGATATCCTACAAGGATTACTGGAATGACTTAGTCATGATTTCTGCTGGTAATATTGTCAAAGATGACAATATTCGTACAGCGCTTGTTGTTTATAAAGAACTTACTTATCAAATCGGCGCTCATACAATGGAATTTAAAAACTCTGGAGTTAGAAAAAAAGATATGCAGGATGAGCTTGATATGGTATTTGGAGAAATCAATAGCTTAGTTGAATCGAAAAATTATGACAAAGAAAACGACGGCAAGATTGTAAATGAAATTCGTTCAAATATCGAAGTGGCGGAGAATGCTTTTGCTACGGTGTTCGCGGATACGTCAAATCGTGAAGAAGGAGGTAGAAAATAATGACGGGACAGTTAGAATTATTTAATACCTTAACAATAATCTTTTTAATTGGCGGAATTCTTTGTGCTGTGGCTGCGTTATTTATTTTCATGCGTTCCGGTATACGCGAGTATTTTGTGTTGAAACATCATGATGTAAATAAAGACATCGAAAAAGAAACGAATGGTATATTGGAAGATATAGAGTCGGAGCCAGAAGATCATTCTGTTGTAAACCCTTCTGAAATTCTTGGAAAGCCAGCTAAAGTTTCTAATGATGAAAAACCAACAGAAAAACAAGAAAGTTGTAAAGGACAGCATGATGACGGTTCTGAAAAAGAAGATGGAGCTGGAGAAACAATAGCAACAAATACAGGAAAAGTGCAAACTAAGACAACTTCAATGCATGATGAAAATGTTGAGGATGGTTCAGAGGAGACAACTGCTATAGGCGATGGATTGGAAGAGACAACAGCTATAAATAGAGACCAGGAAGAAGCAGCAATGACAGGAGAGGGAACTGGACATACAGAAGACCTCGGGAAGCCAAGCGCTATTAGAGAAGATCAAAAAGGAATCAAACAGGAAGAAGATAACGAAGAAGATGCTCTAACCGGAGTCCTTGACAATGATACAGCGGAAACAGCGGTATTGGATTCGGGAGCAGATGGTACTTCTGTATTAAATGCTAAACGCGCAAAACGCATGAGAGAAAATACGATCAGAGACAATACTCTCTGGGGAGCTCCTATGACAGTCAATAAAATGACAGATTTACATAATATTGTTATAGTTAATACAGATCGGACAGTTAATTCTACAAAGAGAGAAGAAGAAAAAGAGAATTAAAGAAGAAAATCTGACATATATAAAGCAAATAATTGCCAGATATTAGATTTTGCAAAAAAACGAGGATTAAGGAACAAAACAAATCTTTCAGGAAGGAGAATGGCGATTTCCTCCCCATGTCAAAAGACATGAGTTTCCATCGCCTAAAAATTAAGATGAAGAAAAACACAAATAAAGTCATTAACGCGTCTTTAGGCGTGGTAATGGCTGTATCTGGGGCTGCGTCTTCTGTCGCCCCGGTATCTGTATATGCAGAAACAGTTGAAACTCCTGAAAAAGGGTTCGCAATTACAGATTCTAAAACTGGAAGCCCGGTTGCACTAGGCGAGGATACCGTTATCAAGGTATACGCAGATAGTTCTAAAAACAAAGAACTTGATGGAGCTGCAAAAATAGAAGGAAATAGAATCGTTTTTACTCCTGCCGGAGCACTCGATGGCACTTCGGAGTTTTATTTCTCTATCGAGGTGCCAGGATATGAAGAAGCGTTTGGAGGACCATTCACATTTGCTACAGGTGATGTTGATGTAGCGATTAAGAAGATCACTCCGGAAAACATTACATTTACAATTGCAGATGGGACAGCAATCACAGATAACGACATCGTTTTTAAAAAAGATGGTCAAACTATTCAGGTCCCATATACAAATGGAGCTTTTGACTTTAGTTCGTATGCTGCTGGAGACACAATTGAATACACAGTTAATAAGACAGGATATATTACAGCCGACAGTAGCTTCGTTCTTGAAAATGGAGATGCTGCGATTTCTGTAAACACTTCGAAAAAACCAGAATTAGATGTCACGGCCGATGCAATTACAAAGACATATGGAGATAGTGAATTCAACGTGTTATCGGATATAACTGTACCTGATGGATACGATGGAGGATTCACATATACAGTCAAAGAAGGATCTGATGTTGTAGATGTTAAAGAAGATGGTACTGTTACAATTAAAAAAGCTGGTACTGCTGTAATTACAATGAGTTCAAACGAAACAGCTCAATATAACCCAGCAGAAAAAGATGTTACGATAACTGTTAATAAAAAGGATCTTGGAACACTGGACGCAAGCATGTTTACATGGCCAGAGATTGCAAAGACTTTTGATGGAACAAAAGAATTTTCTGCAACCGGTTCATTAAAGAGCGGAAATGGTCTTGTAGGAGAAGATAAACTTGAAGTAGCAGTCGATTTAGAATCAGATTCTGTAGACGTTGGGGAACGTGCAACAAAGATTACAAAAGCTGATTTTACTGGAAATACAGAAAATTATTCTTATCAGTTTAGTCAATTTAGTGGCCCTGCAGCTAAGATCAACGCAAAAGAACTTAATGTTTCATTAAGTGATTATTCAACTGTATACGGAAGCAAAGAATGGAAAGCTCTTAAGAAAGGAACTCTGTTAGCCGGTACTGATATTAAAAGCTTGGTAACAATTAATGGAAATTTAAACGAAATCGATACAAAAGCAATCGAAAAGTTTGATTATGAAAAACTCTTTGCTGTGGCCCCAGATGCAAAAGCATACTTGGTTGGAACAGCTGAAGACAAACTTACACTTTCGTTAAAGAAAGCTACAGTTGGTAATTACCGCCTTGCTATTGAAGACGAAAAAGCAAACATTATTGTTTCTGCAGGAGATTCGTCTGATGCTGACGCGTGGAACAAAGTTGCTGTAGATGAGAAAAACAGTAGCTATATTTCCAAATCTGGAAATACGACATATGCAAGACCTGGCGGAAGAATTGCGTTCAAGACAAATGATCCCGATAATCTTTACGACACAGTAAACATTAAACAGATTGCTCCAAGTGCAGCGGCGAAATTCTCTAACACATTGGAAATTTCTGAGAATGCGGCAAGTGGAGATGTACAGGCATCTTTCTTCTTAAGCAATTCCGGAAATACAAATACTCGTATTCCGGATAAAGCAATGCCTGCTGGAACAATTAAAATTGATGCGGAATATCCAGAACTTACTTTTGAAGACGGTACTGGAAAACATTCTGTCACAAAATCAGGAGAAACTCCTGTATTGAATACACTTGCATTTGATCATGCAGTACGCGAAGAGGGATACACTCTTAAAGTTGCAACAAATGATGCCATGAGTGGAGTAGCCTCTACAGAATATGCAATTATCAGTGTTGCTAACGAAACGGATGCAAATGAAGCAATTACTGCGGCATGTAAAGCAGATACAACAAAATGGACTAAACTTCCAGAAAGTGGAAAAGTAAAAGTAGATGGGACAACAAGCGGATATTATATCGTGCTCGTTAAGACATCTGATAAGGTTGGCAATGAAGCTGTATATGCTTCCAATGGTACAGTCGTAGATACAACGGCGCCAACACTTACGATTAACGGCATCAACAGCGCAAAAGTGTATGGAGATGATGTCCATTATTCAATTACAATCGGGGATCCAGCAGACGAAAACGGAGTCTATTCCGGTATCGAAAGCGTATCTGTTGTTGTTTCCCACGATGGTTCAACTGTGGCAGGAACAAACGTAAACGGTACAGACACTTATAAACTGCTTGCAAAAGACATTTACGGTGAGGGTTCTGATGCATATACTTTTGCTGGATTTGACGCTTCTTCAAAAGAAACGACTATTAATGGTGTTATTACTGCAGCAAAGAACAACAGCAATAATGTAAAAATCAAGGTTACTGTATATGATAAATCCGGCAACAGCTATACAGAGACTAAAACACTTATGATCGATACGGATAAACCGGCAATTACTGCTTCTTACGATAACAATGATGTAAGGAATGGAAAATATTTCAACAAAGACCGTAAAATGACAGTATCTGTTACAGAGCGTAACTTTGATGAAAAAGACCTTGTAGTTGCAGCAACTATCGACGGAGTAGAAGGAACATATTCAATCGAACAGATCCGAAATGGGGAAGTTGATGGGATTTACCTCGCAGAGGATCGCATGGATTCTGAAAAAAGCGGCAATGTTTCCACATACACGAATGCTCGTAAAAACACATATGTGATCGGATTTGGTGGAAATGGAACACCTGTAGATCATGATTATAAAGTGAATGTTTCTTATAAGGACGCTGCCGGAAACAGTTCCCCAATGGATTTTGGAAGCAGTAAGGCAGCAACGGAATTTACTGTCGATGAAATTGCTCCAGTCCTTTCTATGACATATTTAAACGGAAATGGGACAGAAACTCTTGCAGGTGAAGACGCGGCAAACCCTTACTACGACACAAAATCTGTCAAAGCAAATGTAAACGTCGACGAAAGAAACTTCAATAAAAAGAATATTGCTTTAGCTGTAACTTCCAAGGATTCCAATGGAAAGACCGTAGACGCATATTCTCAAACTGACGTAGAAGCTGCTCAGACGGGAAACTGGAAAACAAACGGAAACACGCATTCCTATGAGATGAAAGACTTCACAAATGATGCAAACTACGCAGTATCTGGTACTTATATGGATCTTGCAGGTAACCAGGCAGTTGCTTATGCTCCTCATTATTTTACAGTGGATAAAACAGCTCCTACAGGCAAGCTTTACGTAACGGGCAGCAATGGAGAAAAGAAAGAATATTCTCGTGAAGAAGCAAAAGACGGAGGAATCCTCGAATTTATCTTCAATCTGTTTGATAATAACTCGGTTAAAATCGAAAATGAGGCAGCTGATGCAACTTCCGGTTTAAAGAGTGTAAAATACTGCATCGTAGATGTAAATGCAGATGCTGCAGCCAAATTTACGATCGATACTAAATTCGAAAGTCTCGATTGGAAAGACTGGACTGGAGAATTGAAAGTAAATTCAGATAAGACAGCTGTTGTTTTTGCCCGTCTTGAAGACAAAGCGGGACACCTGACATATATATCTTCCGATGGAGGTATCATTGTAGACAAGAAAGAAGCAGAAGCCCCTTCGATTACTGTAGAGGGTGGAAGCTCTGATTGTTACAAGGATAATTTTACCGTTGATGTTACAGCTCAGGATCCGGATAACGGAGGAAGAGGAATTTTCTCCGGTATGAAGAAAATCACATATCAGTTAATCGATGATAACACTGGAAAGAAATCCAAAGTGACGGAACTTGTATCAAGTGATACTCCTAGAGAAAGAAAATTAACAGGAAAAATCCAAATTGATGCATCAGCATGGGACACAAACAACCTCAGACTCCATGTTGTTGCTGAGGATTTTGCCGGAAATACGGTGGAAAAAGATGAAACTTATAGTGTTGACGCTACAGCTCCGGTTGTAACAACATCTATGGATACCAGTGATGTAAAAAATGGTAAGTATTACAATACAACAAAAACCATTATTACTGAGTTCCAGGAAAGAAATTACGACGATGCAAAAGCTTTCATGAAAGTTACAGTGGATGGGGTTGAGAAAACCTATTCCATGAAACAGCTTCTTGATGGTGAAGGAGCTAAAGATGGCATTATTATTACCTCAGTAGGTGACACGCAAAAGGACTTAGCAGAAAATAAACGTACAGATGATCGTAAAGTTGCTTACAGCGTAGCTGTTGGTAATGAAGCAGATGCTGATCATATCTACAAAGACGTTTCCTTTGAATGTAAAGACTGCGCTGGAAACAATGGTTCCGCTTCTCTTGGAAAAGAAATCGTTGTTGATAAGATTGCCCCTGTTATGCATATTACTTACAGTAACGGTAGTGATATCACAAAATACGTAACAACAAATGCAAATTCTCCTTATTTTGGAAACAGAGATATTGTTGCAACGATTTCTGTAGATGAAAAACACTTCGCAGAATCAGGATTAGATCTTAAACTCAGCCAAAAGAACAACGCTGGAGAAGATGTATCTGCATACAAAGGAAGCTTAAGTCCAACGGGATGGGACTCTAATGGAAATAAACACACAGTCTCTATGCAAACATTCTCTGGAGATGCTGTTTATGGTCTTTCTGGTGAATTTACAGACCTTGCAGGTAACAAAGCTGTTGTTTATGACGCACATTACTTCTGCGTAGATAAAACAGCTCCTACGGGCAAGCTTTATGTAACAGGCAGTAACGGGGAAAAGAGAGAATATTCTCATGAAGAAGCAAAAGACGGGGGAGCCCTCGAATTTATCTTCAATCTGTTTGATAATAACTCGGTTAAAATCGAAAATGAGGCAGCTGATGCAACTTCTGGTTTAAAAAGTGTAAAATACTGCATCGTGGATGCAAACGCAGATGCTGCAGCTAAATTTACGATCGATACTGACTTCGAAAGTCTTGACTGGAAAGACTGGACCGGAGAATTAAAAGTAAATTCGGATAAAATAGCAGTTGTTTTTGCCCGTCTTGAAGACAAAGCGGGAAATCTGACATATGTGTCTTCCGATGGTGGTATCATTGTAGACAAGAAAGAAGCAGAAGCTCCTTCTATTACTGTAGAAGGTGGAAGCCTTGATTATTACAAGGATAATTTTACCGTTAATGTTACAGCCAAGGATCCGGATAACGGAGGAAGAGGAATTTTCTCCGGTATGAAAAAAATCACATATCAGTTGATTGATGATAACACCGGGAAAAAATCCAAAGTGACAGAACTTGTATCGAGCGATACTCCTAGAAAAAGGGAATTAACAGGAAAGATTAAAATTGATACAAAAACATGGAACACAAATAACCTTAGACTCCATGTGGTTGCTGAGGATTTTGCTGGAAATACGGTAGAAAAAGATAAAACTTACAAAGTTGATGCTACAGCTCCGGTTGTAACAACATCTATGGATACCAGTGATGTAAAAAATGGTAAGTATTACAATACAACGAAAACCATTACTGCCAAGTTCCAGGAAAGAAATTATGACGACGCAAAAGCTTTCATGAAGATTACAGTGGATGGAACTAAGAGAGTTTATTCTATGAAGCAGCTTCTTGATGGCGAAGGAGCTAAAGATGGTATCATTATTACTTCAGTAGATGATACGCAAAAAGACTTAGCAGAAAATAAACGTACAGACGATCGTAAAGTAACTTACCAAGTAGCAGTAGGTAATGAAACAGATGCAGATCATATCTACAAAGACGTTTCCTTTGAATGTAAAGACTATGCAGGCAATGAAGGTTCGGCTTCTCTTGGAAAAGAAATCGTTATTGATAAGATTGCCCCTGTTATGCATATTACTTACAGTGATGGTAGTGATATCACAAAATACGTAACAACAAATGCAAATTCTCCTTATTTTGGAAACAGAGATATTGTTGCAACGATTTCTGTAGATGAAAAACACTTCGCAGAATCAGGATTAGATCTTAAACTCAGCCAAAAGAACAACGCTGGAGAAGATGTATCTGCATACAAAGGAAGCTTAAGTCCAAAAGGATGGGAATCAAACGGAAATAAGCACACAGTCTCTATGCAAACATTCTCTGGAGATGCTATTTATGGTCTTTCTGGCGGATTCACAGACCTCGCTGGTAACAAGGCAGTTGTTTATGACGCGCATTACTTCTGCGTGGATAAAACGGCTCCGGAGGGTTCTGTTACAATCAATACGAAGACCGGCGCAATTACTTCGACAGAACTTCATGAAAACGTACAATTTGGCGTAATTGAAGGAAATTCCGTAGATGTATCAAGAACAGCATACGATGCAACATCTGGTGTTGCGTCTATCCAGTATTACAAATACGTACCAGACACAGAAGCCCGTGGAACATTTAAAGCTTTAACAAAAGCTCAGCTTGCTTCTCTCAACTGGAAAGACTGGTCTAAAAATCTTAGTGTGGACCCAGACTCACAAGCTGTTCTTTATGCAAAAATTACAGATAAAGCTGGCAATATCACATACATCAACAGCAAGGGTGGAATTATCGCCGATAAAACAAACCCATCTGCTCCGGAAATCAATATTGATGCAAAAGCAAGCAAGGGAGTTTTCAAAGGAGATGTTCCTGTATCATTCTCTGTAGAAGACGTATTAAACGGCGGAACATACGCTGGATTAAAAACAGTCAAGGTCCAGGTATTGAAAAATGGAGAAGTCACTCAGGAAAAAGATTATGATTATTCGCCAAAAGAAGATCGTAAACATTCTATGGATAGCTCTATCACAGTCGACGCAGGAAAGAATAACTCCAATAATGTTGTAATCCGCGTAACGGCTGTAGATTATGCAGGCAACCAGTCATCTAGTGAAAAGAAAATTGCAATCGATATCACAGCACCAAGGATCGAAGTTATTTATGATAATAATAGTCCTTCAAACGGAAAATATTATAACAATGTTCGTACAGCAACTGTAAAAGTGTATGAACGTAACTTTGACCCGGATGGAATCGCAATGAACATTACCGGTACAAACGGAGCTAAACCTACAATTAGTGGATGGTCTGTCGGTAATAAATCGGGAGTATCCGATGACAACGTCAATATCTGCACAATCACTTACTCTGCAGATGCGGATTATACTTTCACAATGTCAGCAACAGACCTTGCTGGCAACAAGACAAACTATGAAAAGACAGATGAATTTGTAATCGACCGCACAAAACCAGTTATTTCCGTAGGTTTTGACAACAACAACGGAAAAGGCAAGTACTACAACGCATCTCGTACAGCCACAATTACCGTTAAGGAACATAACTTTGATGCAAAAGGATTTACTTCTGCAATCAAAGCATATTTAGAAGGCAAAGGAATTGCCGCTCCTTCAGTAAGCGGGTGGTCAAATAACGGAGATACTCACACTGCGACAATCCATTTTGCAAATGATGGAGATTATTCATTTATCCTTGATTTTGTGGATCTTGCCGGCAATAAAGCGGAAACTTACACACAAGGCGAATTTACAATTGACCTTACAAAACCAAAAATCACTTTTGGTGGAGTAGGAGACAAATCCGCAAACAGAGGAGATGTAGCCCCTACGGTTACGTTCTCAGATGTAAATTTCCAAAAAGACTCAGTCTCTGTTACTCTTGCCGGTTTGAAACATGCTAAGAAAAATGTAACAGGCAATTTCACAGCATCTGCAAACGGAGGAACAGTCACACTTTCTGATTTCAAACATGTACAAAGTGAAGATGATATCTACACTCTTACAGCAACAACAACAGATGCAGCTGGCAATGTGACGACAGAATCCATCACGTTCTCTGTTAACCGCTTTGGTTCCAACTATTACTTCTCAAAGGATTCTGAGAAATTCTTAAACTCTCGTTACCACAAGAAGGGTCAGGATATCACGATCTACGAAGTAAACGTTGACGAATTAAAAGAGCATGGAATTACTGTCAACCATAATGGAACAGCAACTAAGCTTACAAAAGACATGTACACTGTGGAGGATGTTACAGGTAACGGCGAATGGAAAACATACAAATACGTTATCAAGGCAGAATGCTTCAAGGACGAAGGAATGTATGAAATTACTGTTGACTCTACAGATGCAGCTGGAAACAGACAGGATAACAAACTGAAAAAATCTCCAATTGGATTTGTAATTGACCAGACTCCACCTAGTGTCGTTATTACTGGGGTAGAAGATGATGCTGTATATGATCAGACATCTCGTAAAATTACATTTAAGGTATCTGACGACCAGGCTGTTGGAGAACTTACAATTTACGTCGATGGAAAAGAAGTTGCCAAATATAGTGCTAAACAGCTTATCAAAATGGACGGCAAAGTAGAATATGAATTAAAAGAAGCCGGAAAGTGGCAGACAGTAACAGCAAAAGTTACAGATGCCGCAGGCAACAAGGGAAAAGAAGACTCTGTAAGAGTTCTTGTAACTACAAACTCTCTGCTTCGCATGTTTAATAACATTGCTTTCCGAGCAGGAGTTGGAATCCTTGGTGCAGCCTTACTTGGAGGATTATTCGTATTCTTCAAGAAGAAGAAAAAGAAAGCCCCACTCTCAGATGAAACACCAGGTGACGGCAATGATCACAGCGATAATCTTTCAGAGCCAGGAAATACCGCCGATACAACGGACGGAATAGCACACACAGAAGAAACTAACAAATAAGTCAGCAATAGCCGCTTACCCTTTTAAAATAGGGTAGGCGGTTTTCTTATAAAGCAAGACCTCGTGTAAGCCCTGTATTAGCCGTTTTAAGCGCCAAAACGTTTTAGAGCAACAGTTTATCATACGGCTTATAAAAGCTCCGTAGAATGTATGTGAGAGGCTACAGAGAGCATATTGGGAAATACAGAACAAAGAAAAATGTTGGTGCTTTTTTTGCATATAAAAAAGCCCATGAATTTCTTCATGAGCTGTTGTGAGCGCAAATGCTGGAATTTGAACCCAGACATCACTTTCACGATGAGATGCCTTAGCAAGGTATTGAGATCCCATTACTCCACATCTGCATGGCGCCGTACACAGGATTCGAACCTGCAAATCGTTTCCGGCCAACGGTTTTCAAGACCGGACCCTTCAGCCACTTGGGTACTTCTGCATATGTATAATTGGTGGACCCTGTAGGACTCGAACCTACGACCCGCCGGTTATGAGCCGGATGCTCTGACCAACTGAGCTAAGGGTCCAAAAAAATGGTCGAAACAGCCGGAGTTGCACCGACATATGTTCACTGGAGTTCCGATTGGTGCCAGATTTTTTATGATGAAAATACTGGGCCTAAAACGCTCATTAACATCCTTATTGGCACTCATGAATGCCAAGGCATAATCTATAGTCTAACTGCTTCCTGACGCCTTGGGCTTAGACAACCCTATCCGATTTAACGACATCGTCATCGACCGCATATGGTTCAGCAGCGGTAAGCTTACTCTAAAACAGCATATGGGTACCACCCCAATGGCTGAGATATTAAATGGAATGAATAGGACAACATCGCAACCTATTCTCGCTAGAGCGTCACATTGCTCGAATATAGCTCTAACTTCGGAACTTCTGGCGGTATGCAATGAACCTCCGTCCCCTGTTTTTATAATGTACAGGCTCATGCTTTCTGTACTGGACTTTAGCTTGAAAGCTCAAGCGGGCAGGCTGGATTGTCTTATCCTTGAAAATCAAGAAAACCGTAGCATGTCTAAACATTGTGCAGACAGGAGGAGCTGAACCTCCATTTTCTGCTTTTTTAAGACTCCGACTGGATTCGAACCAGTGACCTAAGATAAGCATGCATTTCTTCTCTCTACCAACTGAGCTACGGAGTCATTAAATATTAAAATGGAGCAGATAACGGGAATCGAACCCGCATTGCCAGCTTGGGAAGCTGGAGTTCTAACCATTGAACGATATCTGCACTTGGTGCTCCCGAAGAGACTCGAACTCTTACGCACTTAAGCATTAGTTTCTAAGACTAACATGTCTACCACTTCCATCACAGGAGCAAAATTTTGGAGGAGTTGACTGGATTTGGACCAGCGCTAATGGTGTTGCAGACCATTTCCTTAACCAACTTGGATACAACTCCACCAGAAAAAATGGCTGGGACGTCTGGATTCGAACCAGAGCATGCAGGAGTCAAAGTCCTGTGCCTTACCGGCTTGGCTACGTCCCAATATATAATATATGGTGGGCAGAGCAGGATTTGAACCTGCAAGTCGTTTCCGACCAACGGTTTTCAAGACCGCTTCCTCACCATCCGGACATACGGCATATTTTGGTGCGTCCCACGGGACTCGAACCCGTACTCGCAAAAGCGAACTGCCCCCTCAAGACAGCGTGTCTACCAAATTCCACCAGGAACGCATATTGTATTTTGAAATTGGAAGCAGATGGACTCAAACCATCGTGTCACTTACTGTAATCGAAGTGGTATCGCCTCAGTGCTGCCTTACGACTTGCTTCCAGTGCCCCCTGCGGGACTCGAACCCGGCTTTGCAAGCGTGAAAGGCTCGTGTCCTGAACCATTTGGACCAAAAGGCCATATTGGTCGGCGTGACGGGAGTCGAACCCGCATGGATATTTATCCAACGGCTTCTGAGGCCGCTCTGTATACCAGTTTCAGCACACGCCGAAAGTTATAACAATTTTTACATTATTTATAATACACCCATTGGGTGTTGATGTCAAGCCTTTTTAAAAAATTATTTAAAAATGAATTACTACATTTGAGCATTTAAAACCTCGTTTTACAGGCGTGGCACTCTTCTGGATTGCTATAGAAAAAGACCGCTTGTTTCATGAATAACCAGAAGCAAACGGCCTTAATCTTGCGATATTTAAAAACCCAGGAGTTTGGAGCTTTACTCAATCATACGCTTTTTTAGTCTGCTTAGTTTTATCCATGCAAAAATAGCTCTGTTCACTTAGTGACAAGGATTTTGATGAACTATATGAATAACCAAGCTTATTGATCATGCGTTTCATGAGCATTTTCCTCCTTTTTTCTAAAATACATCTTCCAAAACGAAAAACGTTTTGTCTATATCTACATTGCGACAAATAATTGACTTAAAGTTAACTTTTCACTTAACTCTTCATCTGCCCACATAATAACACCCAACGAGCGCCACGTCAAGTATTTTCTATAGCAATCCAGAAGAGTACGCCGCCCTCATAGGACGGTGGTGAATTCAGC
>ERZ779869.540-NODE-540-length-42069-cov-5.051340_pt1 | contig 42069 bp, 33 predicted proteins | sample MGYA00511557_ERZ779869 | MGnify/ENA primary metagenome ERZ779869 (study PRJEB29588, sample SAMEA2154620) | human gut metagenome | biome: human gut; feature: human-associated habitat; material: faeces | place: Denmark | collected 2008/2010 ... | reverse complement strand
GTGCTATGAACAGTTGTCATTAATCCTTCTTTAATTCCAAAGTTATCATTTATAACTTTTGCTAAAGGTGCTAAACAGTTTGTTGTACAAGATGCATTTGAAACTATGTTCATGCTTGGATCATATGTTTCGTTGTTTACACCCATTACAAACATTGGAGCATCTTTTGAAGGTGCACTTATTACAACTTTTTTAGCTCCTGCGTTTAAGTGAGCTTGTGCTTTTTCCATTGTTGTGAATACTCCAGAACATTCTAGAACATATTCAACTCCTTCTTTAGCCCATGGAATATTATTTGGATCCATTTCGTTATATACATTTATTGATTTTCCATTTACTATTAATTTTCCTTCTTCTGATTTAACTTCTCCATCAAATCTTCCGTGTGCAGAATCATATTTTACCATGTAAGCCATGTAATCTGCTGCTATGAAAGGATCATTAATTGCAACTACCTCTACTTCACTATTTTTTAATGCAGCTTGGAATGCTAAGTTTCCTATTCTTCCAAAACCGTTAATACCAATTTTAACTGACATAAAAATTCCTCCTCTTTGATGTTTTTCATCATATATGTGGCTGTTTAAAACCACTTAATATTCTATACCAAAGACAAACAGTTTTCAAGTATTTTATATAGATTTTATAAATTTTCAAAATTAATTTTAGACGTTATTTTACATTTTGTTACATTTTTATGACATTTATATTGCAATTGCCTTTATTTTTTCTTTTTATGGTATAATTTGAGTGTATTTTTATATAATATTTTTTAAAGGAGGTTCAATTATGCAAAGACATATTGAATGTGATGTAGCAGTTGTTGGCGGTGGTGCAGCAGGTATAGCTGCAGCAATTGGAGCATCAAGAGCTGGTGCTAGAACAGTCTTAATCGAAAGAAATCCATATTTCGGTGGACAAGCTACAAATTCACAAGTTACTGCTTATTGTGGTTTTTTCACAAGAGGCGAAAACTATGATCAAGTTGTACAAGGAATTGGTGGAGAAGTTCTAAAAAAGTTAGAAGCCTATGGCACAAATATCCATCCAAGACCATCAAAATCAACTGGTAACGTTTCTGTATCTTTTAATCCAGAATACGTAAAATTGGTTATGGACCAAATGTTAAAAAAGAGTTCTGTAGAATATTTCTTACATGCTCAAATGTATGAAGTAGTAAACAATAATGGAATGATTGAAGAAATTAAATGTACAGATGATGAAGGAACATTCACAGTAAAAGCTAAGGCTTTTGTTGATGCTTCTGGAAATGCTAACTTAGTTCATTTTGCAGGAATAGCAACTAACTGGGGAGATGCTGAAGGAAAAGTTCAACAATCTTCATTACCATTTAGAATTGACAATATTCCAGCAAGAGAAATCTTGAAACCTGACATTGAAGCTGCTTTGAAAAAAGCAAAGGAGAATGGAATTGAAATTAAGAAGGAAACTGGATTAATAATTAAAATTCCAGACAAAACTTATGGATATTGTACAATTCCAAGCACAATAGTTCCTACTCTTGACGCAGAAACACTTACAGAAACAGAAATGGAACTTCGTTCACAAGTTCACAATTATGCAATGGCATTTAAGAACTATCTAGACGGATTCCAAGACATGATTATTTCTTCTTCTGGACCAGCAGTTGGTATTCGTGAAGCTAGAAGAATAATTGGTGACAAAATGCTTAAAGGTGAAGAAATAATAATGGCACCAAAGAGTGATGATAGTATAGCAAGAGGCGCTTGGAGCCCAGAAATGCACAAGAGCAACACTTCTATAAAATACACCCATATTCCAGATAACGAGTACTTCTCTATTCCTTTAGGATGTCTAAAAGTTAAAGATGCTAAGAATTTATGGGCTGCTGGTAGAACAATTTCTACAGACTCATTAGCACTTGGTTCTGTACGTGTTATGGGAACAGGATTTGCTACTGGACAAGCAGCAGGTGTAGCAGCAGCTTTAACACTAGACAACACATCTTATGATGTAAAAGCTGTTCAAGAAGAACTTGTTAATCAAGGTGCTTTAATTTAGATTTTAATGTAATTATTTTTACTTAAAATAAATTTTTATATTGAGCCTATGGTTTTATAGGCTTTCCCTTAAAGGCCTAAATCTTATGAAAAAGGACTAAAATATGGAAAAAACAAAAAAAGAAAAAAAGCCTTTAATGACTAAAAATGAAAAAGAGTTTGTTTGCACTCTTTTTGCATTAATTATCATTGCTATATTTTTTATAGCAACACCTCCATCAGGTCTTAGCGCCGATGGTATGAAAGTTCTTGGCGTATTCATATCTGTTTTATTCTTATGGATAACAGTTGGAATAGGCTGGCCAAGTTTATTATGTTTAGCAACGCTTGCTCTTGTTCCATCACTTGGAATGAAAACGACATTGCAAAATTCGTTTGGTAACGAGACATTCGCATTCTTGCTATTTACATTCATGTTCACATACGCATTTTCTCAAACAGGATATGTTAAGAAAATAGCTCTTGGATTTGTAACTAGTAAATTTGCAAGAAAAACACCTTGGAGATTTGCATTCTGCTTCTTTGCAGCAGTTCTTGTAATTGGGTTATTCATGTCTCCAACAGTTTTATACTTTATAATATTACCTATTCTTGAAGAAATTTATAATGTATTAGGACTAAAAAAAGGTGATAAATACGCAAACATGCTTATGATGGGCTTAGTATTCTGTACAAGCTTATCTTCTGGTATGACACCAATAGCACACGTATTCCCTGTTCTTTCAATGGGAGTATTCAAATCTCTAACAGGATCTAGCATAAGCTATGGTCAATACATGCTTTATGCAATTCCAACAGGAATTATAATATTTGCATTAATGATGCTTGTATTCAAATTCTTAATGAGACCAAATACAAAGAAAATAAACCTAAAATCTAATGAATTTGATAAGATGAAAAAAGAAATTCCTAGTGCAAACCAAGGTGAAAAAATTATTCTTGGAACATTCCTTTTAGTAGTTGCATTATGGGTTCTACCAAGCTTATTAAAAACAAGTTCAGTAAAATGGATTTCAACAGCATTTACTTGGATTAGCAGTTTAGGTACAGCTATGCCTCCACTATTTGGAATAATAGTTTTATCTATTTTGAAATACCAAGGAAAACCATTAATAAATATTAACGAATCTATGGTAAAAGGTGTATCTTGGCCAAGTATAATAATGGCATCTGCAACACTTGCTTTAGGTGCTGCAATGACAAATAAAGCAATAGGGCTTACAACATTCTTGTCTGCATCTATTGCACCAATTACAACTGGCTTATCACCAGTATTACTAATTTTGTTATTCTCATTGTGGGCTGGATTACAATCAAACGTATCTTCTCACATGGTTACAGCACAATTAGTTCCAACACTTGCTGTTCCAGTAGCACTAGCATCTGGTGGTGCATTAAATGCCGCAGCTATTACAGCTGTTATTGGTTTAATTGCTTCAACAGGTTCTGCTGCTCCACCTGCAATGCCTTACGTTGCAGTAGCTGGTTCATCAGGTTGGTCTGATTCAACAAGTTTATTAAAATACGGATTCTTAATGATGTTTGTAATTATTTTAGTTGCATCATTTATTGGATATCCTTTGGCAAATTTAATAATGCCAATGTAATTAAAATGGCTCAATATAAAAAATTCCTCTGATTTTAATTAATCAGAGGTTTGTTTTTATCTTAATTTTTTTATTGTTTCTGCATAGTCTTTTGAATTTATTATAGCTGTTCCAGCCACTAATATATCTGCTCCGGCATCTACTATTTTATCCGAGTTTTCCACTTTAATTCCACCATCTGCTTCAATTTCATAGTCTAATTTGTGTTCTTCTCTGTAAGAATTAAGCTCTTTTATTTTTTCTATAGTTGAAGAAATTAATTCTTGTCCACCTTTTCCTGGTTCAACAGTCATAACTAAAACAACGTGCACATATGGTAAAAATTCTAGAATTTCTTTCACATCAGTCTCTGGCTTTACAGAAATTCCTACTCTTCTCCCCTTTTCTTTAATATAATTTATCAAATTCATTACTTCTTCTTTATTTTTACAAGCTTCATAATGAAATGTTATTATGTTTGGATTAAATATCAAGTAACTATCAACAAAGTTTTTTACGTCTTTTACCATTAAATGAATATCTAGTGGAATTTTTGTAATATTGTCCAAATATTCGCAATATTCTAGCATTATATCATGTGTATCATTTTCTACAAACTCTCCATCCATAACATCTATATGAAAATAATTTGTGTTTGCATCTTCTAACTTATAAACAGTATCTATTATTTTTTCTTTTTTTACACTCAATAAGGATGTTGAAATATCTACCATTTGTGTTCCTCCTTGTCTTTTAATTCACTATATATTTTTACGTAATTATCATATCTAGACTTTGCTATTTTTCCTTGTTCAAGTTCTAACTTTATTCCACACTCATCTTCTTTGATGTGGCTACAGCCTACATATCTACATTTATCAATACAGTTTTTGAACTCTCTAAAATATTTATCTAATTCTCTATATGGAATTTCATACACGTCAAATGTCGAAAATCCAGGGGTATCTGCTATATATGTATCTGTATCAAGCTCATATAAGCAAATATCTGTTGTGGTATTTTTTCCACGCTTATTCTTCTGGCTAATTTCTCCCTCTTGAGTTACATTCTCTTTGAGCAAGTCGTTTATAAGAGTAGACTTTCCAACTCCAGAATTTCCAGCAAATGCACTGATATTATTCTTTAATTCTAATAAAATTTCTTCGATTCCAATGCCATTTTTTGCATCAGTTTGTATTACTTTATATCCTATTTCTTCATATATTTTTTGAATATTTAAAAATTCGTGTTTATCATCTAAATCAATTTTGTTTAGAACAATTACGGGCTTTATATGTAAAAACTCTGCAAAAGCAAGCTGTTTATCTAATAACAACAAATCTGGCTTTGGATGCTTGCTAGACACCACAAATACAATTTGATTTATATTAGCAAGCTTCGGTCTTTTTATGTATGACACTCTTTCTTTCACACTTTCGATTACAGCTGTTTTCTTATTTTCATCAACAATAGAAAATTCAGCTATATCTCCTACTACAGGAGTAAAGCTGTCATTCTTAAACTTTCCTCTAGCAGTAGCAATATAGTTGATATTTCCTAATTTTATTTTATATAAATTTGCTTTATTTTCTATAATTAATCCTTGCATTTATGCCTTCCTACAAATATTTTTCTAATGCCATTTGAAATTTAGGTTGAATATCTATAAAGAATTGCTTTATGGTATTCCAATCATATTCTACAAATGTTTTAGGTAATTCTTCACTTTCTGCATCTTCAAAATAGCTTAATCCCATAATCATATTCACATAATTTACGTTTGTTCCAAATTTCTTTATTACAGCACTAGCTAATTTTTCTGTATCAATATTACATTTTTTCATTATATTATATAAATCAAAAAAATCCTTTTTAGCTCCTCTTCCACCTATAGCGGCTACTTTCATTGCCGCTATGTCTAAAATACTAGCCATTCTCAAATTAGGTATTTCATCATTCTTCACGATATTTTCTACCAAATTGTTTTGATAAAAGAAGAAACTAACCTGCACTCCATCTAGTAAAACGTCAATAGTTCCTTTTTGATTTTGCTTTACTTCAGTATTTCCAATACTTTTTAATTCACTTAGTAAAACATCACTATTAAACATATCTGAAGTGCAGAAATCAAAGTCAAACGATTCTCTTAAATTTAATTGTAAAGATAATGCTGTTCCTCCTACCATATAATAATTATTTAAACTTATAGTTTTTACAATTTTTCTTAATAATTCAATTCTTTTATTATCTAATATACTCCAATACATTCTAGCAATTTCCTCTCCAAAAATCATAATTCATTGCCATAATAGCTCTATAATAAGCCATCTCTTCCTTTTTTAAGTTATACTGTTGTCTTAGGTAATTAGCAACAATCGGCTTTAAATTTCTACAGTTTCTTGCCGTATCTTCTATATCGACTTTACTATATGTTTCTTTTACCCATTTTATCGCTCTTAGATCACCATAACAATATAGTCTTGCAATTATATATCTCTTATTCTTTTCTATATCTAACTTTTGAAAATCAGTGTCCCAAAAATATTTTTTCAATTCTTCTGGCATTTTTTCCTCCAAATTTAACTTACATCTATATTATACCAAATTTGCAGTTTTTTTACAATGAAAATTTCACTGTATTTTTTATATAAATATACATTTTTACTCCGTCCCAAAAATGTACATATAAAAGGTCAACTAGGACTCTTAATCAAAGAATCCCAGTTAACCTTTCTTTACTTTGCCTATTTACTGTAGTGTTCTCACAATAACAGGCTTTGTTCTGACCTTTCGCACAAGTCTAACATACGTTAGCTCATTACTTCGCTGCCAAAGACAACAGCTTGAAAATTTCCACATTTTCATTTTCGTTTACCGATATTGTTAAACAATAGCACTTGTCAATGTCGCAATCAATGTCTTTGTCATATTCCTTAGCCACCAAACTCTGATAAAATACTGTTAACTCATAGCCATCTTCCTGAGGCATCTCCTCATATAAAAGGATACCCACTTTTTCTTTCGGCAGGCTGGTTTCAATATAGTCTTTTAATGCTTTGACCACATCTTCTTCCTGGTCCAGGAACTGGTTGCGAGTAACCGTTGTATTTGCACGATAAGTTTCTCTCACACCATAGACCTCTCCACCACATCCTTCTGTAATTTCGAAGTACGCAGTTTGCCGATTTAACGGGTCCTTCCGGCCACAAGCGGCCAGCAGAATGGCACAAATAACGATCATACCGAACATTTTTCTTAAACTACTTTTCATGGGAATTTTCTTTCCTTTCTTGTTGTTCCAATATTGTGAATTCGTACGTTTATATAAAACATCCATTAGGATGCATTGCGAAAGGAATTATATTTCAAAAAAACGTATTTAACGTTTTTACTATATATATTATAGCTCTTTTCTTGTAATTATGTCAAGTTTATATGACTACTCTCTAGTAATTACTTAATTCTTATTAACAAGTAATTTTTTAAATACAAATATGCAATTTTTTCTCCGTCCCCAGAATGTACAAAAAACGGAGACGTGCATTTTTTGCTCCGTCCCCAATTTTTTTATTTTTTAAATTCTATTATAGTATCCTTTGAAAAATCTACATATTGAGTTCTTGTCCATTTTCCATTATTTTCATCTGTTATAACTATTGTAACTTGTGCTTTGCCACTATATTCAATAGTTGTATTAAAGTTTTCATTATCTAATTGTGTATCTGTTGAGAAGATTTCCTTATCTCCTACGCTTATTGAAATATATGCCTTTTTACTTTTGACCATAGAATCATTCGTATTAGTTGTATTCTCATTTACTGTTGTTTCCTTATAGCCTGTAATCTCTTTAACATTTATTTTTAATGGTACCTTATTAACAACCGCTAATTTGTTTACTGTAATTGTTACTTCAGTTCCTTCGTCTATGTTTTCTCCTGACTTTATGGTTTGTTTTAGCACTTCACCATTTTCCTTATTTGTATCTTCTCCATATTCTATGTTTACAACCAAGTTTTTGGCTTCTAATGCTGATTTTGCATCTGCTTCTGTTTTTCCTAATACATTTGGCATTACTACTTGGTTTACACCTGTTCCAATGCTTACATGTATTTTTACTGTATCTCCTGCATTTGCTGTTGTGTTTGCATCTGTTTCTTGACTAATTACAATTCCTTCTTTTATTGTTTTGCTTGTTTCTTCTATTTTTTCTGCTTTTAATTTATTCTTTTCTAATGCTGCAACTGCTTTTTCATATGTCATACCAGCAACCTTTGGAACTGTAGTCTGCTCTGTGCCTTTGCTTATTTTTACAGATACTGTGCTCTTTTCTTTTACTTTGTAATTGTCTGAATATACAGGATTTTGTTCAAAAACTTTTCCAGCTTCTACCTCAGAATTATAATCTTCTCCTGATTTTTCGTATACAAGTTTGTATTTTGCAAGTTCTGCCTTTGCTTCTGCCTCAGTCCTTCCAACTAAGTTTGGAATTTGAACATCTTTTACTGAATTTGCATTTAATATTGCAGATGTTATTGCTATACTTCCTGCAAATATTATTAAGCAAAGTGCTATTATTGCTAAAACTTTTGTCTTTGGATGGTTTTCAAAGAATATGGCAACTTTATTTTTCTTCTTTTTGTTGCTACTCTTAGCATTTTTCGCCATATCATCTGTAATAGCATCCATTCTTCTTGTTAAGCCATCGTCTAAATCTTCTTTCTCAACAAATTCTCCATCTGGATTTTTTAAGGCTTGTGCTAAATCTCTTAGCATGGCTGTTGCAGTTTGATATCTAGCCATTGGCTCTTTTTGCATAGCTTTTAAAATTATATCATTTACCGCCTTTGGGATGTTTGGATTTATTTCCATTGGTGGTACAGGATCCTCTTGCATATGTTTTAATGCAACAGAAACTGATGTATCTGCATCAAAAGGAACTTTTCCTGTAAGCATTTCGTACATTACAACACCTAAAGAGTAAATATCAGATTTAGCATCTGTATATCCTCCTTTTGCTTGCTCTGGTGAGAAATAGTGTACAGAACCAATAGTTGTTCCAAATGCTGTTATTGTTGAATTTGATACTGCCTTTGCTATTCCAAAATCTGTTACTTTTGCAACTCCATCTTCTGTAATTATTATATTGTGTGGTTTTATATCTCTATGAACAATGTTGTTTTTGTGAGCCATTTCTAAGGCTGATGCAATTTGTCCTGCAATATTTACAGACCATTTCCAAGGAAGTGCTCCTTCCTCGTTTATTATTTGTTTTAGAGTTTTTCCTCTTACCAATTCCATTACTATATAATAAATTCCGTCTTCATTCCCAACATCATATATTGAAACTATGTTAGCATGAGTAAGACTTGCCGCTGCTTGAGCCTCTGAATTAAATCTTTTTACAAATTCATCATCTGTGGTAAATTCATCTTTTAGTACTTTAACAGCAACATCTCTATTTAAAACCTTGTCTCTTGCAACATATACTGTTGCCATTCCTCCAACTCCAGTTTTACTTATAATTTCATATCTATTTGCTATTGTTCTTCCTATTATATCCATAAAATTTTCTCCCTATTACATTATAATAACAACAGTAATGTTGTCTAATCCGCCATTATCATTTGCTTGTTTAACTAAATTTTCTATAGCTTTTTCTTTATCCTGCTTAATTATTTTAGAAATTTCCTCTTCTCGAATCATATTAGTTAATCCATCTGAACACATTAAAATAATATCATCTTTAATAAATGTTTTAGTATATACGTCTGGTTCTACAGTTTGCACGCAACCTAGGGCTTTTGTAAGCATATTTTTCTTTGGATGACTATATGCTTCTTCTTTTGTTATAGTTCCGTCATCTACCAATGTTTGAACATAACTATGGTCTTTTGTAAGTCTTCTCATAAACTCTTTACGTATTCTATATACTCTGCTATCTCCAACATGACCTATATATATTCTACTATTATATATTAAGCAAACATCTAATGTAGTACCCATTCCTCTTAAATCTTCTTTACTTTGAGCTTTTTTATATACCACACTATTTGCATATTCAATAGCATCTTTTAGGAGTGCTTCTAGCTTTTCTTTGCTGTCTTTATTTTTTGCAAAATGCTTGTGTATGTAATCTTTTGCAGATTCTACAGCCATTCTACTTGCTACCTCTCCTGCATTATATCCGCCCATTCCATCTGCTAATATAAACAGTCTTATTTTATCTTCTGGTTTAGATACATAGTAGAAATCTTCGTTTGTTTTTCTTTCTCTTCCTATGTCTGATTTAGCAAAAACTTGCATATGTTCCCCTCCAGTCTTTCATATAGTATCATTCATTTTTGATTACTGCTCTTTTAAATTTTGTCTTCTTAGCTGTCCACAAGCTGCATCAATATCTGAGCCTAACTCTCTTCTAATTGTAGCAACAATTCCGTGGTCATTTAAATAATCTCTGAATTTTATAATATTTTCATTAGAACTCTTTGTAAATTTTCCATTTTCTATTTTATTTATTGGTATTAAATTTACATGGCATATCATTCCTCTTAGCAAATTTACTAATTCTTTTGCATCTTCTAAATTATCGTTATTATCTTTTGCAAGTGCATATTCAAAAGATATTCTCTTATTAGTAATTGCTATATAATCTCTGCATGCTTTCATAAGCTCTTCTATATTATAAGCATTGTTTACTGGCATCATGCTTGAACGCTTTTCATCATTGCTCGCATGTAAAGAAACTGACAATGTACATTGTATGTTTTCGTTTGCCAAATCGTAAATTCTTGGTACTAAACCACTTGTAGATACACTTATGTGTCTTGCTCCAATATTTAATCCTTTAGGATTGTTTAATATTCTTATAGCCTTTATTACATTATCGTAATTATCTAGTGGTTCACCAATTCCCATAAATACAACATTGGAGATTTTATCACCCGTATCTTGCTCAACGGCTAAAATCTGTTCAACAATTTCTCCTGCCGACAAACTTCTTATAAAAGGTATTCCCGTTGAAGCACAGAACTTACATCCCATTTTACATCCAACTTGTGAAGATACACAAATTGATTTTCCATAGTGGTATTCCATAAGAACCGACTCTATTGCATTTCCATCTAATATATCAAATAGATATTTCTTAGTTCCATCTGATGATTCTAATTTTTTTAATATATTATAATTACAAATTGTGTAATTTTGCTTTAGTTTTTCTCTTAATTCTAGTGAAAGGTTTGTCATCTCATCAAAACTTTTTACTTTTTCTTGATAAATCCATTTAAAAATCTGCTCTGCTCTAAAACCTTTTTCTCCTATGCTTACAAGTTCATCTTTTAAATCTTGTAAATCATAATCTTTTATATTCTTCATTTTATTTTCCTTCTAAGCACATGATTAATTGAAAAAGAATTAATTTTTTTCAATTTTTCTCTTTTCTAAAATTTCTACAATAATATTTATACCACAATAAAGGGATTTTTTCAATAGTTTCTACTAATAGTTGCATTCCTTGCACTAATAAAATAAACCCAAACTGTTAAATATTTATCCAACAATTTAGGTTCATTCAATTATCATATTATTCTAACTATTAGCCACATTATTCTTTCTTTCTGTCTCTTCCATAAGTTCTCTATCTTGTTGCATAAGCTTAGAGAATTGACTCTCAACATTACCTATTGTATACTGAAATGCATCAGATAGTCTTACAAATTGTCTTCTAAATTCTTCTGAACCATCACACTCCAATTTTATTTGATCAACTGTTCTATCTATTTCTTGCATTATATCTTCTATTTCTTGAAAAATTTTCATAATATCATTGTTTATTTCTTCTACTTCTTTAGATATATATCTCATTCCTACATCATCATATACTTGTAATGCCTGTATTTTTTGTATACTCTCTTTTTGTGGTACAGCTACATTCTGCTTTATATCTACGTCAGAAACAGTGTTTGCTATCTCTTCAAACATATATGGAACTTCTCCAACTATTGCTTCTAGAAATAAGTTTAATTGTGGAGCTAATTCGTTAAATTTAGTTACCAATTCATTATATCTCTTCCCATACCAACAAATATGCATTTCGGAAATTTTTCTGTAAATTGCTAATAATTTATTATTTATTTCTATAGCCTGCCCTCTAATACTATTAGATTGATTAGGCATATTTTCATAATCAATTTTTATCTGGTTTTCCATCTTTTCTCCTTTTACTTGCTTTGTAAACATCTTCCTAATCTTATACTCATAATATCTGTTTTAGGATTCTTTACAAAATTCAAGTCCAATATTCCTTCTGATACAAGCCAAATAGCCTGTTGTTTATTAAAAGCTTTTACACTCTTTAATAACTCATTTAATTTTTTTTGCATTTCATCTACTTTAGTTTCATCAATGTTATCACTTTTGCTAGTATAAGCTTCTTGTGCCATTTCAAAAGCATTGTTTGATATGCTACGAATTGTTTCAAAACTTTCGTCTCTGATTAACATTTGTCTTTTTTGCTCTAATGGTAATTTAATTACATCATCAGTAACATATTTCAACAAAGATTCCATATCACTTTTATCATCAATATTAAAATTTTGATTTATTTTTTCTTCTGCTTCTACTTGTTTATATAAGTATTTTTCAAAAGCTTCTGTTAATCTTTTTTTGTCAAAAGCATCTTTAGTTGATTCTGAAAATTTTATTACAAATTTATCTATAATATCTTTAAAATTTTCCATTTTATAATCCTTTCATTTAATTTTATATATTCTTTACTTTTGCTATTTGACAATCTCTGTCAAAATTTCTAGTTACTGTATTTAACGCTTGAGTTCCACCCCTTTGGTTACCTGTATTAGAATCTTTCATCATTGCATCCAATGCATCATAGGCCTTTTCATTTCCAGATATTTCATTATATACATTTTTAAATAAATCTTTATTTTCACCAGTATATGTTTTCATTAATACTTCTTCTCCATTTACACCTGTATATTTTGTCATTGAATCTGTTATTTTTTGTAATGCATCAGTGCTAGGATTGTATGCGCAATCTTCCCATTTTTCGCCATTTATTTTTCTTGCAAAATATTCTGTTGCTGCCTCATCTATTCCATTATAGTTTCCCTTCCATGTTAATTTGTATGGTGAATCTTCATACTTTCCAGTATATAATACATTCTCTCCTGTCTCTGGATCTGTGTAATAATATCCTGCTGTCTGAGACATTGTACCTGTACCATGTCCACCAACTTCATGTATTATTACACTTGGATCATTAGCATACCCTTCTCTGATATACACCCTATCTTGAGCCCCATTATTATATGCAACAATTCCTTCGTTATATTCTCCTAATTGTCTAAAAAATTCTTCATCTGAAAGCACTACTGCTTTATCTATTTGCTCATTATACTTATTAATCAGATCTTTTTTTTGTTCTTCTGTATAACAATTGAATTTTTCAACATATTTAGCATATTTTTCTTTTGCATCTGTTTTTGCTTCTTCAAAAGTCATCTTTGAATCTTGTTCTGTACCATTTATAGTTGCAGCATTCGGAACTGCTTTTTTTCCCTGTGTTGGCAATGAATCTATTCCAATAAAGGTTAATGCAGATGCTATTGCATTTTGTGCCACTTTCGCACCTGTTTCATTAAAGTATGTTTTTATTATTGCCTCAGACACAATGTTTGCTTCATATCTACCAATATTTCCAATTATGCCATTACCCATTTTAGCACCTATTATTGAGGTTGTACGTCTAACTACTAGTGGTCCAGCAATAGCACCTACTGTGGTAACAACACCAATTGCTGTATATATCTCGTCATTTAGTCCATCTGATAAGTCTACTCCAATTGCATTTAGCAGATTATCTCCTACGGCAGATGTCCACTCTTTGAAATTGCTAGCTTCTGGTACATTAAATGCTGCTATTACTCTTTTAGTAACATCTATACCCTCTCTTAATAATTTAGTGGTAGCAACTATTGCAAATTGTGAGTCTTGAGAAGCTTGTGAGATTTGCTTTTGTTGACTAGTCATTGAAAATAATGTACCTCTTAAAGCTGCTGCTAAACCTCTTAGAGCTGCCGCAATTGCTTTTAAGTTTGCTGCTTCCGCTCTTAGAGTTGCTGCTCTTGCCATCGCAGCAGCATCAGCAGCTGTATCTGGAACCTGCTCATACTTTGTTACTGTATTTCCATCATCATCTGTTGTCTCATATGGTTCTGATTTATAATGTGGACAACTTGCCACTTCTGCACTAGCATCTGCTTCACATTGTGCTGCTTTCGCATCATTTTCAGTTGCCTGTGCATCATAGCTTGAAGCATCAAAACTCATTTGACTAATCGTGTTCCCCAAACTTGTGATCATATCTGTGGCAACTTTTTCTACAAATTCAAACATAATTTCCTCCTTAGTTAGTGTATTTTTGTATTTGCTTTTTTAGTATTTGCATTGTCAATTATATCGTTTGTATTATTTATTAAACCTGTAAATAATACTCCCTTTAACTTATTTTGTCCATCTATATTTTTATATTTTGTTTTTAAGGAATTACTCACATTACCAGATACTCCAGTTGAGCCTGTCCTCGTATTACTTGAGCTACCGGAACTACTGTTATTTGAGCTACTATCCCCACCAAATAATTGTTTAAAAAGATTTCCAATAAACCCCATAATAAAATACCTCCTAACTTTTATCCTTTTATAACATCATCTGTTAACATTTCTAACTCTTTTCTAAATTCTATAGAATAATTTGTTGTAAATTGACAATTTGCAACATCTTGTATGTATTTTTCGTAGGCCTGTTGATTATATGAAACTGTTGTATACCTTACTCCATTTTTTTCAAATATTTGTTGCATATATGTCATTGAAGGATCATTATAAAAAGCCATTCCGCCTATCAATGTGCTCACTGTTATTTCATCAAAATTCATAAACTTATTTAATATAATCCTTATTTTCTCATTGTTTATTGCATTCTTAGATTTTAGATTTGAAAGGAATTCTGTAAGTGGTTGAATGGTTAATATATCCATTGTTTGTACCAAATATACTTGCTCTGAATACGCAAAGTAATCAGCATCTGTAGAAAAATCTGTGTCTATAATTACAACCTGATGTTTCTTCAAAAGCGTCTCTAATATATTTTCAACTCTTGCACTATATTCATTCTTTCCTGGTACATCTGTATATACAGTTAGGTTATTTTCAATTTGTAATCCATTCAGTTTTCCTTCACTTAAATCCTTAAAACTGTTTCTAATACTAACTCTTATAGACTCTTTGTTTTGAGTATATATATAGTATGAATCTTTATTTTGCGTCATATCTAATATAGCCACATCAAAGTTTCTTCTTGCCATTATTCTTGCAATATTATTTACTAAAAAAGATGTGCCACTTTGACTAGCTCCGATAAAAGAAACTATCTTTTTATTTTCTTGTAATAATTCATTTATTGTAGGATTAGTATTAATTTTGTACGTGTTATCTACATTTAGTGTCTTCATTCAAAATTCCTTTCAAAACTAAAATTTATATTAATATTACTTCTGTTCCATTTCTTATTGTTGTATCCTTTAAAAATGAGTTCAAATCAAACTCCTGTGCAGTGATTTTATCATATAGCGTAGGAAGCGCTTTAGGATCATAATCTCCCTCACTTAGTTCTGATATTGCTCTTGATAATAATATAATTATCTCATATATTTTTTTGTTAGAAGGAATCCATACATCATAGACTCCTTCCAACATAGGAACATAAACTTTTACTAAGACTTTATCCATTTTTTTCACCAGCATCTTTCATTCCTATTAATTTTATCAGCTTAGCTTCTTCTTGTTTTATTAAGTATCCGAAGCTTTCTCCACAGTTGTTTACTAAATTTCTAGCGCTTGTGTTCATTCTTATTAAGTATTGATCTGCAACACCATTGCCTACCCAAATTCCAGAATCTTTTGTGATATACGCTTTATACCAGTCATCATATTCATGGTTTTTTAATTTAAATACGCTATCAACTACTATAAATGTATAATTCTTTAATTCTTCAGCTTTTCTAAGATCTGACAAAATTTCTTTTTCTATGTTTATTAAGAACTTATCAATTCCAACTATTATACATACATTGTATTTTGATTTACTTATATTGTTTTGTATTCTTAATGAATAGTTCTGATAGTCAAGTTTTATGTTTTTACTAGCAGTTTGTACAATTCCCTCTGCATCAAATACGGTTACATCAATGTCTTCTAGTAGTTTTAATTCCTCGTATAAATGTGTTACATATTCTGTAGCTACTTCTATATTTTTTGCTGAAATTAAATTTACTAAATTGCTCTTAAAATTATATATTGCTAAGTTCAAACTATCTTTGTAAATTCCAACTGGTAATTTATCCAAGCTTTTTACAAATTCTTTTATCTCTTCTACCTTTATTTGATCTGGTAAAACTGGAATAGAATCTGCCTTTTCGTCATATTTTTCATTTAATTGTTTTATCTTATCTCTTATAAATGCATTCCATTTTTCTGGTTCGCATATACGAGCTGTTTGGAATTCATATATGTCACTATATTTTATCAATCCTCTTCCAAACATGTGAGCAGGTCTTTGTTTTCTAACTCCATCTATTATATTTAAATAATCATCTTCATTATTTAATTGTAATGCTATTTTTTGTTTAAAGTTTTGAGATAGTCTATATCTTACACTGTTATATGCACTTGCTGTAATTACAAATATGATTCCATATTTTATTCCCTCTCTACATAGAGTAAGCAATACATCGTCATATTTTTCTCCGAAGTTTTCCACAAATCCTTCATAATTGTTTATAATTATAAATACTTGTGGCATTTCAGCACCTGTATCATTTATATATAATTTTATATCACCATCATAGTTTGATAAAATTTCTGTTCTTCTTTTCATTTCTCTTTGTAGTATTTCGAACAATCTATTTATTTTTTCTGTATCTGTACTTAATACTACATCACCTATATGTGGTGCATCCTTAAAGATTTTCAAGGCTTCACTACCAAAGTCAATTAAATACATTTGAGCTTCCTTAACAGAGTATGTTGATATTATGTCATATACCATTGTGCTTATGAATGTTTCTTTACCACTCTCAGCATTTCCATAAACAATAACATTTCCCTGTTTCTTAAAGTCAATTTCAACTGGTCCTTGTCTTTGGTTATATGGATCATCATATTCTCCAACTACAGGTATTACTTCATTTTCTTTTTTCTGTATATTGTATTTTTTCTTAATGTTATCTAACATAATAACATTTGGTATATTATCCAACCATAATGGTTTAAGTTTAATGTTTTCATGTTTTCCAAGCTGATAAATATATTTTACAATGTTGGTTAACTGTTCACCGTCTTTTCTTGTTGGAGACTTTAATGTATCATCTACTTTTTTTATTACAGAACCAATATTTGATACAAATTTCATTGAAGTATCTACTTTTTTCTTGATTATGTCTGATGGCTCATAACTTGCTCCAGCCCAAGCAGATTGTCCTAATGCAAAATATTCGTTATTACCAACTTGAATATAAAATTGTCCAACCCTCTTTAAATCTGCCGCATCTGGTCTTTTTATAACATCTATACTGTCTTGTCTGTCTTGTACTTTTAAACATATACCGAACCTACTATTACTACGAATTTGGTCATTTACAACGCCAGCCGGTTTTTGAGTTGCAAGTATTAAGTGTACTCCTAAACTACGTCCTATTCTCGCAACACTTATTAATTCATCCATAAAGTCAGGTTGTTGCTGTTTTAACTCTGCAAATTCATCACATATTATCAATAAGTGCGGTATTGGCTCTTTTACAATTCCATCATGGTATAATTTTTGATACTTGTATATATCAATAGTTCCTTCATCTGTTTTCTCTCTTGCCTGATTAAACTTTACTTGTCTTCTTCTTAGCTCACTCTGTATAGAAACTAAAGACCTTTGAAGTCCGGCTTTATCAATATTTGTTATGGTTCCAACTATATGAGGTAATTTCACATTACCTTTTTGGAACGCTCCTGCAAGGCCTCCACCTTTGTAATCTATTAATATCATAGATACATCATTTGGATGGTAGTTAACCGCAAGTGAAAGGATATATGTGATTATAAATTCGCTCTTTCCGGATCCAGTACTTCCTGCTATTAATCCATGTGGTCCATGTGCCTTTTCATGAATATCTAACACAATTGGCATTCCATTAGTATCGATTCCTATTGGTGCTTGCAAAGATTTTGTAGAATCATTTGTCATCCATCTTTGTAATATATTTAACTGCTCAATTCTACCAGCATCATACATTTCCAAAAAAGTATATACCTCTGGTAATGCAAACTTTGATGTTGAATTAAGCTTAATTGGTATATTAGATAACCTTTGCCCAATATTTTCGAAAAAGAACGTGAAAGATGGATCAAAATAAAACTCTTTTTTTGTAGTCGATGTAATTTGATTTTCAAATAAGCTACCATTTGTTCCGTCTATACTAATAAACAGTTGACATTCATTTGGTAAATGTAACATATTATCTGTTAAACAGAACAATCCAAATCCTAAGTTCCTCTTTGCGTTTAAAATTTCTGTTATTATTTTAAGTCCTTCTATTTTTTTGTAATCATCTGTTATTATTAAATAATATGGTGCAAATGAACGGTAATCAAATTTGTCATCATACTTTCTTCTATTATTTAATTCAATTTCAAGATATCTTGAAATATCCTTCATGTCCTCATATTCGTCTGCCCAAAATCTAATTTGTTTTTGTTCATCCCACACATGTGGTAAGGTTTTCATGTTCTCCCATCTTATGGTTTTCTCTTTTTTTAATAAGAATACTAATTTTAAATCTGCATAACTATGCAACGCAATTAATTGCATAATTAAATTTTGTGCAAACTTTTCAGTTGTTCTATCATCATTTTCAATAATTGCAGCCGCAATATTTTTTGATGTAAGAGAAGCCGTGATTGGAACATTCTTTATCACCTTAGATTTTTTTGCTACAGAATTTATTAATTCTACTAGGTTATCTTCCTCCAAAGAAAATTCCTTATTAGGATACTCTATATCTGCCTCTATTGGCAAATTTCCAAGTCCTAACCTCACAGTAAGAAAATCATCGTCCTCTGTTCTTCTTTCCCATAGCCTAGATTCTCTATTTAGTATTATTCTAGCACATTCCTCAGCAGATAAATATTTTTCAAAAAGTATCTTCTTTTGTTTAAGCATTACATCGTCTATTTGTTGAATTTTTTTATTTATATATTCTTTATATTTTTTCTGACGTTTAGCTTCTTTCTTTATCTTCTTATTTTTCTCATACTTATTATTAAGTATTGGAAACAAAATCATACTAATTAACATTGAGACTGTCATTAATGCAGATAGTCCAGTACTTTTAAAAGATGCCGTTCCACTTGAAACATCGCTAATTGTTGAACTCATAGATAATACCATTACAATTCCCATAGCCAGACTTGGTCCTATTGTATATATTAATGGTTTTTCGTCTTTCTCTTGTTTTTGTGGTGGAGCATCTATTTTTATTTTTTCTTTTTCAATTTGGTTAGTTATCCTTGGTGCTCTCGTAAAGTAATCTTTATCTGTAAAAAGTTGAACATCTTCATCTGTTACTTCACTACTTGTTATTATTCTGTTTTCTTTTTTTACAATTTCCAGTTTATTCAAATTATATGTTACTCTATTAAAAGGATTATTTATGAAAACATTGTTTCCAACAATTATAATCCTCAATCCCATTATAAATATAATATCACCATTAAATAGTAACTTTAATCTATTTGCCACTGGTAAATCATTTAGAAAAGTTCCATAACTTTCATCAAAATTTTCTACCATCAACTTTCCATTGCTGTAAAAAATTCTGGCTTGTTCTTGCTTTATTAAAGAATTATTATATATAATATCGCTATATGCTTTTCTTCCAATTGTTATTTCTTGAAAATTTTTAGCATTTAACTGAATAAAATCTCTCTCATATGTCGGTTCACAAAGCAATATATACAGCATATTTGGATTACTTGCTAAAGAAATATAATATATGCCATTTTCTTGTAACTTTATCTCACTAAAAATATTCGCTTTGTTTTTTACTATTTTCGAGATATTCCATGAATTTATTGCTCTTGGATCCAAGATTTTGGCTTGTTCATTACTATATATGTTCCATTCATTATTTTTTCCAATAATGTTTACAAGTTTCTTTCCATCGTCACTATTTGTTATCCAATAATTACCTGTTTTTTTATGAGGTAATATTAATTTATACAAAACATTTTTTCCTATTAATGTGACTAGCATTTTTTTACACTTTCCTATTTATTTTCAAGTTTTTCTATTGCTTCTTTTAACTTTTTCTTGAACTCCTCTTCTTCTTCATCTACTAGTCCAATAAAATGTACTTCTTCTATTTGTGAATGATTGAATACATAGTTAGCCTCTGATGTTAGCATTCCCTCTGGGTATAGGCATCCACTGTAATCCCATATATTTTTTTGACCATTTTCACCTTGTTCCATTTGTAAAAATCCTGTTATCATTAATCTTTTTTGGCCATCTTTTAATCTTACTACACTTCCTATTGGTAAGAATTTTCCTTCCATATTATTTTCTCCCTTCATTTGTAATTAAACATATTATATATATGCTTTCTAAAACCAGTGTCGCTTTAGAAAGCACATATAGTGCTTTCTTTTTATTGTACTGTATTTGCTTTTTCTGTTGTTTCAATATCTTGTTGTGTTTGAGTCATTAATTTTGAAAATTCATTATTAATGTTGTCAAATGCCATTAATATGTCATTCTTTAATTTGTTGAATCTTGCTTTAAAGCTTTCAGAAGCTTCACTTTGCCATTCAACTCTGTTATATTCAGCTTCAATTTTATTCATTAATTCCTTTGATGCATCAAATTTTTCAGATACGCTTCTTTGTGTATTAGCAACTTCTGCTGTCATGAATCTCATTCCAACATCGTTTGTTATTGGTAAGTTTTCAATGTTATTGGCAGATGTTTCTTCTGCTGATGTAACATTTTGTCCTTTATCAGCTTGAGCATAGTTGTTAGCTATTGTTTCAACTGCAAATGGTATTTCTGTAACTACCAATTTTAGTAAATCATTTACTTGTGGTATTAATTCATTAAAATCTTTTACTAATTCATTGTATCTAACTCCATACCATGAATTATGCATTTCTCCTACGTTTGAGTATGCTGTTCTTAATTCATTATTTAATTCTAATGCATACTCTCTCATTGCTTTTGCTTGTCTTGGCATTGCCTCATAATCTACATGATCTATTTTTGCCATATTCTTTTCCTCCTTTAAGATTATCATTTTAGAATGATATTTTCAAAATCATAATAACAATACAAAATTTAAATGTCAATAGTTTTTTGTTTTTTTATTTTTTCCATATTCATAAATTTATATTCAGCTGTCTTACAAAAAATATGATGTAAATTTTTAATAACCTTTACATCATATTTTCATTTATCTTTTAAATTCTTCTAATCTTTTCTCATATGCATCCATTGTTTCTTTTTCAAAAGCTATTGTTGGCTTCTCTACTCCTAGCATTTGAATTAATTTCTTGGTAAACAATGGATTTAATATTAATATTGGTCCTATTAAATATGTTCCAATAAAGTTATTTTGTTTTATGCCTTCTAACTTGCTTTCTTTATTTAGCCCTATTCCTTTTTCTGCTTCTACAAAATAATTATTTTCATTATCTCCATATGCCATTGTAAATTGGCTTTTAAACCCTACTATTTCTATGTCTTCATATTTTCCTAAGAATATGCTGTTATGTCTGTGCATCATATCTCTTTTAGCATATATATCGAATATTGAAAGTGCTTCTATCTTGCTTCCATCTTCATTTTCTATGTATTTTCCAAATAACTCAACTGCATTTCCTGTTACTAAAAATACAACATTTTTCTTTATTAGTTCTTCTATTTTTTCTTTATATGGTCTTAACTTGCGTATTGCAACTTCTTGAATATTCTCTGGCATTGGCCCCATATATATCATGTCAATATCTTGTGTTACAAATGCAGGCTCAGAATTTATTTCTGTTTTTATTATTTCTGCATCTGGCAAACATTTTTTTAAATATTTTATATTGCTAATATCTCCAAACAAGTTACAAACTTCTGGATATAACATTTCTATCTTCATTTTTATTTAAGTTCCCTTCTTTAAGTATTACATCTATTAAGAGTTGGAAAAGAATTAAATTTTAGCAAGGAAAACAAAATTTAAAAGGCAAGGGCACATACTTGCTGTATGTAACCGCATTTTAAATGAATTTGACGTAGCTAAAATTGTAATTATTTTTCAACTTCATTTCCGAAAGTGCTTTCTAGTATTTTTTTCACTTCTTGATGAACTTCTTCTTTCTGTTTCATTGCATATAAATCATACAAAACATAAACACTTTCTATATCTTTAGGCTTGAAATATTTTCTTACAGACTCAACTTCATCTCTATCTGCAAATATTTTTTCCTTTGGCACTCCTGCCATTAAAAGTCTTACAATTGTGTCTTTAGACCTTTTACCACTTACTATTATTTGTTCAACATTGTCTCCATTTAAGAACTCATAATCTGTATCATAGAACCATGTTATAGTTTCATTATCTTCATGCAGATCATCTAAAAATAAAATTATAGTTTTCTTTTCTGGTTGTTTTCTTACATAGTCAAATACTCTAGAACAAGCAATTGGGTTCTGTCCTTTCGCAAGGTGAAGTACAATTTTCTTTCCCGCAACCTCGTCTTGCGAAAATCTTGTATATACTATCTTTGTTTTCTTAAGAGCTTCATTTATTTTTTCGTCACTTACTCCAACCTGTTTTAGAGCAACTATTGCGGATAACATATTATAAATGTTTATTATACCATCTGCTACCATTGAATAACTGTATTCTGTATTTTTATCATTGTCTTTTATTGTTACAAGTTTATTTTCAAAGTCAATTTTAGTTGTTTCATAATCTCTTTTTGGAGTTCCAAATCCACAATTTGGGCACTTCATTTTTCCAACATGATGATATCTATAATATTCATATTCTAGCTTTGTACCACATTTTGGGCATAGTACCATGTCTTGAACAATGTTTTCACATTTTTCAGTATCAGTATCTAGTCTATCTATCCCAAAATAAATTTTCTTATTTTCACTGGCTAAATTCACACATATTGGATCATCACCATTTGTAATTACTGTTGTAGCCTTTGGTATTGCATTGTTTATAATTCCAGCAATAAATGCGGTGTGTGCATTTCTTTTTAGTGAATCTCTCGAAAGATTGTTACATACTAGATATGTTGGAGTAATATATTTAAAAATATGTATTGTACTCCTCTCGTCCATCTCAAATACTGCAATATCTTTTGTATTTTTTCCTGTTATTGTGTTATTATTTACAAAGCTTGCTGCAATTCCAGTATTCATATTTGAACCATATCTATTATTAATAACTTTGTATCCATTATCTTCTAGCACATCATTAATCATGTTGGATACTGTTGTTTTTCCATTTGTTCCTGTAACTCCTATAATTACTGGTGGTTTATCTATTTGCTCTAGGAAATTAGGACATATTTTTAATGCCAAATTTCCCGGAAAATATGATGCATTTCTTCTTAGCAATTTTAGAGATTTATTAGCACATTTTGCTAAAAACATTGCTGTATAAAATTTAAAAGTTTTCTTCATCTTAAAATAAATTCCTTTCTTATTTTGTAAAAATTTCTAGTTTCATTATGTTTTACTTTGTATTATTTTCAAGTTTAACATTTATCTATAATATAAATTCATCTACATTTTACATTTATATTGTTTATTTTTCAATACATTTTACAATTTTTTTCATTTTGCTTGCTAATTTACTTTTCTTTATTTATAATGGTATTAATAAAATAAAAGGAGTTAATCATATGAAAAAGAAAAAGATAAAAGAATTTGTAATTTTAAGTTTAATATTTATTTTAATAATTGCCTGTATCATTTTACTAATATTAATTATTAGAGATAAATATTATCTTTCTCAAGAATCAATAATATATATTTCAGAATCCCCTAATCCAGATTATTTCCAATGGTCTAGTTCTGTTTCATCATATTATTCAATATATAAGGATGGCACAGTATATAATACAGAATACCGTTCTACATCAGATATTGAGTACACATCTTTTAAAAAATCTCACTTTGTAAAAAAACTTAATAAATCTGAATTAGAAAGCTTAACCTTGGAATTAAGTAACTTAAGCAACTCTTCATATGTATCCACAAAGCGCCCCTCATTAAAAGACTTGAACATTCATGATACTTATTATTGTTTTAGCATAAATGACTCAACATATTATTCAAAAAATTACAGTGTTTATACTAATATACTTGCAAAATATATAAACCAACATGATTATGAATCAAATCAAATATCTAGTTACATTTATAATTATATAAAAAAAGAGTATCCTGCTACTAATCCAAATTTTGAATTAACCGACACCGATAAACAAAATATTTTAATTAATGTAAAAAAGCATTATCCTAATTCAAAGTTATCTGATTATGAAATACTTGATTTGATTAATATTAATAGCGTAGGAATCATGGTAGAACAAATAGAGCAATTGCATTAGTATAAAAGATTATGTAAAAAGTCATCAATAAGTTCAAAAATCTTATTGATGACTTTTAGTTTGTAATTTTTTTGTTTTTAATACAATTTTTCCAATATGTTTTGTATTTGCTTGCTCATAAATATTGCCCTCATATCATTTATTTCGTTGTATTCTTGTAATTTGCTTAATTTCTGCAATATGGCTTTTGTCTTTTGTTCTTGTTCTTTTTGCATAGCTTTTCTTATTTTTATTTCTTCATCTAGTTTTTTATTTATTTCTTCTAATATTACTGCAAGTGTTTCTTCATTTTTACTATGGGTAGAACTCATAATACCACCTGCTTTCTATATTAAATTATTTTTCAACAAATTCATCTATTTTAATGTGAACATCCTTAAGTTGCTTATCTTCTACTCTGCTTGGTGCATTCATCATTGCATCTCTTGCTTTCTTGTTCTTAGGAAATGCTATTACTTCTCTTATATTTTGAGTATTTGCAATTAACATTACCATTCTATCAAGTCCAGGAGCCGCACCTGCATGTGGAGGTGTTCCATATTTAAATGCCTTATATAATGCTCCAAATTTTTCTTCTACTGTTTTTTCTGAATACCCTGCTATTTCGAAAGCTTTTACCATCAGTTTAGGGTCATGGTTTCTAACTGCTCCAGAAGCCATTTCATATCCATTACATACTAAATCATATTGATATGCTAAAATATCTAATGGGTCTTTATTTTCTAATGCTTCCATTCCACCTTGTGGCATTGAGAATGGGTTATGATTAAAGTCAACTTTTCCTTCGTCTTCATTGTATTCATACATTGGAAAATCTACTATAAAGCAGAATCTGTATACATTCTTTTCTAGTAAATCTAGTCTATTTCCTAATTCTATTCTTACTTGACCTGCTATTTTTTGAGCTGTTTCTAATTTATCTGCTATAAAGAATATGCTATCTCCAGATTTTGCTCCGAGTTTTTCTTCTAGTCCTTTCAAAATATCCTCTGTTATAAATTTAGCAATTCCACCTTGTGGAGCATTATTATCATCTATCTTTGTCCATGCAAGACCTTTAGCCCCTTGTTCTTCAACTGCAAATTCTGTCATATTATCAAAGAATTTTCTTCCTTGAGCTGCACCGTTTGGAACAACTATTGCTTTTATTATCTTATCTTGGAATGCTTTGAATTCTGTTCCTGCAAATATTTTTGTTGCATCTTGTATTATTAATGGGTTTCTTAAGTCTGGTTTATCAATTCCATACTTCTCCATTGCTTCTCTGTATGGTATACGTATAAATGGACCTTCGTCTACTTTCCAGTCTGTAAATTTCTTAAATACAGTTGGTACCAATTCTTCCATTACAGCAAGTACATCTTCTTGAGTAGCAAAAGCCATCTCAAAATCGACTTGGTAGAACTCCCCTGGTGCTCTATCTGCTCTTGGATCTTCATCTCTAAAACATGGAGCAATTTGGAAGTATTTATCAAATCCAGAAATCATAAGTAATTGTTTAAATTGTTGTGGAGCCTGTGGTAATGCATAGAACTCTCCTGGATGCAATCTACTTGGAACTAAGAAGTCTCTAGCCCCTTCTGGTGATGAATTTGCAAGTATTGGAGTTTGAATTTCTGCAAATCCCATTTCATCCATCTTGTCTCTTATAGCTTTCATTATTTTAGAACGTAGCAATATGCTGTTATGTATTTTGTTGTTACGTAAGTCTAAAAATCTATATTCTAGTCTTAAATCTTCTCTTACAGCTTCAATATCAGCTTTCTCTGAATTTATTTCAAAAGGCAATGTTGATTCACATTCACCTAATAAAACAACTTTCTTTGCATCTATTTCAATTTCTCCAGTAGGAATCTTTGCATTTTTGTTAGATCTTTCAACAACTGTTCCTTCCACAGAAATAACGCATTCTGTGCATAAATTAGCTATTTGTGCCTTTAATTCTTCACTAGATACAACAATTTGAGTAATTCCATATTGGTCTCTTAAATCTATAAAAGTCATTCCTCCAAGATTTCTAATTCTTTGAATCCATCCTGCAAGTTTAACTTCTTGTCCAACATTTTGAATGTTTAACTCACCACAATTTTGTGTTCTATATACGTTTGACATTTACATTACATCCTTTTCATTAAAATTTATTTTATCCGTGCCATAATTTTACAACATTTTTCGGCAAAAGTCTATACTTACGATGTTGTAAATTAAAATAATTTGTAGAAAAAAGTAGTACAATTCTTATTGCACTACTTAAAATTTATTTTTTCATATATATTGAAAAAGTTTCATCATCATAAACCTTCTCATATTTTTCGTCTGCACTAATATATGTATTTATTATTTCACTGTTTTCAACAATTGCATAATCTATTCCATATTTTTCAAATGTTTCATTATAATTAACATTGCCTCTTGATGTTTCTAACCAGTCTTTCAGTATTGTTACATTGTTAAATCCTTCTGTGTAAATTTCTGACCTTGAATCTACAAAAGCCTTTATTCCTGAGTATTCAATATAGCTTCCATAATTAAATCCATTATATATTTTCAAATTTTTATAATCTAAATTTTCTTTAATATACTTTACAGCTTCAACAGGATATTTCTTCTCATTTACATATTTTTCTCTTATTCTAGTAACCATATTACTCGAAAGGCCAATCACAATTACTATTGTTGTACAGCCTAGTACCCAATTTTTAGAGAAAAAATTATTTACTTTTCCTAATATATTTTCTGTGTCATAGGTCTCGAAGAAATTTGTTATTAGTCTTACAACCGGAATTGTTCCAATTAAATATAAAAATGCTTGATTTCTCCTTACCAAAATTGCCATAAAATATAATCCAAAGAACAATAAAATGTCACTTAATTTCATTTTTGATTTTGTTGCAAGCATTAATATATCAATAACTATAAGTCCTAATATCATTCCAATGGATGATATTATATCAGTCTGTTGCAACTCTGAAATAAACGTAGAAGGTAATCCTCCCATTTCTTTAAACATATATGTGTATGTATATATTCCAAGTGGTGAGATTATGCTTCCCACCAAAAGGCTTATCATTGCACCAATTAATACCTTTATACTTATTGGCTGAAATGTTATCTTTTGATTTTTTATTTTTTTGTCTTTAAAAATTTTATACATGATTGCTTCTGCTAAATATGGTAATATTAATACAATTGTCATATTCCAAACAGAAGCATGGAAGTTTACTATTAAAATAGATATTAAAAATAATTCAAGATAATATCTTTTCTTCTTCGTATTAATCAATCTTTCAAGTACATATATTTCTAGCAATAGTCCTAAATATGAAATAATTTGTCCACGTGCAGTAAAGAACCATGAAGAGGTCATTAATAGTGTAGAAATAACTGTTGCTATAAATGAAATAACAATATTATTTTTCTGTTTTAATAAAATGTTAAACAGCGTTAAAACAATTATACCTGCAATTATCAATGTAAACACATATATTCCAGTAAATCCAAATATATTATAGATGAAAGCAATAGAAACATCAAAAGCCCATCTCAATTTATAAAACCCTAAATTCTCATGCCACGTAAGGTGATCTACATTATCGTATCCTTCTTGCAATATATGTTCACCTGTTGCAATAGTAAAAAATGTATCATTTTGCATTTCTTTTATAACAGTCATCAAAATTATTACAATTAATAACATACTAAACACTATATACAATTTTTTATTTTTCATACTCAGTCCTCTCTTCGCCCAAAAAAGGACGTCCCTATTTGGCGAATTTCTTAATATGCTAATAGTTCGTTTGCATTCATGTTTGCTCCTTTCGCTAACAATATCCAAATCAAATATCTCATATCTTATTCATCTATTGTAAACGATTCAATTTTAACATCTGCAATATTTGAGTTTATACTATAATTTCCATTCCAATTTTCAGTTGCACTCGTTAATGAACCGCCACTGTTAACTATTGTTCTGTTTCCATTTTTATTTTTTACTGTAATTTTACCTTCATTATATCCATATCCTGTATTTCCATTCCAGCCTAAGTATATTTTATATGATATTACTAATGTCCAATTTTTTTCTGTATTTAATGTTCCTGTAATTAAATTTCCGCCACTATATGCTATTTTCCCATTTAAAATATCTGACGAAGTTGCATTAGTTTGATTTAATAGTTTTTTTAAGTTATCCAATTCTGCATTGCTGTTTTTCATTGCATATAATTCATCCAACGCTTGTTTTACACTTTTATTATCAGTATATTTTACTTCATCTGCAAAGTATGTATATGTGGCATATACACTTATGCAACTTGTAATAGTTATACCTATTATTATCCCTATAATCAATTTAATATTTTTTCTTATAAATCTCATTTTTATTACTTCCTTTCACACATTTTAGTTATTCATCAAATAATCTATTGCTTCTTTCACTGTAGTTACATGCCAATTTGTATCTTTCGGAGTGTACGATATTTCATCTGACGTTGGAATTTTAATCTCTTCCTTATCCTCTTGATTTGTACCTTTATATTCTATAGACTTTTCAGTTACATAAAAAAAGTAACCATCATTTGTTTTTACTTGTAGCTTATCTGTTCCATTCTCTCTTATTCTCATACTACTTGCCCATTCTTTATTATTAAATTCAACATTTAATTCTGCGAGGCTTAAATTATCTGTACTATATTTTAATTTACTTTCATCTATTACTGTTTCTATACGGTTTTTATATATTGTTACCATACTCTTTTCTTTTTGACGATTTGATTTTTCTAATATACCATCATCTCCCAATAAATTACTTATTGTTACTCCAGATAAAATAATTAATACACTAATAGTCACAGCTAAGGATATTAAAGTTATTCCACTTATTTTACTATCTTTTCTCACTTTTTTCTCCTAACTTATAAAATATTGTTAAATAATATTAATTACATACTAACACAGCAAAATTTTTTTTTCAAGATAATTTAGAAATTATCAATGGCAATTTAGGGAATTTGCCTTGATTTTTTTGCCATTTACGCGTATAATTTCCTTATATTAATTTAGGGATGGGAGTGTTTCTTATGGAAAAAGTAACAATTAAAGATTTATATCGTAACACAGAAAATTACATTGACAAAACTGTTGAAGTTGCTGGCTGGGTTAGAACAGTTAGAGATTCAAAAGCTTTTGGATTTATAGAATTAAATGATGGTTCTTTTTTCAATAATTTGCAAATAGTTTTTAACGACAAATTAGCAAATTTTGAAGAAGTTCGTAAATTAACAATCAGTTCATCTATTATAGTAAATGGAAAAGTTGTAAAAACAGAGAATGCAAAGCAACCATTCGAAATTCATGCAGATAGTGTAGAAATATTCAATCTAGCAGATGCAGATTATCCATTACAAAAGAAAAGACATTCTTTTGAATATTTAAGAACTGTTGCACATTTGCGTCCAAGAACAAATACTTTTAATGCAGTATTTAGAATTAGAAGCGTTGCAGCATTTGCAATACACGAGTATTTTCAAAATAATGGATATGTATATGTTAATACTCCTATAATAACATGTGCCGACTGTGAAGGTTCAGCAGAAATGTTTAAGCTTACTACATTAGATTTGGACAAGCCACTTCCTCAAAAAGATGGAAAAACAGACTTTAGCGAAGACTTATTTGGGAAAAAAGCTTACATTACAGGTTCTGGACAACTTCATGGCGAGACATTTTCAGAAGCATACGGAAAAATTTACACATTTGGTCCAACATTAAGAAGCGAAAATTCAAACACCAAAACACACGCCAACGAATTCTGGATGATTGAGCCAGAAATTGCATTCTGCGATTTGGAGCAATTAATGGACATAGAAGAAGATTGCTTAAAATTCGTAGTTTCTAGAGTTTTGGAGAAGTGTCCAGAAGAAATGGAATTCTGTAATAATTTTATCGAAAAAGGATTAATCGATAAGCTACACAAATTAGTTAATTCAAAATTTGTCAGAATTGACCACAAAGAAGCTATCGATATTTTAAAGAAAGCAGACAAAGAATGGGAATTTAAACCTGAATATGGCGAAGATTTAGCAAAAGAACATGAGAAATATTTAACAGAGTATTTCAATGGACCAGTATTTGTAAAGAATTGGCCAAAAGACATAAAATCATATTACATGAAACTTAACCCAGATGGAGAAACTGTTGCAGGTGTTGACCTAGAAGTTCCAGGAGCAGGAGAAATTATGGGTGGTTCTCAAAGAGAGGAAAATTACGATAAATTAGTTGCTCGTATGAAAGAAATGGGTATTGCAACAGAGCCATTATACTGGTATCTAGACTTACGTAGATATGGCTCAGTAATTCACTCTGGTTTTGGATTAGGCTTTGAAAGGCTTCTTATGTACATTACAGGAATCGAAAACATAAGAGATGTAATACCTTATCCAAGAACACCAAATAACTGTGATTTCTAATACGGTAAAAGAAGCATTATAGTGCTTCTTTTTATTTGCAATATTATTAAATCTTTTAAAAAATAAATTATACTATAAGAGAGCATTCAAATTTACTTGAATGCCCTTTGTTTTATTTATTAATTTTTTGTCTTACATATTCGTACAACATAATCCCAGTTGCAACAGATGCATTTAAGCTTTCCGTCTTGCCCAGCATGGGTATTTTTACTCTGTTATCAGCTATTGCCTGTACTTCTTTTGAGACACCATTTGCCTCATTTCCAATTACAATTACTTTTTTATTGTATTCTATATCATAAACACTATCGTTTGTATCTAGTGAAGTTACAACAACCTTGAATTTATTTTTCTTTATTTCTTTAAGGGTTGCAACCAAATCATCAGTTTCTATTACTTTTACCCTTAATATTGCTCCCATGGTTGACCTTACAACTTTTGGATTATAACTATCTGCAGTTGTTTTTGTAACTATTATCTGTTTTAAATTTACACTATCTGCAGTTCTTAAAATGGTTCCTAAATTTCCTGGGTCTTGTATTCCATCTAGTGCAAGGATTATATCTTGATCATATTGTATTTTTTCTGTTTTACTAGGCTTTTCTAAAACAGCAAGAATTCCCTGTGGAGCCACAACATCAGTCAAAAAGTTAAATACCTTTGCATTTACATATATGCAATCATATTTTGCAATTTCATATAAAAGTTTCTGTTCTATATCTCCGGTTTTTAAGCACTCTTCGCAAACAACAATCTTATCTATTTTAGCATTTGCTAAAATAGCCTCTTCAATCATCTTCACACCTTCGATTATATACAACCCAGCTTCATCTCTGTACTTTTTATCTTTTAACTTTTTAATATTTTTTACAGTTTCATTATCTTTACTAGTAATAATTTGCATGAGCTCTCCTTCCAGTTATTTCTGTATAGAAACACTAAGTAAAATTAACATTTCTTTGATTATTTCTATAATCTTCTTTTCGTCTTTTTCGTTTGTGTTTAATGTTATGTATGGTTCAATTCCCTGTGAGAATCTTATTTTTGGTCCGTATTTTGTTACTAATTTGTTTATCATGTCTCCGTTTATTTGAATGTTGTCTTTGTCTAAATAGAATACTACATTCTTTCCTTTTTGTGATAATTTAAGCACATTTGCGTTTCTTGCAAGTATTTTTATTCTTGCAATTTCTATTAAATTTTCAACTTCTGTTGGCATTGTTCCATATCTATCTATTATTTCATCTATAACGTCTTCTATATCTTTATTGTTTCTACACAATGCAATATCTTGATAGATTTCGATTTTTTGTGCGCTGTCTTCTATGTATGTTTCTGGAATATAGCTTGATAAATCGATGTCTATTTGTACGTCTTTTTCTTCTTTTACCGGTGTTCCCTGCATCTCTCTTACTACTTCATCTAGCAATTTACAGTATGTATCATATCCAACTTGCTCCATGTGTCCAGATTGAATTTCTCCAAGCATGCTTCCTGCACCTCTTATTTCCAAATCTCTCATGGCAATTTTAAATCCAGAACCAAATTCGGTAAATTCTTTTATTGCTTTCAATCTCTTGTCTGCAACTTCTGATAATAATTTATCTCTTCTATATGTTACATATGCGTATCCTTGCCTGTCTGAACGACCAACTCTTCCACGTATTTGGTACAATTGAGCAAGTCCAAGTCTATCTGCATTTTCTACTATTATTGTGTTCGCATTTGGAATATCTATTCCAGATTCCAAAATTGTTGTGCAAACAAGTACATCTGTTTTATGCTCAATGAAGTCCTGCATTATACTTTCAATCTCTGCTCCAGTCATTTTGCCATGTGCAAATTCGACTCTCGCCTCTGGAACTAATTTTGAAATTTCGTCTGCTTTTCTTATTATTTTTTCAACATTATTGAACAGATAGAATACTTGACCATTTCTTTCAAGTTCTCTTGTTATTGCTTCTTTAATAACTTCATCATCATACTCTAACACATAAGTTTGAACAGGTTTTCTGTTTTGAGGTGGCTCATAGATTACAGACATATCTCTTACTCCAACAATCGACATATGCAGTGTTCTTGGAATTGGTGTTGCAGTCATTGTAAGTACATCTATGTTTTCTTTTAGCTTTTTTATCTTTTCTTTATCCTTTACACCAAATCTGTGTTCCTCGTCTATAATTAGCAAGCCTAAGTCTTTAAATTCCACATCTTTGCTTAAAAGTCTATGTGTTCCAACTACTACATCTACTTCTCCGAGTTTTAGTTTTTTTATTACCTCATCTTGCTCTTTTTTTGTTCTAAATCTGTTTAGCAATTCAACTTTTATTGCAAACTCTTCCATTCTTGTCTTAAACTCTTCATACTGCTGGTTTGCAAGAATTGTTGTTGGAACTAAATATGCAACTTGCTTTTGATCCATTACAGCCTTAAATGCTGCACGGATTGCAACTTCTGTTTTTCCATAACCAACATCTCCACAAAGTAGTCTATCCATTGGTTTATTCGACTCCATATCTTTTTTCACTTCTGCAATACATCTTAATTGGTCATCTGTTTCTTGATATGGAAAACTATCTTCAAACTGTTTCTGCCATGGCGTATCTTTAGAAAACATAAAGCCCTGAGCCTTTTGTCTTCTGGCATACAATTCAATTAAGTCTCTAGCGACTTCTTTTAAATTATTCTTTACTCTTGCCTTAGTGTTTTCCCACTCTTTGCTTCCAAGCTTATTAAGTTTAGGCTCTCCATCGCCCCCACCAACATATTTTCTAATGTTATCAAGCATATCTGTTGGCACATACAAAACATCATCGTTTTTATACTTAACCTTGATATAATCTTTTGTAATTCCATCTGCTGTTGTAATAGTATTTACACCAATATAAATTCCTATTCCTTGTGTCTTGTGAACAACATAATCTCCAGCTCTTAAATCTGCAAAAACAACCTTTTCTCCCTGTTTGAAAGAATCTGCATGCTTTTTCTTTTTTGGTTCACTAGCAATAAAATCTTCGCCCGTAATTACCATTACATTTGTCTCGTAATTTTCAAAACCAGACGACAGGCTTCCATTTGATATGATTACCGTTTTATTTTTAAAATATTCCTCAATTGAATTTTTATAAATTTTCTCTTGTGAATCTTCTAATTTTTCGAAATATTTATACTTTATTTCTTCTGGTTCTAATAAAGCCTCAATTTTCTTGCTTCCAGCCTCATTTCCAGCAAGTACAATAACTCTCTTATTTTCATCTAGTGCTTTCTTTATTTCTGTGGTTAAAATGTTCAATTCACTCTTAAAAAAATGCATATCTCTGTATTTAAAATTAAATACATTCGCGGAAAATTTTGTGGTATTTTTATCACTTAATAAGTCTGTTTCGTACAAATATATCAACTGATTTTCCACATTTTCCACATCATATTTTGTAATATTCTTTATAGAATCTGGAACAATTCTATCTTTTTCTAGCAAAGTTTCAATAAGTTGATTATTGTCATTAATTATATTTTCTTGTCTTACATTTATTTTCTCAATATCATCTAAGCATATTAAATAATCTTCTCCAATGTATTCCATAAAAGACGATTGCTTATCATAAAACTCATTAAAATATTTATCGACTTTGCTTATATAATCTCCATTTCTTATAAGCTCTATGTCTTCTGTTATATTTTTAGCGTTTTCTTCACTCGCATTCTCTTTTTTAGTCTCAATTTGTTTGCAGATTTCATCGATATTTTTCGTTACAATAAGCTCATGAGATGGATAAATTCTAGCTTCTTCAATCATCTTATTAGAACGTTGAGAAGTTATACTAAAACTTCTAATTGAATCGACTTCGTCTCCCCAGAACTCAATTCTTACACCCTGTGTGTTAGTAGTTCCAATATCTAAAATTCCGCCTCTAACACTAAACTGACCTTTTCCATCAACTATATCTGCCCTTTCATATCCAAGGTGAAGCAAGCTTTGCTTTAATTCTTCCAAATTGAAACACTTACCAACCTTAAACTCTAATAATGCTTTATACACTTCTTCTTTCGAAATCATTTTTTGCATCATTGCTTCTATAGTTGTAATTACAATTAGTCTATTTTCGTTCTTTTTAGCAGATTTTTCTTGTTCAAAAATTTTATTTAATGTTTCTATTCTTTCATATGGCAAATCTTTACTCTCTGCCACGTAGTCATATGAAGCTATTTCTCTCTTTGGAAAATATACAACATTGCCAGAAAAATATTTTAAATCTTTATATATTTTTTTAGCCTGCAACTCATTATAAGTTACTATGCAAATGTTTCTATCTGCGAACTCTTTCGTAGCCTCTAATAATTGTATTTTTCCAACGCTAGATAAGCCCGATAATATTATCGGACTTATTTTTTTATTTATATCTGATACATACTCTTTAAACTTTTTCAAGTTTTCAAGCTCTTTAATTAGAATATTCATTACTATTCCTCTTACATATTTTCTAGATATTTAATATAAATTTTTGCACAACATTCACAGTCAAATTCTGCCCTATGGAACCCATCTTCTTGAATTCCAATATATCTTGCTACTGTATTTAGCTTATGGTTTGGCAAGTTTGGCAACATTTTTCTGCTAAGTGCAACCGTATCTATAACCTTATTTTTAGAAAAGCTATTGTTTGAATTGTTTTGTAAAAAGCTAACATCAAAATTAGCATTATGTGCAACGATAATATGATTACCAATAAACTCTACAAGTTTAGGCATTACCTCTTCAATTTGTGGAGCATTCTCTAACATTTTATTAGTAATTCCAGTCAAATTTGTTATAATATTTGAAACTTCTTTCTTAGGCTTTACAAGTGTAGAAAAATTGTCTATCTTTTTTGCACCCTCATACTTAATTGCACTAATTTCAATAAGCTCATTATATACAGGCGAAAGTCCTGTAGTTTCAACATCAATTGCAACAAATTTTACTTCTTTCTTTCGTTTATTTATTTCAATTCTTTTGTTGTCATCTAAAATTGATATTTGTTCCATAGTGCTTTTCTAAATTTCTCCCTTTTTAATTTTTTCTAAAGCAATCGCAATTTGGTCTGGGCAAGAAGTCCCCTTTCTGCCACATTCAATTCCTTTTAATTTTGCAATTACATCATCAATTGTCATTCCTTTTACAAGACTTGCAATTCCTTGCAAATTTCCGTTACAACCATTTATTACTTTTAGGTTCTTTATAATATTATTCTCAACTTCTACAATTATTTCTGTAGAACATACTCCTTGTGGTTTATATCTATATTCCATTTAAAAGTTCATTCCTTTCCAAATTTATTTTTACTATGTTCTGCAAGTAGTTTTTAGTGCCTATTATTCATTTTTTTATAAAACAATTTAATTTTTTATAATCTCTATTAGCTTTTATTACTACATTATTTAAGCTTTTATAATAATTATATATCTATATTTTTACTATACAATAATACAACAAAATTAGGAAAAAATCAAGAAAATGGCAAATTTTAGTTTGCTTTTTATATAAATTAGTGTTATAATATATTAAATCGGGTTTCAATCCCGTAAATACATAATAAGGAGAGTACAATTATGGTTGAAAAAGCGAATCGGTTTGAAAGGATAACAGCTATAAAAGAACTTCATGCCACAGGGCAAAAAATGATTTTGAGTGGATATATTCCTGCTCAAATCGACCCTTATTCCGCATTCGCGGATAAATCATTCATTGACCTTCGTATTCAGCTCACTCCCTCAGAGGAGGGGTTGAATATGGGCGAGTTAGCAAAGCTCTACAGAGAGTTTGCCAACCTCGTGCACGTTCCCAACGGTCGCACAGAAATGTTGTGCAGCACCATCCGAGATGAAAAGTATCTCGTGATTTACTGCCACTGCTATTCCATTGAGATTGGGAAGCAGCTCTATGAGAGTCTGAAGAAACAGTACTTTACTGCATAACTTCTTCTCGCAGCAATTCTCCAAAACCCTGGCCTGCACCTGCAGGCTGGGGCACTTTTTTATTTTAAAGGTTTTAATTAATAAATTTTAAGGTGTTTTTATTATGTACCCAATACATTGCAAATTATTGCATTTGATTTTTATGTAAATTAATGCTATAATATATTTAATCGTGGTTAAAAACACGTGAATCATATTTTTTTGGAGGATAAACTATGTCTAAGGTATTTGCGAATTTAAGTTCCGAAACAAAAATACTAGGAATGCGTAGGAAAATAGCCTTGTATGTTAACAAACCTACTCCGGCAGACGCCTTTGTTCCTTGGAACGACAAGTTGAACTTAAAGCTTCGAGTCCAAATCTCTGCTGACGAGAAAAAACACTCTCGTCCCTCGCTTCGGATTCGACGCAAACTAAGTGCTATCTTTACCACAAATTACCCGTTCGTATCTAGTGAGTATTGCACCTGTTCCTCCATTACGGGAGAACATTACCTTGAAGCAGTTTTCCACTGCTACGACGACAAAGCTGGCGAAGAAATGTACAACCGCCTTGCAAAGGAATTATTTCCCAAGTAAGTTCTAACCCTTAGCACAACCCTTCGCCCCTTGGCTTGCATTGCAGGCCGAGGGGTTAATTATTTTATTAAGATCAAAATGTACCTAAATCATTAATTATCAGCTCTTAGTTCATGAACAATCATTCTTAAATTTTCTATAAAATAATCTATATCTTCTTTTGTATTATCATCTCCTAATGTAATTGTTCCCTCTAGCCATTGTCTATCTAATCCTATAGCCATTAATACATGAGACGGAGTTGCCGTTCCAGATGAACAAGCAGAACCACCAGAAGCACATATTCCAACTTCATCAAGTTTCATTAGAATATCACTTGAATCGCAACCTTTAAACGAAACATTTATATTTCCTGGTAGTCTATTTGTTAAATCTCCGTTTATTTTTATATCTTTAATATTCTCTATTAATTTTGATATACAATATTGTCTTAAAGCTAATAATTTTTTATTATATCTGTCTATATTGTATGTTGCAATCTCTATTGCTTTTCCTAATCCTACTATTCCAGCAACATTTTCTGTTCCAGACCTTTTATTTTTTTCTTGATGGCCACCATCTTGTATTCTTTCAAAATTTATACCTTTTCTTACATATAATGCTCCAACACCTTTTGGGCCATAAAATTTATGTGCAGACATCGAAAGCATATCTACATTCATACTCTGAACATCTATTTTTATGTTTCCAACAGCTTGAACTGCATCTGTATGGAACACTATATTATTACGATGTGCTATTTTTCCAATTTCTTGTATATTCTGTATAGTTCCTAGCTCATTATTTGCCATCATAATGCTAATTAAAATCGTATCATTACATATATTACGTTTTAACTGATTAATGTCTATAAAGCCATTCTCGTCAACATTTAGATATGTTACTCTAAAACCTTTGTGCTCTAAATTTTTACACGTATTTAAAACCGCTGTGTGTTCAATTTTAGATGTTATTATATGGTTCCCTCTACATCTATTTGCATATGCAAATCCTTTAATTGCTAAATTATCACTTTCACTTCCACAAGAAGTAAAATATACTTCCTCTTCACAACAATTTATTGCTCTTGCAACTTTTCGTCTAGCACACTCTATAGCTCTTTTTGCCTCACGGCCTATATAATATAAAGATGATGGATTACCATACTCTAAATTAAAATATGGTATCATCTCATTTAAAACTTCTCTCTTTACTGCAGTTGTTGCAGAATGGTCAAAATAAATCTCCTTCAAAAAATCACTTCCTATTCAATATATTATATTCAAACATAAAAAAACGGTGCTGGCTTTTAACCAACACCGTTTCCTTATTTTGTAGATGAATCTTTCCATCTATCTACTTTAATATCTCTATATGTGTCCATTACATCTCTATACTTTGAATATTCATCTTCCCATATTATTGAAGGAATCTTTTCAAATGCATTAGACATTTTTTCTGTTTCCTGTAAGAAAATTATTTTTTCTTGTGGCGACATTTTGTTGTACTTTTTTGAGAATAGATATAGTTTATCTAATTCTTCGTTTGCTTTTATAAATGACCAAAAGTCTTTTACTTCAATTCCGGCCATATTAATCTGCATTATAGCAACCATAATCAATGTTATAATTATGAATATTAATATTCCAATAACAACAATTGCCTCCATTTTTTCTACCTTCCTTACTTTTCAAGACTATTCTTCATTAAATATTGCCTCGAATTCTTCTCCTGTAATTTTCTCTTTTTCTAATAATACTTTTGCTACTGCGTGTAATTTGTCTTCATGTGTTTTTAATATTTCTTTTGCACTATTGTAGCATGTATCTAGAATTCTCTTCATTTCTTCATCTATTATTCCAGCAGTTTCCTCAGAATATGTTTTTTCCTGTGCGAAATCTCTTCCTAAGAATACTTCGTTTTGGTCTGAACCTAAAGTAATTGTTCCTACTCTCTGGCTCATTCCATATTTTGTTACCATTGAATTTGCAATTTTTGTAGCTCTTTCAATATCATTGCTTGCACCAGTTGATATATCGTCTAATATCAATTCTTCTGAAGCTCTACCACCTAATAATGATATTATTTGTTCAATCATTTCTGTTTTAGACATAAATGATTTGTCTTCTGTTGGTTGATACATTGTGTATCCACCAGCCATTCCTCTTGGAACTATTGATATTTCGTGTACTGCATCTTGTGTTGGTAAGAATTTACTTACTACTGCGTGGCCAGCCTCGTGATATGCAACAAGCTTCTTTTCTTTTTCACTTCTTACTCTTGTTGTTTTTTCTGGTCCCATTGTAACTTTAACCATTGCATCTTCAATTTCTTTTTCATGAATTTCTTTTAAGTTTCTTCTTGCTGCTAATAATGCTGCTTCATTTAATACATTTTCTAAGTCAGCACCAGAAAATCCAGCAGTATTTTTTGCAACTATTTTTAAGTCTATGTCATCTGCTAATTTCTTTTTTCTTGCATGAACTTCTAATATTTGCTCTCTTGCTCTAACATCTGGAAGTCCGACTACTATTTGTCTGTCAAATCTTCCTGGTCTTAATAAAGCTTTATCTAATACATCAGGTCTGTTTGTTGCTGCTAAAACTATAACGCCTTCGTTTGCTGCAAATCCATCCATTTCAACCAATAATTGGTTTAATGTTTGCTCTCTTTCATCATGCCCTCCTCCAAGGCCTGCACCTCTTTGACGACCAACTGCATCAATTTCATCTATGAATACAATACAAGGAGCCTTTTTCTTTGCTTCTTCAAATAAATCTCTTACACGTGATGCACCAACACCAACAAACATTTCTACGAAGTCTGAACCACTTATTATAAAGAATGGAACTCCTGCTTCTCCTGCAACTGCTTTTGCAAGTAATGTTTTACCAGTTCCTGGTTGACCTACTAATAAAACACCCTTTGGAATATGTGCCCCCATCTCTGTGAACTTTGTAGGATTCTTTAAAAATTCTACTATTTCTTCTAATTCTTCTTTTTCTTCATCAACACCAGCAACATCATCAAATGTAACTCTGTTTTTGTCTGTTGGGTTTAATACTCTAGCTTTGCTCTTTCCAAATGTCATTGTTTTATTTCCATTTTGGCTATTTGCTCCACTCATTAGCACAAACCAGAAAATAAAGAATATTACTATAATTCCTATTGGAGTTAAATATGCTAAGAAAATTCCCCATGCAGACTCAGATTTTTCAGTTACTGTTATGCTAGCTGATTTCATGTTATCTTGTAAATTTTCCATCAAGTTATCTACACTTGGCACATTAACTTTTTTCTCTATATTATCATTTTTTAGCTTTACTGTTGCAGAAGCACCGCCTGCATCTAGCTCAATCTTTTCTACTTGACCGGCATCAATCTTTGCAATCAAGTCTGAATATGAAAGTTTTGTATTTGAATTTTCTAATATTGTTGATATTGCTACCACCAAAATTACGCCAATTATTAGCCAAACAGCTAATGTTTTTAAACTATTTTTCAAAATTTTTCCTCCTTTTGTTTGATACTATAAATATAATTTTTTGTTATATTTATTATTACTTTTTCCTTTCAGATATTTTGCAATATATCACATTTAAGCCATTATTTCAATACTTTCAGGCAAAGTTTATTATTACAAAATTGTTAAATTTTCGTAAATCTTACGGAAATAAGAATATTTATATTGACTATGAACAAACTTATATTTTTTAAGTTTCAACACATCGTTCTTGGTCGGAGCTCCTTCGGACTCCTCAAAATGTGAGCTCGGGTTTTACTTTTTTTAAATATAAGTTTGCTCCAGTCATTAATACGATAATTTTTCAAAGCTTACTTTCCCGCCTTTTACGGATATTTTATAATATTTATTCGGCATCAAAAATTTATTTCCTATATTATTTCCACATAATTTTATAATATCCTCTACATGTTTCTTTTCTATTCCATTCGATATTCCATATAATATTTTTGTAATTTGCATTATTATTCTTGTTTTTATTACATGCTCTTGTTGATTAAATTTTTTTAAATTTAAAACTATTTTTGTATTTTCTTGTTCTATTAAAATCTCTGTAAATGCTTTCTCCGTAACATTTTGCATGTAATCTTCTTCATCTAAAACAAGTTCAGAAAGTCTATCTAATGTTTCTATTATATTTGGATTAAATTTCTTTTGAATATATGGAATAAGTTCATTTCTTATTCTATTTCTTGTGTAAGTATTATCTTTGTTTGTTTTGTCAAATTTAGGTTGTAAATTTTTTTCTTCACAATAATTTTCAATATCGGCTCTATCGCATTTTATTAGAGGCCTTATAAATTTTCCTTCTCTATATGGTTTTATGCCTCCAAGTCCAGAAATTCCACTTCCTCTTAAAAGATGCATCAATACTGTTTCTGCATTGTCGTTAAGGTTATGGGCAATTGCAATTTTATTTGCACCAACCTTTTCTGATATTTCATCAAAAAATGCATATCTTTCACGTCTTCCACATTCTTCTGTACCAATCTTTAATTCTGTTGATTTTTTCAAAATATCAACAAATTTCACATAGCATTCAATTTCTTTATTCTTACAATATTCTTGCACATATACTGTTTCAGATTTAGCTTCTTCTCTTATCATGTGGTTTAAATGTGCAACTACTATCTTTTTTATTTGTAATTCTTGCTTTAATTCTATCAGGTTATCCAATAGGCACATCGAGTCTGGT
>ERZ779869.535-NODE-535-length-42152-cov-3.632919_pt1 | contig 42152 bp, 27 predicted proteins | sample MGYA00511557_ERZ779869 | MGnify/ENA primary metagenome ERZ779869 (study PRJEB29588, sample SAMEA2154620) | human gut metagenome | biome: human gut; feature: human-associated habitat; material: faeces | place: Denmark | collected 2008/2010 ... | reverse complement strand
TAAAATTTTGTGATTTTTCACCAAATTTTAGGTCTGCAAAGTTCTGCATAATATTTCTTATACTTGAGTTTTTGCAAGCCTCACTACAAAATGCTGTTGCGAAATCTGATTGCTCTGCAGCATCTAAAAGAAAAACATATTTATCGGCAAGTACATTTAAACATTTTCGAAGAAAAGCTGATATTCCACTAGCTGGTTCACATATAAAATAAACAATCTGATGTTTTTCTTCAATTGATTTGAGTAAAAAATCAAGTTCTTTATCTCTATTTACAAAATTCATAATACCACCTCCGATAATTAGTAGTTATCTTGGGTTGATCTTATATGTAAATAGCATTTATTCTATATGTAAAGGTGAAAGATGTAAATTAATTATATACAGAGAGGTTTAAAACAATAATAGTGAGCGAAGAGGTATTTTATATAAAGAAAAATTATTCATATTAGAAACGTATGATATAAAATTATTTGAGGAGGTTAAATTACATATAATAAAATACGATTACTTAAAGGCGTTGCGTTCATCTTGAAGCTGCAAATTATTTAAGAAAATAAAATATATAAAGGACGGGTGATTGTTATGAGACAGGTGTTTTTTAGCTTTGAATATAATAAGGATGCTTGGAGAGCATCGCAAATAAGAAATATGAATGTTGTAAGTAAAAGTTCCACATTTTCTGATAATGACTGGGAAACTGTTAAATCCAAAAGTGATGCTTCAATAAAAAAATGGATTAATGAACAGGTGGCTATGCGTTCATGCATTGTGGTTCTAATTGGCAAAACCACTTCAACAAGAAAATGGGTGAAATATGAAATAGAGAAGGCATATGAATTGAAAAAAGGTATCGTTGGAATATACATTCATGGTTTGAAAAACGAAAACGGCGATCAAACTGAAAAAGGAAGCAATCCATTTTATAATGTATTTATTAATAATGGTGAAAGACTTTCCAAATATGTAACTTGTTATGATCCACCATATAAATTAAGTAAATTTGTATATGATGATATATCAAATAATATTTATAATCTTATTGAAAATGCAATAGAAAACAAACCACCACAGTAAAAGAATATTTGTTAAATAATTATTTTCTGCGTATTTAGAACTTTTTCTCATAGCGAAAATAAAATAACAGTTTATTGGTGCATCACATCGATTTGCAAAGGGTAATTATAATATAATTAGGAGTCAAATACATGAGTATTTACATTATAAATCCATTATTTACAATTAAAAATCACAGTCAAGCAGATTGCTTTGTTCAAGTGCTTAAAGAACAGTTCGATAAGTATGATATGCATTATTGTATGGTGGCTAATGCAACTAAGTATTTTTCTGAAATTGAAAAGGAGAGCATTGTAATAATTTTTAACGGTGAATTATTTTCGGAAAATGAAAATGTAAAAAAACTGTTATGTATTGCTAAAAATAAAAATGCAGTTATATATCCGATTGCTATGGATAAGAAAACAAGAAAACCATTAGACGTTATTGCTGATAAGCAAAGCTATGATGTTTGGGAACAACTAAGATGTAGAGATTTAAGTGACGATTATCTTCCATTGGTAGCTCGTTGCTTTGCACGAAAAGTTATTGCGAACATAATGCCGACTATGTATAGTGAAAGTGGTCTTATTTTTATAAGCCATAGACGTTTGGATGGAGAAGAAATTACAGCACAGCTCTGTGATAGACTTAGTGTTCAGTTCGAGGCGTGTGAAACATTTCGTGATGTTACTTCTGTAAAAGTTGGTGAAGAAGCACAAAGTGAAATAGATAAAGCAATGACAGAAAGTGATGCATTTATCTTTATTCATACACCTGAGTCTGCTGTTTCTAAGTGGATACAGAAAGAATTGCAATTTGCTATTCTGAGAAACATTCCTGTGTTATGGGTACAGATAGAAAATGCTGATATTCACAAATTAAAATTTGTTCCTTCAGAAAAGCCACATTTGAGTTATGCTTTAGATGAATTTAAAGATATCAAAAGATTAACTGAAATTACTGACGAAATTATGGAAAGAACATTTGACTTGATTATGACTAAATCAAATATAGTGTTTGATTGTCATAATACGTTAGAAGAACTATTTGAAGATAAAATAAAGTGTATTGATAATGAAAAAATGATCTTTAATATTGATGTAAAACGAAAAGGATATAGATATCCACAACGAGATATAAATCAATATATTCAGTTATTTGGCAGAACTCCTACTTTATCTGACGTAAATTGCTTTAATAATAAGTTAAAGATTTTGAATGATCAATACGATTCATCAGTGATTTTGACAGATAAAATTTTTAAAAGTGAAGAAAATGATCATGTAATAATTGAGTCGTACGAAGATTTTATGTTTCACTGGGATAAGTATTTTCAAAATCCTATTGTCATTAAAAATAAAGAGATAATTATTTCAGGAGCCTTTCCAGATGGGGAAGAAATTTATAAGCAAACCCTTACAGATGCACTTGTAATTTTTGCTAAGTCAATTTTAAAGTCGGGATATACTTTAACATTTGGCTCTCACCCTACATTTCAGGAGTTGTTTTTTGAAATATCAAGGTTGATTTGTCCTGAAAATTATAAAAAATGTTTGAAAATGTATATATCAAAGTGGTTTGAAGATAAGTATACACATTCAAAAGATTATTATAAAGCAAACTCTGAATTTAATGAGATTGAAAAGGTCAGTACCTTAAGCGAAAGTTTGACAAATATGAGAAAGGAAATGATACAACGTAAAGAGGTTTCAGCTCTAATTTGCTTGGGAGGTAAAAATAAGAAAAATAAATCTGAAGAAGGAATTCGTGAAGAAATAGCGTTAGCTGTTGAATACAGAATTCCTGTATTCATAGTAGGTTCTGTTGGGGGTTGTTCATCTAAAGTTGCTTTGGAATATAAAGCTGATAGTTGGACAGGACTTAATGATGCATCAAAAAAGTTAAACGTTGAGTTAATGGAAAGTATTGATTATTTTTCTTTATCTCAAAACGTGCTAAATTACTTGAATAATAAATTACAGGAGGACAATTAAAATGAATCATTTTCTTACCTTTGAGCAACTAGAATCGAAATACAATAATTATGAGCAGAGTGAAATTTATAATGAATCAGTCAATTATAGACGTAATGATACAATTACTGTATTTTTATCTCATAGGCATAGTGAAGATATTAGACTAATAAATCAAGTTAGAGGTTTCTTTGTATCTCAAGGTGCAAATTTATATATAGACTGGTTGGATAAAGATATGCCAAAAGTCACGAGTTCAGAAACTGCTGAGAAGTTGAAAATTAAAATTGAGAAGTCAAGCAAATTTGTGATTTTAGCAACACCTAAAAGTATTGAGTCAATATGGATGCCATGGGAAATAGGTTTAGCCGATCAGATGAAAGGACTAAGCAATATTGCTATACTTCCAATAGTTCATGAAAATAAAACTTGGGAGAAAAGAGAATATTATCAATTATACAACAGAATTGAAAATGTTGATAACAGATGGTTAGTTTTAAAACCAGAATACTCAAATTTAGGAGAAGAATTAGAGAGATGGCTAAAACAATAGTATAATTATACTTGTTAATTTGTATATAAGTGATTAAAATTAAAACATAAATATAGAAAATGAGGTATAACAATATGAATGATAAATTTGAACATTTAAAATTGATACAAGGCATCATTTCAAGAATGAATACAAACTCATTTCAAATAAAGGGATGGACGATAACATTGGTATCAGCACTATTAGCACTTTATGCTAACAGTAGAAAAATTACATACATTTTTATAGCTCTTATTCCTGTATTAATTTTTTGGTTTTTAGACTCATATTATTTACAGCAGGAACGTAAATTCAGAGCGTTATATAATGATATTGTTTATGCAGCCAATTATGGTGCTGATATAAAGAAATTTGAAATGTCAATTGATAAATATAAAACTTGTAAATATTGTGTTATTAAGGCGATGATTTCTATAACAATTTTACCACTTTATTTGCTGTTAGCATTGGGATTAATTGTTGGTGGATTTATTCTAAAATAGAAAGGGCACAAAGATGGGAAGAAAAATCTTTATATCATATAAATATGCAGATAATAACGTTGAAAATATTACTGGCAATCCGGGGTTATGGTATAATTGTACAGTAAGAGATTACGTTGATGTAATTGAAGATACCCTTAAAGATAAAACAGATCATATTTACAAAGGTGAATCAGATGGAGAAGATTTATCTCAGCTTGAGGATTCAACCATTTGGGAAAAATTGAAAAATAGAATATATGATAGTACGTTAACAATTATAGTGATATCAAAGGGAATGAGGGAAAAATATAAAGCAGAAAAACATCAGTGGATTCCTCAGGAAATATCATATTCATTGAAAGAAGTTTCAAGGAAAGATAAAAATGGTAATCCAGTTATAAGTAAAACAAATGCAATTCTTGCCGTTATTTTACCTGATAAAAGTGGTTCATATAGTTACTTTACATATACTCAAAACTGTTGTAGTATCGGTTGTACAACTTTTCAGAGTAATTCCAACTTAATTTTTAGTATAATGAGTGGTAATATGTTCAATCAAAAAAATCCTGATGCGAATAGTTGTGATGTCGGTCAAACAATATATCATGGAGATTGCAGTTATATGTATTGTGTGAAGTGGTCAGATTTTGTTAGTGATATGGAATCATATATTGATAAAGCGTATGAAATACAAGAAAATCAAGATGATTATAATATTCAAAAAGAAGTTTAATATTTTTACTTTAAGTTGGAATTGCTAATATTAACTTATAATTTTCAAGAAATGGATATTTAGTACATATATCTATTTTATAGTCACAACACATATTGATAACCATAAAGTCCAAACTGCGTTGATTTTATGTTGTAAATACAGTAAATAGTCTTTTCTGCATTTTGTATTATTTGTATTATTAGGCTGGATTCACATTATAAAATAAAAAAGCTAAATTTCAGAAAGAAAAAGAACAAATCTAAAATCCGAACCCTTTGATCCACTTTTAGCATTCATCTATTTTGTCAGTGCTTGACATATCTGCACCTAACGAATGATACAATCGTTGGGTGCATTTTTATTTAAAAAAGCCGAGAAACAGGTGTTTTTTGGCAATCATCAAACGATAACAGCCACAGTGAGGTTAAAATCACTTTGGCTGTTTGTCATTTTCGGGGTAAAATAAAACGATATCAAGTTGTCGTTTTATTTTAGGGATTAACGTTTTTTAATGCTATCGTTTTCTGATTAAATCGTTTAATTTGTCTCATTATGTAATTGCTCAGATAATTAAGCCCATATAATTGCATAATCTGCTTTCTTTTCCACAATTGTCTTCACGATTTCTTATTGACAGCTCATCGCATCTTCCGTAATAATTTTTTCAGTGATATCTAAAGCCGCAAGCAATTCCGGCACTGCTGTGATTTCATTTGATTTTTCGTCTGTTGACAGTTGTCCTACAACCATCTGATTTGCCCACGCACTTACCATATGGATCAGATTTTTGCCTGTATCCTTGCTTCTTCTCACAATTTTTCCATCAATACTGACAATTTCTCCGTTTGTTCATCGGCAGCCAGCGGATACCCACTGGATAAAACATTTTTCAAATTCTTCCGAATTAATCATAGACCACACTCTTTGCATGGCGCCGTGTAAAAGTCAGACAAACTGGGCAGGACTTGCTGCGATCGAAATGGAATATTCAGCGCATATGACGATTTACTGGTTTCCTATATAATTCAGGGTTGACAAACTGATATAGGCACGGTATAATATTAAACAGGAACATTTTGTATCACTGCTTAAAAGTTAGCTATAGCTAACTTTTAAGCAGTGATACATTGGCAAGAGAAAAAGTTTTTTGGCGATCAAATAATCATTTGTGTAAATGTCCGCAAGGGTACTGTTAACGTTGTTGCGGATGATCTATTCGTAAATAGCAGAATATTTCGGTCTATAGATAGGACTTATTTTTTTGAAGTTTTAGTTAGCCATAGCAAACTAAATGGTTTACATTTTAACTTATAGTCTGTATTCCTACAGATTATGTATTGTAAGATAAGTTGCACAAATATTTGCATCGTATAAAAAAGGAGTAATGATAAATGACTGAAACTGAAGAAAGAATATTGGAAGTGTGGAAGCAGGTATTCGGTAGAGAGGATTTTGGTATAGACGATGATTTTTTTGAATTGGGTGGCAATTCTCTTATGGCTATGCGTATATATATGAAACTGTCGGAAGAAGTAGATGGATTGGAAATATATGACTTTTTTGAATGTCTTTCTGTTCGTGCAATAGCAAAGAAAGTAGATAAAAAAAGGTTGAGTTGAGTTTGTATGTACTATAACAATTGCAAAAATATCATCCTGAAAACAAGGAGAATTTTATGAAAAAGATTGGAGTAATTGGCTGTGGCGGAACGATAGGTCCTATTATTTGCAGTTACCTTTCGAGTGCAAATGTCGAAATCATTGGCGGTCAGCGGAGTGAACCTGATTTTTGCAAATATCCTGAAAACTTCAGGTGGAAACATCTCGATATAAATGACGGTGAAGAACTTTCAGATTTTTGCGGCGAATGTGATGTTGTACTCAATTGTGCAGGCCCTGCATACGTTTTATTTGAAAAAGTGGCTCTTGCTTCAGCGAAGGCAGGCGCGGTGTATGTCGATGTTACTGATGCACTGATGTTTAACGATGAGGTTATGTCAAGAGTGGACGGCAAAGGAAAGTTTTATATAGCTGCAGGGTATTATCCCGGAATAACCGGTGTGATGCTAAAAAAGGTGATAGAACAATTTGACAGGATAGACAGTCTGACAGGATACTCAGGAGGCTCGGAAATATATTCCGTTATGAGTTATCTTGATATAATTATGAGCGGCTCAAGTCCCCGCTGTATTAACGGATACTATAAAAACGGTAAACCTGTTAAATGCGGTAACGGTTTTGAAAGTTGCGATAACGAACTTTTTGATAAAAAAATAATGATGAAACAGTTTCTTGGCAATGAGCTGTATTCAGCGCTGAAAACATATCCCGATGATATGATAGAGGAATGCCGCTGGTATAATATTACAAGCGATAATGTGGTGGGCCTTATGGCTATGAAATATTATCAACTTTGCAATGAAATGGATTTTTATCAGCTTTACTCGGAACTGTCGAAATACTTGGAAAAAATTGAAACAAAGACACCGAATGATGAGTGGTCTTTGCTGTATATCATCGCTAAAGGAATAAAGGACGACGAAATAAAAAATGTCAAGCTCCGTATTGACTTAAAAAATACTATGGATATAACGGCGTATTCGGCGGCATCTGTGATACTTGCAGTACTTGAAAGAAACGACGATATAGGCATATACTGGGCAAATGATATACTTTCGGAAAATATAATGGATGATTACAGAAAAAAATGTAAAGAAAAAGGCATATACTGCGGTTGGCAGTTTGATGAAGAATATGAGATATGATAAGAGAAAGATGAAAAACGAGCTTGTTTGTATTCTGTAAGATTGTTGGCATCAGTGATACCGATACAGGTATAAATCCGTGTTTTATGCACATCGGATTCATAACAATTCTGACGGAAGATTTTAAATGTCATATATCAACTTCGACTTGAAAGAGATAAGTTTAAGGACTGCTTGTTTGCGCCATTTCAATTTATGCCTAAATAGAGAATCGAACCATATAATTATGCGGGGTTGCCGCTATACAGCCCTGCCGCTCGCCTCCACGGTTTCTGTAGTTGACCGTTTCACTCAACTACATTATATCGCATAAACAATTTTAGCGAAAGCGCTTTTTTCATAACCATATTGGTGTCTTTCGCAGAAAGGCGGATTATAATTATGAAGATATTTTGCTTTCCTTACGCAGGAGGTTCATCGTCAGTTTTTGCCAAATGGAGATCGTATATGCCCCGTGATATTGAAATAGTAGCGCCGGAACTTGCAGGCAGAGGCGCAAGGTTCAAAGATGAGCCCTATACGTCCATACAGTCAGCAGCTAATGATATTTACAACACCATCTCCAAGAACTACGACGGGGATAAATTTGCGATATTCGGGCACAGCATGGGTTGTTTTATAGTCTATGAACTGTACAGAAGGATAAGCGAGGACTCTGAAATGAAGAAAAATCTTGTACATATATTTATGTCCGGAAATTATGCTCCTCATCTCAACAACGACAGCGCACATCTTACCGAATTCCACAAAATGGACAATGAGGGCATGAAGCGTGAATTGATAAGACTTGGAGGGATATCCGAGGAAGTGATCGAAGAACCGCTGTTTGTGAAGTATTTTCTCCCTATAATACGTTCCGATTACCAAATGACAGAAACTTACTGTTTGGAAATGACCGAAAAATTCTGCTGCGGCTGTACTGTTTTCAACGGTCTGGAGGACGAACTTACCGAATCCGATCTAATATCATGGAAGAAGTATTCTCCCCGTGGTTTTTCCATAAAGAATTTTCCGGGAAATCATTTCTTTATCAATGAACACTGTGACCTTGTTACAGCACAGATAAGCAAAACATTGAGAAAATACATCAGAAATGTGAGAGGGGATCATGTAAAACTATGAACAAGTGGATATTCAATGAAAGAGTGAATGAAAACGGAAAGGTGAGCCTGTTTATTTTTCCATGTTCGGGAGGAACAGCCTCCTCCTATCACAAATGGCATGAGTATCTGAATGAGGATATAGACATATATCCCGTTCAATATCCCATGAGGGAAAAACGTGCTAAAGATCCCATGCCAGATTCCATAACAGAACTCGCACAGCAGTTTTGTGATGAGTGCATTGAGCTTATAAGGGAAAAGGAATTTGCTTTTTTAGGTCATTGCGCAGGCAGTCTGGTGGGATATGAAGCGGCGCTGTATCTGAAAGAAAAATACGGTCTTATACTGTCGACACTTTTTTCGGTAAGCATTCCCGCACCTAACAAGTTCAACCCGACATACTTTGAAGGCAAGCCTATAAGTCGGCTTGACATGGATGGATTTATCAGGTTCTTAAAGGAGTTCATGCCCCTTGACGATTCTTTTTTTAATAATAAATTCGTCATGGAATATTACAGAAAGCTGACGGTGAAGGATTTCAGCCTTGCAGAGGGGTACAGCTACGACAGAAGCGCTCCCTTGGAGGGGGATATAGTTTCATTCATAGGTCGGGAAGACGCCTATATGTCCGAAGAAGACAGTTTGCTCTGGAAGGATTTTACACTGGGAAAATTTGAAAGTGTCATGCTAAGCGGCGGACATGATGTGTGCGAAACTTGCAGCAGGGACATTTGCGGTCAGGTAGAAAAGAAATTGATACGGTAAAAAACAAATAAATTTTGGGAGGAATAATGAACAATAAATATTTACCATTGTCTGATGTGCAGCGTTCCTACTTTTACGGACGCAGCAAGGGTACTTTTTTAGGAGGGATCTCTACTCATTTTTACATTGAATGCATGACAAGCCTTGACAAAGACAAGTTGGAAAAGGCGCTTAACAGCGTAATAAAAGAACAGCCGTCATTAAGGTCTTATATCACCTCTGACGGTATGCAGTGCTGCATGGACGAAGCCCCCGAATATTACAGAATAAAGGAAACGGATATTTCCCGCCTTTCCTATGAAGAGCAGGAGAAAAAGCTACTGGAGATAAGAAAGCGCTGCTCAAACCGTATTTTCGATCTTGACAGCTGGCCTATGTTTGAATTTAATATATGCATTACGGGCAGGGATAAAAATGTGATGATAATTGATTCAGATATGATGATAATGGACGGACTAAGTACGGAAATACTTATCGAATCACTGTATAAATACTATGAAAAGGACGAGCCTGTACGGGAAATATCCATAGAAGCCTTTGAAGATCATATTGCTTTAAAGGAACAGAAAAAAGCTAAAAATTATGACAATGACAAGGCGTTTTGGAAAGAGATAATAGAGGAACTTCCTTCGGGTCCCCATTTTGAGAGAACAGGCGGCAATGAGGAATGCACCTTTGATACCCGTGAAATAAGTGTTCCTGCGGATAAGTGGGGAGCAAAAAGTCGTGAACTGAAAAGCGAAAGGATACTCCCGTCGGTATATCTTACTGCCGCCTATGCAAAGCTGCTATCAAGGTGGTGCGGTCAGAGCAGGATAACGCTTAACATGACCATGTCCAACAGAAAGGGAAATGCCAAAGCTCTTTTAAATGCCATAGGCGATTTTACCGAGGTCATGCTTGTGGATTTCGATTTCAGCATGAAAAAAAGCCTTAAAGAAGCGGCAAAGGAAACACAGAAAAAAATAAGCCTCCGAAAAAAACACGGAAGCGTCGCAAGCTCGGAACTGATAAAGGATTATATGTCCCTAAACGGCGGCGGAAACGGTTTCCCGTTCCCTGCTGTATGTACCTGTATGCTGTTTGATCTTGCAGGCAGTAAATGGGACTGGCTGGGCGAAAGGCGGTATCAGATAAGTCAAACGCCGCAAGTGATACTTGATAATCAGATTTCCCTTAAAGAGGGACGGCTTTGCATCCACTGGGATTTTTTGGGAGAGTATTTCCCGGAAGGCAGAATAGAGAGTATGCAAGAGGAATATTGCAGTATCATCACCGATAATACAGAAAAGCTTCAGCAGCAATACGATTCCTTTGCTTTTAAATACAACGACACATTCAAGGAAAAGGAAAAAAACACTCTTGTAAGACTTTTTGCAGATCAGGTGAAAAAATTTCCCAACAAAACAGCGGTTGCCGACATGAAGCAAAGCTACACCTACAGTGAAATTGACCGTTTTTCCGATATTGTCGCAGATCACATAATCAAAAACCACAAGGCGAGATCGGCTATTATCATGCGAATGACAAGGAGCAGAAATGCTGTTGTTGCGGCATTAGGCGTCATAAAAGCAGGCGGGTACTATATCCCCGTTGCACATAATTGTCCTCAAAAAAGACTTGAATTTATAAAGGAACAGTCGGAAAGCGAATTGATACTCACCGATGAGAATGTAAAGGAAATACTTGCCGACGGTGAATGGGGACAGCGCTACGATCTCTCCGAGCCTGAAAGCATAGCTTATGTTATATACACATCTGGAAGTACAGGTACGCCAAAGGGCGTGGTGATAACCCATGATGCCGTCTGCAATACGATAACGGATATAAACGTCAGATTCTCTATAAACAGTGATGATAAAATTATCGGTATCTCCTCTTTCAGTTTTGATCTTTCGGTCTTCGATATTTTCGGTGCACTTTCCTCGGGGGCACAGCTAAAACTTGCTCCATCGGCATATGATATGCACTTGATAAAAGATATTATGACCAAAGAGGGCGTCACTATATGGAACACAGTCCCCTCCATAATGGAACTTTTAATAAACAATCTTGATGAGGGACAAAAATACAATTCGCTGCATACAGTGTTGCTAAGCGGTGACTGGATACCTTTGAACCTTCTCCAAAAGATAAAAAATACCTTCCCGAATGCACAGGTCATCAGCTTGGGCGGTGCAACGGAAGGGGCCATTTGGTCGATATATTATCCTGTGGAAGAAGTGGAAAAGGACTGGAACTCCGTACCCTACGGCTATCCCCTTGATAATCAGACCATCTGGATAATGGACGATGATGACAACATTTGTCCCCCCGGAGTTCGTGGAGAGATATGCATAGGCGGCAGAGGAGTTGCCCATGGCTACCTCAATGATGAGGAGCGTACCAAAAAACAGTTTTTTAACCATGAAAAGCTGGGCCGCATATACAGAACAGGCGATCTTGGACTTCTGTCACCAAAGGGCTATGTGATATTTTTGGGACGCAAGGACTTTCAAGTTAAACTGTACGGCTACCGTATCGAACTGGGAGAGATAGAAAGCTGTCTGTGTCGGTGCGAAAACGTGTCCGAAGCAGTGGCAACGGTCAAGGAGGTAAACGGCGTTCAAAAGCTGTTCGCATATGTAACGCCCATGTCTGTGCCGGGGACAGGGGCAGTAAGTGACGTTCAAAGCACAGGCGGTACAGATACGCCTATAAGGGTGTTCACCGCCGAAGGTAATGAAAAATTTATCCTGCCTCGGGAAGATACGAACCATGCATATCCGAATATGACCGAAATGTATACGGCGCTTAATAGCAGGGTAATGGATTATATGATACCCGATGATATAATCATTATGGAAAGCCTGCCTTATACTGCCAATAAAAAGGTGAACAGAAAGAATCTGCCTGTAGTAAATATGGTACAGGCGGAGGACGAAGTATATGAAGCGCCCGAGACGGAAACGGAAACGATGCTTGCAGCGCTTATCGGCGAGATGATTGGCAATGAAAATGTAAGTGTCGGGGCAAATCTTATAAATTCGGGTATCGACTCCCTTAAAGGTATTACTCTCAATACAAAGCTGCACGACAGGGGTATAAACATAGGATTATCTGAGATATATGCAAATCCTACAATTCGTCAGCTTGGAAAGCTGATAGATGAGAGCGGTAACGGCAATGAAGATATGGAATTTGGAGAGATATAGAAATGAATGAAAATAGTGAAGAAATGAAAACCGACGATCTTATCGCTTCTTTGGAAGATAAGGGCATAAAACTTTGGACGGACAACGGGAAGCTGCGTTATTCCGCACCACAAGGCGTTATGAACAGTAACATAGTACAGCTTTTGAAGAATAACAAAGATAGCTTAATGGAAAATCTGAGCCGTGCAAAGGACGATCTTAAAATAATCCATGACGAAGAAAAAAGATATGAAAGGTTTTCTCTTTCGGGTATTCAGGGCGCATACCTTATGGGAAGGTCAAAGAACATGGAGTACGGCGGTCTTGCCTGCCATATCTACATGGAGTTTGAATATGACAAGTTGGAAAGAGAAAAGACACAAAATATCTGGAACAGAATCATATCTGAAAACGATATGCTCCATGCGGTCATAGACCGTGAAGGCTGGCAAAGAGTTCTTCCCAAATGGAACAGATTTGAGCTAAATGAGAACGATCTTACAGAACTTTCGGAATCACAGCAGTCTGAAACGATGGAGAAGATAAAGCGCCGACTTGGGAACAGAGTATTCAACACGACAGAACTACCGCTCTTTGAGGTAGAACTTTCACAGCTTGGAAACTGTACTGTCATGCACTTTTCCATTGATATGCTCATAGTGGACTGGACAAGCGTTTGGCTGATGCTAAACAAATTTGAAGAGTATTACTACAACGGCGATGATATAGAAAAGCATAAACTTACCATTACCTTCCGTGACTACATGGAAGCATACAAAAATATCCCCGACACCCAAATGTACAAAAAAGCTGAAAAATACTGGAAAGAACGCATAAACGATCTTCCCTCGGCGCCGCAGCTGCCTGTAGTTGGTAGAGGCGGACAGGAATTTAAGCGTTTTGAACTGCGACTTCCCGAAAAGGATTGGTTGTTTTTCAAGTCACAGGCACAGAAGATAGGTGTTACTCCCGTTGCGGCGCTTGTTACGGCATATAGTTCAGCGCTTGAAAGATTCAGTACAAATAAAAGGTTCATTTTAAATCTCACCACCCTTAACAGAATGCCCCTTGACGAACAGGTAAAAAGCCTTATCGGCGATTTTACTTCTCTAAGCCTTATCACTATTGACAACAGAGGTGACAGGACTTTCTCACAAAGAGCCGAAGATACCAATAAGACCTTGTTTGAAGTATTGGATAACCACCTGTATACGGGTATGGAAGTGGCAAGGGAGAAAACAAGGCTCGGAACAGGTGATAAATTCCTTATGCCCTATGTGTTCACAAGTTCGGTGGGACTTATTAACAATGAGCAGTCCGGAGCTATGAAGGGAAGATACCGGGGCGGTATCAGTCAGACGCCTCAGGTGTTCATAGACTGTCAGGTAATGGACGGGAAATGGGGGCTTATCATAAACTGGGACGTCCGTGATGACATATTCCCTCAAGGACTGCCAGAAAGAATGTTTGAACTGTTTTCGGACAGGATAAGGGAACTCGCCCGATCCGCCGGTAAGTGGAACGAGAGCAGTCTTATCGAATTGGAAGAGACTGAAAAATACTCCGACGAAAACAACTACCAAAGGCTGCCAGAACATCTTATCCATGAAAATATACTGAAAAGCGCCGAGATGTACCCTAACAAAACAGCGGTGGCTGACAGCGAAAACGAATGGAGTTACAGCGAACTTGTAAAAAGAGCGTCTGCGGTCGCACTGGAACTTAGAAAAAGAGATGTCAAACGAGGTTCATATATAGCCGTAGTCATGCCCAAATCGGTATGGCAGACAGCAGCGGTAATTGGAATATTATCGGAGGGCTGCGGGTATGTCCCCATTGATGCGGAACAGGCTAAAAACAGGCGCAGGCTGGTACTGGATAATGCAGACATTAAGGCGGTTCTTACGGTAAGTGGCTATGATGAAGGCTTTGAAGGGTATGATGTTATAAAGGCAGATACTCTACCCATAGCGGGCAAAAGCGTACTCAAAGCCGAAGGCAATCCTGAAGATGTGGCTTACATAATACATACATCCGGTTCAACAGGCGTCCCCAAGGGAGTGGTGATAACCCACAAGGCTGCTGTAAACACCATAGAGGACATAAACAACAGATTCGGAGTATGCTCAGATGATGCTATACTCGGACTGTCACAGCTTAATTTCGATCTCTCCGTGTATGATATATTCGGTGTACTGTCTGTGGGAGGTACTCTTGTTTATCCCTCAAAGGAAAAGTACACTAATCCCTCCCACTGGGCAGAACTTATAAGCAAGTATGATATTACCTTATGGAACAGCGTTCCTGCATTTGCACAGATACTTTGTTCGTATCTTGACACAGAAAAGAATTTGACTTATAACAACTTCAAGACAGTAATGCTTTCAGGCGACTGGATACCCCTTGAACTTCCCGACGCTCTGAAAAGGTATATGCCAAACGTGCGTATAGCTTGTATGGGCGGCGCAACAGAAGCATCTATATGGTCTAATATCCATGAATATAGTTCCCTCAGACCTGAATGGAAAAGCATTCCCTACGGCAGGGCGCTTTTGAATCAGGAAATGTATGTAATGGACGAAAACCTGAACATATGCCCTATGGGTGTAAAGGGAGAGATATGTATAGGTGGCGTCGGACTTGCAAAGGGTTATCTGAATGACAAGGAAAAAACCGATATATCCTTTGTTACAGCGCCAAACGGCAAGCGTATATACAAAACAGGAGATATGGGAAGATACGACGCAAATGACGAGATAGAGTTCCTTGGCAGAATGGACACACAGGTAAAGATAAGAGGGCACAGAATAGAACTGGGAGAAATAGAAAGCTGTTTCAATTCCTGCGACGGGGTGAGCAATTCCGTATCGGTACTGATAAAAAAGGACAGGGTAATGAAACTGGTTCTTTTTGTAACAGCTGAGGGCGGTACAAATGAGGAAGCGCTGAGAAAGTATGCTAAAGATAATATCCCCGAATACATGATCCCCGACAGGTTTGTGTTTCTCCGCGAAATGCCTTTGACACCAAACGGAAAGGTAAACAACCATAAACTTAAAGAACTTGCGGAAAAGCTCATCTCCGAAAGCAAAAGCGATATCAATGAAACGGACGCGCTGATGACACCTACGGAAATAAAAGCCGCGGAGATAGTAAAAAGGACTCTTGGTATCGACAGTGTAGATCCGAATGCGAACCTTTATGACTACGGTGCAAACTCATTGGTAATGGCACAGCTTGCAGGGGAACTTGCGCCAATGATCAAGGACGCATCAGCCTTCGACAGTATACTGATGAATCTGTTTGAAAAGCCTACGGTACATTCGGCGGCTGAGGCGATAGATGAGATAAACAGCGACAATTATTAGGCTATACCTTATATTAATTATCGGAGGTTAATCTATTGATAAAAATAAAACTATTCTGTTATCCTTGGTCGGGAGGAAACGGCGCTTTATTCTTTAAGTATTCAAAACTCCTTGGGGAAAATTTTGATATAATACCGTCGGACATGGATATTGACGAAAGCAAGTCATTCAAGGAAAATATAACTGCCGCCGCCGATAAGGTGACTAAGAAGTTGGAGAAGGATGAAATGTTTATCCTTTTCGGTCACAGTATGGGAGCCGTAGTCGCCTTTGAAATTGCTAAGCTATTAGTCCGAAAGATAGACTGTGACCGGATGGGACTGATAATATCGGGTATGCTCCCTCCCACAAGGGAACTGTTGGGACAGCTTGACAGCGATCTTACCCGTGAAAGCGCCAAAAGCTATTCCTCGGAGCTGGGCATGAATAATCTTGATATGCTACCCGATGCTTTTCTCGATGGGGTAATTTCAAAGATGAATAAGGACAACAGATTCCTTAAAGGCTACGAAAGCTGCGAAAACGGTAAAATACCCTCTCCAACAGCGGTGATATATTCGGAGCAGGAACTTGAAATGGGAAAGCCCAAAGCATGGGCGGAACTGCTCAGCGGTGATGTGGAATATATAACTGTTAACGGCAAGCATTTTTACTTGACGGAGGATATAGCGCCCGTTAGTTTCGCCATAAAAAGCATCGGCGAAAAACTACAAAAAGGCAGGTGATAAAACATATGGCAGAAAATTGGTTCAAGTATGAGGACGGCGCAGCAGACTCCCGAGGAAATGTATTCTTGTTCCCGCATGCGGGAAGCTCCGCTTCTTTCTTTGCACCTTGGAAACGTAATGTCCCACATGAATGCGGTTTTTATCCCGTACAATATCCGGGACGGGAAAACCGCCGTAGGGATGCGGTTTCCGTAACAATAAGGGAACTGGCAGAGAGATTCGTAAAGGACGAAGGAGAGCTTTTAGTTCAAAAGCCCTTTGTGCTTTTCGGTCATTGTATGGGAGCATTGATATGCTGGGAGATAGCGCTGGAACTTCAAAGAAACAGCATGAAAATGCCCTGTGCCGTAGTTGTATCTTCCTCCGCTTCTCCTGCCGAAAGAGCAATAAAGAATGCAGATGATATGAGCCGTGACGATATAGTGGACTATCTATGTGAAATGGGCTTTATCGACAGGTCTATAACCAGGGAAAAGGAATTTTTTGAATACTATATGTACCTTATGAAAATAGACATGACGCTGCTAAGAAATTATGACTATGAGGGACAGAGGGAACAGAAAGTAAATTGTCCTATATATTCCTTTAACGGCAGAGACGATGACAAAAAGCTGTTGGAGCAGTCTTTGGAATGGGAGAAATTCACAAAAAACGGCTTTGAACAAAAACTGTTTGAGGGCGGACATTTTTATTTAAGCGATGATCCTCAAGGCGTCGTGGCGAGTCTTGAGGAGATGATCTTCAGAGGGTAACAAACTATAAATGAGCATTATCAGCCAAATGCCAAAAATGCAGCATCAACGTTATGGAGTATTGGATAACAAGTAGTAAACAGGAGGAAAGATCGGTCTATGTTTATTAAAGTAAATGATCTAAAAAAAAGTTATGGAAACGGCAGGATGAGCGCCGAAATTTTAAAGGGCGTCAGTTTTGAAGTGAAGGTAGGCGAGATACTGACTGTTCTCGGACCTTCGGGTTCGGGTAAGTCTACCCTGCTGAATCTGATAGGGGGACTTGATACCGCCGATTCGGGAAGTATACAAATAGACGGGACGGATATTGTGGGACTTTCCGAAAAGAAGTTGTCCGCATTCAGAAGAAACACTTTCGGATTTATATATCAGTTTTACAATCTGGTGTCGGATCTGAATGTTTATGAAAACGTTGAGGTATGCCACTGGCTTGGAGACAAATCTTTAGAAATAGAGGATATGCTGAGCAGAGTGGGAATGATGGAGCATAAAAACAAATTCCCCGACGAACTTTCAGGGGGAATGCAGCAAAGGGTCAGCATTGCAAGAGCCTTGTCTAAAAATCCAAAGATACTTTTTTGCGACGAACCCACAGGTGCTCTTGATTACAGATCGGCACACGATGTTTTGGAAGTTATAGAGGATATACACAAAAAATCAAATACGACCATAATCATAGTGACGCATAACACCGCCATTGCAGATATGTCAGACCATGTTATCGAGATTAAGGACGGTATAGTAGCTTTGGATAAATACAATGACAATATCCTTTCAGCAGCGGAGGTGGAATGGTAAAATGCCTATTAACAAAAGACTGAAACGAGAACTAAAAAAAAATTTTGCAAAATACTTTTTTATAGGTCTTGTTTTATTTATGGGGATAACTATAATATCCGCCTTCTTTGCAGCTACCGACGGTATAATGGGTACTATAGAGAGCGAACAGTATAATTGTAATGTGGAGGACGCAAACGTAACGCTCATCGAACAGCTTAGCGACGAAAACATTTCAAAGCTGCATAAAATGGGAATAAAGGATATAGAAGACACAAGCTATTGCGACATTAACGCATTAGGTGAGAGCGACTATATACTGCGCGTTTTCAAGATGAGAGAAACAGTTGACAAGCTGTCACTTATCGATGGTAAAATGCCAGAAAATGACGAGCAGATTGTACTTGAAAGTAAAACAGCGTCCACTAAAAAGCTGTCGACAGGAGATAAACTCAATGTGGACGGCAGGAATTACACATTGTCGGGAACAGTGGCAGCGGTAGACTACAATAATGTACTTCAAACGGTCTCATCGGGCGTATCAAACCTAAAAGCATTCGGACTTGGTTTTGTTTCAAAGCAGGCATTTGAAGGACTTGACAGCGCCAAAATGACGATACAATACAGCTTTACCGCAGAAGATGAGCAGAGCATAGATGATGCTTATGACTACCTTATAGATGAAGAGATTGCTGTAAGCATACTCAAACAGAGCGATAATCCAAGGATCAAGTCCATAAGCGATAAGACAAAGACGCTCAAGGCGGAAATAACGCTCATAAGTATTGTTTTTGTTTTGCTGGTGGCATTCATTTTTTACGCAATGTCCTCTGCTTCTGTGGAAAAAGACGGCGCTCTTATAGGAACATTTTTCTCAATGGGTTATACACGCTGGGAAATAGTCAGGCACTATATACGGCTTCCCCTGATAATAACCCTGATAGGTTCTGTTCTGGGCATGATCACAGGTTCGTTGCTGTTTGCAGAAATAATAGGAAAGACCACCTACAGCACATATTCCCTCCCCTCCTTCAGCGGTAAGGTGAATCTGTATCTTGTTATCATATGCTGTATCATTCCGTTTATAATACAGCTTGTCATTAACTGTCTGCTGCTTGCAAGAAAGCTGAAGATAACTCCTGCTCTGCTTATGAGAGGAAAAGGCAAGTCGGGCAAAGACTTCAGAAAGATAGACCTTTCAAAATTCAGCTTTCCCGTTAAGATGTATATAAGGATCATGCTTCGTGGCATAAAAAATCAGCTTATACTGTTTTTCGGAATAGTTATCGCAACGTTTTTCCTTGTTATGGGATTCGGCATGAAGGACACACTTGCGGAATATGTTGACGACGTAGAAAATGAGGCACTGTATGAATACTGCTACATATTAGGCGCGCATGTTCAGACAGATGATACAGAGGACTGCGACAAAGCTACAGTGGAGGGTTTCCGTGTGGAATATGCAGGTATAAACATGAAACTGACAGTCTACGGCTTTAAGAACACAAAGCGTGTTGATGGCATAACATCCAATAAAAATGAGATCGTCATATCTGACAGCGTCGCTTCAAAGCTGTCCCTTGACGAGGGGGATACCATGACCGTATATTCCGAAAAACTGAAAAAAGACGTGGAGTTTAAAGTAACAAGGGTTATACACGATCCTGTTGGACTTAGTGCGTACATGGACAGAACTGCATTAAATGAAATACTGGAATATGATGATGCAAATGAATACTACAATGCCATTTTGTCTGACAAGGAATTGGAACTGCCCGAAGGAAGCGTCGCGGAAACCATTACACATGAAAATCAGGAGAAGGCGGCAAAGGAAATGAACTCCATGATGCAGCCTATGATAATAATGCTCATTGTTGTATCTTTGATTATATTTATCGCGGTAATGTATATGCTTTTGAAAATGATAATCGAAAAAAGTACACATTCCATATCACTTATGAAAATATTCGGTTATACCGATAAAGAAAATAACCGTTTCTACTTAAACAGCTTTTTCATTACGATTATTATCTCATTGATACTTTCTGTGATAATAGACAAACTGCTGTTTACTTCGGTATGGCCTGCACTCAATGCAAATCTTGTGGGGTTTGTACCTGTAAAAATACATTTTTATACATATGCTGTGATACTTGTATTCGGTTTGATATGCTATCTTATCGTCACCATGTTTTTAAAGGCAAGACTTAAAAAGATACCAATGAATACGGTATTGAAGCAAAGGGATTAAATAGTGGAGGTATAAATGGAAGATAAAAAAGTTATAGTAACTAAAATATGGTCAGATATATTCGGAGAGGAAAATTCCGATTACGATGATAACTTCTTTGAACTGGGCGGAGATTCCATAATGGCGCTGAAAATGTCGGAACAGTTAAAACAAAAGGGTTATACCATAAGCCTTATGGAGGTTTTTGACGATCCCACGCTGGGAGGAGTTTTAGATTCAGTCAGGCCTTTGAGCAATGCCGCAGGAACATCGTCTCTCACAGAGAAACAGAAACGCTCATATCCTGCAACGATACAGCAAAAATGGTTTTTCCGTAGGATCACACGGGAACGAGATCTATGGTGTGAATATGCGGTTATATCTCCAAAGAATGCAGAGGGCATGTCTCCCGAAAAGGTACTGGAGTTTTTGTTTGAAAAAAAGCTTCTTCGCAATTTCAACATAATAAGAGGTGATAACGGACTGTTCTTTGAAATGTCAGAAGATACGCCCATACTTGTGAAGACAGAAGCGCCTTTATCCCACCAAGCAGGCGAAAATGCGGCGAGGGAAAACATATCCCTTGAAAACGGAAAAACTTGCTGTATGGTATATGATAATATCGGAAATATGATGATTATAATACATCATTTGTTCTCTGACGCTGTAACCTTGAAAAATATCCTTTCCGCAATAGACAAGCAGGATGCTGACGGCGATTTTGACAACGCTTTGTATTGCGAATACGCATGGGAGCAGTACGGTAAGTCGGAAAATATTAAAGACGACCTATCTTATATGGAGGAGAGCGTCAAGTCCTACAATTCTGACGAAACAGTTATGACTTCCGGGGAAGACTGCTATGACACCCTTGTAGACATTTCAAAGGAATGGGGAGTATCCGTTGAAAGCATACTCATTGTACAGCTTTATAATGCAGCGTCGTTTCTTCCAGAAACAGTCATTGAAGTGGAAAGGATAGGCAGAGATACAATGGGAAAATGGGACGACATCTGCGGTTGGATCAGTTTCTCGGCTGCACTTGACCTATCGTGTACTGGGACTGGGAAACAGTGTGAAATGGCTGAGAGAATCGGAAAAGCAGTTGGCAGTCTTACCTTTGAAAAGGACGGACTTGACGGCAGCGAACCTGAAAAAGCGCTTACATGGAACTACATAGGAAACATTGATATTAGTTCGGACTTTGACAGCTTTACCGTAATGGATTTCGGACAGTTCAGTGGAAAAAATACGGGCAGATCCACCCCTATATACTTTACAGTGTATTTTAAAAAGGGCAGGCTGTACTGTAATGTAAACTATGACAGTCTTATTTATACAAGAGAACAGATGAACAGCTTTCAGAAAGCATTTTTAACAAATGTGCAGCAACTGTCTGACAACTACAATACAAAGCATACGGATGAGCTAAGTTCTATACTTGAAGTGATGGGAGGCGTCTGAAATGAAGATAATAAAGGTCAATGGGCTTACTCCCATTCAGTCGGGAATGCTTTTCCAGTATATGCTCTCCAATGACAAGTCGTCATATATGGGTACGGAGATATTTGAACTGGAAGGCAATATCAACTCCGATATATTTAAGAGCGTACTGGATAAAATTTCAGACGAATACGAAGTATTCCGCACCAATGTGATATATGATAAAATAGATGTGCCTAAAAGCGTTGTTATAGACAAGCGTACAATACCCTTTGAATTTCACAAAGCGGTAACTGATGAGGAAATAAAACTGCTCACTTATAAAATAAATGCAGAGCAATTTGAAAAAGGATTTGACATTCAAAGGGATTCTCTCATAAGGCTTGACCTTATTGTTGGTGAAAACAGCAGCGTGATAATATTTTCCTTTCATCATATTCTCATGGACGGATACTGCGCAGCAATGATAGCCGATATAATAATGAAAAATTACGGCAAGCTGCTGGGCAGACAGATCGAAAACGACAGGGAGTATGTTCCGTTCTCCGCTTATCAGGACTGGATAATAATACAGGATATGTCTCAAAGCCGTGAATACTGGCATGAGTATCTAAAGGATATTTCACCTGTTCAGCCCTTGGAACTTATACAATTCGGAAGCGACAGGAAAAAGGATGTGGGACACAGTTCCCTTACAGTTGAATTTACCCCTTCTGAAACCAGGGAACTGCTATCGGCTGCCGCCGCCGGAAATGCGACGCTAAATATATATATGCAGTGGCTTTGGGGCATTACACTGTGCAGAAATTTTTCCTGTGATAAAGCTGTATTTGGAACGGTGGTATCTTACCGTCCTGCAGAATTTAGCAATGCAGAGCGTGTTCTCGGTCCTATGATAAACACCGTACCCGTTGTTTTTGAATGCAGCAGCGACATCAAGATCACAGAACAGCTAAACGCTTTCCGTAGGAGTTTCCTTGACTCAATGGAACATTCGTGGATAGGTCTAGGAGAAATAAGCAAGGCCGTCGAGGACTGTGAAAATCTTATAGATCACTTATTTGTGTATGACAATTTCCCCGAAATGGATTTTGGCAGCATAAAAGAAAACACAGGCTTTCAAGTGAAAAATTTCAAACTGGAGGAACGTACCGAATACGCTCTCACATTGGAAGTGTCAAAAACCGACAGAATAAGGATAAGATTCAATTTCAACAGCGGCAGATATTCCGCCGAAAGTATTGAAAGGTTAGCAGAACTTTACAAAAATATCTGCGTGAGCGCCGTAAACGCACAGTATCCAAAGGATATAGAAAATATATCGGAGGAATTTGCACACAAACTGAAGAGAGAAATACAAGCTGTTGCCGACAGTACGGAAAAGGGCAGTATCACTTATGAATTCAGCAAAGCAGTAAGGGAACAGAGAGACAATACCGCTTTAGAATTAAACGGCGATGTGATTTCCTACAATGAACTTGACAGGATAACAGACGCTCTTGCTTGGAAACTGCATAGTCTCGGACTTGGCGAGAATGCAAGAATAGCGGTAGATATTACTCCCTCCTTTGAGGTGATTGCAGCTATGATAGCGGCTGTTAAAATAGGGGGCTGCTATGTTCCCTTTGATCTGACGCTGCCGCAAAAGCGTTTAAATGATATTATAAAAGACGCTGATATAGATATTCTTTTGACTGTTGGGACCAAGGAAATACCCTCATTCAATATCAAAACTATCGCAGTTGAAGTAAATGAACTTAAAAATACAACAGCTCCAAGCGACAAAGCGTTCATATGTAACAGAAATGAAAAGAGCATTTCAAATATTATGTTTACATCCGGTACTACCGCAAAGCCCAAAGGTGCGGTACTCAATGACGGAGGTGTGACGGGACTTGTAAAACACGGAAACGTGATAGATCACAGCAGGATAAGCTGTCAGTTCCAAAATTCCTCCATCGCCTTTGACGCCGCTACCTTTGAGATATGGGGCGGTCTGCTGCACGGAAAACGGGTAGTTATTATAGATAAGGACACTCTGCTGTCAGACGAGAAATTTGCCGATAAGATACATGAAAACAAGGGCTGCTGTCTGTTTCTTACTACTACTCTTTTCAACAATTTTACCGAGCGGAATGCCTCTATGTTTGACGACGCTTCTTACGTTGTAACAGGCGGTGAAAAGTTCTCGGAATACCACGGTAAGCTGTTTATCGAAGCATGCCCGCAAACTAAACTTGTGAATGGTTACGGTCCTACAGAGAGCACTACCTTTACCACAAGTTTTGAGATAACACCAGAAAGCCTTGAAGACACTGTTCCCATAGGCTTGCCCATTGACACAAGAGGCGTATTGATATGCGACGAAAATCTATCTCCCCTGCCTCCGGGATCAAAGGGCGAGATCATCATTTACGGTCAGGGGCTTGCTTTAGGCTACTGCGGCGACAGCAAAACAACAGCGGAAAAATTTGTAACGCTCCCTTGGGGCATATCTGCTTACAAAAGCGGCGATTACGGTCATATAGATGATACGGGGAATGTTTATTTCAGTGCAAGATGTGATGAGCAGCTAAAGATAAGGGGATTCAGGATCAGCGCCGAGGAGATAGAAGCGGCGCTGCGTGAATGCACAGATGTACTAAATGCTGCTGTTTTACCCTTTAAAAATAAGCACGGAAGTATGTATCTTACTGCATTTGTGGTACTTAAAGGCAACAGCGGCAGCTTTGCACAGGTACAGCAGAGGATCACAGCAGAGCTTGGAAATTTACTCCCATACTACATGATACCTGCGGAGTTTGTCAAATTTGATGAACTGCCTGTAAATTCAAACGGAAAGCTGGACAAAAGCCTGCTGAAAGCCCCGGAAGAACACACCGAGGAAATAGTTCTTCCCGTTACCGATACCGAGAAAGAGATCTACGGACTGTTCAAGGAGGTAATGGGTGACAGTGGATTCGGAATGGAACACTCCTTTATCAATATCGGCGGAGATTCCATAAAGGCAATGAAATTTACCGCAATGGCAAAGAAAAAGGGCTATAACATAACTGTTGCAGACCTTTACAGAGAACAAACTCCCGCACGTCTGGCGGCATACATAGATTCTATGGGAGAAGTAAAGGCACAGGAGATAAAGGAGATCACTCCCGACACAGAACACAGATATGACAAATTCCCCTTGAACAATGTTCAGATAGCTTATCTTTCGGGCAGGAGCAGCGATCTTGTCCTTGGCGGTTACGGAACGATGTTCTTTTCCGATGTTGAAGGAGATTATAACAGAGAAAAATTTGAAAAAGTGCTTAATATACTCATTAAACGGCACGATATGCTAAGAGCCGTTATATACGATTCGGGACATCAGCAGATACTTCCTCCTGAGCAGACGTTTTACGAACTCTGCGAAGAGGATATAAGGGGTATGAGCGATAAAGAGCAAAGAGAATATTTGAGCCACCGCAGCGACGAAATGAAAAATATTGTTTTTGAAATCGGTAAATGGCCTATGTACAAGGTTCATATGATAAGGACGGCAGAGGATCATGTTCATGTGCTTTATGCCTTTGATGCACTTATCATGGACGCATTCAGCGTTATAATGCTGGCAGGAGAATTGAAAGATACATACGGCGGAAAAGTTTCAAACGAAAAACTGGAACTCTCCTTCAGGGATTATGTTCTGGAAACAGAGAAAATGCATAAGGAATATGAAACTGATAAGAAATTCTGGACAGCTAAAGCAGATGATTTCCCGTCTGCACCGTCACTTAAATTTAAAACATTTCCCGAAAATATAAAAAACTCACGATTCAGCAGAAAGCACATGACATTTGAAGAGGAAGTATGGAACAATACAAAAAAGCTTTCGGCAAAGCTGAATATAACTCCTGCGGTGCTGCTGTGCGGTCTTTATGCCTATACACTGTCCCTTTACAGCGGTCAGTCACAGCTTGCGGTAAACCTTACTGTTTTCAGCCGTGAACAGATACACAAACAGGTGGACAAGATACTGGGCGACTTTACAAAGATAGTTTTGCTCGACTACGATTTTACAAACTCGGACAGCTTCAAAAATATATTATCAGACAGTCACAACCGTCTGAATGAATATCTTACACATCTTCGCTATGACGGTATTGACTTTATGCGTGAACTTGTAAAGAAAAACAAGCCTGTAAACGGTCGCCCCATCATGCCTGTAGTATTCACAAGCGCACTGTTTGACAATGACATGGTGTATGACTATGATAAAGCCGCTTCACGGACACCGCAGGTATATCTTGATTGTCAAGCAATGCTCCAGTGCGGAAAATTGAATGTGGTATGGGACTATCCGACAGAACTTTACGATAGCAGCTATATAGACGAGATGTTTGAATGCTTTACCGAGTTTATTCTCGGCGGTGAGAAGATGCTTGAAAAGCCTTTCCCAAAAAGCGAAAAAACTGAAATCTTCTACAAAAACTACAACGATACTTCATGGCTGGCGCCCAACATCACTTTGCAGCAGCTTGTTAAGGAAAGTCTTGACAATGACGGCTTTGCAGACAATATATGGCTGTATGATGAAGATAAAAGCTATACTTATGCGGAAACAAGAAAAAATGCGTACAGATACGCTGCGCATTTACAGTCGGAGGGGATAGAATGCGGTGATTTTGTATGCATTGAAGGAGAGAGAAACGCACAAACTCTCTTTAAAATACTGGCGGTAATACTTTGTGGCGGCGCATATATCCCTGTACAGCCTTCATGGCCGGATGACAGAAAAAAAGCTATAAGAGAGCAGAGCAAATATAAATATCTGTTTAATGAAAAGACACAAATAACAGAAGGCAGCTTTAAATACCGTGAAACTGCTTACGATGCCCCCGCTTATGTTATCTATACTTCGGGAAGTACAGGCGCGCCAAAGGGTGTGCTTATAAATCAAAGCGCCGTTACCAATACGATCCTTGACATAAACGAGCGTTACTTCGTAAAGGAAACAGATGTGTTTGCGGCGGTGTCATCATTTTCCTTTGACCTTTCGGTCTATGATATATTCGGATCTCTTAATGCAGGTGCGGCAATGTCGCTTGTGCGTAATATGAAAAATATCAGCGAAGTTATAAACAGCTTGGAACGTGACAGGGCAACTATTTGGAACACCGTTCCTGCACTTATGAGTATTCTCACTTCCGAACTTGAACGTAGGTCCAACATGGGCAAAAAGCATACGATTCCTATGCGTCTCGTACTGCTAAGCGGCGACTGGATACCCGTACAGCTTCCACGGGAGATAACAGGCATTTTCGGTGATATAAACGTCGTAAGCTTAGGAGGTGCAACAGAGGCTTCCGTCTGGTCGATAGCCTATGACATTGATACAAAAAAGGAATATGTCACACATATCCCCTATGGCTATCCTTTGAGAAATCAAAATATGTATGTGCTTAGCGGTTCCTGTGAGCCTCTGCCCAAAAATGTTGAGGGGGATATATATATAGGCGGCGTTGGAATTGCTGACGGCTACCAGAACGATCAAAAGCAGACTGATGCAACCTTTATTCAGCATAAAACATTAGGCAGGATATACCGTACCGGTGACAGGGGATATATCTCCCAAGAGGGCTGTATGGAATTTTGCGGCAGACAGGATATGCAGGTAAAGATAAACGGATTGAGAATAGAACTGGGCGATCTTGACAGCGCCGTTAAGAAAATGCGGTACATTAAAGACTCCGTTTCGGCTGTTCAGACAAACGGCGAGGGCGGTGATATTATCTGCACATATATCCGCTGTAACAGCAAGAACACCGATGCAGTACTCGATGCAGATGATACCGTATTAAATATCACTTCACAGGAAAACGAGATACTGTCGGGATTTGATATTGACAGCTACCACAGCTTTATGAACACACTTGAAAAACATTGTGTAAGCTGTATGGCAGAAGCGCTTACAGCAATTGGCATTGAAAAACTGTCGGGAGAGCATATCTCCCCGAATGAGATAGTTAAAAAGCTGAAAATAGCCGACAACAGGGTGAAGAATTTCAGACAGTGGTACAACACATTGAAAAAATACGGTGTTATTGGCTATGAAAACGGTATTTTTACCTTTGACGTCTCAAAAATACACTTTCCCGATGAATATATGAAACAACTAAAGGACATGGGTATTCCTGACGCTGCGGAACATATAATGCATTATGTTGTTTCCGTAAGAAAGCTGCTGCCTGATATAATGCTGGGAAATGCAGACCCTATGTCCGAGGTATTCTTTAAGGACGGCGATCTTAAAAACGGTGTAGGTGTGTACCGCAACAGCGTGACAGGACAGATATACGGTAGACTTGCGGCGGAACTCACAATGTCGTTAGCGATGGCTAACAAGGACGAACCTTTCAGGATATTGGAAGTCGGTGCAGGTGTGGGAGGTACCTCCGATTATGTAATTGACCGTATAAAGAGTATGAACAACGTAACTTATTTGTACACCGATCTTTCTGATGTATTCCTTGATGAAGCAAGAAAACGTTACGATGGTCTTGACTTTGTGGATTACAGCATATTTGACATAAACCTTCACCCCAAGGCACAGGGGATACCACTTCACAGCTTTGACCTTATAATAGGCGCAAATGTGCTGCATGACGCGCACAACATTGATGATACCATTGATGAATTGCATCTGCTCCTTGCAAATGACGGAAAGCTGCTTATCATAGAAACTACAGTCAATACAGCGATACAGATGATAACTGCCGGATTTGCCGAAGGGCTTACAGCTTATTCGGACGACAGAGTGGAAACGGATCTTCCTGCATATTCAGAGGAGCAGTGGAGAAACAGTATAGTCAAAAATAACTATTCGTATCCGCTGATGTATCCTTATGATGACAAGGCAAGGGAAAAGCTGCAAACAGTACTTATACTTACTCAGTCAAAGGAGACAGTTGCCGTAGTTGACGAGGAGGATATCATGTCACAGCTCAAACTAAAGCTGCCCAATTATATGCTGCCAAAATTCGTTATCGAAATGCAGAAATTTCCTCTGACAGCAAACGGCAAACTGGATGTTAAGCGTCTGCCGAAAATGAACGTTGCTGCACAAAAAAGAGGAGAGATAGTTCCTCCGAAAACGCAACTGCAAAGGGAATTGGCAGAACTCTGGAAGGAAAACCTCGGTGTACGGGAAATAGGCATAACGGATAATTATTTTGCACTGGGCGGCGACTCTCTTAAAGCCATAAGGCTTATGAGCAGAATAGAGGAACACGGGTATCACATAGATATGAACGCCGTATTCAGATGTACCACAATCGAGTATATGGCAGCGGAAATAGGATCGGACAGGTAGGAGAGAAAAATGGCAGAAAAAGCAGAAAAAAAGGAAAATGTAGTTATCAAAACAGGACTAAAACATAAATGGAGCCTGCTGCTAACTGTGCTTCTTGATGTTGCGGGAACAGCGGGAACTATAGCCATCTACTATTTCATATATAAGGTAATTGAGGAAATAGCAGACAAACATGCAGTTATCGACGATATTGATAAATCGGTACTCGCCTCCATGTGTATAGGTATGCTGATATGTGCGGCGGCAGCAGTGCTTTGTACCGTTATAGGCTCTGTACTTGCACATTCAGCGTCCTATTCGGTGGGATACGAACTCAGAAAGGGCATAATGGAAAAGCTGTCAAAGGTGGAACTGGGCTTCTTTTCCAAAAACCGCAGCGGCGACATAAAAAAGGCGGTTGCAGAGGACTGTTCCTCCATCGAAAAATTTTTTGCAGAGCATATAGGTGATTTGGTAACAGGCATACTTACGCCTATTTGTCTGATAATCCTCATGTTCAATATTGATGTTAAAATGACGTTTGCAGCGTTATTATCCATACCCTTTGCGCTAATCGGCATGATATTTATCATGTTCAACAAAAAGTACATGAAAGCAAATAAGGCATACAGCGAATCAATGGGCAGCATCACTTCTGACGCAGTTGAATATTTCAAGGCGCTCCCCGTTGTCAGGATTTTCAACAGCCGTGGAAAAAGTGAAGACGCTTTGAGAAAGGACATTGATAATATTCACAAATACACCTATGAACAGGGCAAGCACTCCATGTTCGGGTACACCTTCTTTACCACCTTTATCACAGCCTCACTTCTCGGCATACTTCTTATGAGCGTTTACGAGTACTGTTCGGGGGGAGATCTCTGGGCGATCATTTCAAAAGTATTGTTCTTCTATATCGTAGGTGCAAATCTTGCAGGTCCTATGATGAACCTTACCATATTCACCCTTGCCTTAAGAAAATTCGGTGTTGCCAACGATAACGTAAACGATATTCTTACAGCGGAGGAAATGGTACAGCATCAGGATAACGCCAAGCGTCGGGGATATGACATCACATTTGAAAAGGTGAGATTCGGCTACGGCAATAAGGATAAACTGATACTCAACGACTGCTCCATGACTATCCCCGAAGGGAAAATCACAGCTCTAATAGGTCCGTCGGGCGCAGGCAAGACCACCTCCGCAAGGCTTATCGCAGGCTTCTGGAACGACTATGAGGGGGATATAAAAATAGGCGGCAAAAGCATCCGCTCCATGTCACAGGAGGAACTGTACGGCAGTATGGCTTTTGTATTTCAGGAAAACCTCATACTGTCGGATACAGTTGAGGCTAACATCAGAATGAACAACACAACTGCCACCATGGACGACATTATAGACGCCGCTAAAAAGGCGCAGATACATGACTTTATAATGACACTTCCCAGGCATTATCAGACGGTCATAGGCGACGGCGGTCACAACCTTTCCGGAGGAGAAAAACAGAGGATAGCAATAAGCAGAGTATTCCTTAAAAATGCTCCCATACTTGTCCTTGATGAAGCTACCTCTTATGCAGATGCAGAGAACGAGCAGCTTATAAACAAAGCGCTGACGGAACTTAGCAGGGGCAAGACGGTTGTTATGATAGCGCATAAGATGTCCTCCATAAAAAATGCGGATCAGATAATAGTACTTTCCGATGGCAAAAACACCGCGTCGGGTACAGACGAACTGCTTATGGAAAGCTCTGGAATTTACCGCCGATTGTGGGAGGAGTATATAAAGGGAAGCAACTGGACGATCGAAGGGAGCGTGAACAGGTGATGAAAGAAAAGCTAATGACATTATTATCGGAAATAGATAAAAAGAGCCTGAAAAAAATACTCATATGGGGCTTTTTATCCGCCGTTGCAAAGGCATTGCCCTATATGTTTATCATCATGTCAGCGGCGGAATTGATAAAGCCGCTGGCAGGCGGGACAATAAACCAAAAAATGTTGATTATCTACTGTATAATGATGATAGCGTCTTATATTATCATGTATATTTTCAGTATGAAGTCATGGATAACCATTTCCTACGACGCAGCCTCTATAGTGAAAAACGGCAGAAATAGCACGTTGAGTTCCTTTAACAGTTTTCCGGTGGGAAAAATACTGGAAAAGGACACAAATGAGATAACAGGCTATGTGGTGGACGATCACGAGAACTTTCTGCTGGTAATCTCGGATATTCTCGATCCGATACTCCATTCCATTGTAATGCCTGTGCTGGGATTTATTGCAATGCTGTTTATTTCATGGCAGCTTGACCTTATAGCCTTGGCAGTGGCCGTACTTTCCTTTGCGATCTACTTTGCCATGCAGAAAAAAAGCGCTAAAGCAGGTGAAGAACTCAACGAGATAAACGATAAGGTAAATGCAGGCGTGTTGGAATATGTGAAAAATATCCATCTGCTGAAGGGCTTTAACATGACGGGCGACAGCTTTGTAAGATTTTCCGAAAACTTAAAACAGCTTAAAAAAAGATCGATCGAAAAGCAAACAGCAGTGGGAACGCTTATAGGCTCATGCTCAATGATACTCACTCTTGGTATCCCCATCACAGCGGTCGCGGGACTGCTTCTATGGTATGCAGGTTCTATCAGTATTACCGCTTATATAGTATTTCAAATAGCGCTGCCCAAGATATATACTCCTTTGACTACCGAATTTGCCCTTATGGATCAGTTAAGGTACTTGTTCGATTCCATAGATCATCTCTACGATCTCAGCCGTTCGGAAAAACTCTCGGAGGGCAGCAAGATATTACCTGTAAAAAAATACGACGTGGAGTTTAAAAACGTTACATTTACCTACGACGACAAAAACTACGTGCTGCAAAACATGAGCTTCAAGGCAGAAATGAACAAAATGACAGCGCTTGTAGGACATTCAGGATGCGGAAAATCTACTGTTTTACAGCTTATTTCACGTTTTTATGACAATCAGTCGGGAATTATCAGTATCGGCGGAGTGGATTCAAAAAAGCTCCCTTACAGTCAGCTCCTTGACATGATAAGTATTGTTTTTCAGGAAAGCTATCTTTTTAATGATACCATTAAAAATAACATGAAGCTTGCAAAATCAAATGCCACCGACGAAGAAATAATAGCAGCGGCTAAAAAGGCAGGCTGTCATGAGTGGATAACAAGTCTTGAAAAGAAATATGATACAGTTATAGGTGAAAGCGGAAGTAGTGTATCAGGTGGTGAAAGACAGCGTATTGCAGTTGCAAGAGCTATTTTGAAGGACGCGCCTATTATACTACTTGATGAAGCTACAGCAAGTCTTGATATAGAAAATGAGAGTCTTGTTCAGCAGTCGATAAACGAACTTGTCAAAGGAAAGACCATAATCATAGTTGCTCATCATCTTAACACTATAAAAAATGCGGACAAGATAGTTGTTATAGATGATAAAAAAGTTGTTGAGGAAGGAACTCATACTCAGCTTATGGAGAAAAAAGGTCTCTACAATGAATTATGGAAAAAAACAGTTTAATGCTGTTGAACATTCCTGAACAACCGTTTAATGCAATACCGCGCACAATAGTTATGCGGTATTGCATTAAATTTTATGGGAGATAAATGTATGTTCGATACAATCAATGTTTACTTACTCGAAACTACCGAAAATTTAAAATGGAACCACATATGCGGTATGCAGAAATATGTTTCAATTCAAAGACAGAAACGTATAAACAAGTACAGGTTTGAACGCGACAGGATTTCTTCTCTCGTAACCGCTTTGATGACGCGCATGATAATAAGTAAAAATACAGGCTTGGCTGAATATAGTCTGAACTTTCAAACCAATAAGTTTGGTAAGCCATACCTTACCAATTTAACGGGTTATGAATTCTCAATATCACACACATATAGAAAATCTGTTTTTACTGATTATAACAGTTCTATAGGAATTGACATTGAAACATATTCTAACAGTATAAAAGAATATGAAAATATTTATAGAAATAACTTTACCGCAAATGAAATTATGCATATAAATTCATCTGTGAATCCTTTTAAGGAGTTTGTGAAAATCTGGACATCCAAGGAAGCGTATGTAAAAATGATTGGAACGGGACTTTCAACACCGCTTTTATCATTTGATGTTATGAACAAAACAAACAAATTTAAAATACTCACCACTGAATATAAATATACTGCCATATCAGTATGCTGTAATTGTAACTGTAAAAATATTACCATTATTCCTGTTACTTTAGAAGAACTGGTAACATTCTATAATCAGATGGGTGCACAAAATTTAAGATTTGTTCACCAATGAATAGTTTCATTGTTGATTATTTAAGATATTTGTGTTATACTTAATTAATCCTGATTTTTTTTAAGCGGCGAAAAGCTATTATCTCCGATTTGTAAATTATCAGCAGACGATATGGATAAGCTTTCAAGCTTATTAGAAACTTGGAATGTTAATAATATTTTAACTGTAATTTTTAGATTAAAAGAACAATTATCCGAACATTATGATCCTATCAATGATAAAAGCTAAGTAGAAAAAGTATTAAAAACAGATACGCAGATAAAAATTAAAGGTACGAATAAATAATGCGCTAACGTTACGCCGCATCAGGTGCAAGTCAGGAAACTCGGTGCAGGTTCAACTCCTGTTATCCTCACAACAGCGCTCAGAAAATTTCATTTTTTACGGACTTTTTTATTTTTACGGAGGTAATTATGAGACATAAGATTTTATTAACGGTATCAACGGCAATATGTATGACAACTATGTTTACAGCCTGCAATACTAATGAAATCCCAAAAAATCTATTAGAGGAATCCGTAAGTCTCTCAGATGATAATTCTGAAAAAAAAACAAAGAAGCTCACTGCAATTAACTCCGTTCCTGATGTTCCAATTGTAAGCTCTGCTAAGGTCAAGTCATATAAGCACCCCAATAAAGCTTTTTCGTTAAAAGACTTAAACACATCATTATTTTTAAAAAACGGCTGGGAAATTGCGGAGGGCGGAACTGCGACAGATAATCAGACTGATGAAATTACGTCGTTTCCGGCGGTTATTCAATATCTTGATACGAAAAATATAATCACTGTGACAGTCGCAGACGAGTGTGCAGAAAAAGATAGCTTCCTTGCAAAAACAGAGGATTCCTATATTTCCACCTATGGCAATTCTTATGACAACATTGAAATCATTGAATTTGAGCGCATTTCTATTGATAAATTTGATTCAATAGAAATCGCCGCAGATGTTAAAATTAAGAGCGACAGCTTTAAAATGGTTCATATTATTACAAATGATGTTGACGGTAAAACTTATTCATGGACGCTTTTGGACAACGACGAAGCATTCCCTGACTTTAATCTTGCTGACGCACTAAGCTATCCTATAATAATAGAATTTCCAGAATTTAAAGATCTGGACAGCTATTATAAAGTTAATACTGATTATTGAGCGTAGGCTTATACATATAAATATAGAAAAAGGAGCTATTTTAAATGGCCAATCCATACCTTCCCTCCTGGGAATACATACCTGACGGAGAGCCAAGAGTATTCGGCGATCGCATATATATTTACGGCTCTCATGATACCGCCGGTTCCGATTCTTTCTGTGATTACAAATTAAAAATATGGTCGGCTCCCGTCAGTAATCCGAACCGCTGGACATGCCACGGCGACTGCTTCCATACACGCGCTGACCGCGATCACAGCTCAGACACTGAGAACTGGACAGACAACAAGCTTTTTGCTCCGGACGTCATTGAATATAAGGGCAAGTATTATCTTTTTGCATATATAATAGGCGCTAAGGGATGTGTGGCTGTAAGCGAACGCCCTGAAGGTCCCTTTGAGCTAATAGCTCCATATGATTACATAAACCGGAATAACTGCTTCGGCGACGGATGGTTTATAGATCCGGGGGTTTTTGCCGACGACGACGGACAGATATATATTTACTGCGGATTTGAAAGTTCATTTGCCGCAAAAATCAATCCCCAGAAAATGAACGAAATAATAGACGGAAGCTATGTAAAGGATATTATACCTACCGAGCCGCCGTTTGAGTTTTTTGAAGCCTGCTCTGTGAGAAAAATTAAAAACACATACTATCTTATATATTCTCCAAAAACAGGCAGCAAGCTGGTTTACGCTACTTCGGATAATCCTCTCGGTCCGTTTGAATTCAGGGGTACGATAATAGATAACGGTATTGACTATCCCGGCAGCAATAATCACGGCTCTTTGTGCTGTATAAACGAGCAATGGTATATATTTTATCACAGAGGAACAAATAATACTATTATGTCAAGACAAGCGTGTGCCGAAAGAATCGAAATATTGGCCGACGGCTCTATACCGCAGGTAGAAATGACGTCTCTCGGCTTTGAGGATTCTCTTTCTCCTTATAAAATCACTCCGGCAGACGCAGCGTGCGTTTTGAAGGGGGGCTGTTACTTAACTGAAAAAAATGTATTTTCCAGATATATAACCGATATTACAAAGGGTTGTGTGATGGGATTCAAATATTTTGATTTCGGTGACGATTATTCAAGCAAAACTATGGAAGTTTGCTTTAATGTAAAGGGGCAGGGATGCAGAGGACTTATAAGAATCGTTTCGGATAACTATGAAAACGGAGAAGAATTAGGCGTTTGTGAAATCGGTCTGGACGACGGCATTTACAAAGCATGTATAAAAGCGATTACAGGCAGACATGCGATATATTTTATTGCGGACGACAACTATACAGACTGGACTGCTGAAATGTTTAAGGGTAAAAGGCTTTTTGAGCTTAAAGAATTTGTATTTATGAAATGAGGTAAGAAATGAAATTATTAAAAGCGTTTACAGTAATAACCTCCGCCGTAATTCTTTTCACCGCTTTGTCAGGCTGCGGAAGCGACAAGGAGGATAAAAAAGAAAAGGTACGTGATTTGACTACCGCTGAGATCGTCACTGAAATGGGACTTGGTATAAACCTTGGCAATACCCTTGAATCATGCGGAGACTGGATAGACGACAGCAGCATAACAAATTACGAAACGGCATGGGGCTCCCCTGTTATAACCGAGGAAATGATCGCAGGCTATTCAAAAGCGGGCTTTAAATCAGTCAGAATACCAGTGGCGTGGTCTAATATGATATCGGACGATTATACCGTTAATCCGGATCTTATGAAACGCGTTACACAGATAACTGATTACGTTATAGACAACAATATGTACGCCGTTGTCAACATACACTGGGACGGCGGATGGTTTGAAAAGTTTTCTACGGAATATGACGAATGTCTAAAAAAATATACTGCAATCTGGTCACAGATTTCCGAAAATTTCAAGGATTACGGAGATAAGCTGATATTTGAATCGCTAAACGAAGAAGGATACTATGAGGATATATGGAACAGATACAGCGGCTCAGACGAAGGCAAGGCGGAAGCATACGGAATCCTCAACAGCATAAATCAGGAATTTGTTAATCTTGTCCGAAATTCCGGCGGTAACAATGAAAAACGTCATTTGCTGATAGCCGGTTATGCAACTGATATAACTCTTACCTGCGATCCCCTTTTCAAAATGCCGGACGATAAAGAGTCAAGCTGCGCCGTATCAGTTCATTATTACACACCGGCAAATTTCTGCATTCTTGAAGAGGATGCAGATTGGGGTAAAGCAAGGTCAGACTGGGGCTCAGAAATTGATTTAAAAGAGCTTGAAAAAAATATGGAGCTTATGAAAACAACCTTTGTAGATAATGGCATACCAGTAATCATTGGTGAATACGGGTGTGCAACTAAAAATAAGAATCCGGAATCCGTAAGACTATTTCTGACAACCGTCTGCAAAGAGGCTTATAAAAGAAATATGTGTCCTATGCTATGGGATATAACCGATGTATTTTATAATCGTACAACATGCGAAATGATAGATTCTCAGCTTGCACAATCGTTTTTAGATATAGCGGAAAGCCAACGTAATTAAAAAAAGGAACGCTTTTGAGCGTTCCTTTTTATTTATTATTATTTTCCGTAATAAGCGAGCATATAAAGACGCTTTAATTCGTCAATCCTCGGCAGACGAGGATTAGCTGTAGTACACTGGTCGTCAAAAGCCTTGTAAGCGAGATCGTCCAATGCGCCCTCATAGGTCTTAGGATCTATATAAGATCTCTTATCATTTTCGCCTGCTTCCTTGATAGTCAAAGGAATATTTACTTCCTTCATTAGATTTCTTACAGCGTCTGCAAGAGCCTTTACCCCTTCCTGAGCCGTTGCGTTCTGCGGAATCAATCCGAGCATCTTTGCGATTTCAGCATAACGCTCAGGTGCGATATAATGATCGTATTTCGGCCATGCTGCAAATTTTGTAGGAGTAGGTTCTCCGTTATATTCGATAACATGCGGCAGCAGATATGCGTTAGCAAGACCGTGAGGAATGTGGAACTCTCCTCCAAGCTTGTGCGCTAACGAATGATTTACGCCGAGGAATGCATTTGTAAACGCCATACCGGCTATACAGGACGCATTGTGCATTTTTTCTCTTGAAAGCTCGTCGGCATTCTTATATGAGCTTGGAAGATACTCAAACACCAGCTTGATGGCATGAAGCGCAAGAGCGTCGGTATAATCGTTAGCAAGAACTGAAACATAAGCTTCAATCGCATGAGTAAGAACGTCAAGACCGGTAAATGCAGTAGATGACTTAGGAACTGTATAAACGAATTCAGGATCTATAATTGCTACGTCAGGAGTCAGCTCATAATCGGCAAGAGGATATTTCATATTCTTGCTCTTGTCAGAAATAACCGCAAACGAAGTAACTTCAGAGCCGGTACCGGAAGTTGTAGGAATAGAAACCATTTTAGCCTTTTTACCCATCTTAGGGAACTTATAAACTCTTTTACGGATATCCATAAATTTCTGAGCCATACCGATAAAGTCGGCGTCAGGATTTTCATAGAAGAGCCACATAGCCTTAGCTGCGTCCATTGCTGAACCGCCGCCAAGAGCAACGATTACATCAGGCTGGAAAGAATTCATAACCGCTACGCCTTTACGGACTGTTGTAAGGTCAGGATCAGGCTCTACCTCGCTGAATATCTCAATAGAAGGCTTGTTAGCATTTTTATTTAGCTGATATAATACCCTTTCAACATAGCCGAACTGTACCATACCCGGATCGGCTACGATCATAACTCTGTTCATATCAGGCATCTTTGCAAGATACTGAACCGAACCTGGTTCAAAATAAATCTTTTCAGGAACCTTAAACCACTGCATATTCAATCTCCTCTTAGCCACTTTCTTTCTGTTGATAAGGTTTTTAGCCGTAACGTTTTCAGAAACGGAATTCTTACCATAGGAACCGCAGCCAAGAGTAAGCGAAGGCGCCATTGAGTTATATACGTCGCCGATAGCTCCGAAAGAAGCTGGAGAATTTACTACGACACGGCTTGCCTTCATTGTTTCGCCGTATTTTTCAATAAGCTCGTCGTTAGACGAGTGAATTACTGCGGTATGACCGGCACCGTGCTTGAGCATTTCCTCACACATTTCAAACGCATGCTCGGTGCTGTCTGATTTTACAACAGCCAGAACCGGCGAAAGCTTTTCAAGCGCAAGCGGATACTGATCAGCGTTGGTTCCGCCTATTTCTACGCAGAGCACCTTTGTTTCCTTAGGAATCGAAATGCCTGCCTTTTCAGCAATCTGCCACGGATACTGACCTACTACCCAAGGCTGAACGGCCATTTTTTCAACGTTTATTACTACGTCCTGAATCTTCTGAATGTCCTCAGGCTTAGCGAAATAGCAGCCCTGCTCCTTCATAAAGGCAACGGCCTCATCATAAACCTCAGTATCAATTATAGCAGCCTGCTCAGACGCGCAGATCATACCGTTATCAAATGATTTTGAAAGAATAAGATCGTTAAGGGCCTGTTTAAGCTTAGCGGTTTTTTCAATATAGCATGGAGTATTTCCGGGGCCAACTCCAAGAGCCGGCTTACCTGCCGAATAAGCAGCCTTAACCATTCCAGGACCGCCTGTTGCAAGAATTGTAGCAACGTCAGGATGATTCATAAGAAATCCGGTCGCTTCAATTGAAGGAACCTCAATCCACTGAACACAGTTTTCAGGAGCGCCTGCGGCAACGGCAGCGTCTCTTACTATTTCAGCGGCTCTTACAGAACATTTCTGAGCGTTCGGATGGAATCCGAAAATAATAGGATTTCTTGTTTTCGCGCATATAATAGATTTAAACATCGTAGTTGACGTAGGATTTGTTACAGGAGTAACGCCGGCAACAATACCGACAGGCTCGCCGATTTCAAGATAACCTTCGTTTTCATTATCTTCGATTACGCCGACCGTCTTCTCGTATTTAATAGAATGCCAGATATATTCAGTAGAAAAAATATTTTTAGTTACTTTATCTTCAAAGATACCTCTTCCTGTTTCCTCTACAGCCATCTTAGCAAGCTCCATCTGAGCAGAAAGACCAGCAAGAGCCATAGCCTTGGTGATTTTGTCAATTTGCTCCTGATCGAGCTTCATGTATTCGTCAAGCGCAGCCTTAGCCTTAGCAACAAGCTCATCCACCATTGCCTTCGGATCAACCTGAGGCTGCTCGGCGGTCTTATTTGCATCCTTTTCCTTTGCCATTTGATTATCCTCCTATAAAATAAATATGAATTGATAAATTTTCATAAACGGACTTGTTAATTTCTTAACAATGTCATTATACCACATTGTTATTTTTTTGTCAATAGGCTTATGAAATAATTTATAACGAATTATAAGCCTATTTTTCCCCGTCTTTTCTACAATATGCCGAATAGTTTTATAAAAAAACTATATCTCGTTTTTTTTATCGCAGCATTCTAAATATTCTTCAAAAATTTCGGCCGCGTCTCTAACAAGCTCAGCGCAAGGTCTCTTCTTATAATACTCTCCGTTTCGTTCAGAAGGCGTATATCCATCGGCCTCCATTCCCAAAAGCTGACGACATACTATATATTTATTACGCTCCTTAAATCTTTCCGCAAGCGTTTGAATAAGCCTATAATGCTCCTTTTTTGCATTCATGTTCTTAGGATCTGAATAACCGTATTTTATTCCGGCAGCCATAAACATTCCGCTTACAGCTCCGCAGACCTCTCTCATTCTGCCCATTCCCCCTCCGAAGGAGGAGGAAATCATTACAGCCGTTTCAAAATCAATTCCCAGATCCTCGGCAAAGGCTCCGAAAACAGACTGCGAACAATTATAACCCTTTTTAAATAGCTCAACTGCCTTTTCTGATTTTTTCATTATATATTCTCCGTTACTCCTATTTATAAGTCTTATTGATTTTTAGCTTTTCACCGCAATGAGGGCAATATTTTATAACAAAACCTTTAATGGACAAAGCTTTTCCGCAATAGGGACATCTGACAAATATTATTCCAAATATAATACCCGCTGCCGATATTGCTCCTCCTATACAAATAAACTTCATATAAAATTTGCTGAATGACTGAATAATTAGCGGCAGACCGGCTAACGCAATACCCGTCGATATTATTCCCAGTATTATCAATTTTGATAGATTCGGATTTTTCATTTACTTCACCTCTGTAATTGTAGTAAGATAAAAGCGTAAATCAAAACCAATTAGGTATTTTAAAGTGTACGGGCATACCGTTTTTCATCAGTATATTAAGTTCTCCCTGTATAAGCGGAAGAAAATAATCCAGCGCCTGCGACGTCACATTGTTACCCTGATTATTTATCCATTCCTTAGGAAAAAGCTTTTCTTTATTTGCTACTTCATTCGCGTCAACAGGGACTATTTCTGAAAAATAAGGTCTGTCGCTTATTCTTTTAAACGCCATCATTTTTCCGGTCATTCCTTCAACGGCGGCTTTAACCGCTTCCTCTCCTATTCTGACAGATTCGTCAATATCAGTTTTAGAGGCTATGTGAGAGGCGCATCTCTGCATAACGTTCAGCTCTATTGAACGTACCTTACAGCCAATCTCTTCCCTCACGATATTTTCGAGACATTTGCCGATTCCCGAAAGATATTTATGACCAAAGCTGTCATTTGCCCCCGACTGAAAGCCCTCGGCCGCATATTCTCCTCCGCTAAGCTTCAGTCCCTCGGAAACGGCTATAATAACCGCTTTATGCTCTCCGAGCATTCTGTTGACGTCCTCCAGAAAACGCTCTATGCTGAAAGGAGCCTCTGGAAGATAAATCAAATGAGGAGCGTTCTCATCGTTAGCCTTTAAAACACATGCGGACGCGGCAAGCCATCCGGCGTCCCTTCCCATTATCTCAACTATCGTAACAGATTTTACACTGTAAACCGAACTATCTCTTGTAATTTCCTGAAGAGTTGCCGCTACATACTTTGCAGCAGAACCGAAACCGGGCGTATGATCGGTACACATAAGATCATTATCTATCGTTTTGGGTATTCCGACAACCTTTATAGCTATATTATTTTTCCTGAAATATTCAGAAAGCTTTAAAACGGTATCCATAGAGTCGTTGCCGCCTATATAAAAAAACATATCTATACCATTCTTTTTAAAGGTATTTAATATCTTTTCGTATACTTTATCGTCATTCTCAGGCAGCTTGTAACGACATGAGCCTAAAACCGTAGACGGCGTCAGTTTTAATAGCTCCAGGTCCTCATTGCTTCGGATTATTGTTCTCAGATCCACAAGCTCCCCGTTTATGATTCCTTCGATTCCGTTTATGGAGCCGTAAATTTTATCTATTTCCGGATTTTTGGAGGCCTCGGTAAATATGCCTGCCAACGACGCGTTAATCGCGCAGGTCGGTCCCCCTGACTGTGCTGCTGCTATATTCATTTTTCCCCCGATCACCGCTGTAAACGGATTCCGCATTTTTTTACTGCGCGCGGCGCGCTG
>ERZ779869.521-NODE-521-length-42439-cov-4.856479_pt1 | contig 42439 bp, 40 predicted proteins | sample MGYA00511557_ERZ779869 | MGnify/ENA primary metagenome ERZ779869 (study PRJEB29588, sample SAMEA2154620) | human gut metagenome | biome: human gut; feature: human-associated habitat; material: faeces | place: Denmark | collected 2008/2010 ... | reverse complement strand
GCTGGGTTCAGAACGTCGTGAGACAGTTCGGTCCCTATCTGTCGTGGGCGTTGGATATTTGAGAAGGGCTGACCTTAGTACGAGAGGACCGGGTCGGACGCACCTCCGGTGCACCAGTTGTCGTGCCAACGGCATAGCTGGATAGCCGAGTGCGGTTATGATAAACGCTGAAGGCATCTAAGCGTGAAACATGCTTCAAGATTAGATATCCCACCAGCCTTGAGCTGGGTAAGGTCACTTGCAGACTACAAGTTGATAGGTCGGAGGTGGAAGTGCAGTAATGCATGTAGCTGACCGATACTAATTGACCGAGGGCTTGAACTGCTGTTCCTTCACGGAACACGGTTTATTTGAGTTCTTGAGTTCTTGTCTTTACTCTCTCCCTTTGTTCGGTTTTCTATGAGCAATTCAAGCTCACACTTTCGGGACGTCGTCAGCGGCGACGAAAGCATTCGCACCTTTAGCTCAGCTGGTAGAGCAACTGACTCTTAATCAGTGGGTCCAGGGTTCGAGTCCCTGAAGGTGCACCAGCAGGCAAAGCCTGCAAAGAGTCAGTGTTTCTGACGCAGAGGGTCCACCTGTTCCCATTCCGAACACAGAAGTTAAGCTCTGCAGTGCCGAAAATACTTGCTTGGCGACGAGCCGGGAAGATAGGTCAACGCTGACACAATAAAGCCGTGCGGAAGTGCGGCAGTCGGTGATTTTAGCGCAGAGGGTCCACCTGTTCCCATTCCGAACACAGAAGTTAAGCTCTGCTGAGCCGAAAATACTTGCTTGGCGACGAGCCGGGAAGATAGGTCATTGCCGACACATATACAGGGAAACATGGGTGCGCAGATGGCACGCCGTAAGTGTTTCCCTTGTATATTTACTTTTACTTTATTCCTCTTTGACTCATGCCGGTCGGTTTGCAAGCAAACCACACCTGACAAGTTGAGCAGGGAGGGAATGAACATTGGGTTCTTCCAAGTTCACAATTCAATATTCCTCCTTAGCTCAGTCGGTAGGGCTGGTGGAACTAATTACACGGGAGCAATCCCAATAAAAGCCGACAAAAAACGGAGCTTGAAATTGTACAAGTTCCACATATTCCTCCTTAGCTCAGTCGGTAGAGCGAGCAATGCTCGTTACAACTGAAGGAAACGGTGAGTTATAGTCTCACAGAAACGCTGAAGAGTATAAAACTTCCAAAAAATCAATATTCCTCCTTAGCTCAGTCGGTAGAGCGAATATATCGCTTTGTACCCACGAGTTAGTGTGGGAAACCCACAAATTCGGAACTGATTTTTGTGCAGTTCCGCCACATTCCTCCTTAGCTCAGTCGGTAGAGCACCTGACTGTTAATCAGGGTGTCACTGGTTCAAGTCCAGTAGGGGGAGCCAATAACACCTCGAAAATCGTTGTTTTCGGGGTGTTTTCTTCTGTAAAAACGAAAAAATAGTGATCTGACAGCCAATTCTTTATGTTTTACAATCACATGCCGGAATACAGTAGGCGGGTGATTGTTAATCGGAAAAACAATCGAGAAAACGAGGAATGCCATACCGCTTATTAGGTTTACATTCGTGCGCCGGAAACTGCCCTGCAAGGTGTTTTCACGGCGCTTTTTTTTGCGCCTGTAAAAACCGATTTACGGAGGGTATTGACATGGAGAACACAAGAAATCAAACAAATCTGCTATCGACAGATTCGACCAATCTTAAACGGGAGAAAATCCGTACTATTCCTATTACCTTGATTGACAGTGCAAATGTACATCCTTTTCATGTAAAAGAGGATGATGAATTGCAATCTCTGATGGAAAGCATCTCGCAGCTTGGGGTTATCACTCCTTGCATTGCCCGAAGAAAGGGTGAAGAACGCTATGAGCTGATTTCCGGTCATCGCCGCAAGCGTGCCTGTGAGCTGTTAGGAATTGATACCTTGCCGATCATTGTCCGCGAGCTCTCGGAGGATGAGGCGGTGATTCTGATGGTGGACTCTAATCTGCAGCGTGAACACATTCTTCCTTCCGAAAAGGCCTTTGCTTATAAGCTGAAGCTGGATGCCTTAAAACGCCAGGGAAAAAGGAGCGACATAAATTCGACACCACTGGTGTCGAAGTTCAGAACCGGAGATTTTGTAGGGAAAGACAACGGAGACAGCCGTGAGCAAGTCAGACGGTATTGTAGGCTGGGTCAGCAGTGTTGTTACCCAACTGATGGATGCGGTCTCCGGGCTGTTTCTCAGTGCGCTCGGGACAGATATGCTGGCGATGGAGGAATACTTTCCGTTTGTCGGCAAGGCTTTTACGGTAATGCAATATACCGCATGGACACTTTTGTTTATTATCACCGTCTGGCAATTGTTCCGCTCTTTCGCAGGACCGATTGCAGAGGCGGAAAATCCATGGACTTTGCTCATCAGAAGCAGCCTGTTTGGCATTCTGATCGGTTTTGCAAAGCCCATTTTCTTATATGTACTGAAAATCGCACGGGCTCCGTATACAGCCCTGATGGATCTGCCGCTGTACGGGGAGGATTTTACCTTTGCCGGTGTTCAGGGTGGTGTCCGTATGGGTGCCGGGGGATCCATTGGCTTTGTCGGACGTATGTTCGGCGGTATGGCGGCAAGAAACGGAGCAACACTTACGGGAGAGTCCATTTCTTCCGTGGCAGGGAGACCTTCCAATATTTCGGGCAGCATCGGCGGAGATATTGCCGACCGAAGTCTCGGGAACTACATTCCCGGTATGAAGGGACATCATCTTTCCGGCACACAGATTACAGGCGGGCGTATCAGCACGTCGGTAATAGGAAGCGACGGAGGACAAACGACGGTTGAGATGTACAGTGCAGCGCAATATGAAAAGCCCGATTGCCCGCACGCAGTTGTGACCGCATCGGATGGCAGTCAGTGGTATCAGATGGCAAGCGGCTCAGGAGCAGGTGCGTTTTATGATGCGCCTACCTTTGGCGGTACTCCGGGAGAAGCGGCGCAGGTATCGGAGACATTCCCGAACACACCGGAGGGTACGGTGCTTCGTACAGTCGGAGCCGGAGAGATGGAAGCAACAACTCCGGAGGGCGGTACATCAATGTGGTACAACAGTGCGTATTATACCGAGCCGGAAGCTCCACACGATGTGATGGAAAGCTCGGAAGGCGTAGCGTGGTACGCTATGAAGCAGCATGCTGAAATGCCGGTATTTGAGTCGGGCGAGGATGCGTATACAGAAAAAGAATTACAAACCATTTATTAAGGAGAAGGTTATGAGTGAAATGAAAGAGAATTGCTTTCGGAGAATAGCGGGGGCGAGAGTCCACAAAATTATCAATATGCTTAAGCTGCTTGGGAATTGTTCGCATACGGGCAATTATTCATATACCAAACAACAGGTGGAAGAAATTTTCGGACGGTTGCGCAGCGAAGTAGATAAAGCGTATAAACGATATCAGATGTGCATGAAGAATATCCAAAGAATTAAAAAAGACTCCGGAAGACGTCGTGAAAGAGTTTTGCGAAACTTACATCGGTTCCGCCTCTCGTTTCCCCATTGTGAGGCTATATCCAACTGGGTATGACAAGCATTGTCCGTTGCTCAATGGGAACAAGTGCTCTGTACATGCTGTCAAGCCGGTTGTGTGTGCCATGTTTCCGATTGGCAGGGTTTTGCAGGGTTCAGCCGATGGACCGAAACCGGAGGAGGTTACTTCTGATTCGGTTCAGTATATCTTTGTCAAACCCGGATGTGGAGATGATTCGGAAACACATACGGTCAGAGAATGGTTTGGAGAATTCGGCATTCCTATGGAGGATGAGTTCTTTGTTAACTGGCAAAGGACATTGAGTGCGGTATCAAGCGCTATACGTCGGTTTGAAAAAGACTTCAGTCCGGAAACGATGAATGCAATATGGAGTGTAGTGTTTGGGCTGACATATCTGAATTACGACACGGAGCAGGATTTCACGGAGCAGTTTTCAGATAATGCTGCAAAGGTTATGAAACTCATATCCATGGCAGAAGGGACGAAAGGCAAATCATGAAACAATCCTGGAGTATTCCGCTTTACCCCAAACATAATCATTCCGATAGCAAATCGGAGAAAGGAATTCAAAATGAATGAAGAGCGAAATCAGAATCAAATCATTCGCAAGGACGCCAGAAACTGCTTTGTAGAAAGTCTCAGTGACTCGTTTGTCATTGAGCGCATTCACCTTGTTTTTGCTACATATGACATGAGCAAACCCGTAGGCCAGCGACAGACCAACAACATTCATATCTACATTGCAGTGGATGAGTTTTTGGAGCTGTGTCGGAAACTTTCCTGCGGCGAGCTTCGCTATATGCTGCAGACTAAACGAAACAACAGAGATAGCACTCCATTGTTTCAAAGTCTTGGCGGGACATCGGCGCAGAAGCTGGCAGAGCAGGGCAGGTCCAGGGCAGACGGGAAAAGCCTGTCCCGAACAGTACAGTTGCTGTGCGGCTCCAAGTCTGACTTTTTGTTTGTAGCAGATAGCGGACCGGGAGATACCACGGAGAAAGGACTTATTGTTCCGAAATTCGGCAGCAAACCGGAAAATCATGTTGCAGTCAGTATGACCTTTGAAGCACTCAGCGGTTTTCTGTTGATGACCAAAGCGCATTATGAGGCATGGCTTGTTTCATATTATCTGCAGCGAAAGCCGATAGAAAAGAACAACGGTTCAAAAAACGCAAAGCCGACACAAGAATGTGCGGAGGATTCTTATTTTAACAAATTCATATCCGGTGAGATGTTCTGACGTAGTAAACTCGGGTGTAGTCTTTCATAGCTACACCCAGGTTTCAAAAATGCTTTGACGGACTTTTTCACGAGAACACTTGACAACGGGGGTTAATTTGGGGTATAATATATGTATTGAACTACTATACGACGAAGGGTAACCAAATGGAAAATGAAACGCTTGAAAAACTTGCCGTGCTGACCGCAAGAATCAAAGAACTTCCCAAAGGATATATCTCAAAAAAGACAATCGGCGGGAAGGTATATTACTATCATCAATGGTATGAAAACGGGAGTAAGCAAAGCAGATATATCAGGGATGAGGAAGTGGAGCAGCTTGCGGCAAGGATGGATGAAAGAAAAGAACTGCAGGCACAGGTCAGCGCCTTGAAAAAAGCTCCATCAAAAAATAGTAAGAGAAATGAGGTGAATGTAATGAAATGTATTCTTATGCATAAAAGAATACCTGTGGCATCGATTGAACTTGACGATGCGACGGGTTTTATTCAAAAGATCGGGGGGATTTATGCGCCCGAGCATCTTCCGCTCGGAATTTCGATCAGAAGGGGAGTTGCGGACAGAGCAGCGCTCAATGAGTGGTGGACGGACAGATCGATCCCTGCAAGCAGAAGTGGGATTCGGGAAGCTCTTGAGACGCTTGAAATTGCCGACACCAAAATGTTGTTGGTCCGTTGCTACGGTCTGAGTTTGTCGGATCAGTACTGGATCAGACCGGAAGGGAGCGAGCTTTCGTGGGACGATATCAATTTTTTCGAGCATCCGTTTTCGGATGATATCGGAGATGTTTTGTTCGGTGCGCCCAAAAAAGCAAATGAGCTGAACTTTTCTTCTCCGGATAATACCTCTGACGGTTTCCTGAAAAAACGCTGGAAGATCATTGACGGCAAACGGTGCCTTGTCAAAGGCGGTTCCAACCCGTTCCGGCAACAACCGTTCAACGAAGTCATTGCCTCAAAGGTTATGGCTGAATTGGGTATTTCTCATGTTCCTTACACACTAATCTGGAATAAGGATGCGCCGTATTCGGTTTGCGAGGATTTTGTGGATGAGAACACGGAGCTGATTCCTGCGTGGCGGATTATGATGACGCAGAAGAAAAACAACAGTACGTCTGTCTATCAGCATTTTGTCAACTGCTGTACCGCCCTTGGAATCAGGGATGTCGAAGACTTTCTCGACCGGATGATTACGTTGGATTATATCATCGCCAACGAGGACAGACACTTCAACAATTTCGGGGCTTTGAGAAATGCCGAAACACTGGAGTGGATCGGTATGGCTCCTATCTATGACAGTGGTTCCTCGCTTGGATACGATAAATTGCCCGGACAAATAAGAATTGGCAGAGAGGTCGGATGCAAGCCATTCAAGAATCACCACGAGGAACAGATCAAATTGGTGCGCTCCTTCGATTGGCTGGATCTGTCGAAGCTGGATCATGTAGATGACATCATCAGAGAAGTGTTGTCACAGGACACGGAGGAAACCTATGTGGATGAGAACCGTATCCGTGCCATCACGGATTCCGTAAAGAGCACATTACAGAATTTGGGGCAGATCGTAAGCGAGCATGATGTGAGGTTGGCTCAGACCCGAACAGATACGACAGCTGACGATGTTAAGGAAAATATCGCTGAGAATTATTCGTCAAACAAGAAGATATAATGTGTCGGGGATAAAAAGAGTAATAATCTAAAGCAACAAGAGCATCGGACTGTTTTTTGACTAAAAAGATGGCTCCCGAGAAATATGATTCTCGGGAGCTTTTTGAAATGTACGATCACTTTATAGCCTTATCTTCTATCATGTTCAATCAGCACTTTAAGCAATTCAAGCATGTGGTTCTCTTCATCTTTGTCAAAGAGATAATTTGTAATAATCTTTGGGATGACAATGAAAACGGTTAAAAAAGAGATCATTAAAGGAATAATTGCGGCTAACCATTTCGTCATTTCTAACGAACTAAATTTGAAAATTAAAACGATCATTACCGTTGTAATTGATATCATAATCAACATTACTACTATATATGTAATGATCTTATAAATAAAGATCGAATGTAACACAGTCAAAATATCTTTTACTGTCTTCGGAGACAAGTGCTCATCGCCGAGAAGATTTTGACTAAATTTTTCTATTGCAACAGCGTTAATTGACTGTATTGTACAATCCCCCAAACAGGGTTTTATATGATTTTCTATTACATTGTAATATTTTACGTAAGAAGACTCTTTGATATGGTGACGTTTTAAATACAACCACTCATCGCAATAATATGATAGCTGTTTTTTGCCAGTATTAGTATCTTGTGGTTGCCCAAAAAGAAGCTGCGATTTAGCTTTGGTTGCCTTTTCTTTGACCTCTTTATAAGTCTTTCCATAGCAATAACCGTATTTTGCTGAACCATCTGAAGCATAGGTTTTTATATACCTTGCTTCCCAACGATTATCCTTGCGTTTATAAATGTTTTCTCCTTTTTTTGACATATCCCATGTCCTCCTAATTAATTAATGCATATTATTATAAAACATTAACATAGCTAATAACCAATCAAAATAATTATGACGGCGCTATTGACGGCGTTTAAGTCTAAAAAGATGCTGATATGCCCCACAAAACATGAAACCAACCACTTAGTAGTGAACAAATTGTTTTTTTTTTTGAATAAAAAGTCTAAACATGTTGACACTGGTGGATTTTTGGGATATAATAAATATGATTTGAGTGTGAAGCTCTGCGAAATCAGATTGTTTTGATATCTACTGTTTATATAATTTCACACAGAATTAAATAGATATGGGGGATTTACAATCGCCGCGAAATTGGCTTTTATGTTATTGTATAAGTTCACGATATTATGAGGAATTCAATAAGATATATATGTATGGAAGAAAGGAGTCTACATTATGCCAATACAATTATATAAACACAATGAAGAAGCGTATCATGCGGCTCTTTCCATGCTTGCGAAAACGCGAAAAGCTGCAATAGTTCATCCAACCGGTACAGGTAAATCCTTTATTGGATTTAAACTGTGTGAGGATCACCCCAATGCTACTATATGTTGGCTCTCTCCTTCTGAATATATATTCGAAACGCAATTGGAAAATTTGGCCAAGAATTCAGGCGGATATAATCCAGATAATATTCGCTTTTATACCTATGCAAAGATGATGCTTCTTTCGATTGACGAAATAGCTGAGATTCACCCCGATTACATTATTCTTGATGAATTCCATCGTTGCGGTGCAGAAATGTGGGGGAGGGGGGTGCAAAATCTGCTGAAAGCATATAAAGACGTGCCAGTTCTTGGATTGTCTGCAACATCAATACGATACCTTGATAATCAGAGGGATATGTCAGATGAGCTGTTCGATGGAAATGTGGCATCAGAAATGACGTTAGGGGAAGCTATTGTTCGCGGAGTGTTAAATCCGCCCAAATACGTACTTTCAGTGTTTCCTTTCCAGAAGAGTCTGGATAAATATCAGAAGCGTGTAAGTAAAGCTAAATGCAAAGCGGTGCAAGACGAAGGAACGAAATATCTTGAGGCAATTCGGCGTGCCCTAGACAAGTCAGAAGGACTAGATGAGATATTCCATAAGCACATGGTCGAACGACATGGGAAATATATTGTTTTCTGTTCGAGTTATGAGCATTTATGTGAAATGGTGACCAAAGTTCCCGAATGGTTTTATAAGGTAGATCAGCAGCCGCATATCTACTCGGCGTATTCGGATGATCCTCAAACTAGTCGTGCTTTTGCTGAGTTTAAAAGGGATGACAGTGACCATCTAAAGTTACTATTCTGTATAGATATGCTTAATGAGGGTATCCATGTTGATGACGTGGATGGAGTGATTCTGCTTCGCCCCACTGTGTCGCCGATTATTTACAAGCAACAGATTGGGCGAGCGCTTTCAGCAAGCAAAAAAAAGAATGCAGTAATTTTTGATATTGTGCTCAATATTGAAAATCTGTATAGCATTGGAGCGGTAGAGGAAGAGATGCAAATTGCGACAACCTATTACCGATCGCTCGGATTGGAAGATGAGATTGTAAATGAGCACTTTCAGATTATTGACGAAGTGCGTGATTGTAGGGTGCTCTTTGAAAAACTAAACGATACATTGACTGCATCATGGGATTTGATGTACACCTACGCCGAAGAATATTTTAAGCGGAATGGAAATTTGGACATACCACGCAGATACAAAACGCATGAAGGTTATGCTTTGGGAAACTGGATTCACATCCAGCGTAAGGTGAGAGCGGGAGAAAAAGGTGGGCAACTTGACGCTGACAGAATTAAAAGGCTTGATGCTATTGGTATGATTTGGGATAATCCTTGCGATTTGTCGTGGAAGAAGTATTACATCGAAGCACGAAAGTATTACTTAGAGCATGGTCATCTTAATACGAATCTAAACTATGTGACTAATACTGGAGTTAAACTTGGCGTTTGGATATGCCGTATGCGCTTTTACCGAAAGAATGGAGCACAGCAACATTACCTAACCGAAGAACGCATTCAGGCGCTTGATAGTATTGGTATGATATGGGATGTGCCTGATTATCTTTGGGAAGAAAACTTCTTTCAAGCAAAGGATTTCTATCGTCAGAATGGAAATCTAAACATTCCGTACGATTATGTCGCCGCAAATGGAATCAAACTGAATGCTTGGATTGGTCGTCAACGTGATATTCGTAATGGAAAAGTAATTGGTGCGAAACTATCGGATGAGCAAATTGCCCGGCTCGATTCCATCGGTATGATTTGGGACAATAAGTATGTGGTTGCATGGCAGAAAGGTATACATGCCGCTGAGGAGTATTTTGCCGAGCATGGCAACCTAAATGTTCCGATATCGTATATAGCTAAAGATGGATACAAGCTTGGTGCCTGGATAAGCGACCAACGAGAGAAAAAAGACAAATTATCCCCAGAAAGACGTCAAGCACTGGACCGGATAGGTATGGTTTGGAACAAACCGGATTCTTGGGAAACCCGGTTTGCATTGGCTAAGAATTATTTTGAAGAGCACGGCAATTTGAATGTCCCAACAAAATATAAGGTGAATGGAGTGTGTCTTTATAAGTGGATCAACGAGCAAAGGCAGGTGTATATTGGTAATCGAGACGGCAAAAAGCTTACTCCCGAACAGATAGAAAGATTGGAATCCATAGGGATGATTTGGGGAAACCGCAGACATATATCTCAGGTATCAGCTTGGTTTGCGCAGTATGAGGATGCAAAAAGATTTTATGAAGCGAATGGACACTTAAAAATTACTGAAGAATATGCAGGAGAAAACGGGAATCGATTAGATATTTGGATAAAACATCAAAAGGAATACTATCGTAAAGGGAAACTATCAAAACAGCAGATAGAACTTCTAAGTAAAATCGGAATTATATGGTGTCGCGATGATCCATGGGAAGTCGGTTTTGACCATGCAAAGAGCTATCAAGAAAATCATGGCGATTTGCTTGTTCCACATATGTATATTTGTGAAGACAACTATCGTCTGGGCAATTGGATTTCAAATCAGAGAAACCAATATAACAATTTAAAATCCAAAGGCTCTTTGAGCGATGAACGTAAAAAACGTTTGGATGACATAGGTATGGTGTGGAATTTGAATGAATATGCATGGAAGGAAGGCTACGAACACGCGAAATCGTACAGCATGATTCTTAATGGTAAAAAGTGGTCTCAAAGTTATGTGTCTCAGGACGGATTTAAAACAGGACAGTGGCTTAGAACTCAGGAACGGATGGTAAAAAAAGGGGAACTCAATGTCGAGCGTAAAACAATGCTTTCTAAAATCGGGTTCGATTTTGATATAAAATGTGTTTCTGCGTATGATGCAAACCTGAATAATGTCAATGACGGATTAAGACAAAACACAATATGAGAATCTAAATAGTATTATGGTGATTATCAGCTTTTTTATTGAATACATCAACTTGGGTTTACTGCAATAAACTAATAGAATTACATTACTAACATGATAGCTTAGATATTTGGCAAGATATATTGTCATCATTACATTACAAATGCTATCGTGAATAAGAATATTCCGCTAATGGAGTTAACAGTAGCGTAGCCGTGGAAAACAATGATTTCAGAACAAAAAATATTGTTTAAGCTGTGCTAGGAATATTGCATGGAACGTTTTTGATTTATTCAATGAATATAGTAGAAAAACCGATAAAACATGATGGATGCAATAAAAAGAATGGTCAACATGATAGTATAAAGCACAAGCATTTACGAAAAGCAAATATTGTGCCACAAGATTCGGGATGTATTATGGCATGCTTGTTCGATATACCACTGTACCCAAGACAGATTATCTGTGGAAGTATGCTTACTATAACGGACAAGCAAATGACACGTTATTTTATGGCTACTACGTAGGCTGCACAGATGGTGCATGAATCTAGTTCTATGTCGAAAACGAAAAGTTGCTCATTCTGGATCTGTATCAGCATGTGATGATTTATGATATTGCAGAAGATATGATACACCTGCCTGGAGTAAAGCTGAGATAGTGGAGCTGAACTTTGCCCTTGAGATAAACTGTATGATTGTTTTCTTGTGAAAACAAAGGATAATAGCTTGATTTTCATAGAGATAGATAATCATCTTAGCCAACTGGAAGTTGAGAATAAGCTTGCAATGCTGAAGAAAGCCTGTGAAAAAGAAGATAATAATCTTTTTGGGGAAGCTTACAACATGTATGCCAACATTTATGCCTCCAGAGGAAACAAATGCCCAAATTTATAGCTTGGAAGTGATAAATAATCCGCGTGAAATTGTAGGATATTTATGTCGAAAGAATATGATGATTCTGGAGTGTGACAATGAACAATATTTTCATGATTATTGGTTCCGGAATCAATGGACTTGTGGCAAAAGAAGTCGCTGATAGTATGGAGTGTTTTGAAAAAATCGGATTTGTTGATGACAATGAAAAGTGGACGCCGAACGTGACTGAGGTAATTGGTAAGACCTCGGATAGGGATACTCTTTCTTGTGAATACGTCAACGCATTCGTTGTAATTGATGATTCTGAAGCGCGTATTTCTATTTTGCAATGGATTGAAGAAGAAACGACGTGTCGAATTATGAGCTTTATTTCTCCTAGAGCTTATGAATCATCATCCGCACAAATAATGAAAGGATGTAATATTGAACCGATGGCTGTAGTACGTACTGGACGCGTGATTGAAACTGGATTTATTATTTACGCTGGAGCGATTGTGAGACACTCAAGTATTTGTAGTAATGGTGTTCACATTGTTTACAATGCTACAGTAGCCTGAAATATGTTTGTACCAGCGTTGACAAAGGTAAATAGTGGAACAGTGTTCGCGAAAGCGAGCCTAAGTTTGAGGGATATTCTCTTTCATTTTGAACATGATGATAATATTTAATCCGCCCATTCCATTCGATGGTTGTTAGTATTGTTCTAAAGATGGTATGTAAAAGATTATGCCATGTATAAACATTTTTTCAAAAGGCTAATTGATCTTGCTATGTCTCTAATCGGCATTGTGGTTTTGGCTATACCGATGGCCGTGATTGCTGTGATTATCAAAATCGACTCTCCAGGACCAGTGTTTTTTAAACAAAAGCGGATTGGATTGCACAAACAAGAATTCAATATAATAAAATTCCGTTCTATGCCAGTCTCAGCTCCACCTGATGTGCCGAAACATAAGCTACAATATGAAAAATACAGGTTAAGCAAGTGGCAAAAAATTATGAGACGTGCTTCTCTCGATGAACTTCCACAACTTTACAATATTTTTTTTTCACAAATGAGTATCATTGGACCTCGTCCAGCACTATGGAATATGGATGATTTGATTGCAGAGCGCGACAAATATGGTGCGAACGATGTAAAGCCAGGACTTACAGGATGGGCTCAGATTAATGGGCGTGACGAACTGGATATTGCTGCTAAAGCACGATTTGATGGAGATTATGTAAAAAAAATGAGTTTTCAATTTGACTGTAAGTGCTTCTTTGGAACGATTAAGGCGGTTATCAAATGCGATGGTGTTGTTGAAGGTGGTACTAGTGAGTTACATAAGGCAAGTGACGTAATAGTTGAAAACGATAGAGACATTCAGCAGTAAAATGAAATTATTTGATCATTTTACAATGGAGAGATTGTTGTTATGATATTTGTGCGTCAGAAATTGTTAAGGCTGTTGATATTGACTTGCATAAAGTCAAGTCTGTTATCAGCTAACTTGTCAATACTATGATGTAAAAAATATGGACGCATTGGGGCACAATGGCGGGGTGAAAGGAGTAAACCGATATGCAATTTGCCGATATTCACATTCACGCACTTGCGTGTGTTGATGACGGCGCCAAGAATGTTAAAGTCATGCAAGATATAATTGATGCTGCATATGCAGATGGAACACGTGTTATCTGTTTTACGCCACACTGGTATCCCGTAGTTTTTTTGGACAATCGTGCCGCTGCTAAGGCGGCTTATTACGCGGCGTCGGAATACATACAGTCCAAAGGGTACGGTATTCGAATCGCTCTTGGCAATGAGCTCAGATATGTGCCCGGATGTGCTTCATGGCTTAATGACAATCTGTGTCGGACGCTTAACGGTTCAAGGTATATCCTTGTCGATTTTTGTGAGTCCGAGACAGTCGACAACATAGTGAGCGGTGTCAGAAGGATACTGAATTCGGGTTATAAGCCTGTGCTTGCTCACGTCGAGCGGTACGAGAAGCTGTGTGGTAATATGCGTGAAATACGTCAGCTTAAGGCAGACGGCGCATTGATTCAAATTGATTCTAGGTCGCTCACTGGGGATTTCGGATTCTGGTGCAAGTTAATGGCGAAGAGGTGTCTTTCTGAATATCTTGCAGATGTTGTAGCCTCTGATGCGCACGATACTTCTAGGCGACCGCCTCAGCTGTCTGATGCCTTTGAATGCATTGCAAGAAAATACTCCCCCCAATATGCCAAGGATCTTATGTGGGATACTCCGCTAAAAATCCTTGGGATGGATAACATATAAACTTAACAATTCGATAATCGCTAAACAGGAGCGAAAAAAATTAATTGTTATCACGAAAGGTATAATCAAAGCATGGATTACGGTTTTTCAACAAAAACAATTTATTTTAAGGACATGTGGAATGTGTTTGCAAAATACTTTATTGTGATTGCTCTTATTGCAGCTTTAGCTGTGAGTGTATTTGCACTTATCGTAAGTATGAGCTATGTTCCGAGATACCAGTCAACGGCTACGATGTATATTTTACGCAAGAATGATGACGTGGCGAGTAGCAGTTCTCTTTCAAGCGACTTTTCACTTGCTTTGAATGTTGTTAACGACTGCACATATATACTCAAGATGAACTCTGTTATTGATGAGGTTATACGAGAGCTTGATCTCGATATACCCAACAAGACCATTAGAGACTGTATTTCAACTGCAAATCCAACTAAAACACGTATTCTTGAAGTGACGGTTGAAGCAAGTACTCCGGAACTTGCCAAGGCGATTGTTGACAGTCTTTGTGTCGTTGGAGCGGAGAAAATCAATGAGGATATGGGCTTTGATCAGATCAGCATAAGCGAGTACGGAATACTTGATAATACACCGTGCAACAAAACGAGGATATCATCGTATTTTACTGTCGGGTTTATTGCTGCGGTGGTTGCGTATGGTGTTTTCTTAGGTGCATTTATTTTCGACGATGGTATTCACTCAGACGAGGATGTTCAGAAGTATCTCGGACTAAGCGTTCTTGGTGACATTCCAGATGCCGGATCAATACATGGTCGTAAGCATTATTCTGAGTACGGATACGGATACAGCAAAAAAAGTAAGAGGATCAAAGGCAGATCCGGAGAAAAGGAGAACCGCTGATTGCAATGAAAAAAATAAATATTACTATTCGCGGTGATAACGAATTTGTGATTCAAGAAGCGTTCAAAACGTTGCGAACTAATATTCAGTTCTGTGGGCAAGATACCAAGGTTATAGGTATTACTAGCTACGGTGAAAATGAAGGTAAAACTACGATATGCCTCAGTATAGGAAAGAGTTTTGCAGAGCTCGGAAAAAGAACGTTAATTGTTGACGCTGACATGAGAAAATCTGTCATTGTAGGACGTAATACCGATACGAATAACGCCGTAGGGCTTTCTGAAGTTCTTACAGGTTTGACGACGCTTGACAACAGTATTTATTCAACCCAATACACCGGACTAGATATTCTGTTTGCGGGAAAATATCCTCCCAATCCGGTAGAGCTACTGAACGGAAAATATTTTGCCTCTATAATTAACGCCGCTAGAGAATTCTACGATTATATTTTAATCGATTCGCCTCCGATTGGTATGGTTATTGACGCGTCGGTGATAGCAACGCAGTGCGACGGTATGATATTTGTTATAGGTAATCCTCGCGTGCATTACGGACAACTGCTGGATTCGGTAGAGCAGATTCGCAAGAGCAAATGTCGCATACTTGGAGTTGTGCGTAATTTCACTCTTCCTAATGGAGGAAGATACTATAAAAAGGGTGTATATTATAAAAGTGCGTATGGCAAGAAATAATTACGCGAACAATGATATCCCCCAGGCTATTTGTGTCGACCATCTTAAGCTGTTAATATATAAGAACATTTTTTTGTTCTGAACCGATAAAAAAGAACAAGTACTGAAAAAGTGCTTAGGTAAAAACTATTCTTTGCGATATTGCCTGAAAACCACGGACATATAGAAAAAAGATATCGGAAAAAGAGTATGAAAAAATGAGTGGGCACACACTTCCCAAACGTTTAAATATCTCAAGAACCTAGGAAATCTTAATGTTCCGAACACATTTATGACCGAATGTGGATACTGTATCGGAGGTTGGAGCGTTGACCAAATAGATAACTTAAACTCCCGCAGCTATGTAGAAAACATTTTGACGATATCGAGATGATATGGTTGAAGTTCTGAGCTGTGGGAGATGCGCTATGTTTCGTCACTGACTTACTAAGAGGAGCACGGAAATATGGAAATGCCAGGTGCCTATGTTCTCGATAGCATATGGCTTGGCAAACGCTTAAATGAGCAGAGGCGGATTCAACTAGGGAAGCGCGGCGAAAAGCAGCTGACTTCCGAGCATATTGAGAACCTGAATGCCTTTGGGATGTGCTGGGAAAGTCGAACAGAAGTCAACAACCAGATTGCTTGGGACAAACGGTAAGAGCAGGCAAAACTGTACTATGAGATACACAGTAATCCTTTTGTCCGAACGATTATTACGGTATCGACGGGAAACGGCTGAATCCTTGGTTGATTGTCCAAAGGCGATATTACGCACAGAAAAAATTTACGAAAGCACAGATTGATATGCTCTCCGCCATTGGAATGGTGTGGACATTTGATGATTCTTGGGAAACCGGGTATCTCCACGCTGAAAGATTTTTGCAGAACACCATGATCTGTGTGTATCGGCAAGTTATATATGTGAAGATCAATATACTCTCGGCAATTGGATTGCGAATCAGAGGAACAAACACAACAATCCGACACAGTATAACACGCTAATTGAAGAACAGATTAGGCGATTTTAAGGAATCGAAAGATCTGGAATCAGAAAGAGGAATGCTTGTAAAAGGCTTACGCTTTGGCTGCAGATTACAATCGGGGGCACGGGAATCTTAGAATGCCGAACAGATATAAAACAGCAGACGTTTTTTCGCTCGGCGAATGGATTCGGAGTCAGCGTGAGAAAAAGCGTGACGGTACTCTTGCAAAAGACAAGGAAGAGCGCCTGAACGCCATCGGTATGGATTGGCTATCCAATCAGGCGAGAGAGTGGAAAACTCATATTGAATCCTGCAGGAAATACTACGAAAAATACGGCAATCTGAACATGTCTACATTTTTGTTGACGATGGCGGTTTTCAGCTTGGCTTATGGCTTTGGCATATTCGTACTTGGAAAATGAAGCTGAAAACGACTGGTGTGAACGGAAATCAGATTGCAAGACTTGAGAGTATCAGAATCGTTTGGAGGAAAGATGCAGTCCCAATGCAAAACAACTTATCCATATCTGATTTGCCCGAAAATAACAAATCAAGGAGTATTGCTATATGAATAGAAACCTTTTGATTGTAGGCGCTGGGATTTACGGTGTTGTGGCAATGGAAATTGCAGAAAGCATGAAGTGCTTTGAAAAAATTGCATTTGTCGATGATAATAAGAAAACAACGCCGAATGGCATTGAGGTTGTCGGTACAACTACAGATATTGATAGGTTGGTGTGCGACTATAACAATGTCTTTGTTGCAATCGGAAATCCCGAAGTTAGACTCACTTTGATTAAAAAGCTTGAAGAAGAAACACCGTGCAGAGTCGTAACGCTTGTTTCGCCTCACGCCTATATTTCACCTTCGGCTCAGGTTATGAAAGGTTCAATTATTGAGCCGAAGGCGGTCATCCATGCGGGATCTGTTATTGCCGTTGGTTGCATCATCTCCGCAGGTGCGGTGGTAAACCACGCAAGTATATGCAGTGACGGCGTTCATGTGGATTGTAACGCTACCGTTGCAGGCATGACCCTTGTACCTGCCGGAACAAAAATCAAAAGCTGTGAAGTTTACGACAGAAAAGCGGCAGATGCAAATGATATTTTTTATATCCGATAGGAGGGGAAGATTATTAAAAGCGATAAACCTGCCTCATACTTCTGATCCGGTCAATGGACTTACTTATAATACTTACTGAAAATTTTAATAATGTAATGTGAGATTGGATATGTACAGACATTTTTTCAAAAGATTGATTGATATCGTACTATCGGTGATTGGTATTGTCGTTTTAGCATTGCCGATGCTGATTATAGCTATTATTATTAAAATCGATTCCCACGGTCCTGTTCTGTTCAAGCAAAAACGCATAGGCATACATAAGCGAACTTTTTCCATCCTGAAGTTCAGATCCATGCCGATTACTGCTCCGCATGATACACCGACGCATCAATTGCAGAACGCAGAGGCAATGCTTAGCCCTTGGCAGCGTTTTATGCGCAAGGCATCCATTGATGAGCTACCGCAACTCTTTTGCATATTCGTAGGGCAGATGAGTATCATCGGGGAAAGAGATATAATAGTAACAACCAAGAAAAACATAGAGTTTTCAAGGGTTGTTGCGGCTAATTCAGTTTCGTTATAAGGTTTTGTATATAACGGTTGGGTAGGCAAAAACAGCCTTTGAGAATAAAATGGCTTCTTGATTGCTTATTTTGACCCAATCTGATAAGCGTACAAAATTTTATAAGGAGGTTGAATTAGCCGAGGATGGAAAACATCGCTCGGCTATTCGTCGTGCATAAAAGAAAATGTGTTACATGATATGACTACATAAACCGGAATATCGGATAGATGCGATGCAATAAAGGTTTTGTGTAGTCTGTGGTACGAGAGTGTCCGGACTTTTTTATATTTAGAATGTTGCTTATCGAATTAAAATGCCGGAAGAAGGAGGCAAGCGATGACAATAAAATTTATGTTCAATTCTCCCAATGATGCAAGCCTCCTGTATGTTTGCACAGAAGAAACAGGAGAATCACCCTTTGGCGGTGAAGATACAGTCAAGGTAGAGATAAGACGTTCAAAGGAATACAGCGAATCTATCCTTGATGAAGTGAAATCCTGCTTATCCGGATTTACAGAATACAAGTATCTTGGTTGCCGAGAGCGTATTGCCCGTGAAGCATATCAGCTTACGATAAGCGGCATAACATATGAAGTTTTCTTTGTGTTTGATAAGCGTGAGGAAAACAACATCCAACTGCATATCGAAATTGAATCTCCTACTATAGAAAGTCTCGATTTTGAGACAAGGTACAACAAGACTTTGGAACTGTTTAAACTTGCCTTGAAAGACCGAGTCAACAAAGACTGGCAAGATTGTACTTGGTTGATTGATGACCAGTCGGAGTTTTTGTGTGCCGAATTATATCCTCATTTCTTCCGGCTTGAAAATCGCATACGAGCTTTTGTAAATGAAGTTTTAATTCAGCACATGGGACAGAACTGGCTGAACTATCCTGGACTTGAACAATACAAAGAAGCAATTCGAGGAATGGAAAATTCATTCAAGCAGACAGTCCCACAATTTGCAAATATCAATTCTTCTCTACTCTCAATGACATTGGAGATGCTTTCCGAATTGATGAAGGACGCAAAAGTGTATAACAACAATACTGTTCTTTCATCTGCAGACATTTCGAGGGTAAATGAACACTTGAAAGGTCAAAACATCAAGGCAGCAAGAGAGTTTATCATGAGAAGGCGAGAAATTGAGATTGATCTATGGAGTGATGTATTCTCACAGTATTTTGCTGATCCCGATCAATTTGTAACTGAGCTAAAGCAATTTACTAAAAGCCGGAATCATATAGCGCATAACAAGCTGATTACTCTTGCTGTTTTTTATCAAATTTATAACGAATTATCTATCTTTGGAGCGCATGTGCAAAATGCGGTGTCTGAATTTGAACGTAAAAACGCTTCGGAAGAACTGCTGGATACTTGGCAGTATGAGCAGGAGCAGGAGGAACACGATGAGCAGTATTGGCGTGATCGAATCTTCGGTGAAACTGGTGTGGAAATCCGTGATGAAGACGAGATTTACGAACTGCTTTGTCAGACTGTAACCGAGCTGTATGATACTCTTTCGGATCGGTATCATTATGACCCGTGCTTTGATGTTTCTGATATGGAAACACCTGTGAAAGATGGCACAACGAAAGTGTGCGTTATAAAGAGTAACGCATCTGGTGAAGAATTAACCTTGTATGTTTCGATTGTGCTTGATGACGATATGGATTCATCGAGCTACTTGACCATTGAAGCCAAGCACGGCGAGGATGTAATTGCAAAGGCTGACTGTACTTACTACAATGGCGAGGGACATGAAGGTGAAGAAGGACTGTGTGTTGCCGACAGCGATTCGGAATATGACGATACCGAGGTTCACAATTTTCTTGAAGATTTGATTGATTACATTGAGGAAGATCTGAACCCTTATGTGAAGCAAGTGTCGGCTATGGAGTATGAGTGTGGCAGGCACGGCGGCACATCTCCTGTTGCGGATTTTGCTTGCCAGGAATGTGGCAAAGATGGTGTGTCTATTACCGAGGATTTATTACCAATCGGGAAATGCTGTTATTGTGGTTATGAGAATGAGTATTATGTATGCGAACTCTGCGGAACCGTGTATGACGACATGGGCGGCGATGAGCATCTATGTAATGGGTGTATGCCGAGAGATGATTAAAATTGGATTTGAACCGTGACATAAAACTGACAAGAATGAGGATTAATGCATGGAGAAGTTTAAGAAAAAGATATGGCTTGCCACACCGACAATGCACGGTGATGAAATGAAATATATTCAGCAGGCTTACGATACAAATTGGATGAGTACCGTTGGTGAGAATATCAATGAAGTTGAACGGATCGCCGCTGAAAAAGCAGGAATGAAATATGCTGTCGGTTTGTCTTGTTGTACTGCCGCTCTTCATCTTGCAGTAAAGCACGCAGGTGAAACACTGTATGGAAGACCTGCGATCAGTCATGGAGCGTTAGAGGGCAAGCGGGTATTCTGCTCTGACATGACCTTTGATGCTACTTTGAATCCCATCGTGTATGAAGGCGGCATTCCCGTGTTTATCGACACAGAAGCCGAATCCTGGAATATGGACCCAGTGGCACTCGAAAAAGCATTTGAAATGTACCCGGATGTGAAATTGGTCGTTTCGGCAGAGCTGTACGGCTTCCCCGGGCGAATGGATTTGATTAAGAAGATTTGTGAACAACACGGTGCGCTGTTGATAGAGGATGCAGCTGAAGCGATGGGAGCAACCATTCATGGCAGACAGTGCGGTTCCTTCGGTGATTATTCAGCCATTAGCTACAACGGTAACAAGATCATCACCGGTTCGGCTGGCGGCTGTTTGCTGACTAATGATATTGAGGTGGCAAACAAAGCTCGTAAATGGTCAACTCAAGCAAGAGAAAACGCCCCCTGGTATCAGCATGAGGAAGTCGGTTATAACTACCGCATGAGTAACGTGATCGCAGGTGTTGTGCGTGGACAGTACCCCTATTTGGAGGAGCATATCGCACAGAAAAAGGCGGTCTATGAGCGTTATCGTGACGGCTTTAAGGACTTACCTGTGCAGATGAATCCAATCATGGACGGTACAGAACCGAACTATTGGCTGTCTGCTATGATCATCGACAAGGATTATATCTGCAAGCAGGTCAGAGACGATTCAAAGGCATTGTACATAAAGGAGCCGGGTAAAACTTGTCCGACAGAAATTCTTGAAACCCTTGCAAGCTACAACGCAGAAGGCAGACCGATTTGGAAGCCGATGCACATGCAGCCGATGTACCGTATGCACGAATTTGTTACCCGTGAGGGTAGTGGGCGTTGCAGAACCAACGCTTATATCGCAGGCGGCTGTGTAGATGTTGGTGCGGATATTTTTGAACGTGGACTGTGCTTACCGAGCGATATAAAGATGACTGAGGAACAACAGGATAACGTGATTGATATTGTTCGCTCATGCTTTGAATAACTAATTGAGGATTACATATGTACGCAAAGTTTTTTAAGAGATTGATAGATTTTTCTTTGTCTTTCATAGCTTTGATTGTGCTGTCGCCAATATTGTTAATTCTAATCATTGTTGGTGCTATTGTGATGAAAGGAAATCCGTTCTTTTTGCAGCCAAGACCCGGCAGAAAAGGAAAAGACGGAAAAGAAAAGATATTTCACCTGATTAAGCTGAGAACGATGTCCAATGCTCGTGACACAAACGGAAATTTATTGCCGGATGACCAACGCTTAGGGCGTTATGGTGCATGGCTGCGTTCCACGTCAGCGGACGAATTACCCTCACTTATCAACATTATGGTGGGGTCTGCCAGTATAGTGGGTCCCAGACCTTTTTTGGTTCGCGATCTCGTCTTCATGACGGATGAACAGCGCCGTCGTCATGATGTTCGACCCGGTTTGACCGGACTCGCACAAGTCAATGGAAGAAACAACATTACATGGGAACAGAAATTTGAATACGATCTGCAATACATTGATGAGGGAATCACCTTTATGGGTGATGTGAAGATAATATTGCAAACCGTAGGAAAAGTGTTGAAAAGAAGCGATACTGTCCGAGAGGGTACGGTCAGCGATGTGGATTTCGGTGATTGGCTTATGATGGAAGGTAAAGTCACGAAAGAAGAATATGAAGAAAAGCAAATAGAAGCAAGGGAACTCTTGAAGGTTTGAGGTGATTTGGATTGAAAAAAGTATTGGTGGTTGCCAGTGTCGTTTCCTTTATTGAGTGGTTTAATAAGGAAAACATTGATTTTTTAAGCGATGAAATGAAATGCGAGGTACACATTGCCTGTAATTTTGATTACATGAATGATACCGACATAGATCGTACAAAAAAATATATTGAGAGATTAAAGCAAAAAGGGATTATTTTACATAATATCGCTTTTGCCCGCAGTCCTTTCGGTTCGGAAAATATCAAGGCATATAAGGCATTGAAAGCAATCATCAATGAGGAAAAGTTTGATCTGATTCATTGTCATACACCGACAGTTTCGATGATGACAAGACTTGCGGCAAAAAAGGCGCGTAAAAACGGAAGCATCGTCATGTATACCTGCCACGGCTTCCATTTTCACAATTCATCTTCAAAAAAGAATTGGATGATTTATTATCCGGTTGAGAGATTTTTGTCCCGATACTGTGATTATATCGTAACAATCAATAAAGAGGATTTCGGCAGAGCCAAAACCTTTCATTGCAAAAATGTCAGATACATTCCGAGTGTCGGTGTCGATATTAACAAAATTCGGGATCTCACGGTTGATAAGGCGGCAAAGAAAGCGTCTATCGGCGTTCCTGCTGACAAGATACTGATTATTTCCGCAGGCGAGTTGATCGAGCGTAAAAATCATGAGGTCATTATTAAGGCTCTTGCCAAAATCAATAATCCCGATGTATATTATGCGATTGCCGGAAAAGGACCGCTCAAAGATTATTTAACAGATTTAGCAAAAGAGCTCGGCGTTTCCGATAGAGTTATCTTCCTCGGTTTCAGAACCGATGTGTTTGAACTTTATCACGCTGCGGATATCAGTGCGTTCCCGTCAAAAATCGAAGGGCTTGGACTTGCCGGCGTGGAAGCGATGGCGGCAGGTGTACCGCTTGTATCTTCCAATGTTCACGGAATACTCGATTATGTGATAGACGGCAAAACAGGATATGCCATTGATCCTAAGGATGTGGATGGCTATGCTGAAGCTATTAAGAAATTGGCTGACAACCCCGAACTCCGTGCAGGTATGAAGGAGGATTGCATTGCGGCAGTTGCTCCGTTTGAAATTTCCAATGCGTTGAATGTTATGTGGGATATTTACAGAGAGATATTAGGGGATAAAAAGGAGAAGGCAGATAATGAAGTACACATTTAAGGATATAACATCTTCGTTGACAAAAAAGAAAAACAGCAGAAGTTCGTTGTGGGTTCAATTATGGGTTAGAAAAGCATCTTTCCCTGTAACATATTTGTTTATCAACGCAGGCTGGACAGCAAACATGGTTTCCGTGTTGTCATGGTTTGTTATTTTCGGCGCAGCCGTACTGCTTTGCATCAACAATTTTTGGTGTATGCTTTCAGGTGTTATTTTAACAAACTTTTGGTTGGTCTTGGACTGCGTAGACGGAAACATTGCCCGTGTGAAAAAGGTGAAAACGTTTATGGGTGACTTTTATGATGCAGTTGCCGGATATGGTCCGTTTTCGTTCACAACGGTTGCACTTGGCGTTGCGGCATATCATACATCGTTTTTAGTACCGGAAGAATATCGTGTTTGGCTCATTTTAATTGGTGCGGCAGGTGCAGTGGCCAATGTATATATGCGATTGGTTCATCAGAAATACCTTAACTGTTATTTTGCGGGTAAAAAGATACTCGGTGAGCTTGATGAAATTACCCTAAAAGATACGGAAGATAAAAAGAGCTTTGCTTATATAAGAGAGCAGATTGACAAAAACTTTGGTGTTGCCGGTTTGTTCATGCCTTGGCTGTTCGTAGCATTATTCACCAATACTTTTGATATTATGTTGGTTTGCTATGTTGCATACTATATTCTTTCTTTCCTTGCGATTTGTGTTCTGTATTGCAAGAGAGCGACAGCTTTTGAAAGTGAAGCACAAAGCAAAATGAAAAAAATCAACAAGGAGTAAAATTGGTATGATTATCGGATATACAACCGGTGTATATGATATGTTCCATATCGGACACCTAAACATATTGAAACGAGCAAAAGAGCAATGCGATTATCTGATTGTCGGTGTCAGTACAGATGAACTTGTCCAACATGATAAAAACAAGACTCCTATTATTCCTTTTGCCGAGAGGTGTGCCATCGTTGAGGCAATAAAATATGTGGACAAGGTTGTTCCGCAACCGGACAAAAATAAGTTTGGTGCATGGGAAAAATATCATTTCAATAAGATGTTTGTAGGTTCCGATTGGAAGGGTACACCGCAGTGGGCAAAATTTGAAGAGGAATTTTCTCCTGTTGGAGTTGAAATTGTGTATCTGGATCATACAGACGGCATTTCATCAACTATATTAAGAGATAGACTTAATGAGGAAAATTGATATGAAATACGAACCTAAAGTTACAATTATTATACCCGTTTACAACGGAAGTAATTTTCTTGCTGAGGCAATTGATGCCGCGCTTGCTCAGACATATAAAAATTGTGAGATTCTTGTTGTAAACGATGGCTCAACAGATGACGGTGCAAGTGAAAAGATTGCATTGTCATATGGAGATAAAGTCCGCTATTACTTAAAAGAAAACGGTGGGGTATCCTCTGTATTGAATTATGCTTTTAAAAAAATGCAAGGGGAATGGTTTTCGTGGCTTTCTCATGATGACTTATATTATCCCGAAAAAATTGAAAAGCAGATTGCGTTTATCAATGAATTGATTGATGAAAATCCGAATTTGGACATCAAAAAAATTACGGTTCGCACGGCAACTGAGTCGATTGACAAAGACGGCAAGGTAATCAAGACACCGAGCTATAAGGATGTTCCGAAGCATGAAAAGCCGATCGATACTATTTTGAATAATATATCCAATTATCGCTTGTCCGGTTGCTCGTTCCTATTGCCTACCGCCTGCATAGCAGATGTTGGTGGATTTAACGAAAGCATCCGAACTGTTTCCGATGTAGAATATTGGTATCGTCTTTTGTTTGCGGGATACGAGTTCTACTGCCTGACTGACGATATTTTGGTGAAAAACCGATCACACGGTAAACAGGTAGGAAAAACGAAAGTCGATTTGTTTAATAAAGAAATGAATGAACTGTTCATTTGGATAGCTGATACCATGAACAAAAATAGTGAATACAGTACGGTCAAAAACAATGAAAAAATGTACTATTCACTTGTTAGAAGAAAATGTAAGCCTGCGGCGGACTATGTAAGAACCACCTATCTCAAGAACAAAGTAGACGGATTTACATACGCAGTAAAATATCCAATAAATTCGGCTCGTTATTCTGTCTTGGGCACAATGAGAAATGTTGCGAGATATGTGTATAGAAAAATATATGTAAAGTGATTTTTTAACACGGTTAGAGGCGGTGTGAAGTATATGAAAGTTGTAGAAATAAATAGTGGATTTCGTGGCAGTACGGGAACAATTATGCTTAGCATCGCTGATTTGGTTCGTTCTTGCGGAGGAGAAGCATATACGTTTTCCGAAAAAAAGCCGGGTGCTGCCCCAATCGGACATCAATTTTTTGGAACAAAAATTGAAAACTTATTTCACCGTGGCGTTAGTGTTTTTTGTGGTATAAGCGGTAAGGGCTCTAAATCCGGAACAAAAGATCTTTTGAAACAGATCGATGCTATTCATCCGGATATTTTGCATTTACATAACTTGCACGGTTGGTATATAAATTTGCCGATGTTGTTTGATTACATCAAGAAAAATAATATCAGAACCGTTTGGACACTCCACGATTGTTGGGGATTTACGGCACAGTGTTCGCATTTTACAATGGAAAAATGTGAAAAGTGGAAAACAGGGTGCTATGATTGCCCAAGATATAGGCTTTATCCTTACACTTTTGTAGATAGAACCGATAAAATGTGGCAGTTAAAAAAAGAATGGTTTACGGGTGTCGAGAACATGACGATTGTAACTCCCTCAAAATGGCTATGCGATTTGGTAAAGCAATCATTTTTGAGCGAGTACGAAGTAAAGGTTATAAACAACGGAATTAACCTCGATATTTTTAAACCGACAGAGAGCGATTTCCGTGAGAAATATGGTTTGCAGGATAAAAAAATCGTGTTAGGTGTTGCATCAGGTTGGAATGATCGAAAGGGATTAGATGTATTTATCGAGCTTGCAAAAACATTGGACGATAACTACAAAGTGATTTTGGTCGGAACCGACGAAGATGTTGAAAAAATACTTCCCAAATCCATTCTTTCCATTCATAGAACACATAACCGGACAGAGCTTGCAGAGATATATACTGCGGCAGACGTATTCGTGAATCCAACGCGGGAGGAAAACTTCCCTACTGTAAATATTGAAGCCTTGGCTTGCGGAACCCCCGTTGTAACATTCAAGACCGGTGGAAGTCCGGAGATAATCGACGAAAATACCGGCATTGTCGTTGAATACGGGAATGTTTCAAAAATAAAAAACGCAATCCTATGTATTCTTGAAGATAGCAGAATCAAGCCTGACGATTGTTTACATCGTTCAAAAAAGTTTGATGCCATACATAAGTATCGCGAATATGTTGATTTATATAATGATTTGCTTCAAAGGAGAGAATGAGAATAGTGGCTATATATTTGTTGTATGTAATGTCTCCTGTTATTGTGTGGATACTCATGAATATAATCAACACAAAATCAATCAATTACGATGACAGGAGAAAGAAAAACTATATTATCATTTGCGGAATAATTATGGCTCTCATGATCGGACTTCGATATAAGGGAGTTGGTTCCGGTGACACCGCTTTTTATTATAACAACTGGGAAATGATGTCAAGGGTGTCTTGGAGCGATTTGCCGCGAATATTACAAAGCATCGATTTGGAGTACGGATATCAAATAAGTGTATGGCTTTTATCACATCTATTTTCGGGCGGACAATGGTTGTTGATTCTCTCGGGAGCGTTTTTTTCGCTCTCGGTATGTTTGTTTACTTATCGCAACAGTAAAAATCCTTTAATGTCTTTGATGGTTTTTAACTGTCTGGGGCTATTCAACTTTATGGTGCAGGGATTGCGCCAAGCAATAGCGATGTCAATATGTCTATTTGCTTATGAGCAATGCAAAAAAAAGCATTTTTTCAAATTTGCTTTACTGGTGACAATTGCATGTCTGTTTCACGCCAGTGCACTTGTTTTTATATTGGTATACTTTTTGAGCAAATTTAAACTTAACACTATTCAAATGGGAATATTTGCAATACTAACGTTTATTGGAATGCAGTTGTTGCCATATGCTTTTAACATATTAAATGTAGCAATGAACGAAGATTATGATATGAGTTCTGCTTCTGAAAGTGGTGGAGTGGTTGCTATTTTAATATATGCTGTTATCATATTATTCGGATTGTTATTTAAGGATATGTCCGATGAGCATTACGCATTGTTTGTTTATTCTGCTATTGTTGCAGCAGTTGCAATGTTACTTAGAAATTCTGTGAATGGAATTGCGGAAAGAATTAGCCTTTATTTTGCATTCGGACAAATGATAGTGTTGCCCAACAGTATTGCATCTGTAAAAGAACCGAAAATAAAATTATTAATAAACACAGCTGCTGTACTATTGTGCTTTGGCGTTGCTTTTTATAAAGCATCTTATTCTATTTTAATTCCCTATACATTTTTTTGGCAGTGGTAAGTTCTGGAGAAAAATATGAAACAAGAAATAAAGAATACAATTAAAAACAATAGAATCTTTGGAAATGCGATTGTTGGCGTGTACAGAATTGCAAAATCTATATACAACATTCCTACTCAAGTAAAGCTTTATCGTCAAACCAAGAGTAATATTTTAAGCGGTGTGGGAGAAAAGAGAATTTACTATATAGGTATTCCGGCGCATAACAATCTCGGAGACTTAGCTCAGGGTGTTTGTATAAGACGCTGGTTGAAAAAAAGCTATGCTGACAGAAGAGTTGTTGAAATAGAAACCAATGCACTTGTTAATACGAGATTCAGCGCATTAAAGCATCTTAAAAAGGTGTTTTCAGATGATGATGTCATTGTTTTTCAAAGCGGATATACAACGACTGATCTCGGCGGATATGCTGATGAAATGCACCGTGCTATAATTAAGAGCTTTCCGCAAGCGAAAATACTAATGATGCCCCAAACAATCTTTTTTCAAAATGAAGAACGAAAGAAAAACACCTCTTTCGTATACAATAGTGCTGAAAATATGTTGTTTTTAGCAAGAGACCGTGTTTCTTTTGGTATGGCAGAAGAAATGTTTCCTGATTTGCCCATTCGTTTGTATCCGGATATTGTAACGACACTCATTGGTCAATACAAATACGAAAATGAACGGAACGGAATATTGTTCTGTTGCAGAGATGACAGTGAAAAGTACTATTCTGATGAAGATATAGCCGAACTAATGAAAAAATGTAAGAAGTTTGCAAAGGTTGACAAAACTGATACTACAAAAAAGGTTTCACATTCTGAAATTGTTAAAAATGCAGAAGCATATATAATGTCCGAAATTGAACGATATTCCACATATAAGTTGCTGATAACTGATAGGTATCACGGTACGATTTTTTCTCTTGTAGCCGGAACGCCTGTCATCATAATTAAGTCTACAGATCATAAGGTAGTGACTGGCGCAGAATGGTTCAAAGGCGTATATGACGATTATGTATATTTAGCAGATTCTTTGGAGGATGCGTATGAAATTGCCGAGCGTTTATATAACGAAGAACGAGATCACATAATGAAACCATACTTTGAAGAAGAGTATTATAACAAATTGAAATATATCTTCGAAAATGAAACTCATCATATGGAGGATGTAGAATAATGAATTCAAGTTTTAGAAGTGTACAGATACTGGTTGATCTACTTAAGCAATACAAGATTAAAGATGTTGTACTGTCTCCCGGCGGCAGCGATATTCCACTAATTCATTCTATTGAAACAGATGAATATTTTACGTGTTATTCCGTAGTAGATGAGAGGAGTGCGGCATATTTTGCAATGGGAGTTGCACAGCAAAAGAATGTACCCGTTGCATGTGTGTGTACATCGGGAACTGCAGTTTGCAACTATCTTCCCGGTATTACCGAAGCGTTTTATCAGAGCGTTCCGGTACTTGCAATAACTGCAGATAAAAATCCTTATTATCAAGGACAACTCGAGATACAAAAAATTGAGCAGACGCACATTTTTGATGGCGTTGTAAAAAAGAGCGTTGACCTTCCGGTTGTTCAGAATTCTGAAGACGAATGGCTGTGCAACCGTCTTGTAAACGAAGCTCTGCTTGCACTTACGCATCACGGTCGTGGACCGGTACAGATTAATGTTCCGATAGTAGGAAGAACAGATTTGTACGATGATAAAACTCTTCCTGCTGAGAGAAAAATAAATATAGTCGAATGGCTTGATGACGATGAAACATGGAGTAATTATGCCCAAAAACTTGTTTCGGCAAAAAGAGTTTTGTTTGTTATGGGGCAAGGTGTTACTTTCACGTCCGAGATAGTTTCGTTACTCGAAGAATTGCATAAAAAATGTAATTGCGTGTATTCTGTTGAACATTTGTCGAATTTGGATTGTGAAGGTTGTATACATACATATCCAGTTTCAGAAATCAACGGCGGAAGCTCTCTTGAAAAACTTGTCCCCGAAATTGTTGTGTCGATTGGAGACAATCTCTCTGCATACAATCTAAGACCTTTTTTAAGACGACATTACAAACAGATCTGCAATTGGCAAATATCCGAAAGTATCGAAATCCGAGATGCTTATAAGTGCTTAACTGCTGTATTTGACATGAAGCTTGAAGCTTTTCTCCGTAAAATATTGAGTTTTGTCCCTGCGAATAGCACGAATAGCGGAACATATAGAGCAGCGTGGGAAGAAGAGCTCTCGAAGATTACTATTCCTGAATTTGAGTTTTCCAATTTACATGTTGCGAAAAAAATCTCTGAGATAATTCCTGAGAATTCAGTACTCCATCTTGCAATTCTGAACAGTACACGCATAATGCAGTATTACAAGCTTGCAAAGGGTATTCGCACATACAGCAATGTTGGTGCGCTGGGAATTGATGGTTGTGTATCTACATTTGCAGGTCAAGCGGCATCCACAGATGAACTGGCATTTTTGATAGTCGGCGACTTGAGTTTCTTTTATGATATGAACGCCGCAGGGCTCAGAAGTATTGGTCCAAATGTTAGGATTATTCTTTTGAATAATGGCGGAGGCTCAGAATTCCATTTCATAATGGGGAAAGACAAAATTCCTTCACTTAACGATTATATCTCCGCCGAACACGTAAATGTTGCGGCAGGTTGGGCAACTTCTCTTGGCTATGAGTATTATTGCGTTTCAAATGCCGAGGAATTAGATGCAGTAATCGGAAAGTTTGGTGAGAAATCGGATGCTCCGATGTTCCTTGAAGTCTTAACTGACATGGAACAAGATGCAAAGATTACTCAAAAGTTTTACGCAGATAATGCGGTAGAGATTAAATCAACATTGGCAAAGAAGATTGCACGAAGTGTTCTTGGTGGAAAAAACGTTCAAAAAGTCAAAAATATATTAAAGGTTATAAAGGGATAATATTATGAAAAGCCTTTTGAGAAAGATCAAAAACAACCTGTTTCCACATCCTAAAATATCATCTGTAGAAATTCCGGTTTTTAAAGGCGAACTGTTAAAAGGTAAAACGGCTTTGATTATCGGAGGCAGCGGCGGAATCGGTTCCGAAATTGCCAAAACATTTGTTGATAATGGTTGCAGGGTCGTGATAACCGGAACGAATGAAGCAAAATTGCAAGATATTTGCCATAGCATCGGAACAGAAATGGCACATTATGTTGTTGCCGATATTTCTCGCAACGATGAAATAAAGCGTCTTGTCAATGAAGCTGTCGAGCTGTCAGGAAGAATTGATATTTTTGTTCACAGTGCAGGCGTTCATTGTCACGATATGTTCGGAAGTGTTACCGAGCAGGTTTGGGATACTGTCATGAATATAAATCTTAAATCAGTTTATTTTTCATGCCAAGAGATTTCAAATTATATGATAGAAAACCATATAAAAGGTCATATGCTGATTGTCAGTTCAGCTTCTTCTGCAAAGCCCGGATGGACACCGTATGAGATTTCCAAAAACGGCGTTAAGGCATTAACTTTGGGATTTGCAGATAAATTGATAAAGCACGGAATTGTGGTAAACAGCATTGCTCCCGGGCCTGTATCTACACCAATGCTCGGAAAGAACGATACAAGCGATATTGCCTGGACAGGAAATCCAACAGGACGTATGAGCACTCCTGCGGAAATTGCAAATTGGGCACTATTTATGGTAAGTGATATAGGAAATATGGTAGTGGGCGATACGTTCTATATATCCGGGGGTTCGGGAACTATCTGTTTGGATAAATAAAGGTTAGGAGATTAGATTAACTATGAGTTATTCATGTAGCGTACCTGTATTAATGATATTCTTCAATAGACCTGACAGTTTTAAACAGGTTTTTGAGAAAGTAAGAGAAGCAAAACCGAAAACTTTAATATTGGCACAAGACGGTCCGAGAAATAAGAGTGATATTCCGGGTATTGAAGCTTGCCGAAAGGTAGTAGAGAATATCGATTGGGAATGTGATGTGATTCGGGAGTATTCTGAGGTGAATCTCGGTTGCGGTGTACGCCCGAAAAGTGCAATTGACTTTGCACTTGCAAGATTTGAAAGTGTTATTATTTTGGAAGACGACTGTGTTCCGTCACCTACATTTTTTCCGTATTGTGAGGAATTGCTGGATAGATACAAAGACGATGACCGTATTGCTTACATAAGCGGTCTTAATCATTTTGAAGAGTGGGATTGTGGAAATTATGACTATTTTTTCTCCAAGGCAGCAGCGATTTGGGGATGGGCAACCTGGAGAAGGGCGTGGAGCCGCTTCTATGACTATAGTGTAAAAGGAATAAATGATGAATATCGTTTAAAGTTATATAAGCAACAGGTTGGAAACAATTATGTGGCCGAGCAAAGAATAGCATCGTTAATTAAGGCAAATAAGGCTGCACAAAACGGAGAAAAGCTCTCATATTGGGATACTCAATGGGGATTTGCAGAGTATACTCAAAACATGTTAGCAATCGTTCCGAGGGTAAATCAAATATGTAACGTTGGTGCAGGTATTGATTCTACGCACGCCAAGAATGTAACAGCTACAAAGTATATAAAGTATAAAAATGCACTGTTTATGCCGACTTACACGTTTGAATTTCCTCTCAAACATCCGGATTTTTGTGCTTGTGACATGGATTATCATAATTTAGTATACAGATGTGTAAGCGGTAATGCGATTAAGTGTACTTTGAGAAAAATCAAGCGTTGGCTTGGTAGGTGAAATAAATGAGGATAAATAGTCCTAATCAAATTAAGATAGGTGCTATTCTATCGTACCTTTCTATTGGTATTAATATTATTGCAGGGTTAATCTACACTCCTTGGATGGTAGATACAATCGGAAAAAGCGATTACGGTTTATACACGCTTTCCAACTCACTTATTACTCTGTTTTTAGTAGATTTTGGGTTGAGTTCAGCAGTTAGCCGCTATGTCGCAAAATATCGAGCAGAGGGACGGCAAGATAAGGTTGATAATTTTCTTGGTGCCGTTTATAAGCTGTATTTGATTATAGATGCCGTCATTTTTGTCGCACTTGTAATTATTTATTTTTGCATTGATAGCATATATGTAAAACTAACACCGGCGGAACTGGAGAAATTCAAGGTCGTTTATTTAATATCTGCATCTTTTGCCGTAATTAACTTTCCATTTGTGACATTTAACGGGATTTTGAATTCCTATGAAAAGTTTATTTCTCTCAAGTTAGCCGATGTAATATATCGAATATTACTGGTTGCTCTTACTGTAATTACTCTTCTTTTTGGGGGCGGTTTATATGGACTGGTGGCAGTTCATGCCATGGTCGGTCTCATTGTTATTGCTTATAAATGGATAGTTATTAAAAAACAATTAACTCTGAAGATTAATTGGAAATACTCTGACTTTTCGCTCTACAAAGACATTTTTGGCTTTTCTATATGGGTTACAATTTTGTCTTTGGCACAGAGACTTGTATTTAATATCACACCTTCTATACTGGGTGCTGTGGCAAGCAGCGCTACAATTGCAGTGTTTGGAATTGTAACAACTATTGAAGGATACACCACTACAATTACCACAGCCATAAACGGTATGTTTATGCCAAAAATCTCAAGAATATACGAACGCGGCGGAGAAAAAGACGAATTAATGCCGCTGATGCTAAATGTCGGTAAATTTCAGTATGCTATAAATGGTCTTATTGTAGCAGGATTTGCAGTTGTCGGGAAAGAATTCATAAACCTGTGGATGGGACCGACATACTTGGATGCTTATTATGGTATTTTACTTGTGATTATACCTGGACTTTTCTTTAATTCCATGCAAATTGCCAACACAGCTATGGTTGTAAGAAAAAAGGTGAACTTACAAGCATGGGTAAACTTAGGAATGGGAATAGTCAATGTTTTATTGTCTATCATTCTATCATCCTATTTCGGAGTAATCGGTGCTTGCATATCTATTTCAATCGCTTATATGTTACGTGCAGTGGTTTTACTCATTATATATAAGCGAGTATTAGAAATTGATATGGCAAGTTTTGTTATAAATTGCTATTTCCGAATGGGCATCCCCATTATCATTACAATTGTTCTTGGATGCTTGATAAATTCTTTATTGTCAAATGGAGGATGGCTTGTTTTGGCGGCAAAGGGCATAGTGATTGTAGGAATATATGCTGCGGTAACATTACTTTTGGGGCTAAACTCGGAAGAAAGAAACAAATTGTTAAGAAGAAAGGTTTAATATGAGTATGTCACTTTTTACAAACAAAACTTTACTAATTACCGGCGGAACCGGTTCTTTCGGTAATGCCGTACTTAACCGTTTCCTCAAAACAGATATAGGGGAAATCCGCATCTTCTCCCGCGACGAAAAGAAGCAGGACGATATGAGGCACGAGTTTCAGGTTAAGATGCCGGAAGTTGCAGAAAAAATCAAATTCTACATCGGCGATGTTCGCGATCTTCAGTCCTGCAAGAACGCTATGCACGGCGTTGACTACATATTCCATGCGGCAGCACTCAAGCAGGTTCCGTCCTGCGAGTTTTTCCCGATGGAAGCTGTAAAAACCAATATCATCGGCACAGACAATGTGCTGACTGCCGCAATTGAAGAAGGTGTTGAAGCTGTTATCTGCCTTTCCACGGATAAGGCGGCATATCCTATCAATTCTATGGGTAAATCGAAATCTCTTGAGGAATCTGTGGCTATTGCCAAGAGCCGTTACAGCGGCAAGACTAAAATCTGTTGCACACGTTACGGCAATGTTATGTGCAGCCGCGGTTCCGTCATTCCGCTTTGGATCGATCAGATTAAGGCAGGTAATCCTATCACCGTAACCGAGCCAAACATGACGAGATTTATAATGAGCCTTGAGGAAGCTGTTGATCTTGTGCTTTATGCATTTGAACACGGTGAGAATGGTGATCTCCTCATCATGAAGGCTCCCGCGTGTAAGATTGGACTCCAGGCTGAAGCCGTGTGTGAGATGTTTGGCGGTAAGAAAGAGGATATCAAGGTTATCGGGATCCGTCACGGCGAGAAGATGTACGAAACATTGCTGACCAACGAAGAATGTGCAAAGGCTATAGATTTGGGCGGATTCTATCGTGTTCCCGCGGACAACCGTGGTTTGAACTATGATAAGTATTTCAAGGATGGCGATGCCCAGAGAAATACTCTGACCGAGTTTAACTCAAATAACACAAAACTTTTGAACAAAGAAGAAATCAAAGCTAAAATGATGGAGCTTGCCTATATCAGAGAGAGACTGTCCGAGGAGTGATTGCTATGGATTTCAAATGGAAAAACGACGGCAGAACGAAAGTCATGATCGGCTGCGGAACACGCCCCGAAATCATCCGTCTTGCTGCTGTCATCAAAAGATGCAGAGAATACTTTGATACCTGTGTCGTATATTACAATCAGAACTGGGATAAAAATCTTTCTACGGTTTTCTGGGAGGATTTTGAGCTGAAAAACACGTTCGGTGAGTTTGGTCCTGATATTCTTGTGCCTGTTGTCGGCGAGAATCTCGGTGTTACTTGCGGCAATATTTTGGGCAGGAGCTATGAGCTTTTATCCGAACTCAAGCCGGATGGATATCTGGTGCTTGGCGATACCAACTCTTGCCTTTCTGCTATCTCTGCCAAGAGATTACACATTCCGCTATTCCATATGGAAGCCGGAAACCGCTGTAAGGATGAGTGTTTGCCGGAGGAAACCAACCGCCGTATCGTCGATGTGATTTCCGATGTGAATTTGTGCTATTCAGAGTTCGCAAGAAAATATTTGGCAGATACGGGACTTCCGAAAGAAAGAACCTATCAGACAGGCTCCCCGATGGCAGAAGTGCTGCGTATGAATCTTGAAAAGATTGAGAAATCGGACGTTCTCGACCGTCTTGGTCTTGAACCGGATAAATATATTCTTCTTTCTGCACATAGAGAAGAAAACATCGATACCGAAAAGAATTTTACAAGCCTTTTCACGGCAATCAATGCTTTGGCTGAAAAATATGATATGCCGATTCTCTATTCTTGCCATCCGAGAAGCAAGAACAGACTTGAAAAGAGCGGCTTTAAGCTCGATCCTCGTGTTCGAGTGAATGAACCGCTTGGTTTTAATGACTAAGGTTATCGAGATTGTAGATACCTTTGTGGGTGACCTGATTACGCTCGTTGAGTATATGGATGTTCTTCGACACATGATGTACCTGCTTGCGGCGGGTGTAGAGCTTGGCGAAGCAACGGAAAAATTCAATCGTTTTCTGAATGAGGAATTTGATGAGATGATGGAGCGTTGGGAAAAGACGATCACGGGAATGTGTCATGAATCCAAGTAACACACCCGAAACCAATCTTCCGACAATGGTGGAACCGCCGAGCCTACCCGTAAAGGCAGCGATATCTCCCGAAGAAATGGGAAAGGCGTTACAGCTTCGGCATGAGAACCGCTTGACTGTCCGCAAACCTATCTTACCCGACCTCTTGGAAGCTCCGACAGATGGGGGATATAAAGAACCAATCCGCTTGAATTTTGATGATGAAATTGAACCCGGCAAGCGAAAGATGAACTATGGTGCATCCGGCCGTCTTGTCGGTCGGGCGGTTGGTGCGGTGCTTGCAACGGCATCTATGGCAGCTCATGCAAAGGTGCGTGAAGTGGAGGATGAAAATGCGGGGGTCAAAGGAGCGCATAAAACCGAAACGATGGCGGAGCTTTCCGTCCGTTCAGCCGCAAGAAGTTACAATCGAAAACGACAGCAATACCGAAATCGTCTGCGTGATGAACCACTATATTCCGATAAAAATAGACAGCGAACAAGTGAAAATCCACCCCAATCGGGAAACGGCGGTACGTATACAGACAAAGGCAGTACCCATAAGTCCGGCACTAAAACCGACGCCAAGAAACTGCAACAGAAAACGCAGATTAAGCGAGAATATCAGCTTGCGGCAAGGTCAAAGGCAAAAGGCGGTACTTCTGCGGCAAGCAAAAGCGCAAAGAAAGCCGTTGGAAATAAGGTTGATAAAGCAAAAGAACTTGTCAAAACCTTTTTGAGGAACAACAAAGGCTTGTTCTATGTGCTTGCCGGACTCGGTGTGTTGTTTGTTTTGATGATGGTCGGTTTGGGGAGCTGTTCGTCTATGATTGCAGGGACATCAACTCCGCTTATCACTACCACCTATCCGAGTTCCGATGAAGAAATCTATGCGGTAGAGGATGCCTACATAGCGTTGGAAGAAGCCTTGAACCGCCAGATCAACCGTATGGAACGAACATATCCCGGATATGACGAGTACAACTATCAGGTGGATGAGATTTCCCATAATCCCTATCATCTGATTTCCTACTTGTCGGTCAAGTACGGTGAATTTACCTTTATATAATTTATAAATGGTTGTACGGCTTCAATATGCGAAGGGCTGTTCCGTTTGTGAAAAAGTATTGGGGCGTTACTCCGTGGAGATGCCAATATCTGAATGATGTTATAGGAATCCCCAAAGAGAAAATTGATTTGCTTATTATGGGCGGCGACGACGAAAAAATCCGCTTCGATGATATGCCCAAGCTTAAAGAAGATGTAAGAAAAGACCTTTTTTTGACCGATAAGGATTTTGTAATCGTTACGGGCGGAAAAATAGACCGCACAAAAAACATTCATCTTTTGATGCAGGCGGTTTCAGAGCTTGAAGGTAAGGCAAAGCTTATTGTATTCGGTCAGCCTAACAATGAAATGGAAAATGAAATCACTGAGCTTTCAAGCAATGAGAATATTCGTTTCTTGGGCTGGATACCCTCGGATAAAGCGTACGATTATTTCCTCGCTTCGGATTTGGCTGTGTTTCCGGGAACTCACTCGGTGCTGTGGGAGCAGGCGTGCGCCTGCGGAATCCCCGGCGTTTTTAAGGACTGGGAGGGTATGCACCATATAGATGTAGGCGGTAACTGTGAGTTTTTGCATAAAGACAGTAAAGAAGAAATCAAAGAAGTTATTTTCAAAATAATTGGCGATAAAGAAAAATATAACGAAATGAAACAAGCCGCTGAAAAATCCAAAAAAGATTTCTTTTACAGCGAAATTGCAAAACGTGCCATAGGTAACTGAAATGAATACGAAAGAAATTAAATCGGGAGCGATTTTATCCTACCTACTTATTTTTGTCAATACGTTATACGGATTGGTTTTCGTGCCGTTTCTTATTTCCCGTCTCGGACAGGGCGAATACGGCGTATATAAAATAATTTCTTCGCTTATCGGCTCGGTCACAATTCTTGACCTCGGTATAGGCGGGACTATACTAAGATATATTGCGAAATTCAATGCTGAAAAAGATAAAAAGAATCTAAGTAATTTCTCGGCAATGGGCTATATTGAGGCTACGGGACTGTCGGTAATTATGCTGATTGTGGGAGTAGTAATATATTTCTCCTTAGATAGTCTGTATGGAAATTCGCTGACTGCCTCGGAGCTGAGCAAAGCCAAGGAGCTTTTTATTCTGTTTTTAGCGATTCTTGTATTAAGTACATATGAAAAGGTGGTTTTTGGCATAATTGCTGGCTGTGAACATTATGCGTTCGCGAATTTACTCAAGTTGCTTCGTATAGTCTTAAAGCTTGCAATTTCTGCCGTACTGCTTTTGAAAATATCCGATTCGGCGGTTCTGCTTATTGTAGAGATAGCGTTGCTCATAATAATGATGGCGGTTCAGCTTATCTACATACGGAAAAAAATAGATATAAGAATCCGTTTCCATTATTGGGATAGATTGCTGTTCGGACAGTCCTTCAAATATACGTTATTAACCTTTATTCAGTCAATCGCCGTTCAGTTTAACGGTAATCTTGACAATATGGTTATCGGTTCGGTTATAGGCGCGGCAGAGGTCGCGGTTTATTCGGTCGGACTCCAGCTTTACGGAATGTTTGAGCAGTTCGCCTTGGCTTTTTCCGATTTAATGCTTCCGTCTGTTAGCAAACAGATTGCAGAGGGGGCAACAAACAAACAGCTTGAAGATACTGTTATCAAGATCGGACGTTTTGAATTTATGGCTTTAGGCGGAGCTTTGGGAGCCTTTATTGTGATAGGTAAAGAATTTGTTTCGCTTTGGCTGGGCGACTCGTATTTATATGCTTGGACCGTAGCTGTGATTTTAATGGTTCCAACGATGTTTCCGTTAATCCAAAATGTGTGTCTTTCAATTCTGCGAGCAAAAAATAAAATCGGCTTCAGAACGGCGGCTGTTTGTATAATGGCGGTCTTTAATCTGGCAATTACGGTTATAGGAGTACGACGGTTCGGTTCAATCGCCGCGTGCATCGGTACGGTTATAGGTTTGGTCGGGGCAAACATAATCGCTATGAATATTTATTACATAAAGGTTATGAAGCTTAATATATTCCGTATATTTAAAGGCGTTTTTTCTCATACGCTGTTATGCTGCATTATTGCGACGCTCCTGTTGATACTACTGAATCATTTTATAAGCGGCAGCAGCTGGATTATTTGGCTTTCAAAGGCCGTGGCTTTTGTTGCTATTTACGGCGCTCTGCTTATAGTCTACGGTTTCAATAAATCAGAAAAGAACGTTTTGTTCGGGAAATTTTTCGGAAAAATTGGTAGAAAGGAAAAAATATGAAAATTCGTTTAATTACTTTTCATACTCCCAAAAATTACGGAGCTGTTTTACAGGCGTATTCCTTAATGTCGTATTTAAAAAATTATTCCGACGATGTTGAAATAATCGATTATAATACGCCGGCTTTAAGAGCAAAATATCCCCTCAAACCTAAGAGCAAAAGCATAAAGCAGTTAATTTACAATTTATTGATGTATTCTGCATACAGTCAAAAGAAGAAAAAAATTGAAAAATTTGACGCTTTCGCCACAAACAAGCTGTCGCTTACAAAAAGATATGAGTCTTTAGCAGATTTGACCGCCGACACGCCGCAGGCAGACGCGGTGTTCACGGGCAGCGATCAGGTTTTTAATCCGTCGAGAATAGAAGAGGAAAGAAAGGTATTTTATCTTGATTTTCTGCCAAGCAGTGCAAAAAAAATCGCTTATGCGGCAAGCTTTGGAGTAAAATCAATTCCGGCGGATAAAGAAAATGAGATAACCGGTTATCTGAAAAGCTTTGATTCAATTTCCGTAAGAGAAAGTAGCGGAATAGATATTGTAAAAGAATTATCTGGAAAGCCTGCTGTCGAAGTGCTGGATCCTGTGTTTTTGAACGACAAAGAGTTTTGGAAAAAAACTGCGGTTCCGTATAAAGTAGAATTAGGAAATTACCTTTTTTATTACAAGCTTATGAATTCTTTTGAAAGCGACGCAGCGGCGCAAAAAATTGCAAAAGAAAAGAATCTTAAATTAGTCGTTATGACCGATAGCCTTATTAAATGGAAAGCGGATAAAATTCTGCGCGACGTCGGACCCGAAGAATTTTTGTATCTGATAAATAATGCTAATTATGTTGTTACGGATTCTTTTCACGGAGTGGCTTTTTCACTTATTCTTGAAAAGCAGTTCACTTTTTCCGATATGAATGACAGAACGAACGAGCGGGGACTAAATCTTTTACAAAAAGCGGGCATTGAACAGCTTGCCTACGCAGGTGGAAAATCACCCGATAGGGAATTGAATTATAATGAGATTAACGAACGGCTTGCAAAACTTATAAATATTTCAAAGGATTATATTTCCGATTCACTTGGAGGCATAAAGCTTGATTAAAAAAATTGCGAGAAAAATAATTTACAGTGTTCCGTCCTCCGCGATTTTAATATTTCACCACATCACTGATAACCCATCTGTCTGTAAAAGCGGCTGTAAGCTTCCTTATGATAAATTTACGGGTATGCTTGAATACTTTGATAATTACGCGGCTTTAACCGAGGTTGTTAAAAAGCCCTCTGAAAGATGTATTGCCGTAACCTTTGACGACGGTCTTTATGATGTGTATGAAACGGCATACCCTTTTTTGAAGGAAAGAAATATTCCTTTCACGGTTTTTATAGCGACGGATTTTTTGGATACTGATGGTTATATTACAACCGAAAATCTAAAGGAATTGGCGGCGGACGGCTTGGTTACAATAGGCTCGCACGGAGTAACGCATAAAAACCTGAACAGCCTTTCCGCAGATGAACAAAAAAGCGAGCTTGCCGAATCAAAAAGAATAATTGAAGATATTATCGGAAAGCCGGTAAACACTTTTGCGTTTTCTCACGGGCAATACAACAAGGATACGATTAAGCAGATGAATAATTATGATTACGGCTTTTCAACAAGACAGCTGCCGCTTAATTTTATTACCGGAATCAATCGCAAGGTCTTGCCCAGATTCAATGTTGACAGTAATTCCTTTGATAATGTAAAGGCAGAACTTTTAAAAATATTTAAAGGATAATTAAAATGAAAATACAAGCTTTAAAAAATGAATGTACCGCCTGCGGCGCGTGTATGTCGATATGTCCGAAAAAATGTATTGACTTTATCACCGATGAAGAGGGCTTTTACTTTCCGTCCGTAGATAATGACAAGTGCATAAAATGCGGAAAATGCGAAAGCGTTTGTCATTGTCTTAATTTAAAGCCTGCGGATATTCAAAAAACCTCTTATTACGGATTTTCTTTAGATGATGCTGTGCGTAAGGATAGCACGTCGGGCGGTGCCTTTGCGGCGCTTGCCGATATTGTTTTATCAGACGGAGGAAACGTTTACGGCGCCGCTTTTGATTTTGAAAATTTGCAATTAAAGCATACTTCTACCGATAAGGTTAGTTTAAAAGAGCTGCAAAAAAGTAAATATATCGAAAGCTATATGGGCGATATAATTTCCGATATTCAGCGTGACCTTGACAAGGGCCGCAGGGTATTGTTTTGCGGTACTCCCTGTCAGGCGGCAGGCGTAAGGCAGGCTGTTAAAGACAAGAATAACCTGCTTGTTACGGTTGACTTTATATGCCACGGAGTTCCGTCGTCGGTTCTTTTTAAGGAGCATTTAAAGAACATACACAAAAATGAAAATCTTTTGGCTTTGGATTTTCGTCCTAAAGATAAGGGCTGGAGCAGTAAAAATATAAGATTAGTGACCAAAACCAAAACCAAAACCCAAACAACGCCTTACTACCTTGATACATTTTACAAAGGCTTTATAACCGCAAATGCAATTTTAAGACGATCCTGCTATAATTGTAAGTTTCGATACAATCATTATTCGGATATTACAATAGCCGATTTTTGGGGCTACCGAGATTATGCTCCTGAACTTGATATAAAAAAAGGTCTTTCATTAATTGTTGCAAATAACGAATTTGGCAATAAATTTGTTAATAATTTCGAAAATTTTGAACTTCATAAAATTGACAATAAGTATTCGGATTATGCATATAAACCAAAGGATTACTCTAATGGCATTAAGTTGAGAGAAAAGTTTTATTCGGAATATGAAAAATACGACTTTGAGAAAGCAGCCAAAAACACCTATATGCGGGACTATCACAAGCAGAAATTTAAATATTACATTAAAAAATTACTCGGTAAAGTATAACCGATATAAATTCGGAGGTTAGATTATGTCCCTTTTTAAAAATAAAACCCTACTCATCACCGGCGGCACCGGTTCATTCGGCAACG